>Ga0326726_10005191_pt1 | contig 11818 bp, 12 predicted proteins | sample MHFenrmetagenome_2_FD_207603 | JGI IMG/M metagenome (GOLD analysis project Ga0326726, IMG submission 207603) | Lab enriched peat soil microbial communities from Michigan Hollow, Ithaca, NY, United States - MHF15MN | ecosystem: Environmental > Terrestrial > Soil > Wetlands > Peat | place: USA...
TCCTTTATCCTACCGCACAGCGGCTCAATCCAGCCGTTTCCTGAACCGCCCCACGGCCCCCGCAAAGACCATGACCCCCATGATGATGAGGGCCAGGTACTGGGGCCAAAGGACATCCATCCCCACACCCTTGAGGAAGAGGCCCCGGATGATGACGATCATGTATCGCAGGGGGTCCAGATAGGTCAACCACTGCACGACAAGCGGCATGTTCTCGATGGGAAAGACGAATCCGGAGAGCATGAAGAAGGGCACGATGAAGAAGAAGGTCGTCATCATGGCCTGCTGCTGCGTGGCCGAGATGGTGGAGACGAAGAGCCCGATGCCGAGCGTGCTGAGAAGAAAAAGGCATACGCCCAGAAACATCAGCATCACGCTTCCCCGCATGGGGATGTCGAACCAGAAAACGGCAAAGAGGCTCACCGCCACCATCTGGGCAAGCGAGATCAGGATGTAGGGGATCGTCTTGCCGAGGATGAGCTCGAAGGGCCGCATGGGCGTCACGATGAGCTGCTCCATGGTCCCCACCTCCTTTTCCTTGATGATCGCCATGGAGGTAAAGAGAAGCGAGATGATCATGATGAGGACGGCCACGATCCCAGGGACGAAGAAGTCCCGGCTCTCGAGGTTCGGATTGTACCACGTGCGCACCCGGGCGTCGATCCGGCCGTAGTCGATCCGCTGGGGAACGAGCTGCCGCAGGAACTCCTGGTTCAGTTTCTCGAGGACCTGGAGCGTGTAGGCAATCCGCACCCCGGCCAGGTTGCTCATGCTCCCATCGGCCAGCACCTGGATGGCCGCCGTTTCGCCCTTGCGGATGCGCTCGCTGAAGTCGGGCCCGATCTTGATGGCAATGTCTACTTTGCGGCGAAGCAGAAGCTCCTCGAGCTCCCGCGGATCGTTCACCCTGTAGGTAATCCGGAAGATCGGGCTGCCCTCCAGGTAATCGCTGACCAGTCGGCTTTCCTTTGTCCGGGACTGGTCGAGAATACCGACCTTGACGTCCCGAACATCCGTGGAAACAACGTAGCCGAAGATGAGAAGCTGGACGAACGGCATGATGACCAGGATGGGCCTGTTCTTCTTGTCCCGGAAGAGCTGGATGAACTCTTTTCTCACGATTTCGCGGATCCGTATCCGGTTCATCCTATAGCCCCTCCTTTCTCATCTTGACGACGGACACAGCGGCCATGACGAGAAACATGAAGAGCAGCACTAGGTAGCTCGGCCAGAGATAGCCCATCCCGACATCTCTCAGGAAGAGCCCGTTCATGATGTCGATGTAGTAGGTCGCGGGAACGATTTTTGTCACGACCTGAAGCGGGCCTGGCATGTTCTCCACGGGGAACACGAAGTTCGAGAGCAGCAACGCCGGCAGGTACGAAACGAGCAGCGCGATCTGGTTGGCCACGAGCTGGGATTTTGTGGCAATCGAGATGAATAGCCCCAGCCCGAGGGCCACCGACAGGTAGAGCGAAGAGGCCAGGATCAGAAGCCAGAAGCTCCCTTTCATGACGACGCCGAAGAGCAGTTGTCCCATGAGCAGTGCCACGAGGACGTCCGTCATCGCGATGAGGAAGTAGGGGATTGCCTTCCCGGAGAGAAACTCCACGGCGTTGATCGGCAGGGATCGGATGGTCTCCATGGTCCCGTTTTCATATTCCCGGGCAATGACGAGCGAAGTCAGCATGGCCCCGACGATCATGATGATGACGGCGATGATGCCGGGGACGATGAAGTTGCGGCTCTCGAGCTCCTCGTTGAACCAGACGCGGACACGCCCCTCCACGGGAGGATGGAGGGTTTCGAGTCCCTGCCGGCTGAAGAAGTCGGCGAGAAGTCGCGAGTTGTATCGCTCGACGAAGGAGCTGATGTAACCTCGGGAGATGGTCCCAATGTTCGGGTCGCTGGCATCGATCAGGACCTGCAGCGGCGCTTCTCGGCCCGAGCGGATCGTTTCGGTCCATCGCGGCGGGATGACGATTGCAATCGTTGCCTTTCCGGCATCGAGCCAGGCCGCGGCTGCACGGTCGTCCGGCAGATAGCTCACCAGGTCAAAGTAGGCCGAGGCATCGAGGTGGCTTGCGAAATCCCGGGAGAGATCGGTGCGGTCGTGATCGACGACGACGACCTTCACGTTGTCCACGTCGAGCGACAACGCATAGCCGAAGAGCAGAATAAGCAGCAGCGGCAGGGCGAAGGCCATGTACAGGCTGCGGTAGTCCCGGACGATGTGGTAGAACTCCTTCCGGGCAACGGCCTGCACATTGCGGGGATTGATCAACATCGACGTCTGTCCCGTCTGTTCGGTCTAAATCCCTCTTTCATCCCCCTTTGCAAAAGGGGGAAAGAGGGGGATTTCTTTCACTGGTTACTGGTCACTAATCACGGGTCACCGCCGCGCAGCGGCCGTGTCCCGACACCCTGGTCCCTAGTCCCTGTCCGTCCGTGTCATCAACCGGATGAACGCCTCATTCAGCGTTGCCTTTGGCTCCCCGGGACAGTTCTCCTCGATGATCGCTCCGGGACTCCCGATGGCAACGATCTTTCCCTCGTTGATCATGACGATCCGGTTGCAGTTCAGCGCCTCGTCCATGTAATGCGTCGTGACAAAAATGGTAACGCCATCCGCGGCCAGCTTGCCGATGAACTCCCAGAAGTGCCGACGGGTGATGGGATCGACACCGGAGGTGGGCTCATCCAGGAAGAGGATCTCCGGACGGTGAAGCAGAGCGCAGGCCAGTGCAAGGCGCTGACGCCACCCGGTCGGAAGCTCGCGGGTGAGCCGGTCCCGCATCTCTTTGAGGCGGGCCATACCCAGGGCCCAGTCGATGCGCTCGTCCCAATCCTTCTCGGGGACGCTGTAGATCCCCAGGTAGAAGCGGATGTTCTCCGCAGGCGTGAGATCCTCGTAGAGGGAGAATTTCTGCGACATGTACCCGATCGTCTGCTTGATCGACTCGGACTGCCTCACCACGTCGAAGCCCGCCACATGGCCCGATCCGGCCGACGGGGTGATGATGCCGCAGAGCATGCGGATGGTCGTCGATTTCCCCGCGCCGTTGGGCCCGAGGAACCCGAAAATTTCCCCCCGGTCAATGGAAAAGCTGACGCGATCGACGGCCACGAAATCGCCGAAACGCTTCTCCAGGTCCTGCACGGAGACGATCGGGGCTCCGTTCTCCCCGCGGCGTGCCTCAATCGGCTGCTGATTCTGCATATTCATTGATCCCCGTTGCGCGGCACTAGGTCGTGAATGCTTGCTGCGCCGTTTCCCCGTCCATGTCCTCAATGCGCCGGATCATGGCCTCCTCCAGACTATCATAGGATGACCGGATCTCGCCGGGCGAGCCTTCCGCCAGGATGCGGGAGCGGTGCATCAAGGCCAGCCGATCGCATTTTTCGCCCTCGTCGAGATAGGCCGTCGATACGACAATCGTCATCCCCGAGCGCCTCATCTCCAGGAGAATTTCCCAGAACTCCTGACGGGAGACGGGATCGACGCCGTTGGTCGGCTCGTCGAGGATCAGGATCCGCGGCTCGTGCACCAGCACGCAGGCAAGCCCCAGCTTCTGTTTCATGCCCCCCGAGAGCTTTCCAGCCGGCCGGTCGACAAAGGGGAGCAGGTTCGAGAAGCCGAGGTAGCGCTCCCGGCGCGTTTCCCTCTCCCGGCCTTGAATCCCGAAGATGTCCATGAAGAAGGTGAGGTTCTCGTCCACCGTGAGATCCTGGTAGAGACCGAACCGCTGGGGCATGTAGCCGATGAGACGCTTGATCTCGCTGCGCCTGCCGACGACGTCGAGCCCCCCCATGATGACCCTCCCCGCGCTCGGGGGGATCATGGTTGCCATCATCCGGAGCAGCGTCGATTTGCCTGCGCCGTCAGACCCCACGAGCCCGAAGATCGTGCTCTCCTCGATCGCCAGCGACACGTCCTGAACGGCCACGACCTGCCCGAACCGGCATGTGACATTCTCGACCTGGATGATGGGTCTACCGGTTGTCACGGTGGTTTCTTCCCCCGCCTTTACCTTTTAGCTTGAGTCTTATTTAAGCCACGCATCCGCCGGCATCCCCGTCTTCAGCTCGAGATTCGGGTTTGGAACGGTGATCTCCACCAGGTAGACGAGCTTCACCCGCTCCTTCTGGGTCTGGATAATTTTCGGGGTGAATTCCCCTTCGGGGGAAATGTAGCTCACCGTTCCTTCGAATGTTTTACCGGGAAGGCTGTCCACTTTCACGTCAGCCTTCTGACCCGGTTTGACCTTGCCGATCTCCGTTTCGCCAACGTAGATCTTGATCTTCACCGAGGAGAGATCGGAGAGCGTGATCGCCTGCCGGGTCGGGGTCGCCGCCTCTCCGGGCTCGATGTTCTTGCTCGTGACAATCCCCGGAAAGGGCGCCCGGAGCTGCGTGCGGTCGAACTGGATGCGGGCCTGCTCGAGGGAGGCTTTGGATGCGGCCACCTGGGCCCGTGCAGCCTCGACCTCCCGCTCCGTGACGCCGATACGCCCCAGATTGTTCTTCGCCTGCCTCAGCATCGCCTCGGCCTCGGCAACCCTCGCCCGGGCCGTGTCATAGGAGAGCGTCACCCCCTCCCACTCCTTCTTGGAGACGACTTGTCGTGAATAGAGCTGATCGTAGCGCTCTTTGTTCGACTTCGCCTCCGCGAAGACGTCCCGGGCACTCGACAAACTTGCCTCGGCCCGCGCTACGTCGTCGGGCAAGGTCTTGCGCGCGATATCGGACTGCGCAGAAAACTGGCCCAGGCCTCTTTCCGATTTCTCGAGGTTGGCCTTTGCCAGGTCCTGGGCTGCCGCGAATTCGGCGCGATCGAGCTCCGCCAGGAGCTGGTCCTTTTCCACCTTCTGGCCCTCGGTAACGAGAACGCGTGCCACCTTTCCCCCCACCTGGAAGGCCAGGTTCGAGATGGTGGCTGCCTCGACGGTCCCCGAATAGGTGAGATCCCCCCCCTTCATCTTCTGCTGCCCGAGATAAACCATGATGCCCACGCCGAGAAGCAGAGCGACAAATGCAATGACGATGATTTTTTTCTTTTTCAACGAAGACCTCCTCGGATGGTTCGTCTGTTGGATGGGTTCCGTTTATCCGGTCTGTCGGCCCCGCACCTTTCTTGCAGTCTTTTTCCTTTGATTGCCTCTTGATGATCGATTCATGATAGTCCCTTCGATGAACAGTTTCACGAATTCTTCGGCAAACCGGTCGTCATGGCCCCCTCTGCCGGAGGCTCCCAGGAAGAAACCCAGGAAGTTGACGTACGCAAATAACGACCCCAGGAATGCCTTGGCGCCCACGTCGGGGTCGAAGTCACGGAGAATTCCCCTGGCCTGCAACTGCCGGAAATAATCGGCCAGCATCCGGATCATCTCCCCGAGGAAACCCCGAAATATTCCTTTCACCTGGGACGGGTAATGATATCGCTCGGCCAGCATGATCCGGATGAGGTCTTTTCGCTCTTCGAGCCTCTCCAGGAATCGTCGGGCGATCTCCAGTATCGCCTCTTCGTAGCCGGCTCTCTCCAACCCGGGCAGAATTCCCTTCAGGGCCGGAAGGAAGGAGTACCGCCGGATCACTTCCTCGAAAAGCGCCTCCTTCGAGGGGAAGTGCCGGAAGAGGGTCACCTCGGCCACCCCCGCCTCCCTGGCGATCTCCCGCGTCGTGGCCCCGAGAAACCCTTTCTGCGAAAAGAGTTTGAGGGAAGCTTCCTGGATCTTGTCTCGTGTGGTTTCCGCGCTCATGTTAGTAAGTACTTACTAACAAATATCGGCGGACGCTGTCAATGCGTATTTGAGAAGGACGAGGGTTCGCGCAGGGTGCGAGTGAAGAAGTGTTATGCGTCAGGGCCGCTGTGCGGCAGTGACCAGTGGCCAGTGATCAGTGACCGGTGGGGAAGTAAAAGACCAGGGACAAGGGGATAGGGACGAGACAGAACTGCCACAGTGTCTATGTATCTGAGTGAAGCGAGAAAGAGGACCCGGGACGAGCGGGCGGAAGCAGCCGAAAGCCTACAGCCCACAGCCGACAACGGATCTTCACTGTAGGCTGTAGGCTGTCGGCTGCAGGCTCCGGGATGCCGCTGCCGCTTCGCGGCATGGCCGGAAAACCGCAATCGAGCGGTTGCCGCAGGAGGAGCGCAGCGGGCCTCGCCGGGCTCACCCGATGAACATTGCGGCAGAGAGGACAGCGCGTCCGTGACGGCCGCGGTCCTATTCCTTGATGTCGAAGTGGCGATCAAGGCGCATGGTCTTCAGCAGACCGATGATCTCCTTCGACACGTTGACGATGGCGAGCCTGCCCTGTTTTTTCTTGAGCGCGTTGTGGGCCGCGATCAGGACCCCGAGTCCGATGGAGTCGATCATCTGCACACGGGCAAGATCGATTGTCACGTCCGTGACGCCCTCCTCGATGAGGGACCAGAGATTGCGCCTGAGCTCCTGGGCATAGGAGGCGACAATGTCGCGGTCCGGTGCGATCAGCGTCTGCTTCTCTTGTTTGATTGCCTCTTGCATGGAACCTCCTCTTGGTTCGGTTTTTTCAGTCGATGAAAGGCCCGCGTTTCAAGCGCTGTGCCAGAAGACGGCGAGCCGGTTTCCCTTTTCGTTGTAATGAAATCCGGAGGCATAGAGCGTCATGATGCACATCCCCCGGCCGCACTCGGACGTGATGTCGGGCACGTCTGCCGACAGACTCCTCCAATCGAACCCGTCCCCGTCATCCTCCACCTCCATGGTGAGCGTGCCGGATTCGCAGCGAAGACTGTAGCGGATCTGCGAGTCCTCCTCGTGGCGGCTTCCATAGAGCACCGCATTGGTGAGGGCTTCCCGCATGATGAGAAGCACCCCGAAGGGGTCCACCGCCACCCCGTTTTCCTTAAGGAAGCGCTCGGTCTCCTCGCCCGCCCGGTCGATGTACCGGAGCTTCGGGGACAGGATGACGTCGAGCTTTCCCGCTGTCCGATTCACTTCAAAACGATCCATGCGGCCCGATCCCTTGAAATTATGCCCTATGCCGATTGTCTGTCCCGCGGAGGTTCACGATCAGACCTCCGTTCCCAGCAGCAGGACGTCATCCTGCAGGCGTTTGCGGTCCGGACAGATCAGCGAGACGATTTCATTGACGGCCTTGTCGATGGGAAGATCCCTCGTGTCGACGCAGCAGGCCATGAGGGCATCGAGTCCCTCTTCGCGGCTGCGGGGGTCCTCCCCGAAAACTTCCAGCAGACCGTCCGTAAAGAGAAAGAAACGATCCCCGGACTGGACCTTCACCGCGAGCGGCTCGAAGATCACGTCCTCGAAAACGCCCAGGATGTCGCCCTCGGCTGCAAGCGGCTGAATCGCCCCGTCCCGGTTGAGGTACAGAACGGGCAGGTGCCCGGCATTGACGACAGTGAGTTCAGGCAGCCGGCGGTCGAGCCGGGCGTAGACACCGGTCAGGTGCTCACCGTTTTTCATGAGGCTCGTGAACACCTGGTTGATGACCCGCATCGTCTCTTCGGGGGGGATCTGCGGCCCGATGTTCTGGCTGATCAGAGCCTTCAGGGCAAACGTGTTGTAAGAGGCCCGGATATCGTGCCCGCTGATGTCGGCCGCGAAATACCCGAACACGCCGTCCGCCACAGGAAAGACATCGTAGAAATCGCCTCCGGCCTCGATGATGGGAATGTAGTTCACCCCGAAGCTCGCGCCGGGGAACTCCATCGGCCGGGGCAGGATGGCCTGCTGGGCCTCGTGGACCTGCTTGAGCTTGGCAGCCTGCAGCTCGATGATCGTCCGGTAGGCATCCCGGGTCTCGAGGTGCCGGCCCACCCGGGCGAGCACCTCCGTCTTGTCGAAGGGCTTCGTCATATAGTCCACGGCCCCGAGACTGAGGCCCGTCACCTTGCTCTCCACATCCGCCTTGGCCGACAGGAAAATAATCGGAATATGGGCCGTCCGCGGATCCTTCTTCAGCTTCTCGCAGGATTCGAAGCCGCTCTCCCCCGGCATCATGATGTCCAGCAGGATCAGATCCGGCAGTCGCGACACGGCGAGATCCCTGCCGGTGGGGCCGTTTTCGGCCGCAAGCGTTCGGTAGCCCGCAGCACCCAGGATCTTCTCCAGGAGCCGGATGTTCACGGGATGATCGTCGACGAGCAGGATCGTCCCCTTGCTCCCTGCCGCTCCCCGGATTTCCATCTGCGCTGTTGACATCGCTTCGTTTCCCTAAACGGTATGCCCGTTACGCCCGGATGCCTTTGGCAAGACCCGGCTGGCTGCCGTTTCCTTTCTTTGGCCCGCCGTTCCCGGTGAGAACCGCCTTGACGCTCCGGGAGAGCTGCTCCATGTTGAACGGTTTCTGGATGAAGCCGCTGCAGCCACGCTCGAGGATCTGTGTCGCCTCGCCGTCAATGCTGTAACCCGACAGTAGCAGCACTTTCACATCGGGATTGATCGCCTTCATGCAGTCATAGGCCTGCCCCCCGCCCATCTTGGGCATGACGATATCCAGGAGCACCAGGTCGATCTCGTCGCGGCGGCCGCGGTAGATCTCCACGGCCTCCTCGCCATCGCGCGCCGTGATGACCCGGTAGCCCATGGTCTGCAGGAGATCGCGGCCGATTTCGACCATCATCTGCTCGTCGTCCACGAGCAGGATGGTTTCGCTGCCCCGCTTGATCGGCTCGTGCACCTCGGCGCCGTTGCGGGCAACGGCCTTGTCCGTCGCGGTCAGATAGATCCGGAACGTTGTCCCCTTTCCCTTTTCCGATTCCACGTCGATGAAGCCGCCGTGCCCCTTGATGATGCCGTAGACGGAGGCCAGCCCCAACCCGGTCCCGCGCCCCATTTCCTTCGTCGTGAAGAAGGGCTCGAAGATGCGCTCCATGGTCTTCTTGTCCATGCCCGAGCCGTTGTCCGTCACGGTGAGCATGACGTAGTTGCCGGGTTTGGGGTTGTAGAGTTTGCCCTTCATGCCATGATGGTCCGTGTTCGCCGTTGTGACGATGAGGCTTCCGCCGCCGGACATCGCGTCGGCGGCATTGACGAAGAGGTTCATGAGAACCTGCTCGACCTGTCCCGCATCGGCTTCGATGGCGTAGAGATCCTTCGCGAGTTCCTGGTGGATGAGGATCTCCTTGCGCGTCCGGTTGAAGGTCTCGCAGGCTTCCTGGACGAGTTGGTTGAGGTCGACGGGTCTCACCTCGTAGCGGCCCTTGCGGGCATAGCCCAGAAGCTGAGCCGTGAGCCGCGAGCCGCTCTGAACCTGTTTTTCGATGCCCTTGAGCCGTTCGTAAAAGGGGTGTTTCGGGTCCAGGTCAAAGAGCATGAGCGAGATGTTTCCCTGGATGACCATGAGGAGGTTGTTGAAATCGTGGGCGATGCCGCCGGCAAGGGTGCCTACGGCTTCCATCCGCTGGGCCAGATGGAACTGGGCTTCGATCCTGCGGTGCTCGCTCACGTCGTTGAGGACCATGATGAGGGTACGCTTCATCTCGTCCCGGATCGGCAGCAGCTTGACCATGAACTCCCGGTCGTTGAGCTTCACGGGGTTCTCCGCAGCCACCATGCTCGCCTCTGACGCCACCCGGTCGATGATCTCCCGCACGCGGTCCCGCTCTCTGGGGTTGAAGAGGCCGAGCACGCTCGAGGCCAGCAGTTTCTCCTCCGGAATGCCGGTCAGCGTGACGGCCGCCGGGTTGGCAAAGACGATGCGGCCGCCCGGGGTGATCTCCAGGATGCCCTCGGAGAGGCTGCCCAGCACCACCTCGTAATGTTTCCAGATGGAGAGAAGCTCCTTGGTGATCTGCCGCGAGTAGAGGTTCTCGACTCCGAAGATGCGTCCCTGCGTGTTGTGTATCCGGCCGTGCTCGGCGTCGTGGAGCGCGGCGATCACGTACTGGCCCATTTTGTCCAGCGGCCCCTTGGCGATGCAGGCATTGGCGCCGATCGCCTGGAAGTCGATCTGTTCTTCGGCCGCGGCGGCCGAGAGGATGATGAGATAGGCATCCTTCATGTCGGGCATGGCCCGGATGATCTGGCAGAGTTTCTTGCCGTCGATGTTGGGCATGATCAGATCGATGAAGATGATATCGGGGTCGTAGCTCTCCAGGATGTCCAGGGCGTGCAGTCCGTCCCCGGAGGTTTGGACCTCGTGCCCTTCCTTGCTCAACAGCTTGGTCATGTACTCCAGGATGATCGGGTGGTTGTCCACGACGAGGATTTTTTTCTTCTTCATGCTGCACGTCCTTTCGTCTCGGGTTCATGGGCTCTCGCCCCCCGCACTGCGTTCCTTCCCTCGCGCTTTGCCTGGTACAGAAATTCATCGGCCCGCTCCATGAGCAGATCGGAAGACACCTTTTCTCCTTGCCGGACCGGCTGGTAGCTGGTCACGCCGAAGCTCGATGTGATGCAGAGCTCCTTCCCCTTCAGCCGGAACGGGGACTCCGCAATGAGCCGTCGCAGCCGCTCCGCCACGATGTAGGACGAAGGCAGGTCCGTTTCCGGCAGGACGATGAGGAACTCCTCGCCCCCGTAGCGGGCGATCCAGTCCACGTCGATGCGGATGGAGCCGGCAATCCGGCTCACAAAATCCTTCAGGATCTGGTCCCCTGCCCGGTGCCCATGCTGGTCGTTTACCTCCTTGAAGTGATCGATGTCGCACATGATGACCGACAGCGGGTGCCCGTATCGCTGGGAGCGCTTCAGCTCCTGGGGCAGGCGCTCCATGAGGTAGACACGGTTGAAGATCCCCGTGAGGGGGTCCCGGATCGAAAGGGCGCGGACCTCGTCGTTGGTGAGCCTCAGAGATCGCTCCAGGTCGATGACCCGCCGCGCGGCCTTGAGACGGGCGGCCAGTTCGGCCGGCTCAACGGGCTTAGCCAGGTGCGCATCGGCCCCGGCCTCGAGCCCCTTGAGGATTTCGGATTTCCGGTTGCCCCTCGTGAGCATCAGGATGCAGACGTAGCCGGGAAGGTTGCGGGCGCGGATCGTACGGCACAGCTCGAAGCCGTCCATGCCGGACAGTCGCGGTCCGGCGATGACAATGGGAAAGAACTCCGCTGCCATGGCGGCGAGCGCCTTGAGGCCGTTTGAAACGGTTACAACCTTGCGGTATCCCGCATCGGCAAGGATTTTCTCCAGCCCCATCCGATCGGCGGGATTCTCGACGGCAATCAATACGGGTACGGGTTGTTCGATCATCTGGGCAATCCTCCCCGGTGCGCGTGCACCCGGGTCCTCACAAACGTCATTCCCTGTTCTTTCTTCCCCGGGGATCATTCCCCGCTTTCTTTCAATGTCCCCCGAGTGCAGCGCAGATGGAATCAAGCCTCCGCTCGATCTCGACGATCGCCTCGCCGGCCCCGTCGAGCTTCTGCGCCCGGGCCTCGGCCTCCACTCGCTTTGCGATCTCATAGATCTCGGTGAACCCCAGGTTGGCCGACGCCCCCTTCAGGGAATGGGCGGACATCACCACGCCCTGGCAATCCCGGCTTGCGCAGGCGTCACGCAACTTGCCGAGGTCCGTCACTCCCACGCTGACGAACAGCTCGGCCATCTCCCGGAAGTCCTGCTCATCGAGCCCGATATTTTCAGCCATCTCGTTGAAATTCATCTCTCACTCCGGTCGTGCTTCTCGTTTCTCTTGTTCTTTAACGCAATCTGTTTATTTCTTTTTCGTTCCTCGAACCTCGATCCTCGGTCCTCGAGCCTACACCCCGTCCTTCGGCGTCCACTTCTGGAGCATCTCCGTGATGGACTCTCTGCGGATCGGTTTCGCGATGTAATCATCCATGCCGGCAGACAGACACTTCTCCCGGTCG
>Ga0326726_10005192_pt1 | contig 11818 bp, 9 predicted proteins | sample MHFenrmetagenome_2_FD_207603 | JGI IMG/M metagenome (GOLD analysis project Ga0326726, IMG submission 207603) | Lab enriched peat soil microbial communities from Michigan Hollow, Ithaca, NY, United States - MHF15MN | ecosystem: Environmental > Terrestrial > Soil > Wetlands > Peat | place: USA...
GGCGCGAGCACGACGATGTTCGGGATCTCGGACGCGTCCGGCACCAGCTTGTGCGGGTGCGTCACCGCGCGGCCCGGGCGATCCCAGGGCGCGAGCGCGCGCCGGAGCTGGCTCGCGGTCGAGTACCGCGCGTCGGTATCGCGGGCGGTCGCTCGCGCGATCACCTCGGCGAGCTCCGGTGGCACCTCGCCCGGCGCGATCGCGAGCCGCTCGACGGTCTGCTTGTCGGCGAGGATCGTCGTCACGTCGCCGGTGAACGCCCGGCGCCCGCACACCATCTCGAACAGCAGCACGCCGACCGCATAGACATCGGCCGCCGGCGTGGGCTGTTCGCCACGCGCTTGCTCCGGCGCCATGTACGCCGGCGTGCCCGAGAGATCGCGGAGGTCGGCGAGGCCGAGCGCGGCGACGCCGAAGTCGGCCATCACGACACGCCCGTCGGCGGCGAGCAGGACGTTGTCGGGCTTGATGTCGCGATGGATGACATCGGCGGCATGTGCCGCGGCCAGGCCTTCGCACAACGCGCACGCGATCGCGACCGACTCGCCGACCGTCAGCTTTCGCAGGCGCCGAAGCCGCGTCGTCAGCGACTCGCCCACCACGAGCTCCATCGTGCAGAACATGACGCCGTGGTCGTGTCCGAGCTCGAACGTGCGCGCGACGTTCGCGTGCGTCACGCGACGGGCGAGCTTCACCTCCGAGCGAAACCGATCGAGGATGTCGGGGTCCTTCGCGAGCTCGTTCTTGATGACCTTGAGTGCCACCAGCTCGTCGAGCTCGCGATCGCGTGCGCGATAGACCGCGCCCATGCCGCCGCTGCCGAGCAGCTCGAGGATGTCGTAGCGATTCGCGAGCGTGCGCCCGGTGAGATCGACCTCGGTCACCGGCCGAGCTCCTGCTCGAGCTCCTGTGCGCGCTTCAGGAGCTGATCGTGGGTGTTGCGCGCCGGATCCTCGAGGACGAACGCGTGCAGCACTTCGAGGATCCGGCCGACGATCGGGCCGGGGGTGAGCTGCAGCGCGGTCATGACCTCCGCGCCGGCAAGCGCGAGCTCCTTGACCATGAACGGGTCGCCGATCACGCGTGCGCCGATCGCGGCGTGCGCGAGGGGTGGCACTTCGAGCCGCCACAACGCGAGCAGCTGGGTCGCGACCTCGCGGCCGAGGCCGGAGAACTGTTTGCGGACGCTGAACGGCGTCGGGTCCGGGTCGCCGGCCAGTGGCATGCCCGCGGCGAGCGTCCCGGCGAGCTGCGCCTCGGCGTTCGAGAACTTCAGCGCCTTCGCGATCTCGATGATGCGCTTGCGATCGTGCAGCGGGACGAACATCGCGGCGAGCCGCAGCTCGACCGGTGCGCGATCGATCCGCGCGAGCCAGGTGTCGACGTCGCCGACGCGCGCGTCGAGCTCCGGCAGCACGCAGGCGAGGATCCGGGTGCGCTTCGCGAGCGTGAGCCCGAGCGACGGCTTCGGCGACCCGAGCAGCTTGCGTAGCTCGTCCGACACCCGCTCGCGCGACACCCTCGCGAGCGATGGCAGCGCCGGCGCGATGCCGGCCTCGGTCTCGGGATCGAGCGTGAACTCGAGCTGGGCCGCGAACCGCACCGCGCGCATCACGCGCAGGCCGTCCTCCGTGAACCGCGCGACCGCGTCGCCGACCGCACGCAGCACCTTGCGCTCGATGTCCACCCGACCGCCGAACGGATCGATGATCAGATCGTTCGCCGGGTCGTACGCGATCGCGTTCACGACCAGATCGCGGCGCGCGAGATCCTCGATCAGCGGTACGCCGAACACGACGTGATCCGGCCGCCGCGCGTCGGTGTACGCACCCTCGCCGCGAAACGTCGTCACCTCGACGTGGGTGTGTGCGCCCTTGCCGGTCACGATCGTGACCGTGCCGTGCTGGATCCCGGTCGGGATCGTATGGCGAAACAGCTTCATGACCTCGTCGGGGTGCGCGCTCGAGGCGACGTCCCAATCGCCCGGGTCGCGATGGATCAACGCATCGCGCACCGCGCCGCCGACCGTGACCGCCTGGTAGCCCGCCTTCGACAGCGTCGCGCAGACCTCGCGCACGTTCGCAGGCACGGCTGCGGCGAGCAGCTTCCGCGCTTCTCGATCGTCCACACCTACTCCGTCTGCGCCGCGCCGCGCAGGCGCGCGAAGATGTCCTGCGCGCGGCTGCGAAGCTTCTGCGCCTCGTCGCGCTGACCCGACCGCTCCTTGATCGCGGCGAGGCCCTGGTACGCGCGCGCCAGCTCGACCTCGTGCTTCACCGCCGACAGGATCTCGATCGCCCTGCGGAAATCATCCTCGGCCTGGAGCTCGTGACCGAGCGCCGCGGAGACCTCGGCCTTGACGCGATAACCGCAGCCGACGTGCACGCGCAGCCCGACCGACTGGCTCACCGCGACCGCCGCGTGCGCCTCGACATCGGCGGCCTCGAGGTTGCCGAGCTGGAGCTGGACCTGGGCGAGCCGCTGGTGCGTGACCGCGAGCGCCACGCGATCGCCGAGCCCGCCCGCGAGCGCCTTGGCATCCGACAGATCCTTCACGGCCTCGCCGCCACGCCCCATCGCACCCTTGACCTCGCCGCTGCGCGACAGCACCTCGGCGAGCGCGAGCTTGTCACCGATCTCCTGGGCAAGCCCGCGCGCCTCGTTGAGCAGCTCGATCGCGGCGTCGTGGTTGCCGTCCTCGGCGTGGACCCCGCCCAGATCGCACAGCGACTGCACGATGCCGACGAGGTCGCCGATATCGCGCCGCAGATCGAGCGCCTCGCGGAACTGCGCGATCGCCGCCTTGAAGTTGCCGCTGTCGTGATGGACGCGACCGATGTTCGCGAGCGACAGCGCGATCGAGCGGCGATCGCCGAGCGCGCGCCGGATGGTGAGCGCCTGGCGATGGAACTCGAGCGCCTGGCTGTAGCCGCCGCGCAGCCAGTGCACGCGACCCATGTCGTCGAGCGTCGACGCGATGCCGCGATCGTCGCGCGAGCGCTCGAACAGCTCGTGGGCGCGGCGCAGATGCTCCATCGCGGCGTCGTACTTGCCGAGCTTGCGCTGACCGCGCGCGAGCCGAGCGTACGCGGCGCCGGCCTTGTTGAGGTTGTCGAACTTCCACGCGAGGCCGAGCATCTCGACGAAGAACTGCGACGCCTCGTCGGTCTTGCCCGCCTGTTCGAGCACGTCGCCGAGGTTGTGCAGCGCGTCCATGCGCGCCGGCGCGTCGGCCTGACCGAGCATCGCGAGGCCCTTCTCGTAGAGCGCGCGCGCCTCGTCGGGCGAGTAGCGCGAGCGCGCGCGATCGCCGCCTTGCAGGTAGCAACGGGCCGCGCGCCGCGCATCGCCGCCGCGCTCGTACAGCGTGGCGAGGAACTCGAGCTGCTCGTCGCGCAGGGTCGCGAGCTTGGCCTCGAGCCACTGCGCGGCCGCGAGGTAGTACCGCGCGAGCTTGTTGGGCTCGGTCGACCGCGCGATCAGCTCGCGCTCGAGGTTGTGCTTGAACACGACCTCGATATCGCCGGTGATGCTCGAGTCGTCGGCGTCGAGCGGTAGCAGGTAGTCGCGCTCGGCGAGGATCGAGATGAGGTCCGACAGCCGGCGCCGCACGTCCTCGCCATCGCCCCACTCGATGTCGAGCGGCCCGGGCTCGTGCGCCGGCGGCGGAAGTTCCAGTCGCGTCAGCGCGATCACTGCCGACACCCAGAACACGTTGCCGAACACCGCGGCCTTCTCGAGCAGGTCGCGCTCCTCGGACTCGAGCGCCGCGATGCGCGCCTCGATCGCTTCCTCGATCGAGATCGGGAGCTCGGTCTCGGCCGCGCGATCCGGATCGAGGCGCCAGATCGGGCCGCTCGCGTCGATCGTGCCGTTGTCGAGGAACAGCCGCACCAGCTGTTCGAGGAATGCCGGGTTGCCACCGGTCATCTCCACCGCGGTCTGGATCGTGTCGTCGGGCAGATCCTTCACCCGCGACAGGAGATTCTTGAACATCTGCTCGGCGTCGTCGCCCTCGAGGTTTCGCAGATCGATCCGCGTGTGATCGACCGCGCCCTCGCCCCAGCCGCCGTTGCGCACCAGCATCTCGGGACGCGAGGCCGCGAGCAGGACGATCGGCGAGCCCGAGAGATTTGCCGCGAGATCGCTCACCAGCGTGAGCGTCTCGTCATCGGCCCACTGGAGATCGTCGAACACGAGGACGAGCGGGCTCTGCGCGGCATCGAGCTCGATGAACCGCCGCAGGGCCGTGCGCGCGAGCTCGGCGTACTGCCGCGGGCTCTCGGTCACCGCGCGCAAGAACGGCGTCGGAGGGAACTCGAGGCCGACGAACGCACCGAGGAAGTACAGGATCTCGGCGACCTGATCGGCCGCCATCACGTCCTTGATCTCGTGCGTGAACCGCAACCGCGACGTCTCGTCCGGATTCGGCGTGAGCTCGAAGCGATCGCGCATCACCGACGCGATCGCGGCGAGGCGCACGTGCTTGCCCGTCGGGTCGCGCTCGGCGGAGCCGTGGTACACGCGTGCCTTGCGATCGGACGGCGACTCGCGCAGCTCCGCGATCATCTCGTTGATGAGCCGCGTCTTGCCGGTGCCCTGGTTGCCGACGATGGTGACGAGCTGCGGCGCTTGAAAATCGATCGCGCGCGCACACACCTCGCGCAGCGTGACGAGCGCGTCGTTTCGGCCCACGAGGGGCGAGCGGACGATCCGCACGGGCTCGGGCTCGGTCTCGATCCGCACCATGCTGCGCGGTCGCTCGATCGGATCCGGACGCTTCGCCGCGAGCGGATCGAGCCTCGGTTTCGTCGCCGGCGCGGTGGTCGCCGGTGCGATCGTCGGGCGCTTGCCGCCGATCGGCTCGGGGACCGGCGTGAGGAGATCTGCCCACGACGGTTCTTCGCTCGGCTGTGTCGCATCGTTGCGCGGCGTGTGGTGCAGCGGTGGGGCGTCCTCGGGCAACGGCACCGTGCGCGTCGCCTGCGGTGTCGAGGTCGCGCGCGGTGGCTCGGTCAGCACCGACGGCCCCGGCGTGGCGCTTCGCACCGCCGGTGGCGGCTCGAGACGCGGGGGATCGATGTGCGTCGCCATCGCCTCGAACAGCGGCGCCGACTCGCGTTGCACGGGCTCGATCCGCGGGGGGACCACGACGATCGGTGGTGCCGTCGGCGGGCGTGGCCGGGGTGTGGTGGGCGCGGCGGTCGGAACGACCGGCGGTGTCGTCGGCGGACGGGCGCGAGTCGGCGGCACGATCGGGGGCACCGTCGGCGGTTTCGGACGCACCGATGGCGTCGGCGGCGGTACGACCGGTGCCGGAGTCGTCTGGGTCGCGGCCGGATTTCGTGGCGCGACCGCTCCGTCTGCCGGCGACGGATCCACTTTCGGTTTCGCCGACGTCGGGATCGGTGGTGGTCCCGGCTTCACGACTCCTATTCCTTTGAACGGAGTCTGAGTCGACGCCGGACGGCCTGAGCCCGGAGGACGGTCCGATCCTGTCGACACTTTCGCCGAGGTTATCAGATCGGCCCGAACGAGACATGCGCTCCACCACCGGTGTATCGTTATGAAAGGGATGGGCAACCGCTGGGCCTTTGCTGCCTTTTGTGTGCTGGGTCTGGCCGGCTGCCCGGTCGTGGACCTCGGCGATACCCCGCCGGACATCGGCGCCTGCAATCCGTCGAAGGGCATCGCGTTCTTCATCTCGGACATCGAGCCGAAGTTCCTGAAGCTTCCGGACGCGGCGACTGGCTGCGCTCGCGGCTCGCAGTGTCACGACCAGTCCCACGGCCTGACCCTCGATCGGACCGTCCCGTACGACGACGCGGTCAATTACAAGGTCACCCAGGGCTACCTCAACTGCGGGCAGCCGATGGCGAGCCAGCTGCTCACGAAGCCGCTCGCCGGGATCGATGGGCACGGCGGTGGCGACATCTTCCCGAATGCCAGTGACCCCGCCGTCGCGACCTTCTTGATGTGGTTTCAGTGATTCGCCTCGTTCTCATCACCACACTCCTCTTCGGGCTCGGCGCCGGTCGCGCCGACGCCGAGGCGTATCTGCGCGTGATCGCCCAGAAGGCCTCCGTGCATTCCGGCCCCGGCAACGGGTATCGCGAGGTCGCGATCGCGACGCGCAACCAGGTCTACGAGGTGCTCGAGCGCGGCACCAACGGGTACTGGTTCAAGGTCGAGCTCGACGACGGCACGAGCGGCTGGATCGTCGGCGACGTCGTGTATCCGTTCGAGGTCGGCCCCGACGAGGAGCCCGGCGCGTTCACGCGCATGGGCATCGCGATCAAGCGCGCGATCCTCGGTCCGTCCCCGGTGCCGTACGCCCACGTCGGGCTGTCGTTCTCGTCGGGGCTGCTCCAGAACGAGGGCGTATTTCTCCTGCGACCGTCGTGGATCATCGATCCCTACTGGGCGCTCGAGGGGTTCGCCGGGCTATCGCCGCGCTCCGAGAAGGATGTCTATCTCGGTGGGCTCGCGTTCCTCCTGCGGCTGTCGCCCGGGTCGGTGATCGGCCCGTACGTGAGCATCGGGCTCGGCGTCGCGCACATCTCGCCGAAGGCCGACAACTACGTCGACCCGCGCGAGAACCTCATGGCGCTCGGCGCCGGAGGTGGGCTCGAGATCACGCTCAAGAAACAGATCACCGTCCGCCTCGATGTGCGGAACTGGTCGCTCTTCAACCAGAACCACTCCAACAACGGACAGGAGTACACCGGTGGCCTCGCGATCTTTTTCTAGAAGCATCCTCGTCGTGCTCGCGTTCGCCCTTGGCACGACCGCCTGCGGCCGCACCGCCGTGCGTGCATCGGAAAAGGAATTCCTCGCCGACCAGGTGATGGTGTTCGACAGCGATCCGCACGAGACCGCGTCGGACGATCACATCATGAGCAACCGCGAAGGTGCGGCTGGCGGCCACGGCGCCGGCGGCGGAGGCTGTGGTTGCAACTGAGAACCGAAACCACCCTACGGCGAAGCCAACGATCCGCCGGGAACGTGACGCTGTTCGTCGTGGCGTCTTCGATGGTCCTCACGACCGCGGCACGCGCTGAAGATCGGGCCGAGCTGTCGACGTCGCTGTTCGAGGAGAAACGCGCCGGCGACAAGGGCGGGCTCACCGTCGTGCACCCGCAGGTCGATATCGGTGCCGACCTCGGCCGCTACGTCACGTTCGACGCCGGCTATGCCGCCGACGCGGTGACCGGCGCGACCTCGACCACGTATCAGGTCGACGCGGTGTCGTCGGCGACGTCGTTCTCCGACGTCCGTCACGAGGGCACGCTCGCGTTCGGCTTCCAGGGCCGGCGCTCGCGATTGTCGTTCGATGCCACGTTCGGCACCGAGCGCGATTACCTGTCGCGCCAGCTCGGCGGCTCGGCGTCGATCGATCTGCCCGGTCGCAACACGACCGTCGCGCTCGCGTACAGCCACTCGTTCGATCAGGTCTGCGACAAGGACAACGGCGATGCGATGCCGCTCGAGCGCCGCGCGCTCACCGGCGCCGACCCGTGCGAGAAGACGAGCCTGATGTTCGGCAAGGACCTGCCGGGCATGACGCTGTGGAAGGATCTGTCGATCGACACCGCGCAGTTCACGCTGACGCAGAACCTCACGCCCACGCTCAACATGCAGGTCGCGGCCTACGGCCAGGTGCTCGAGGGCTTCCAGTCGAACCCGTATCGCCGCGTCAAGGTCGGCAGCAACTCGCCGCAGGAGCACATCCCCGACACCCGCGCGCGGTGGTCGTTCACGACGCGCATCAACCGGTTCATGCCGAAGCTGCACTCCGCCGTGCATTTCGGCGCGCGGTTCTACGACGATACGTGGCGCGTGATCGGCGGCGACGTCGAGCTCGGCTACTCGCAGTACGTCGGCAACTCGCTGCTCATCAAGTTCCACGCCCGCGTCTACCAGCAGTCGGCCGCGAACTTCTTCAAGGACGCGTTCTTCTACGAGACCGAGTCGACCGCCGGCGAGTACTACACCGGAGACCGCGAGCTGTCCCCGGTCCGCAGCGCGCTGTTCGGCGCCAAGATGACGATCATCAGCATCGCGGGCGACAAGCCGGTGTGGGGGCTGTTCGACAAGCTGCAGTTCAACATCAAGGGCGACCTGCTCATCCTCGACCAGCTCCAGGCCGACAGCTCGCTCTCCAACCCGATGGGCATCGACAAGCAGTTCCTGTACGGGACCGGCCTCCTCGATGCCGTGATCCTGCAGCTCGGCGTCCTGGGCAATTACTAGCGTCTTCTCGGCGAGATGCCGGAAAGTCCGCCTCGCGGACAGGCCCTGATATACTCGGCGCTGCATGTATCGCTACGGGGACGGCACCCCCTTCCCGCTCGACGAGAACTTCATCGAGACCCTCACCACGGCGGTCGAGGCGTGCACGAGTGCATTCATGCCGCTGACCGAGCTCGATGGTCGCCGCGAGCGCGCGAAGGCGGCCCGCGTCGAGGCCGATCGCGAGGTGTCCAAGCTCACCGAGCTGGAGAAGGCCCTCGCCGGCGCGCTCGCGCCCTACATGGTTCCAGACAAGAAGAGCAGCACGCAGACGCAAGGCGTCGCGCAGAAGACCCTGCTCACCGCGAAGCAGTCGATCCAGCAAGCCCGGGCACAGATCGACAGTCGCGTGCAGGCCCTCGAGGCCCAGGCCGGCGCCGGCACCGCCTCGGATGCCGTGCTCGCGGCGATGCGCACGTTCTTCGACCAGAACCAGCTCCCGAACGCGAAGTGGATCATGTCGTGGGATGTCCGCGGCAGCGAGCCACAGGCCGATGCGATCGCGTCGTCGGGTCGGCTGTCGGCGCAGTTCCGCCTCAAGGTCGATGCGCTCCGCCAGCCAATCCGGGTCGATCAGCTCGCCGACGGCGTGGTCGTGCACATGATGAAGAAGGGTCTGCTCGGCAAGGCCAAGCCGGCGCCGGTCGATCTCGGGAAGTACGTGATGGTCGCGTTCGAGCGCAACCACACCGAGAGCGTCATCACGCTGCGCGAGAAGCCCGACAAGCAATCGCAGGGCTTGCGCTTCACCGTCACCGATCACATGGCGACGTGGCAGTCGATCACGCCCTCCGGCGATGCCGAGACCGAGTCGAACCCGCTCGACAGCGAGGACTTCGCGGGCATCCGCCGGCTCGGCGAGGGTGCCCAGAAGGCACTCAAGGATCTCACGAGCCACCGCCAGCTGATCGACATCACGCTCGGTGGTCAGGCGCTGACGCAGCTCCCCGAGCCGCGCGTGGTGCCGATGGAAGTCCTGCAACAGCTCACACCGCTCGCACGCACGATCCGCGAGCGCAGCCGGATCTCCGGCGAGCTCGTGCTCAAGCGCGACGTCGCCGGCGGTCGCCGCGAGGAGCTGTTCGTGCCGCGCGCGCAGCTCTCGCAGCACTTCGCGAAGCTGCCGCACGAGTACCGCAAGCCGTTCGAGGACATGGGCGTGTCCGGCGAGGACACCCAGCCCGCGATCCAGCTCCCCCAGAACCTGCGCCCGCCCGCGAAGCCGTCCCAGCCGCCCCCGATGGGTGGCGGCCCACCGCCGCCGCCCGGGCCCAATTCGCCGACCGTCAAGGTCGATCCGGAGAAGACGCTGGTCGCGCCTCCGCTCGACATGAACAAGGTCAACGCGAAGGACTAGCCAGGGCGACGATCCCGTCGACGACCTTCTCGAGGATCACGCGCTCGGCGAGCTCGCGGCCGAGGGCCTTGAGCTGGGGGCCGGTGAACTCGTGGGTGCGGCTGTCGAGCGTGATGTCGCCCTTGAGGGCGCGGTCGGCGATCGCGAGCCGCTGGGTGGTGATCGCGAGCGAGGCCGGCGAGTAGTGCTTGGCCTGCGCGATCAGCTTGTCGACGACGAACGGCGGCACGCCGATGCGCGAGCCCCAGGCACCGCGCGGGATGCCCTGGTCGCGCATCGTGTGGAGGAGCGTGAGCTGGCGGATGTGGCGCGCGAGCATGACCACGACGCCGACCGCGGACTCGCGCTGATCGCACAGCGAGGCGACGGCGGCGAGTGCGCGCGCGCGATCCGCGGCGCCGATCGCGTCGGTGAGCTCGAACACCGAGCGCTCGCGGGTGTCGGCGACGAGCTCGTCGACATCGTCCGACGTCACCGGCCGCGCGGTGCCCTGCCCGGCCACGAACAGGCCCAGCTGCTCGACACACATCGCGAGCCGGGAGAGATCGACGCCGACGGTGTCGACGAGGCGCGAGATCGCGCCGGCATCCATGTCGACGTTGCGGAGCTTGGCCTCGTTGCGGACCCACGGCGCGACCTGACGCGGCGCTTCAAGGACGTGCAACCAGCCCTTCTTGCTGGCCGTGGCGAACGTCTTCAGGCGCTTGTCGAGCTTGGTGGTGAGCGCGACGATCACCGTGCTCGGGTTCGGCTTCGCGAAGTACGCCAGCAGGGCTTCCGCTTCGTCGGCCGGCATGAGCCCGAGATCGCGGACCAGGACCATGCGGTACTTCGCCATCATCGGCAGCGTCTGCGCGAGGTTGACGATCTTCGCTCCCGTGGGCTTGCCTTCGACGACGTCGTAGTTGAAGCCGCGAGCCGCCGGCGGGACCACGACGTCCCGGATCGCCGCGACGGCCCGCTCGATCAGGATCGGGTGCTCCGAGTGGAGGACGTAGACCGGATCCAGGCCCTTCTCGACGAGCTCGTGCACGATTTTGGGACGCTACCACGCGCCCCTGATCATGTAGGCTCCACGCATGAGGATGATGAGCCTGGGAGTGGCCTTCGTGTGCGTCGCGGCGTGTACGTCACCTCGACGCGACGGCAGCGGCGGTGACGATGCCAATACCGGAAGCGGCATGCCCGACGGCAACGGCGGCGGCAGCGGCAGCGGTGACATGGTGAGCATCTACGCGCACACGTCGAACACGCTGTATCGCGTCGATCCCGATACGCTCGCGATCACGAAGGTCGGCGATTTCAGCTTCGGCCTCGCGGATCAAATGACCGACATCGCGATCGACAAGACCGGCCTCATGGTCGGCGTGTCGTTCACCGCGGTCTATCGCGTCGACACGACGAACGCGCACACCACGCAGCTGTCGAACAACCTCGCGGACACGTTCAACGGGCTGTCGTTCGTCCCCGCCGCCTCGGTCGGCCTGACCGGAGACGACGTGTTGATCGGCACGCGCACCGGCGACGGCAAGGTGTTCAAGGTCGATCCGATGACCGGCGCGACCACGCAGGCCGGCGACATGGGCGCCGCGTTCTCGTCGAGCGGCGATCTGGTCGCGGTCGCCGGCTTCGGCATGGTCCAGACCGTGAAGGACGGCAGCGCACACGATCGGCTCGCGCGGCTCGCGCCGAACACGTTCAGCGCGACCGCGATCGGGACCGACACCGGGTTCGACGACATCTGGGGCGTCGGGTTCTGGAAGGGCACGATCTACGGCTTCACCGACGGCGGTCAGTTCATCAAGATCGATCCGAGCACCGGCGTCGCCACGCTCGTCGCCGGCAACGGTCCGGCGTGGTGGGGCGCCGCCGTCACCACGACCGCACCCGTCATCTTCTAGTGATAGTGTCCGGGCATGGACCTGTCCCGGCGGTCATTCCTCGTCGGAAGCTCCCTCGCCGCCCTGGCCGCGCCACGGCTCGTCGCGGCGCGCGGGCTCATCACCGAGCCCACGCTCGACGACCTCCTCAAGCGCGCGCTCGCCGCCGCCACGAAGGCCGGCGCGACGTACGCCGACGTCCGGATCGTGCGCCATCGCCGCGAGAGCGTCGGCACGCGCGAGGACAAGGTCGAGCGCATCGCCTCGAGCGAGGAGTACGGGCTCGGCG
>Ga0326726_10005193_pt1 | contig 11818 bp, 9 predicted proteins | sample MHFenrmetagenome_2_FD_207603 | JGI IMG/M metagenome (GOLD analysis project Ga0326726, IMG submission 207603) | Lab enriched peat soil microbial communities from Michigan Hollow, Ithaca, NY, United States - MHF15MN | ecosystem: Environmental > Terrestrial > Soil > Wetlands > Peat | place: USA...
CAACGACACGATTTGTGTCTGCGAGATCGGCGGATCCGAGAAGAATGACAGACGTGGTTCGCGCAACGTTCCGCGAACATTTGCGCCGGCCACAATGTCCGGCAGACGCTTGACCGCTCGAATGTCGACGCCGGGATTGGAGAGCGGTCCGCCGTTGAAGAGAAGACGTCCACGCTCGATATCGAGGCGCCGCGCCAGCACTGTGTAAGTGCCTTTGTCGACCTTGAGCTCGCCGACGCCCGTGTCCGGATGGTCCGGGCTCGACGTTGCCGTGACGCTTCCCGAGAGCTTGCCGGCGAGGCCATAGGATTCGACGTTGACGTCCGCGCCAAGTACGAGCTTCAACCGGCTGTAGACCTGAAAGCGCTGCTCCGGTGGAATCACGCGAGCGCCGACGATGACCTCGTCGGATGACGACAGCACGGCGCCCGTCAGCTGAACGGGCGCGATGCGCGCGTAGGGCACCGTGACCTCGCCGGTAACGTCAATCCGGCGGCCGTCAACCTTCATCAGGAGATTGGGCGAGGCGACGATGCGCACTTCGGGAACGTTTACGACGCTCAGATTGCTGCCGGAGAATTTGAGCTCGCCATGAGGCTGGCGCGCATTCCACGCAAGCTGGCCTTGAATCGCAGCTTGCCCCGCGCCGGCATGGGTGGCGCCGTCGACGTCGAGCGTGTTGCCGCTCAACTTCGCCGTCAACAGGGTGTCGCGCAGCTGCAGATTGATCTGGTAGAGGTCGATCGCCTGCGCCTTTAGTTGCACCGCGCCGTCGAAGTTCGGCGCGCGTGGCGTGCCGCTCAGCTGAAACTGGGTGGTGAGCGTCCCGTCGACACGGTCGACCTGGGTGACAAAGAGCGGAATCAGGCCAAGTTCGTGCACTTCGGCGCGCAGCGCGCCGGTCAAGGTCTGGTCCGAGAGCGCCCGATCCGGCAGGCGTGTGAGCGCGACATTGGCGTCGACGAAGGTCTTCTCTGTGGCTCGAATCTTCAGCACACCCGTAAAGCCCTCAGGCGTCGCGTTTAACTCCACATGCTCCTCGCCGAGCGTCAGCGTCTCGAGCTGGCCACGCTGCAGCCGGTAGTGAAACACCGCATCGCTCAGGTCGACGCGACCGGCGCCCGTCCACGCGGCGCCAGGTGTGCCCGTCGCATTCAGCTGCATGGCGAGGTGACCCGAAAATTCCGGCCGACCGGGCAGCCCCTGGCCGAGGAGATTGAGCGGCAAGCTCGCCGCTGACGCCTTGAGGTCCCACGCACCGCGCTCATCGAGATTGCCCTCGGCGCAGAAGCGCTCGCCATCGCCAGCGACGCAGGCAGTCGTCAGCTTCAGGCGATCGCTGCCGACCATCAACTGAGCGGGCGCGCTGAGCTTCATGTGCGGGCCATCCCGTGCGTCGAGCGTCCAGCGCTCAAGGCCGGCTGTCCATAGGCCGGCCGCGTAGTGACCGTGACCTCCAAGTTCCATGCGCGCACCCTGCGCCCGCGCTGCGATGTTCCACTCGTGCGCGTCGGTTGTTCCGCCAAGCGTGGCAGTGAGCGTGTCGACGCTGTGATCGGACCAGGAAATATCCTGTGCCGCCAGGCTTACCTTCGATGGCGCGCCATTCTTCAGATCGATCTTGACGTCGGCAGTGAGTTGTTGTGCCGAGAAACCGAGGTACTTGAGTGCGCTCGCATCGACGTGCGCGTTGATCGCAAACGCGCCGCTGGCCCCAGCGAGTGAGCCGGTAGAATTGATGCGGCCCGCGGCGTGGGGCAGTGTTTTCTCAAGGTCCTGGCTCGATATCGTCCAGCGCAAGGCAACCTCCTTCGTGAGGCTGCCCTCGAGCCGCAGATGCGTGGATCCAAGGTCGACGGCGACGCGGTCGAAGGCGAAGCCGTCGGTGAGCCGGCGCACCGCGCCACTTCCCCGCAGCGTCTGCGCGCGCAATTTGCCGCGCACACTTTCAACGTCAACGGTCCACGGGCTGTCGACTTTGAGACCGGGCGCCTGTGCATGCAGGGAGAAATTGAGTGCCCCGGGCCAGGACGTCAGCCAGTCGGCTGGGTTGAGTCTCGTGCCCCGTGCGGTGACGCTCCAGCCCGGACTTGCGCCGTAGCGCACCTCGCCTTGCCCATCGATCGCGCCCCGCAGCCACGTTGCGTGCGCCGCTTCAACTCCAATGCGTCCGCTTGCGATTTCACCGGCCGATGTGAACTGTGCTGCCGGCAGGTCCCGCACACGCAATTCTCCGGCAGCCTTGAACTTGAGCGGCCAGTTGCCCGACAACGTGCCCTGGCCCGTACGAGTTGCGACCATTGGCCTGCCGCGAATCGGCCACTGCAGCTGTTGCCAGGCGCCGGTGAAATCGAGCCACGGCTGCGCGGCAGTGAGCGCGATGGTTCCATGCGCGCGCAGCTCGCCTGGCGATCGATCGGGGCCGGCCGCAAGTTCGTCAAAATAAAGCACGCGGCTCTGATAGCGTCCCCGATAGCGAACGCGTAGCGGACCGGTCGCGATGTCGCGCGGTGTTACCTTGCCCGATGCGAAGAAACCGTCGTGATTTGCGCCGATGTCGAGCACTGCCGCCGCAGGACCCAAAGTCGAGTCGTGTTTCCATGCCTTGACGTCGAAATCAAGGGTTGTAAGCGTGCCGTGCAAGCGCCAGGATTTTGTGAGGTTCGTGAACTCCCCGCGGCTCGTCGCATGAAAAGGTGCGACAAGATCGGTGCCGTAAGCGAGACGATTCAGGTCGCCTTTGAATTGCGCGTGGCCGCGCCACTGCGGTTGTCGTCCCGCAGTGAGCTGCCAGTCGAGATCGCAGTCGAGTGCGACGGGATCCGCTGCGTACAGTTTGACGCTGCCGCGGCCGCTCAGAAGCTCCGAGTGAGCATCAAGGTTCTCCGCGACGATGCGATCGGAGTAAAGATGCGCCTGCAGCGTCGCGCGGTCGTAGATAAGACGCGTGCCGTTCGGCAGCGCGATATCGATGTTGCGCGCGTCGAGCCTGGCGACGTGGAGTCGGAGCAAGCGTGGCAGAAACTTGAGCGGCGTCTTGCTCGTCGACTCATGTCTGCGCACGATTACCTGGACACTGCCGACGCTCACATGCTTCAGCGAAATCGATCCACTGACGAGATGCCAGAAGTCGGCGGCTCCCGCAATGTCCTTGATATCGACATCGGCGTGATCGTTTTGCACGCTGACCTCGCCGACCGTAAAGCCGTCGACGAGCGTACCGCGGGCATCAGCGATGTGAATCTTCGTCGTCTTGAACGGCGCGGCATTGACCGTTGCGACGACCCAGCCGAGGCCGGTCTCGGTCGCGCCAAGAAACCAGGCAAGCGCCGTCATCACGAGCAGCAGCGCCGCCACGCCGATTCCAATACGTATGAGCCAGCGCTTCATTTGATATTCGGCGTGATGTTCAGGTGCAGGCGCGGGCCGAGTCCGCTCTCGGACAACGCCTGGGCGACATCGAGGCCAATGCTCAGCACGGGGAGCTTGTAGCGCAGGCCGATTCCGACCGAGTACTCGAGTGGATCGCCTAACTTGTCGACCGCGTTGCCGGCGTCGACGAATGCGGCAATCGCGAGGCGCCTCGGCAGATCGCGCTCGATTTCGAGACTGCCGACGATGAGATAACGGCCGCCGACTTTGTTGCCGGCCGCGTCGACCGGCGAGAGTTCGTTCAGGCCGAAACCGCGAACGCTGCGGTCGCCGCCCGCGAAGAAGCGCTCCGATGCCGGCAGCTCCGAGAAGTTTCCGACGAGACTCAGGCCGAGCTCGCCGCGCGTAATCAGATGCCAGCGGGTGCTCAGGTCGAAGCGCTTCTCGTCCTGCACGTCGAGGCGCAGATAGTTCGAGTCGGAGCCAAGCGCGTGATGTGAGCCCGTGAGTTCCGCGTAGAAGCCGCCGCCGACAAACGGCTGCGCCAGCATGCGGCTCGCGAGCGGCGCGAAACTGATGCCCGGAATGACGAGATTGGCGGTGGAGCGTTGGGTCGAAGTCTCGGTCGTGGTGTGAGTGAAACGCACGAACAGCACACGTTGCCAAGACCCGAGCACCTGCGTGAGACCGGGACGCAATTCGACTGTACTTGTATCGACGTCCGCCAGCTGCTGCGTGCCAATGGTCGTATCGAGGCTCAGCTTCTCGAATGCCGGATCGCCGATCGGAATCTGGTACTGCCCGTCGATCTCGCGCGTAATCGATGAGGCCTTGAGCGTGACCCGCGATCGATGGCCGGCCTGGTTGATGCGACGATCGTCCCAGCCGAGCGTGGCGCGAAACTTCGTGTCCGTACCGTAGCCGAAGCCGATGGAGTAGCGATTGCGCCTCACCGGCTCGGCGCGAATGTTGATCGGAACCGTGAGCGTCTTCGGATCGCGCTCGCCTGGTGACACTTCGACCACCGAGAAGTACTGACTGTCATCGAGAGCAAACTGCGTGCCAAGCACCGCAAAAGCGTCGTAGTAGTCGCTCTCGCGATAGCGCAGGTACTTTCTGAAGAGGCGCTGGTCGATGACATCCTGTTCGATCGTAGTCTTGCCGAAGTGGTAGCGCGGTCCGGTGTCGAGCTCAAGCGTCGCACTCGCAATATGGGCTGCGGGGTCGACGCGCAACTCGTTGGCGAGGAAGCGCGCGTCGAGGTAACCGATGGCCGCCGCCGTTCGTTGCAGCTCACCCTTGGTTCGGTCGTATTCGGCGTGATTCAAACGCGTCCCGGCGCTAAGGCTCGACTGCTCGATGACGCGCCGAAAGGCGCCGTCATCGGCGCCGGGTCCTGTAACTTTCACGTCGGCGCTGGCGAGAATCACGGGAGTTCCAGGATCGATGCGCAGCAACACGCGCCAATTCTTGCCGTCGGGCGTCAGGTGACTGCGAATGCGCGCGTCGTAATAGCCAAACGGCCGCAGCGCGTCTTGCGCCTCATTCGTCGCACGTTGAAACAAGCGCTCGATCATCGCTGCGTCGAGATCATTGCGCTGCGCATAGCGCTGCAGGCTGAGATATGCGAGCACGTTGTCGCGCATCGGACCTTCCACGCCTGTGAGTTCGATCCGGATGTCGGCACGCGCCTGCGCGCCGGCAAGCGCGAGGAGCGCCGCGGCGATCCATGTGAGTCGTGCCGTGTCAGATCTGAAATTCAAAATCGTCCCGTCCAGTGAGGCGACCTGACGCATCGTAGCGTTGTTCATTGGCGTTGACGGCGCCGTCGTAACCGATGAAGAGCAAGGTCGAGCTGCGCGTGCCGTAGCGTTCATTGACGATGAAAGGCGCCGATAATGCGCGCTCGAGTTCGCGTGATAGTCGCGGCTCGTTGTCGTGCTCAGTGCTCCGCGTGTCATCACCCGAGGTCGGCTCACGGTCGCCCAGCATGGCGAACAGCGGCTCGCTGTCGAGCGTCGCGCTGTGCAGCAGGGCTTCGAATCTTGTGCGTGTGCGTGCGAGTTTGGGCCAGGGAGTGTCGAGCAGATGGTTGCTCAAACCGTGAATGCCAGGGCCGAGTTCGCGTGCGGGTTGCGGCGCGCGATTTGCCACATATAAGAGATGGGTCGCATCGCCTGCCAGCAGATTGAAGCCTGAATACTGACCGGCTTGTGGAGCAAGGCACTCGGCAAAATCCACGGCCGAGTGCGTGGCGGCCAGAAAATCGGGGATGATTCGACCGCGCGATGGGGCACCCTTAAGGGGTCCCTGCAAGTCGCGGTAGTTCGTTACGACACCGAATCTGCCATCTCGGCCGACGGCGAGCCAGGCGCCGCCCGCCTCGAGATCGCGACCGCCGAGGATCTCGGGCGCGGCCCACCAATGCATCGCCGCGGCCGGCCGCGCGTGAAATTCATCGCGGTTGGCCGCAAGCACGACGCGATAACGCGGGTGGTGATTCCAGGCGAGGACCAGCAGACACATGACGAGATTGTAAGGTGTTGACGCTCACCGGAGACGTCCCCTTTCGGGGAACTGGCCTGCGGTGCCATTATGCGGTCCGCAACTGGAGGAGGTTCGCTATGTCCCTGAGTAACCGTTGCTGGAAACACACGGCCCTGGCCGCCGCGATCGCGCTGCTATGGGCCACCAGCGGCTCGCTTGCCACGGCCGCCGAAATGCAGCCGAACGGCATTCGGGTCACCTGTCTTGGACACGCGACCTTTCTGATCCAGTCGAGCGGCGGCACGCGCATCATGATCGATCCCTGGTTGCGGAAAAATCCGGCGACTCCGGCTGAGCTGAAGGATCCGACGCGCTACCGCCTGGATGCCGTGCTTGTGACACATTCGCACTTCGATCACGCCGCCGACGCGGTTGAGGTCGCAAAATCCGCGAATGCGCCGCTCATCAGCGCGGCTGAATGGGTCGATGAGCAGCAACTGCCGGACAATTTGAAAATGGGCGGCAACGTCGGCGGCACGTTCAAGATCAAGGACATCACGGTGCATATCGTGCCCGCCATGCACTCGAGCGCGCCTAGCGGCCGGCCGATCGGCTTTGTGCTCACCTTTGCGGACGGACGTGCGCTCTATCACACAGGCGATACCTGGATATTTGGCGACATGGCGCTCATTCAGGAGATCTATCACCCGAACATCATTCTGATTGGCGTCGGTGGCGGTCCGTATGGCGAGGACCCGGCGACGGCGCGCCTCGCCATCGACAAGTACTTCAAGCCGCAGGTGATCGTTCCGATGCACTTCGGCACGTTTCCGGTGCTCGCGCAGCAGCCGGAGGTCGACGCCGCGTTCGCCAACGACAAGCGCGTGGTGAAAATGAAAGCTGGCGACGTGCAAGACTTCTAGCCCGCGTGCCCGCGAGACCGGAAGTCCGGACACGCGCGTCTACCCTAACACTGCGTCCCAGGCCGTCTTGGCGATGAGAGTTGCGACTACGGCAAGGAACACGAGACGTACAAACCTTGCCCCCCGCTTGAGGGCGAGTCGTGTGCCGAGGAGCGAGCCAGCGACATTGCACACGGCCATCAACAAGCCGTAGAGCCATAAGAGTTCGACGCGCGACGCGAACAGCAGCAACGCGGCGCCATTGGTGGCGACATTCAGGAGGCGCGCCGCCGCTGCCGCACGCAGGAAATCGAAGCCGAACACCCGCACGAACATGAACATGAAGAAGCTGCCGGTACCCGGACCGAAGAAGCCGTCATAGAAGCCTATCGCGACGATCATCAACACGGCCAGCCACCAGCGACCGCGGGTCATCGCCCGCGGAGCGTGCTGCTCGCCAAAGTCATGATGCATGAATGTATATATGGCAACGATGCTCAGGAGGAGCGGCACCAGCGGCCGAAAAGTCTGCACCGGAACGCGCGTCACGACGTGAGCTCCGAGCACCGAGAAGACGAGCGCGAGAGCCGCCGCCGGCAGCAGCAGGCGCCACTGAATGCGCACGCTGTATGCGTACCGTGCGACGGCGGTTGCCGTCCCGCAAATGCTGGCCAACTTGCCCGTGCCCAGCACCGTAGCCGGCAGCTCGCGCGGAAAGGCCGCGAACAGGGCGGGTACCATGATGAGGCCGCCGCCACCGACCATCGCGTCGATAAACCCCGCGCCAAATGCGGCGGTGAGCACAGCAGGCAAGGTCGCGATCAGCATCAGAGTTTGAGTTGCGCGCTCACCGGTTCAGTCAGGTGCGCGATCGCATTTGCGTAATAGCGCACGAGCGCGACTTCAGCGGGATTCAGCCGGTAGCGGCCGTCCTCTTCGACAACCAGATTTCTCAGCTTCAACATCCTCAGGCCCACGAGCACCGAATAATCGGCGTCGCTTCGCGGCACGTACACATGCGCACCCAGCGCTTCATAGCGGCGCTGCAGCTCGAGCGCGCGCGTTCGGATTTCCTCTTCAGACAGTGTCGGCTCTGGCGCATCGATGAAGACGTGCGCAACGAGCGATACCGGCAGGACCGGCACGACATGACCGACGGCGTTCATTAGGTCAGCAGCGAGCTCCGTCACTCGTCGGAAGCGCTCCTCGCGATCGAGCTTGGATGGGTCCCAGCCGGCGCGGGCGAGGTAGGAACGCAACGAAATGGGCGCACCAAAATTTGCGCACGCATAGCCGAAGCGGTACCAGCGGCCGCGAAGGCGCAGCCAGAGCTGAGAAATCATGAAGGCGAGCGCCTTGCGGACGGCGGCGATTGCCGATCGGCGCTCGTCTTTGGCGCCGCTCTGCGCGAGAAGCGTGCGATCTTCCAGTACCCGGTCGTAGTTCAGTCCGACGGGCACGAACACGATGTCGCGCTCGCCCGCTGGATCGTAGGCTCGCAGCATGTAATCGAGGAGACCGATCTTCGGAGGGCGCAGCAAACCGTCGCGCGTCAGTCCGCCTTCCGGAAATATCGCCTGCACCGCGCCACCATCGATTGCCATCTGCACGTAGCGTTCAAGCACGCGTCGGTATAGCTCGTTCCCGGATCCGCGGCGCACGAAGTAGGCGCCCAGCGAGCGAACGATCTGCTGGATGGGCCAGACTCGCGCCCATTCCCCGACGGCGTAGCTCAACGCCACCCGCTTGCTCGCGAGGTAGGCAACCAGAATGTAGTCGATGTTGCTGCGGTGATTCATCACGAACACCACGCTCGCATGCGGCGGTATCTGCCGCAGTGCACGCGTGTCCGCGTGCCCAAGACGCACGCGGTAGAGCATGTTCACGATCGCGCGGCTGCAGCGGTTGCCGAGCCTAAAATAGAAATAGGCGTTGAACGCCGGCACGATCTCGCGCGCATAGCGCTGCACTTGGCGCAGCGCGATTTCAGGCGGGACGCCCGCGCTCTCGCAATAGCGCGCGAGCTCGCGCATTACTTTCGGATCGTAAACGAGACGATCGACCAGAACCTCGCGTCTGGTCATTGCGATCGTCGGAATCTTCAAATGCAGTCTCTGGTTGAGACTGGTCGCAAGCTTGTTGATGCGCCGGCGAAAGAACCAGCGCACGCCAGGCAACAGCAGCCGCGAAGCGAGGAACCACGCGCACACGGCGCCACCTGCGAGCGCGAGCCACAATGGGAGTTCGACGGTCGCGCTCATGTCACGGGCGCTTGATTTCCCAGATCTGCGCGCCCGGAGTGTCGCGCAGCGACTGCTGCGAGCCGCTGTTGTACCAGTCTTCGATGAGTCGAAATGAAATGGACAGGCTGGAAGGCAGAGCGGGCAGGCCACGGGCGATATCGGAACGCGAAAACCAGCGGGCATCCTCCAGCTCGGCGCCGCACGTCGGGACGGCGCCGTCCTTCGCCCTGGCGAAAAACCCGAGCATGAGCGAGGACGGGAAAGGCCAGGGTTGAGAGGAATGGTATTTGATGTCGAACACATCGACGTCCGTCTCTTCCTTTACCTCACGTCGCACCGCGTCTTCGAGACTCTCGCCCGGCTCGACGAAGCCCGCGATCGTCGAGTAGCGGCCCTGGGGCCAGCTCGATTGGCGGCCAAGCAGTGCGCGCTCGCCGTCGGTAATGAGAACAATGATTGCGGGGTCGATGCGCGGGAACTGCTCCTGCTTGCACGCGCTGTTGCTGCAGAGCAGGACGTGACCGGCCTTGGTGCTCAGGTTGGGCGCGCCGCAAGCGCCACAGAATCGGTGGCGCGCGCGCCAAAGCACGAGCGCGCGCGCATAGGCGAGGAGGCCAGCCTCGTCGGCCGGCAGGAGCGATCCGAAGAACCGCAGTTCGTGAAACTCCGAATCGTCAGCGACGGTGGGCGCCGTTTCGCCCTCGAGTTCGACCAGCAGGCACGATGCGCCGCGAAACTGGCCGAGCAAGACGACCCGCGAGTCATCGACATCCCTCAGAACAGCATGCGAACCGCCCAATAGAACGGCTCGCAACGGCTCTCCACGATTGAATAGATTGCGGTTCTGCCAGACCGGGACAACAACTGTCCGTGGATCGGCGATGGCACGCGCCAGCCAGTCGTCCTGTTCGCGCAGGTGCGACTGACGGTCGAGATAACTGCCGGCAAAGATGTTCAGGCGTTCGAGCTGCTCGCCCATCCTCGAAGGTTAGCCGATTGGCTCCCAAAGCTCGAACTGCTTGCCTGCCGGCGCATTGCTGGCAATCACGCTCACCACTGCTCTGGCAGAGCGGCATTGCGTGCAGTTGCCCCGCCGGTCCGCGAGGCGGTCGCGCAGCAGAACGCCACCGCAACCCGGGCAACCCTCGAGTCTCAGCTCATCGGCACGGGTCAAGGCACCCAGCAGGAACCAGGCATGTTCGAAGGAAATACGGGCCGGCTGATGCAGCAGGGCGTAGGTCTCGTAGGCCGCGCAAAAGACGATACCGCGCTCGATCAATGTGCCGCGGCTCGCGCGGGCGAACGCCGTTCGCGCAGTGGCCAGGAGTTCCCAGAGCGCGAACAGACTCCCAAGCGTCAGCGCCTCGAACAAGGTTGCGGGATTGCGCAGAAAGAACTCCACCTGGCTCGGCGACTTGCCGCGATGGCGGCGCACCGGATTGGTCTGCTCGTTCTGCACGTACGCGCGATAGAGTTTTCGGATCCGGTCGTCTGTCAGTCCGGTCCAGGTACGAATTGTGCAGGTTCTCGCCTCGTGGCGGATCATTCGCAGCGCCAGATCATGCCGCAAGCGATCCCGATTGTAGCGATCGTCCGAAATACGCATGGGAATATCCTCCCTGGGTTGATGCTGCCCTGACGTCTTTGCAAATTTGGTATAAATTAACCACAAATTAATGTAGCCCGCCAAGAGTATTTTTCGCAGCATATCTGCCGCAATCACGGAGGAATGACGATGGATGCAGAGCCTGGTGTTTCCTGGTCGGGTCCGCGGACGGCGTGGCTGGCCGGCGATGTCCTGAGCATCACGTTGCGGTGCTCCTTGCGGGAGCTCAATGCGCGTTTTCTGATGTGCCTGCAGCGTATGCCGGAGGAAGACCTCGGCCGCTTTGGCTTTACGCCGGGCGTGGCCCGGCAGTTGCAGGCGTGCGAGACGCAGGCTCTATTGATCGTCGCAGCTTGCCCCTATGCTCTGTTCGACGCCGGGTTTCGGCAGCACGACTTTTGGGAATCCGTGGTGCGGCTCACCCCGCCTCAGGCCGCTTTGCGAGACGGAGCAACAGGACCTGCCGATGAGGTGCCGGATTACGATGCGTTGACGGACCTTGTACTGTCCTTTGCCTGGCACCTGGCGAGCACCAACGTTCTGGCGACGCGATTGGTACTAGGGATGTCGCCGGCGACTGCCGAGATCATTCGCGCCGGTTCCTTGCCGGCGATCGCAAGCGCCGTGCAATTGCGGCGGCGGCTACTCCGCCCACGCTGGCCGCAGCGCACGCTCTACTGGCAGCGTTTGCTGGCGATCACGCCGCATACAAGCGATGAAGAAACGACCGCGGCGCGGCTCGCTGGCATTCAGCTCATGGCTACGGACGGCTTTCTTGGGTCGGGGCCCGTCGCGCCCGGCGCGAGAAAGCGATGACATAGAAGGCGATGTTCACGGTGATGAGCATTGCCCCTAGCGCGAGCTGTATGTTCCGGGTCAACGCCTGCGGATAGACGACGCTGACGATGTAGTGCTGGATGAAGCCACCGCCGTATCCGGCCTCGCCTGCCAGCTGACGGAAATGTTTCTCGAGCGGCGTCAGCGGGCAAAAGCTGCCGGAAAATTCGATGTAGGCCGCCCAGACGAGGGCTGGCAGGTGAATCCAGGCAAGCGCGCGGCGCCAAAGCAGTGTCAACGCCCCGAATACCGCCCATAGTATGAAAGCGAAGTGCAAGCCGACAATGGCATCGGCTGCGAGGCGGTAGTGCATCGAGGAACTTGCCTTAACGAACCCGGCCAAATTGCCGCGCGATCACCCAGATCCAGAC
>Ga0326726_10005194_pt1 | contig 11816 bp, 10 predicted proteins | sample MHFenrmetagenome_2_FD_207603 | JGI IMG/M metagenome (GOLD analysis project Ga0326726, IMG submission 207603) | Lab enriched peat soil microbial communities from Michigan Hollow, Ithaca, NY, United States - MHF15MN | ecosystem: Environmental > Terrestrial > Soil > Wetlands > Peat | place: USA...
ACCCTAGCCGTATTGCGAGCGTGGTGCCGTGATGAAAGCCGCAGCGACCCTTTTGAGAATTCCCCGTAGGTCACGGTAGTATTGGCGAAACACGACAAACCAAAAGCTGGCGTCCCACCGATACGTCGGAATCTCGCCAGACAGAAGCTCTCGCCACAACGACTTGCGTAAAAACGTGATGTGATAGGTGAGTTCCAACGCAGTCATATAGCGGATTCCAGCGATGATCCGTTTGCGGCGCCCGACCGACAAAGTACCGAGTATTTTCATCGCGCAAGGGTCTCTCTGCAGGTGGCAGATGAATTGACGCGACGACTCTGCGATTTGCCGCGGCGTTACGTTCGCCCCGTAGCTTCCCTTGTGGACCCTTGAGTTGAAGATCGCGCGATGTGCAAAGCCAACGGTCCCGGTAAGAGCGCATTGCAGAAACAGGAGGTTGTCGTCGTTGCGGCCACCTGCCAGGCCTCTGTAGCCTCCACACTTGCGTAAAAGCTCAGTGCGCGCCAGTACGGTGACCACGCTTGCAAATAGTCTGGGTGGCCGACCGTATAACCACCGGCAAACGAACGGGTATCCGTCGAATGCCTCACCTTCAGGCTCCGCGAAATGCTGCAGAACCTTTCCCTGCTCATCAATTGTTAAGTTGGCGGGTACAACAACGTTCACGTCGGCATTGCGGGTGGTGACGGCAACGAGCTCTGACACGAAGCGGGAGTTAATGCGATCGTCATCGCACAAAAGAATGAAGAAGTCGCCGCGCGCCGCCTCGATACACTGGTTGAAATGCTCGTGTTGCGGCACGGTCTTTTCGTTGCGTCGGAATCGCACTCGTCGATCATTATCGCTCAACGACTGCGCCAGTGCTGGCGTTTCGTCACGCGAGCCGTTGTCAGATATCAGAATCTCCAGGTTCGGGTAGTCCTGCGCCAGAACGGAACCTATTGTTTCGCGAAGGTAATCCGGACGATTTAACGTCGTCACAGCCAGCGTAACGAGCGGAAACATTTGCGAGTCGGCTACAGAGTATATCGCGCTAGAGTTTGCACGCGAATCCGCCCGTGTCGCCAAGTCATTCGTAGAGTGAGTCGACATATTTGTTTCGCCCATCGACACCAGCGCCAATAAATTACATGATGAGTTGGGGGACAGTGTAAGTCGCACGCACCGCTTCCATTAATTGGCCGTTGCGGTGGCGAGAGTTGACTTTGTGTGGGTCTGGCCGCTATTCGCCTGCTCTCAACGATTTCGCGCCAGTGGTTGCTGCGGTGTGCACCTGCCCAATCAGTGCATTTAACGACTTGCGCACCGACTCAGGTCCGTATCGTTGCTGTGCCGCTTCAGTTGAGTTCCGGGTCCACTCACGTTCTTCTATTACCTTCCTTAGCGTCGTTGCAATCGTGGCGGGACAGTTGTCCGGCATGTAAGTGATTCCGGCCTCAATATCGTTTTCGAGAGTGCCCATCGGAGTGCTGATAACGTGTGCACCGGCCGCCAGGTACTCGATGATTTTGAAAGCGAAAACATTTCCAGGAGTGCGACTCACTACGTGGGGGTTGATGCAAATGGCTGCCGAACACATGAGCCGAACCAACTCTGGCCGGCTAACGAGCCCGTGAAATACCACACCAGGGGTATCTTGCGCCGACCTTCGCAACTCATCCGTCAGGCGGCCATAACCCGTAATGTGCAGTTGCCAGCCTGGCATCTGCAACTCCCGCCATCCTCTGATTAACTCTCCGACCCCGTTCGAAAACGTATGGGTCCCCGAAAAAAGCACCACATTCTCTTTGCGACCACGCCACTGCTCACTGGCACTAATGATGTCGGCGCCAACCACACCCCGCAGCAAGAGTTTTGGAATGTTGGAAGGTAGCTGCGAAAGCAGATGAGGCGACACGCCGATACATCCTGATACGGAGGAGAGCAATTGTGTGGCAGCGTGACTGCTTCGTCTCGCCGCAAGGCCGCTGACCTCTTGTCCTTGAACGTCCACAAACGAGTCGTCTTCATACTCTAGAATTACCGGGAGGCACAAACGTCGAATGGCATGGTTCGCGCAAGCGACTTCCGGCCCCTTCATGTTGAAGATGATGACAAGATCGTAGGGTTTCGACCTATGACGCTTCTTGAATATTTGCAGAGTTCGAGCACTCGACCACAAACCGTTCAGCCGCCTGATGGGCAATGCCGAACCATAGTAGATTGGAATGCGCGGGTCAAAAGGTTCCGGCTCAGAAAAGGAGGGATAAAATGTGAGAGAGTGGTCGACCACCTCTCCCTGAGATATGATCTCAACCTCCAGGGAATTATCGCATAGCAGTGACGCAATCAGCTCTATTTTAATTCTGTTAGACATGCTGCGATTGTGGACGATCGGGCGACGCTTTACAAGCGTCGCGCCTTGGTAGGGCGTTATGTACGCTATCCTCATGCCATTACTTTACTGAAACGCAGTGATACTAATGTGCGCGGGCTGCTTACACCACGACAAGTTTTCCGTGCTTGCGATCAGAATACTGCTGGTTGATCCACTCATAGGTATGGAGCAGGCCGACGTCTAGTGGCGTGTTCGGTTCCCAGTTAAGAACTTGCTTGATGAATGTGTTGTCGCTGTTTCGCCCGCCGACACCGCGTGGAGCGGTAGGGTCGTATCGCCGCGCAAGCCGGATACCAGCGATCCGTTCGACTTTGCTTACCAACTCATTAATGGAAACTAGCTCACTGGATCCGAGGTTGATAGGCGTGGCGACCAGGTCCCCACAGTGCATGATCATGTCGATGCCTTTGACGCAGTCTGCGATGTACATGAAGCTGCGGGTCTGATTGCCATCCCCCCAGATATCGATCGTTCTGCTCCCGCTATCGAGAGCCTCGACTACCTTTCTGCAGATCGCCGCCGGGGCCTTTTCGCGTCCGCCATCCCAGGTGCCATGGGGTCCATACACGTTGTGAAAGCGAGCAATGGCAGTCTTAAGTCCTCGCTCCGCCCAGTACTCCTGGCAGAACATTTCGGAGATGAGCTTTTCCCAACCGTAGCCACGCTCAGCCATGGCGGGGTAGGCGTCGGCCTCCTTGAGGGCACGGACATCCGGATTCTGTTGAAGCAAGACGTTGTACGCACAAGCCGAGGAGGAGAAAAAGTACCGTCGGGCACCCGCCCGGTAAGCAGCTTCGATCATATGTGTGTTGATGAGGACGCTTCGGAGGCACTCCACCCGGAATCGTTCGATAAACCCCATGCCACCCATGTCAGCGGCAAGGTTGTAAACTTCCACGGCACCATCACAAACACGCTGGCACGTTTCCTGGTTGCTGCAATCCAAGCGAAGGCTTTCTACCCCCGGAGTGTGCTGATACCACTCATCGAGTGGCTTCTTATCTACCGCGCGGATGTGTGTGAAGCCCTTTTCGTAGAAGTACTTCACCAAATTCCCACCGATGAAGCCACCCGCACCAGTGACGACGATCAAATCGCGCTCTTTCAGTTCGGGTTCCTTCTCGGTAACTGGTACGTTTTCCATATGAAGCCTCCTTAAACGGCGCTGTTTGTCATGCGTTCAACTTCTCCACAGGTTGCAGAGCATGGTGCACGTTAGCATCCACGCAGCTGCGTCACAGTTTTTATCAATCCAGTCATACGGGCTGGCACGAATAATCGCTTGCATATACGAAACAATTTGGCTTTCTCATTTCGGTCTCGGAACTCCGCCCGGATCATGTCCCACTTCTTCACTAGGCTGCTTGATGCTATTTCTTCTTCGTTATTGTCCAAACCAATGTACCGGGGCGATGGAAACATACTGGGATGGCAGGCCTCGTGCACGAAGCCGGTCTCCGAATATCATTCACGTCGTCGGCGCAACGAAATGACGCTCACGGCAACCGCAGGCAAAGGCGGTGGCAGGCTGCATCAGAACAGGGTGTAGATAAACGGTGCGGCAGCCGTACTGGAAAGGAGGACCAGCACACCCAGAACCAACAGCGTCAGAACGATCGGCATCAGCCAGTATTTCTTCTTCTGGCGAAGCAACGTCCACAGTTCTCCCAGGAACGAGCTTTCACGCTCGCTCTTGGCGATCTCTTCGAAGCTCATATCAGTCTTCACGATCTCACCTCTCTGCTTGCCTGACTAAGGATCAGAATTGCCTGAGGTACTGCGATTGGCTTGTCGCAAGCGGCTTTTCGCACCAGTACGTAGTCGCCGCCGGCCATGGTTTCAGCCTCAATTCGTCACGGCCGATCCGGCGGAAAACCCAGGCCGCGGGCGTAAGGAGTCCGAAAAAAATGATGCCCAGTACGATCCGCGACACAACCCAGCCGACTGGAAAGGCCAGCGCCATCCACGCGACAAACACGGGCCTGATGATCCGCGGGCGTACCACTCCAAGTGGGCCGACCGTCACGGCCACAATCGCCAAGATGATCGCCAGTGCGTGCCGATGGTGATGAAATTCCTGTCGCGCGGCAATCGCTAGAAAGAAGATGATCCAGAGCCCGGCAAATTGCCTGAGCATCCGTTCGGTGGGAGCAAATGGATTGTGTGAAGTACTCATATGGACTCTTTTCGCTTGCACTCACGATCAATCGAGCTGGAATTGGGCGAGGTATTCTGCGCGGGCCTGGTCACCGCCCCCCTCGTCGGTAAGCCGACTCTTCAAAATGATGAAGTTCTCCAACACTAGGGCGTCCATCTCTGTCGCCAAGAAGCAGCGATACGCGTCTTCTGGCGTACACACGATCGGTTCGCCTCGCACGTTGAAGCTGGTGTTCACCAACACGGGACAACCGGTCATGTTGTAGAACGTTTCCATGACGCGGTGGAAGCTTGGATTACGTTTCCGATCCACGGTCTGCACTCGCGCGCTGTAGTCCACGTGCGTAATCGCAGGAACTACCGATCGCACAATGTTCACCCGTTGCCGCAGGTCTGGGTCCTTGGACATCTTCTCCAGTTGCTCTTGAGAAATCTCCGCCCGATGCTGTTCAAGCACCGGCGCCACCAGCAGCATGTAGGGGCTTTCCTGTCCTTCCCGCATGTCAAACCACTCGTGGGCACGTTCCTGAAGCACCACGGGCGCAAACGGCCGAAAGCTCTCGCGGAACTTGATCTTCAGGTTCATCGTGGCCTGCATTTTGGGGGAACGCGCGTCGCCGATAATGGAGCGTGCGCCCAGGGCCCGCGGACCAAACTCCATTCTCCCGTGAAACCAGCCGATGATCTTTTCCTGCGCCAGAAGGTCGGCTACATACTCGGCCTGTGCCTGCTCGTCGTCGATCCGCGTGTATTGCACACCTTTTTTGTCGAGAAAACTCTGGATCTGCGCCGGCGGAAATGCGGGACCAAGAAAGCTCCCTTTTTGCGAATCGCGGCCGTTCGCGCAGCGCGGCTTGTCGAGAAGTTGGTGCCAGGTGAAGAGCGCCGCGCCCACTGCCCCTCCGGCATCGCCTGCGGCCGGTTGAATCCAGATATCGTCGTAAGGGCCTTCGCGCAGTATCCGCCCGTTGGCGACACAATTCAGCGCAACACCGCCAGCCAGGACCAGGTGCCGCATTTTGGTCTTTTCGTAAATGTCACGGCTCATCCGTAACACAATCTCTTCAGTAACCGCCTGGATACTCGCCGCCAAGTCCATGTGCCGTTGCTCGATATTGCTTTCGGGGCTTCTGGGAGGTCCGCCAAACAGCTTGTCGAACTTGCGATTGGTCATGGTCAAGCCCTGGCAGTAGTTGAAGTAGTCCATGTTTAGCCAGAAGCTGCCGTCCGCTTTCAGATCGATCAAGTGCTTGCAGATGGCCTCCGCGTAGACGGGAGTGCCGTAAGGTGCGAGCCCCATCAGTTTGTATTCGCCGCTATTGACCTTGAAACCGCAATAGTAGGTAAAGGCGGAATAGAGAAGTCCTAGCGAGTGCGGGAACTGGAGGTGCTGTTTCAATTCGAGCTTGTTGCCCTGCCCCACGCCCCAGGCCGTTGTCGTCCACTCGCCGACGCCGTCGAGGGTGAGGATCGCCGCTTCCTCGAAGGGGCTCGGGAAAAAGGCGCTGGCGGCATGACTTTCGTGATGGTCCATGAACAGAAGCGGCGCCGTGGTCTTCCCGGGCAAGCCCCCGCGAATCATGCGACGCATCATCAATTTCTCCCGGAGCCACACCGGCATCGCCATCACAAAGCTGCGGATACCGATCGGAGCATAAGCGAGTTGGGTTTCGAGCAAACGCTCGAACTTCAGCAGTGGCTTGTCGTAGAATGCGACGAAGTCAAGCTGATCAGGCTTAAGTCCAGCTTCTTCCAGGCAGTATTCCACCGCGTGCCGCGGAAAGCCCGGATCATGTTTCTTGCGCGTGAACCGCTCCTCCTGTGCTGCAGCGACGATCTCGCCATCGACCACAATGGCGGCCGCGCTGTCATGGTAGAAAGCGGAGATTCCAAGAATGTTCATTTTACGTTCCTCGTCGCGAAGCCCACGCTAGTGAGCCTGTCCCGTAACCCTCAGCTTCAGTCGTTCTGCCAGGTCCCTCATCACTTGCTTCGTAGCCTGCATGTTGAGATGTCCGTCTTCCGGCCCAACCCGCCAGTCTTTTTCGGCGATTGGAACCATCTCCGTGTCTATGTCACGGTTCACATAGCTCCAGTTCTCCATGAACTGGCGTTGGGAGACGAGATAGTACTTTTTATTGAGCACATACACCTGGTCGTCTTCCGCTGCAAAGGCCGGGTCATAAGCTTGAAAGGTAACCAATTTCGCGTGGTTGGCGTTGACCAGTCCCCGAATCCGAAGCGTCAGCGCCCGCGTCAGATCGAGGCCGTATACCAGTCGTTTGCTTCGTGGTTTCAGGAATCCAGCCAAGTGGCTCTTTTCGGTGGCGAGGTTCTCGTCACGCATTCCACCGAAGTTCGTGCTCCATCGCTCCTGCCACTCCGTACGCACAGGACCGTCATAGTGATCCATGGGCACATACGGCTCCGGGAGATGGCTCTCCCAAGTTTTGTCTCGCCACGAGAGCCCAAAGGCACGCTGCCACAAAGCTACTGCGACAATCGGCGAATTACCTAGTGGCTGCTCCAGCGTCTCACTCGGACCGCTTAAGTTCCCTGCCCCGTCAATCCAGAACGTCGGCTTCGGGTTCCGGTTGCCCATGTGGGTTTTGAACAGATTGTTCCATATGTCGTTCGCAGGCGTTTGCCAGAGCACGACGAGATCCGCGCGATACTTCTGAAAGTACTCCTGAAGCGCCAGCAACTCTTGATCTTGCCCATACCCACCAGTCCCTAGGCTAAACACCTTGATCTTCTGCGTGGGCGAATCGATAGACTTCTCCAGCAACCGTTCCGGCATCTCATCGAACGGCAAGGCCATTCCCTCAATTTGAGAATCGCCCAAGAGGAGAACGACATAATCGTTCGGCAAATACGAAATTCGGCGCCCACGGTATCCGAGTTGGTTCAGCTCCCCGGGAGATGCAAGCGATCTCCATCCGCACAAAATCGGCGGCGGCTTATACGCGACCTGTAATGTCACGGCCCCGACTATGGTCGCTAGCGCACCGCCAGGCATCAACGCAGCCAGGTGAACTGCGGTGACCCGCGGCCTTATAAGTAGGAAATATGCTCCGGCAAAGACCAAAAGAAGCCGACAGACTGCCACGACCGGAGCTCGGCGAGTGGTCCCTACGATCGCACCCGCAGGAAAAATCGTCGCCTCTAATACTGTCCCGCTAAACAATATGCCCAGTGCGACCAGCAGGGAGCCGATAGGAACGGCGAAGCTCCTTCGTTGCCTCTTCGCCATTCTTTGGCCGCCTCCCTTCGTTTTCACCACCGGCTCTGTTTCAGCGGTGCTTCCTTTTCCTGTGCTCGACAAAACTCACCTGCCTGCATCTTTCTGGGGGACCGAGTCTCTTATAGCGAGGCGCATGTTCAGATCTCAATCCACTAGCACTTACTGCGCCAACAATCCCTCGTATACGTTGCGAGTCGTCCGCCCAATCACTTCCCATGAATGAGTTTTCTCCGCGCTGCTCCGTATTTCCCTGCGTCGCATGTCCAATTCCTTGTACAGATCGCTTTCAAAATATTCCCTTATCGTTCGGCCCAGGGCGCTCGGGTCGGCGGGGTCGTAAAGGAAACCCGTTTGACCGTGGACCACGTCATCGCGAAACGAACTGATGTCCGCCGCGACGACGGGTAGGCCAAAACCGTACGCTAGGAAAAGAACGCCACTCTGAAAGACCTGGACATAGGGCAGCGCTAACAGATCAGCCGCTTTGAAGTACAGCTCGGTTTCACTGTCCGGAATATATTGCATCTTAGTGATTACTTGGGCCCGGCTGGGATGGGCTGCGATTCGCTCGCGGATGTCGTGCAGATAGTTCTCACACTCCTTCCTCGGCTCTCCGGCGATGACCAACCGGTAATGCGCGTCTCGGTCGGCGATCTTCTGAAACGCAGCAACCAGGTGCTCGATACCCTTATAAGGTCGGAGTGAGCCAAAAAAGAGGACGGTTTTCTCCCACGGCTCGATGCCGAGACGTTGCTTAGCCTCGGTGGGAGTAAGCTCTGTGTTCGGCACGGTGTTGTTTATTCCAAATGGGATGACCGTAACCGCTTCAGCCTTGACACCGAATTGCTCAAGCAGCTGACTTTTCATCAACTTGGTGTGAACAAAAATGCGATCAGCGAGTCGATATTGAACTTTGAGAGTTAACCGATTCAGCAGAGAGTCATTCGCATCCCTTTGGCCGGCATTTACGTTATGGGCCGTCAAAACGATTCTTTTTCCCAGCAGCTTGTAATAAAGCATCAACAGAGTTCTATCGAAGAGCTGGAGTTTGCTGTTCCACAGAATATGAAATATCCTTGGCTTGGCCGTTGCGGCGTATCGAAGAAGCCTCACATAAAAGATCATTACCCTGACGGCTCTCCGCACGAGATTAAGCTGTTGTCTTGGATCTCCCTGCAGATTGAGAAACTTTAGCTTCGGAGTGGTGTGCATCTCCGGAGTGTCAACCTCATCACTGCCAACCACCTCCAAGCGCACGTTGGTTGCGGTCAATGCCATTGCCAGACCGAGCGCGTAGGGCCGATCAAAACCTCCGGTGAGCAATCCGACTTCGAGCTCAACGGGAGGAACCCGCCCAGCGCTCATGGGAGCGTCAACATCTTGGGCATTGATTTCCGGGGACGAAGAAAGCGCTGCCATCGTTAGCTCTGTCGACCTGCCCAATGCGTGACCCGGCTGCGCATATTCAGACTGTGTTTCCAACGGCGAACCGATGCGGCGTACTGGGAGTCCGTCGAAGGGAACGAACCTTTTGAGCCGAACGGTCTCAGACAACCTTCTCATTTAATGTTGCCTGTTCCCAGGCAACGGAGTGCCGGTGTTTAAACACATTCTGCGCCGGTGGTCGGACTTTGACTTTGCGGTAGGAAGCCGCTGGAACTCTGACTATCGCGAAGAGAAAAAACAACCATGCCGGAGCAAGCATCTTGAAGAAGGCGGCCTCGGTAAAGTTGTAGACCAACCCAACGAAGAAATACGCCAGTCTGAGATTACCGGTCGAGAGATTGTTGCGCCATGCACCGAAGACTGTTCGGTACCCGGTCGCAATTAGGACTACTAGCAGAGCGACTCCCGTCCACCCCAGGTTTAGGAAGATCTCGAGATAACCGTTATGAGCCTCATTCGGGTGCCACCAGTACCAACTCCACGTCTTCTCCAATCTCGGCCCCAGCCAAAAGCTCTCGAAGCCTGTCCCGAACAACCGGCTTTGGACCAAGCTGAGGAGCCTTCCCCAGAGTTCTGTCCGGTCCGTAAGCGTCGCATTCCTTCCCATTACCTCCAGGGCACCCGGGCTTATGCCGAGAAACAAGACAGAGATAGCAACAGCCAGCATAGCTGCCGTGAGGAGGTGCACGACCGCTGGTCTTCCGAGAACGCCACGAAAGCTCGTCGCCAAGAGCAAGATGCTCGCCATCAGAAAGCTGTATAAGGCAGTCATCGAATCTGCGACGCTAAACAGCCAGAGCACCATTGCCAGGATGACGCATTGAGCCATCATTCTTCGGATCCGTCCGGTAGGCTCCTGGCCTTGGTAGGCAGCGATCAAGCGCCACAAGGCTCCCAGTCCCAAGCACAGACAAATCACCCCAAGACTGTTCTTGTTGGTCGTAACACCCATATAAAATGCTCTCCCGCCCCACGGACCGTATCCCACGCCGAGTTCGGGATAGTACTTGATAAGCAAAATCGAGAGAGGGATTAGGACGTAGGTCATTCTCGCCAAGAGTCGCTTAGTCGCGTCGAGCGGTTCAGGGTCACTCAAGACGATCAATACCATGACAAAATCACTCACAGCCTTGATCCAACGTTTGAATGCAATGGCCGGGAAATCAGACCAGAGGAGGCTCACAAGGCAGTAGAAGAAAACCAAAACGATTGGCCCATTGGCCCACAAGAGTCTGCCGATCTGCTTTCTTCTGCGGACCAGTATAACGATGCCGATCGCCAACAAGCACGAATACACCACCCGGTCGGTCGGGCTCCCCTCCAATAGCTGTTCAGCTGAGTCTGTCGCCTCCCCTATTTGCAACCACTGGGCCACCGTCCGCGAGCAAGCAATCGACATCCAAACCACCGGAAGCCAAAGAGCTCTCGAAGTTCGCGCCTTCTGATCCCGGTCGAGCCAGAACAGTCCCAGTATCACTAAGGCGCAAACGCCGGTCGCAATAATAGGGGGCATTCATCGTCTCCCGGCTAGCATTTCTGCTGGTGTGGGTTCGGTCATCTCGCGTCTGGCGAACTTGCAAGGACGATCCGCATATCGAATCTGTGCTTCAAAGCTAAGGTCACAACTGCCTGCTAGCGTGCCTGTGCCACCGGCTCAGCCTGGCACGGCTTCTGCGCTTTGTTAACTCGCAAGTGCAGAGCAGGAAGATCAGCGCCAACTTCCGTGGGCTTCACGGCTTCCAACACGCCCCATTCACCATCTATGTTTTCAAAAGTAGCCGACCTCCGCTTTCGGAACCACGATACGGTTTCGGAGGCTGTCGCGAACCAAGCTCCTTTGCTCTTGAGTTGCTCAACCAGGTCTACATAGAAATCACCCCAACATCTCTCGGGTGCGATGCTGCGGTCGTGCCAGTTGACAGTAACAGCGCCACCAAACTGAACCGCGTTGTTGATGATAGTTCCAACTAGTTCTCTGGCTTCTCTGGGAGATAGATCCAGATACGTGGGGTAGAACAATGCCGTGTCCATAATATGGAGCGGCAATTCAAGTAGCCGCGTCGCTTCCAATGGTCGGTACGCTTGCGTCGTGCCCGCGCGATACCCGACGGTTTCGTTGAAGCCCATCGTGGAATCGTAGTCCGCCCCTGCTCTCTCTAAGGTGACCGGCGATTGTCCATCGAAATATAGCCAGTGAATCCGTGTGCCGATTTCTCGCGCTCCGGTGATCCGCCGAATTCGTTCCAGTTCATCACGTCCCTTGGAGCTGTCGTGCCAAGCATCTATCCCGTGGAGGCCGATCTCGCAACCTGCAGACACGAGGTCTTGTATCTGGCCCGCGATGTCAGTGGCACCGTAGCCAGACGCACGACGCTTTGGCGCCAGGCTCCCGCCGCGCCGGCCGGGATCACCTTTGAAGGGGATCACAAAAAATGACGAGCGATGCCCTTTTTCGAGTTCGGGATAACGATCGAATTGTTGCCAGAAATCCTTTGCCAGGCCCAGATAAACGAAGGGGAGCTTCCAAGCCGCCCCCCAGTTTTTCAGCACTTGACCCAACGTCGCCCGTCCCCTGAAAAGATTGAAGAGCGA
>Ga0326726_10005195_pt1 | contig 11815 bp, 8 predicted proteins | sample MHFenrmetagenome_2_FD_207603 | JGI IMG/M metagenome (GOLD analysis project Ga0326726, IMG submission 207603) | Lab enriched peat soil microbial communities from Michigan Hollow, Ithaca, NY, United States - MHF15MN | ecosystem: Environmental > Terrestrial > Soil > Wetlands > Peat | place: USA...
GGTTTTTGAAAACAAGGGGTGATTTGTATTTGTTACCTCAGTTACTTACGTCCCTAAGTTTTGGAATTCACAATCTCTTCAAGGTTTCTTGCCGATCCCGGCCCGTCGGGAGAGGTATCTCTCTTTAGGAGAGCTTTTGCAAGTAACTACTCGTTATTAATACCGTCCCCCCATCTGTTTCTGATGCACAAATGTCATCTCGAACGCAGAGAGAGATCTCAGTTCACAAAAAACAGATCCCTCCCTTCAATTCGGGATGACAAACAGGAATTCACAATCTCTTCAAGGTGTCATGCCTCTCCATCTGTTTCTGATGCAGAGGACTTCGTTATCGAGCTTGGATTATCTCATACACGTTGCCGGAATGCTGGGGATTTCGAGGGCAGGCGTGAGCCAGATGTTGTGTTGCTGACGAGCCGGAGGTTTTTGGAAACAAGGGGTGTTTTGTATTTGTTACCTCAGTTACTTACGTCCCTGAGTTTTCACGTCCCTGAGTTTTCACGTCACTGAGTTTTCATGGCTGAAAAAAGGAAATGTTACAGCAAACACCCCAACACATTTGTTTGCTATGAGCTTTACGAATATATTACCTCTATGTAATGTATTGGCAAAGAGATACAAGGCATCATCCCCGTCTACCCCAAGAAAATGCCCCACGCAAGCACCGTCATACGGATCACTCCCCTCGAATACAAGCGAGAAACGCGGGTGGCAAACTACACCCCCTCCAACCTGAATCACAGCGCTATGCTCAGTTTGATCTATGCCTGCGGGTTCAGGTATTTTCAGGATCTTCCGGGACACAAAAGCAGCAAGACCACAGAAATCCACACAAATGTCTGCCAAAAAAGTTTGCAGAAAATTAAAAGCCCATTCGATGATTTCTAATAAACGCTACAAGAAAGGACCTGTCAATAACACGCTGCTTTGTTGCGCTTATTCGTCCGATATGGGAACTAAGACGCAGTAGAGTAGCGCAGATAAACAAGTTACCTGCCATTTTTTTGCAACACTGCATACTCAAACCGACTGACATAAAATGAACATTGACACAGACTTCAAAATGGACGACTTGACACTTATCAAACACTTGAAAAAGCTTGACAGTCCTTTCCTTCCCAATATTAAAGAAGTCTATGAGCAAGTCAAAGATATTTTAAATAGTAGAGTGCAGCATATTTTCCCTGACTTTACGCTTCACAACACAGGACATTCTTTTAGAATTATAGAGTATATGAGCAAGTTGATTAGCGATATTACCAAGCTAAACGAACTTGAAATTACTCTTATGGTTTACGCTGCTCTTTTGCACGACATTGGAATGGCGGTAAGCGAAGATGATATTAATTTTATTAAAGGTGATTCATTTCCCTTCTGTGAAGTAAAGTTTTCAGCAATGAAAAAAATCATGGGAGGCAATGATGTATTGGCTATGCAAGAATATGTAAGGAGAATTCATGCTTCTTTATCTGGTAAATATGTTCGGGAAAATCTTAAGGATAAATTAGTTATTCCTAAACTGACTACACTTGATTTTACCAAAGAGCTTGCTTTAATCTGCGATGCTCATACAGAGGATTATGATTGGATAAAAGCCAACTTGAGAACTAATGAAGTTAGAGGCGACTATACCTTTAATCCGCAGTTCATTGCTGCTATACTTCGATTAGCGGACATTCTTGACATTGACGGAAACCGAACGCCATTCAATTTATACAAATTGATTTCTCCTAAAGGGATAAGCGATAAAGAATGGAAGCAGCATTTCGTAATCTCCAACAATGAGAAAATAGTCATCAATGACAAGACACAGCAGAAAAAAGTTGTTTTTCATGGGAAAGCGACCAATGCAAGCATACACAGAAAAATCCTTGTCTATATTGGTTGGGTAAAAAATGAATTAACTAATGCGGCCTCATTAGTTAACGGTATGCCAGCCCAATATAGTTTGGTTTATGATACCAGTCCCGAAGTCAATATTCAGACAGAAGGTTATAGTTTTTCGGATTACAAAATGACCTTAGAGTTTAGAGCAATCAGTTCTCTGCTGATGGGAGAAAAAATTTATGGCAGTAAATTATTAGGACTAAGAGAACTTATTCAAAATTCTCTTGATTCTTGTAGGATACGGCAAGAAACTGAAGAACAAAAAAAAGAGTTTGGACAAGATGCCTATCAACCAAAAATAAAAGTCATTCTAGACCAAGAGAAAAATCTTGCAATTATTAAGGACAACGGCACAGGTATGTCAATGGAGATAATCAAAAAGCATTTCTTGAACATTGGTGTTTCTTATTACAACTCCAGAGACTTCTTGTTAAAGGATTTTGACTATAAGCCAATTGGGAATTTTGGAATTGGTTTTCTTTCTTGTTTTATGCTCTCTGATGAAGTCAAAGTTTTAACCAGATATTATAAGGCAAAGAATAAATATCTGATTGAACTTGAGAAGGGAAACGAATGGACATCATTGACAGAAACAGAAGATGTAGTTTTTGACGGCACGGAAGTAATTTTAAACTATGCTCACTTCATCGAGGTTTTTGACAACAAGCCACAAAGCGTAAAAGCTTTTTTAGACACTTACTTTCTTACAGACGGAATTGATTTTGAATTGATAGACAAATCTGCAAAACAAATTGCTAAAATTAACAATCCAATTATTCTATCCGCACCTCTTGACAAGGGGCTTGTTAAAATTGAACTTCAAGATTATCTCAAAGACATTGAAGGTTATGCATTGATAAAAAACAAAAGTGACTTTATTAAAAAGTTTGAGGAAATTGATTTCCCAGGAACCATTTACCGATACAATGACGATGAAGGGTTTTTAGAAGTAACGGATTTTTCTACGCTCAACATTGACGATTATATTGACGGAAAAGAAATAAAATATCTTTCAATTCCTTTAGTTGAATCCCAATCAGAGGATGACTTCATTAATGGAATGAAATTTACAAATGATGATGTTGATGAAGTCATTAATAAGATGGACAGAGAGTTGAAATGGATTTCAGTCATAGTTCCAAAAGATTATCAAAGCTTTCTTTCTGAAGAGACTATAAGAAGAAACCATAGGATTTTTAATAAGCTTGGCTATGAAGAATTAGAAGAAATCGGACATTCAGATTCTTGTATAACAAAGGCATTTGTTAAAACAATTACCTTATTTGAAGGTAGAAAAAATAACTTGTATTTGCCGTTTGACAAAACAGACCGTGATAGCGTACATTATTGGTGGAGGCCTCCTGAGAAAAGAAAAGAACTTTTTATGCGAAGTGTGCTAATAAAGGATTTCCACTTCAATATTCCTGTTTCCGCTTCTATCTTTGAAACAATCTTAATTGTAGCGAATATCAATTCACGAAAATTCATTCCCGACATTTCAAGGAACAATGTTGACCCAAAAGCGAAAGAATTAATTGACTACATGATTGGTAAAGCTATTCATGTTGGTGCTACTAATGTTCTGACTTTGGGAGCAGACGAGAAAGAGACCCTTCAAAATTTTATCACAACATTTTATGAGCGACGGACTGAATATGAAATGTAAAACGGCAGTTAACATGGGGTTTGAGAAACCGGGCATTTTGTGCTTCGCAGATACTTTTGTGCAAGATGGAAATTCAGTTATCAGAATGAAGTTAATTGCTAAAAATCCCCGCCATCGTAACCCCAGAACCGTTATAGTCAAGTTTAAAGGGCACTAACAGACAAAATAAAATAAAAATAAATGAGAGAATTAGAAATTCACTTAGAAAACTGTTACGGAATAAGACGGTTTAAACATAAATTCAACTTTGGGGAATCGAAGACACAGCTTATCTATGCCCCAAATGGAGTTATGAAATCTTCTCTTGCTTTGACATTGGAAGATATTGCAGAAGGTAGGGTTTCAAAAGACAGAATATTTTCACATAGAGTAAATCATAGAGAAGTAAAGATTGATGGCATTGATATTGAACAGGACGAAATATTTGTCATTCAAAGACTGAAGTCAGCAGAGTTCAAAGAAGCTTCAACAATTCTTGCAAATGAAAAACTTAAAAATGAATACGATACTATAAACTCAAAGCTAAATGAATCAAAAAATGATTTCTTAAAACAAATTCAACCGTTGTTTGGAATTAAAAGCAATTTAGTTGAAAGTGAAATTAATTCGGTTTTCAAGCAAGACCTTTTTAAAGTTTTTGAGACTTATGATGATGAAATAAATGAAATTAAAGAACTAATTTATTCTAATATCCAGTATTCAGAAGTCTTTAATGACAAAGCTGTAAAATTTCTTGAGAGTAAAGATTTTAAATCAAAAATTCATGAATACATTAAAGTCTATGACACTCTTGTAAATGAAAACAACTCTCTTTTTATGAGAGGCACTTTTAATCACTATAATGCCGACACTATAACAAAATCACTTAAAGATAATAATTTTTTCTCCGCAAATCATAAAGTAAAAATAAAAGAACAGGAAATCACAAATGCCAAAGAACTAGAAGAGTTAATCTTTAACGAAAAAGAAAAGGTTCTTAAAGACCCTGAATTGGCAAGCAAATTCAATGAAATTGACAAATTACTTAACAGTAATGCGGAACTAAGAAAATTTAGAAATTACATCGAAGAAAATCAAGAAATTATTAAAGAGTTTGCTGATTTATCTAACTTCAAAAAGAAACTCATATTAAACTACTTAGCAAAGTTCAAAAGCGGGTTTAATGTTCTTTTAAAACAGTATAAAGAAACTGCTGAGCAGCGAGACAAAATCATACAGGAAGCAAAAAAGGAGCAAGGTGATTGGAAAAAGGTAATTGATATTTTTAAAAGAAGATTTACAGTTCCTTTTGAAGTGCATATTAAAAACCAAGAAAATGTAATTTTATATAGCGAACCTGCTTCATTAGTATTTAAATATACAGATGGTATTGGACCAGATAATACAAAATATTTAGGGGGTGCAGAATTACAGGAATCACTAAGCACAGGAGAACAAAGAGTATTCTATCTTTTGAATATCATTTTTCAGATTGAGACAAGAAGGAAACTAAATAAAAACCAGCTTGTAATTGTTGACGATATCGCAGACTCCTTTGATTATAAAAATAAATATGCAATAATTGAGTATTTAAAGGACGTTTTGGAGGATCCACATTTTTTTATGATAGTACTAACTCACAATTATGATTTCTATAAAACTATCAAGAGTAGATTAGGAGCCAAAATTAACTACCAAGGAAATTGGACTTCGATTAGAAAATCGGGCGAAATAGAACTAACCATTGGAGAGAAAAGAGATGTCTTTCCAATTCTAAGGAAAAATTATGATATTTGCGATTTTACATTTATTACTTGCATTCCTTTTGTCAGAAACTTAATTGAGTTCACTATTGGAGATGATAATAATAAATATTTACTTTTAACCTCTTTGCTTCATATGAAGCCCGAACGAGTAGATAAAAAAATTAGTAAAACGGAAGAAATAACAGTTCAGTCAGTCTTAGATATTTTTAATTCAATTTTCCAACAAGCAAAGACAAAAGCAAATTCAGTAGACAAAGTATATGAACTTATCATTAAAAAAGCAGAAGAAATCTATAATCTTGAGGATTGTAATCCGTTAGACATAAAATATAAAATCTGCATCTCGATCGCAATAAGACTTCTTGCCGAAAAATTTATGATATCAAAAATAGTTGATGTAAGCTTTCATCATCAACTATTGAAAAAAGTAACAGGACAAATTGTTGAGAAATATAGAATAGAATTTCAAGCTGAGACTAATAACTTAGGAATATTAGACCGAGTTAACTTAATGACTGCAGAGAATATTCACATTAATTCATTTATGTATGAACCTTTAATGGACTTGACAGACGACCATTTGAAAACATTATATAATGACGTAAAAACATTAGCGTGAAAATAAGCCATGCCCATAACAGCAGCTACCCAAAAGTGGCGGTTCAGTGGCTAAGTGGACTTGAGTAACGGATTATACGCTTGTATATAATGACGTTGCCCGAGAAGATTATAGAGAAACTTAAAAGTCATGTGATATGGTTGTACTCTGAAAACTTGCAAGGATGCTTGAAGAACTTATTGATGACCCTTTTTCAGGAACAGGCAAAACCGAACAACTCCGGTACGATTATTCCGATTGCTGGTCGCGAAGGATTTCCAGGAAACACCGCCTTGTCGATCACGAGCAAGTTCGAAATTGTTAGTCAAGAACACATACGACTTACCGGTTTGCGGATCGACATACCTGATGTGTCTCATTTTATCAGGGTGGAAAAAATGATTTTATTCTTAATATGAAGGAGACACATTGGCATAACCCTCAGCTTTTAGGGGGGATTTGGGGACGTTGTTCCGTAGGAGAAATAACTTTCTGTGTAGTATATTCCAATATGGATAGGCTCGATAGAAACCAAAAGGAACAGCTCTATGCCGCGAGGGCCGAGACTTGATGCACCGGGAACCCTGCACCATGTGATCATCCGGGGAATTGAGCAGGGGAGTATTGTCCGCGACGATATTGACAGAAGAGAGTTTCTGAAGCGCATGGGCACTCTGGCAACTGTATCGGGGACCAGCATCTACGCATTCGCTCTGATGACTAACCACTTGCACATCTTGCTGAAAAGCGGCCCGAATGGTCTGTCCACTTACATGCGCAGGCTGCTGTCTTCCTACGCACAGTACTTCAATCGGCGCCATAAACGTGTCGGGCACCTCTTTCAGAATCGGTACAAATCAATCATCTGTGAAGAAGATGCATACTTCGATAAACTGGTGGCGTACATCCATCTCAATCCTATCAGGGCAGGACTTGTTGAAACCCTTCAGCAACTGGCGTCATATCCCTGGAATGGCCATGCGGTGATGATGAAAAAAGTCAATTATGACTGGATGGATTGGGGTTATGTCTTACAGTGTTTCGGAAGCAAGGAGGGTATTGCAAGAAAAGCGTACCTGACATTTCTCGAAGAGGAACTGGGTATTGATCGTGAAAATGAACTATCAGGAGGCGGGCTGGTGCGGTCGCAGGGCGGATGGTCGAAAGTGCAGTCCATGAGGAAAAGAGGTGAGAACGCTCTCGGCGATGAGCGGATTCTCGGGGGTGATGACTTTGTCAGGGAGGTGTTGAAAGAAGCCGAAGGCCGAAAGGATGTGCTGCTGCCGCTGGACGAACGGTTGAAAGTGCTCATCGCGACTATCGAGGAATCATGTATGGCAGCAGGAGTAACCCCGACTTTTTTGCGTTCAGGAAGCCGGAGTGGATTACTGCCATCTCTAAGAAAAGAGCTTGCCATGAAGTCCGTTTTCGAATATGGCATATCGCTGGCCGAGACGGCAAGGCAATTGGGAGTGACAACGAATGCCGTGAGCTTTATGTTGCGGAGCAAATGATGAATGCCACAATCCGGAAATTGCTTTATTCTCAAGATTATTCTTATTTTGATTTGTTGTGTATACGGAACAACGTCCCCAAGAAACCTATGCAAAAATTCAGAGCCCTGACTTATTTTTTCCGGTTTCTTTTTCTGATCCTTCTGACAGCCTCGACAAGTGGCGAGTTCGGCAGTGTTCGTGCGGTGCAAAGGAGTGTTTCATCAGCGAACTCCAGTGAGTCGTTTGCTGTTGTATCTGCAATGCATAGCGACCAAAAAACGTCACATAGGCACCATGAACACTCAGGTGACTGTCATGCATGTTCAACCTGCACTTGCCAGGTTCTTCTTCCAGTCCAGACGATCAAGCTTGATTATAACCCTGTAATCACGAGCTTCTGTTTATTCAATCCCATAGTAAATCTCCCCGAAGTAACTCTTTCCCGGTTTATCCCTCCTCGAAACGCAGCCTGACAATTGAAGTCTGCCTGGCGGCGCCATAGTATTGTTCTGTTATTCCGTTGTGTTTTGCACTTCTGGATATCGAGCCGTCACGATCAAATGATAAAATCTTAATAAAAGTGCACCTCTATACCTTGTCGTGAGTCCCGATTCATGATCCCGATGCAATCCGGGAAGGACAAATTAACAGAGGTGCCCAAAAGAGTCTATTCTTATGGGGAAAAAAGTACACGCACGGGTAGCATTACTTCTTGTGACGGGGATGGTGTGTATGTTATCGTCAGTTCCAGCGCGGGCTGCTGAGCAAACACTTTCACTACCCGGGGCTATTGAGTATTCGCTGCAACATAATGGTGACCTCCGGTCATTTCGTGAAGAGAAAGGAATCTTTGATGCCGGAAAGCTCAAAGCGGGACTTTTACCAAATCCAACGCTTGACCTGGAAGCCGGAACGGGAGCTTTGACCGGCAGCAGTGCCGAAAGCACGCTTTCGGTTGGAATTTCGCAGGAGTTTTTACTCGGAGGCAAACGAAGTAAACGACTGGCCGTTGCCGAACGTGAACTGGATCTCTACAGACACCAGCTTGCGGACAGAGAACGACTGATCCGTGAAGAGGTTTCAACCGTGTTCTATGATGTCGTTCTGGCTGAACAGCGACTTGCATTGGCCGATCGCTCCATTGCACTTAACCGGAAGCTTCTTGAGGTATCAAAAGCACGTTTGGCGGCAGGAGATATTCCGGAACTGGAGATGAATCTGGTCAAAGTCGAACTGGCACGCAGTGAAGCATCGAGAATTGATGTTGCAAGAGCGCTCAATCAGAGTCAGGAGAAACTTGCTGCAAGTACAGGCCTTCCGGTTGGTGAGCGATACAAAGTGTCAGGCACATTTCAATCCTCAACAACGCCCTCAAAAGCACTGGCAGACCTTAAACTGCTGGCGCTTGCTCGGCGTCCTGACATGAAGGCGCTGGAAGCTGAAAGAGGACGCGCTGGAGCCGGCGTCCGCCTTGCCCGGGCCGAGGGTGTGCCGAACCTCACCGTCGGACTGGCACTCTGGCGCGACACGAGATCAATGAACATCGGCGGCCTGGAAGGAACCGATAAAGCCTATACCGTGGGGATGAAGCTCTCCATGCCCATTCCCGTTTTTGATCACAATCAGGCAGCGGTTCAGGAAGCCCGGGCCCGCCAGAACAGTGCTGAAAGCCGGTTGTCAACTGCAATCAGAAATGTTGAACGCGAGGTGGAAACGGCTTACGCCAGCTGCCTGAGCAGTGAAAAAATTCTTTCACTTTACAAGGCTGACATTATTCCCCAGCTTGAGGAAAACCTCAGCCTGACGGAGGAGGCCTGGCGTCTTGGTGAGGTTGGCATACTCGGAGTAATTCAGGAACAAAAGAAATTCTTCGAGGTCAGTGATAACTATCTGATGGCGCTTTATAACCGTCAGATTGCTCTTGTAAAACTTGACTCAGCAGTGGCGACAGAATTAAACGGAGGTACAGAGTGAAAAATAAATGGATGCTCATCGGTGTTATTCTGGCCATAATTCTTGGTGGACTCACTCTCTATCGCGCATTCAGTCCGAAAAGCGGAGAGGTTGCAATCACTGAAAAACAAACGGTCGGCAACGAGCAAGCAAAGGCAGGCGGTATCAGCATGAACGCCCGGAAACAGGAGGAGAACGGGGTTCTTGTTGCCGTCGCAAAAAGGCAAAGTTTTGCCGAAGTCATCACCGCAACTGGTAAAGTGGAGGCCAATGCCGACCGGATCGCTCATGTTTCTCCGCGCATTTCCGGCCAAATTGTTTCTGTTCCGGCCTCTTTGGGTGACCGTGTAACTGCCGGGCAGACGCTCGTAACCCTGAAAAGTCTTGAAATGGCTGAAGCCGTCAACCGCTCCCGCCTGTCAAAAACAAAACTTGCCCTTGCCGAGGCAAATATGACGCGAATCAGGACTCTGGTGGAAAAAAAGATTGTTGCGCGAAAAGAGCTTCTTCAGGCTGAAACCGACTATAAAATTGCGCAAACCGAGCTGCAGAACGATCAGGAGAGGCTATCTTTGTACGGAGCAGGAAGCTCAACATTGCAGGGCCGCAGCCGCAACAAAACCACGTTGATGGTCCCTGCTCCAATCAGCGGAACCATTACCGAAAAGCACGCCATTGTCGGTGAGCTTTCCGACCCCTCCAAAAGCCTCTTTACCGTGGTTGACCTCTCCTCGATCTGGGTAGTTGTCGACATCTACGAAAAAGATCTTGCAAAAGTGCACACGGGCCAGACGGCAACAGTTACGGTTGATGCCTGGCCTGACGTAAAGCTGACGGGGCGGGTTACCTACCTTGCCGATGTGCTTGACGCGACCACCCGAACGCTCAAGGCTCGAGTGGAGGTTGCCAACCCCGATCGCAAGCTGAAGCCCGAGATGTTTGCCCGGATCGAACTGATCCCTCCAGCCAATACTGCAATGACCCTTGTGGTTCCCGAAGATGCTCTGCAGGAAGTTGACGGTAAAAAAGTACTCTTTGTTACCGATGAGAAACAGGAAGAGTTCAGGCCGGAAACAGTGGAAGTTGGCCGATCTGCCGGCGGCATGGTTGAGATTGTTTCAGGCCTGAAGGAGGGTACTCGTTATGCCGTTAAGGGATCATTCATTCTGAAGTCGGAACTCAAAAAGGGTGAGCTTGAGGGGGGCGCGGAATAATGCTTCAAAAAATCATAGCCTATGCGTTAAAGAAAAAAGGTGCGGTCATCGTGCTGTCGCTTTTGATTACCGTGTTCGGTGTCTACTCTTACTTGAAACTGCCTCTTGATGCTTTTCCTGACGTCACCAACGTACAGGTAGAAGTGGTAAGCCATGCGGATGGACTTTCGGCTTTGGAAATTGAGAGAAATGTAACCTACCCGATAGAGATGGCAATGCGTGGCCTGCCTGATATCGAACAGATGCGTTCAGTCACCAAGTTTGGCCTCTCGATCGTCACCATTGTCTTCAAGGATAATGTCGATCTTTACTTTGCCCGGCAACTGGTGTTCGAGCGCCTGGCGGAGGCGCGGGAGAAGGTTCCAACGGGGGTTGCGGTTGCCATGGGGCCGATCGGCACCGCCATGGGGGAGATCTATCAGTATACGCTTGAAGGAAAGATGCCGGGTGACCCGCAGGAGAAAATTGCTTACCTGACCAACCTTCGAACCATTCAGGAGTGGATTGTTGCTCCTCAGTTGAAAAGTGTTGCCGGAGTAAACGAAATCAACTCCTTCGGCGGGTATTTCAAGCAGTATCAGGTGACGGTGTCGCCGGAACAACTGGTGAAGTACGGTATAACGGTTGCGGATGTCTATGCAGCCATCGGCAGCAACAATGAAAATGTTGGCGGCAACATCCTTGAACGGGGAACCGATCAATACATAATCCGTGGCGTCGGGTTGATAAAAAACATCAGCGATATCGAAAACATTGTCCTGAAATCCACAGGTGGTACTCCGACCTGTGTCAGGGATGTGGCAGAGGTAAAGGTCGGTGAGGCAGTCCGTATGGGTGCCGCCATGAAAAACGGCAAAGACGAATGTGTCGGCGGCATTATCATGATGCTGCGCGGTGAAAACAGCCGTGACGTTGTGCGCCGGGTTGAGGAAAAAGTCAGGGAACTGAATGAAAACAATGTACTGCCAGACGGAGTAAGGCTTGTTCCCTATTATGACAGAAGCGATCTGGTCAATTCGAGTGTGGGCACGGTAACCAAAGCGCTGATCGAGGGTTCAATACTGGTGTTGATCGTGCTCTACCTGATGCTGAACAGTGTCCGTGGCAGTATTGTGGTGCTACTTGCCCTGCCGCTCTCACTTTTGGCGACCTTCATCATCATGAAAATCACGGGGATCAGCGCAAACCTGATGTCGCTTGGCGGGCTCGCAATTTCAATCGGCATGATTATCGACACGACCATTATCCAGGTAGAA
>Ga0326726_10005196_pt1 | contig 11813 bp, 12 predicted proteins | sample MHFenrmetagenome_2_FD_207603 | JGI IMG/M metagenome (GOLD analysis project Ga0326726, IMG submission 207603) | Lab enriched peat soil microbial communities from Michigan Hollow, Ithaca, NY, United States - MHF15MN | ecosystem: Environmental > Terrestrial > Soil > Wetlands > Peat | place: USA...
GGCCGCGATCGAGCAGCTCCAGCTCGCGCAAAAAAGCGGTGACGGTGACTTCTATCAGTTGTCGGCCGTCGAGGCGCGTCTGCGGGATCTGCGCTCGCTGCAGGCCGAAGAGAAAAGGGCTCGCTAGCGGGCGGGCGCGTCCTTTCCCGGGCTCTCGAAGTAGGCCTCGTACAGCAGGTCGAACGTCTTTTCGCTCTCGGTGAAAAGCTCTTCATCGCTGTTGCAGCGGCGGCGTGCTCCCTGGAGCAGTGTTTCTACGCCGGCCGCCTCGGCGACGGGCGCGCCGCCGGTGTCGAGGTAGTGCACCAGCGCGCCGATTCTGGCGAGCGTTTCGTTGCCGTCCAGGCTGAACCGTGCAAGCAGCTCCTGAAACGTCACCTTGTCCCGGCTGTTGGAAAAGGTTGCGCCCTCGAAGCCGAATCCGACGGCAGTCGATGGGCACATCTGGGTTTTCTCCAGCCACATGAGCGTCGCCTCCGGATCGATGAACCGGCGGATCAGCCACCCCGACGCGAGCCGGTCGGCCAGAAGCGGCTTGCGCGAGGCCCAGACCCGCTTGAAATAGTATCGCCCGGTCTGGGTCAGGCGCCCGCCCGATTTGGGGGCGTCAGGGAACATCCTCTTGCGTACTTCGGCCTCGGTCTCTCGCAGCACTCGCGCCGCCTGCTCCTTGAGAGGTGAATCGAAGAAATCCAGTGCGCTGATCGCCTCGAACTCGCGGCGCTGCTTGTTGAGGACCCGGGCGATCGCGCTGGGCTCGGAAATGCCGAATCCCGCTCGCAGCCCCTCGATCACCTTGATCAGTTCCTTGTATTTCCCTGCCCGGTCGAACAGCGACTTGAATGATCGACCTTGCTCGGCGTCGGCGCTGGCCACGTGCAGGACGTGGGCCGAGCCGTTGATCCGGTTGGTGTGCTCGGACAATCGCTGCAGCCCCTGCCGATTCACCTGGTTGTCGGGAAGCAGATATACGCCCTCGCGCAGCAACGCACAACCCATCGCTTCGAGCGTGCGCAGCACTCGCATCCTTGCTGCAGGATCGTCCATGGGAAGACTGGCGACGAATACCAGCCATTGCGAATCCGGTTGTGGCGTTTCCTTGGCCAAATCTGCTCCAGTAACTCGCTATCGGCGCCCCAGTTTAAGTACCGGAATCTGATTCAGCAACCCGGCCGCGGGGTGGGTCATCTGCCGGTTGCTCCGGGGCCGGGACCGCTTCAACGGGCGGACAGTTTGGTATATAGTCTTCGCCCTTCGAGCGCAACCGGACGACGATGACGACCTTCGACAAAGACCTGGACGTAAAGGGACTCAACTGCCCGCTTCCGATCCTGCGCGCGAAGAAAGCCTTGGCCGATCTGAAGAGCGGGCAGGTGCTGCGCGTCCTGGCCACGGACCCGGGGTCCGTCAAGGACTTCCAGGCCTTCGCCAAGCAGACCGGCAATCAGCTGCTCTCGCATGCCGAGGACGACAAGGTGTTCACCTTCTTCATGAAAAAGAAATGAAGACCGGGCCTACCGGTCTCGGATGATCCCCTGCTTTAGGTAGACCGGCCTCACAGCGCTCGCCCAGCTCTTCAGGCGCAGCGCAAATACGCTCCCGGCCGTGGCGACGACCACGCCGCATGAGAACAAGGTCCAGTGGACCCCGATCGACTCCGCGAGCGCACCCGCGATGAAGTTGCCCATGGGCGCGAACCCGAGGAAGCACATGACGTACATGCTGATGATCCTCGCGCGCTTGTCCTCCTCTGCCAGCGTCTGCAAGATCGTATTGATCGAGGCCGCGGTGACGACCAGCCCGGCTCCGAACAGGGCGAGAAAAGAGAGCGACACCCATAGCGTCTCCGAAAGGGAAAAGCCGATCAGCGCGGCGCCGGCGGTGACGGTCGTCGAAGCGATGACCCGGCCCAGGCCGCGCACCGAACTGCGCGCCGCGAGCACGAACGTGCCCATCACCGCGCCCAGGCCCACCGCGCCGATCAGAAAGCCGAACGTCCTCGAGTCACCACTGAAGGTTTCCCCCGCGAAGATCGGCATCAGCGACTGCCATGGTGCAGTAAAGAACCCCACCGTCATCAGAAGAAGGAGCAGGCGCCGGGTCCCGGTGAAGCCGAAGGCGTAGGCGAATCCGGAAGCGAGCTGGCGCCACCATTCCACCCCGGTCTGGGACGGTTCGCGCGACTTGACCCGCACCGCGGCGTAGGTCCCGATGATGGCGAGGTAGCAAAGAGCGTTGGCCAGGAAGCACCACGCCTCGCCGAGCGCGGCAAGCACCAACCCGGCCACGGACGGGCCGACGAAGCGCGCCGACTGGAAGAGCAAGGATTGCAGGGCGATGGCATTGGGCAGGTCCTCGCGATGCTCGATCAACTCCAGCAGAAAAGCCTGCCGCGTCGGCGTTTCGAACGCGGTGATAGTCCCCAGCAGCAGGGCGAGGGCGATCAGGTACGGGACGCGAACCGCATCCGCGAAAGTGAGCGCGGCGAGCGTCAAGGCCTGAACGAACGCGAGCGATTGAATCACCACCAGCAGGCGCCGGCGATTGACCCGGTCGGCCCACACCCCCGCGATCGGCGACAGGAAGAGCACCGGCAGTTGCTGCGCGCCGGCGGTCACGCCGAGCAGCAGCGCCGAGCCGGTCACGCGATAGACGAGCCAGCTCATCGCCACGCTCTGCATCCAGTTCCCCAGGAGCGCGAGCCCCTGCCCGGCGTAGAAGATCCGGAAGCTCTTGGAGCGGAACGCTCGCAGGGCGGGTATCACGGGAGACCGGCGACCTCTATGCCTTGAGCCTGTCGAGTTGGGACTTGAGTTTCTCCAACGTCGCTCTGAACGCTGCAAGGCGTTCCTTTTCCTGAGCCACCACCGCGGCCGGCGCACGTTCGACGAAGCTGGGATTCTCAAGCTTGGCGCCAGCCTTCGCGATCTCGCCTTCGAGGCGCACCGCTTCCTTCTGCAAGCGAGCGCGCTCGGCGGCAGCGTCCACCTGGAATTGGACCATCAAATGTGCGGTGTCGATGATCGCGACCGGAGAATCGGAATGTGGAAGTGGAACCTCTTGTTTGAACGAGCTGAGACGCGCCAAGAACATCAGCGCATTCGTAGTCGTGGCGAGATCGGAGACCGCGGGAAGTTCTGTCGTGTAAAAGGGGACCTTTTCCGAGGGCGGCACGTTGCTCTCGCTCCTCAGATTTCTGGTCTTATCCGTCCAGAGTTTCAAGACCGCCATATCGCGCTCGGCTGCCTCGTCGATCTTCTCGCGTTGGGCTCGCGGATACGGCGCGAGCATGATGGTCTCGCCGGGTTTTCCGGCAAGCGGCGCAATGGACTGCCAGAGATCCTCGGTGATGAAGGGAATGATCGGGTGCGCCAGCCGCAACGTCGCTTCGAGGACTCGAACGAGGGTTCTTCGCGTGCCGCGCAACACCAGCGGATCGGCGGATCTAAGTTGCACTTTCGCGAGTTCGACGTACCAGTCGCAGTACTCGTCCCAGACGAAGCGGTAGATCGCGGCAGCCGCATTGTCGAAGCGATATTCCGCGAATGCGGCGTCGACCTCGCTTTCGGCCCGTTGGAGAAGACTGACGATCCAGCGATCGACGTAAGACAAGGTAACGGGGGCTTTGTCGTCTTGACCACAGTCGTGGCCTTCGGTATTCATCATCACGAACCGCGTCGCGTTCCACAGCTTGTTGCAAAAGTTGCGGTAGCCCTCACAACGGTTGAGGTCGAAGTTGAGAGTAATCGCGAAGCTCGCGAGAGAGGCGAAGGTGAAACGCACCGCGTCGGCGCCGAAAGCGGGGATGCCGTCGCGGTAGTGGTTGCGAACGTATTTTTCTATCCGCTCCTTGTGCTCGCCCTTCATCAGACCGACGGTCGATTTCTGCAGCAGCCCATCGAATGAAATTCCGTCGATCAGGTCGAGCGGATCGATGGTATTTCCCTTGGATTTCGACATCTTCTCGCCTTCGGCATCGCGCACGATGGCGTTGATGTAGACATGGCGGAAGGGCACCTCGTCTGTGAAGTGCAGCGTCATCATGATCATCCGTGCGACCCAGAAGAAGATGATGTCGTTGCCGGTGACGAGCACCGAGGAGGGCAGGAAACGCTCCAGGTCCGGGGTCTTCTCCGGCCAACCGAGCGAGGTGAAAGGGACGAGCGCGGAGGAAAACCAGGTGTCGAGCACGTCCTCGTCGCGCTTCAACGCGCCGCGGTGGCCTTTCGACACCGCCTGCTTCCTCGCGTCCTCCTCGCTTCGCGCGACGTAGATGTTGCCGTCGGTGTCGTACCAGGCCGGAATCTGATGACCCCACCAGAGTTGGCGCGAAATGCACCAATCTTGGATTTTCTCGAGCCACTGGTTGTAAGTGCTTGTCCAATGCTCGGGGAAGAACTTCACGTCGCCCTGGGCGACCGCGTCGAGCCCGCGCTTCCCCAGCCCGTCCATCTTCACGAACCACTGGTCGGTGAGCATAGGCTCGACTATCACGCCGGTGCGCCCCGAGCGCGGCACACGCAGCCTGTAGGGCTTCTCGGAGACGAACAGGGCCTGCGACTTGAGGTCGGCGATGATCCGCTTGCGAGCTTCGAAGCGGTCCAGGCTGCGGTAGGCCTGCGGCGCGTTTTCGTTCATTTTCGCGTCTAGCCCCATGACGGCGATGTGCGGCAGCCTGTGGCGCTGGCCCACAGCGTAGTCGTTGAAATCGTGCGCCGGCGTGATCTTCACGCAGCCGGTGCCGAACTCCTTGTCGACGTAGTCGTCGGCAATCACCGGGATTGACCGGCCCGTGAGGGGCAGCCTCACGCGCTTGCCGACGAGCTTGGTATAGCGCGCGTCCTTCGGATTCACCGCGACGGCCACGTCGCCGAGCATGGTTTCCGGCCGCGTGGTGGCGACGACCAGGGAACCGTTGCCGTCCTCGAGAGGATAGCGGATCTCCCAGATCCTCCCGTTTTCCTCCTCGCTGTCCACCTCGAGGTCGGATACGGCGGTGCCGAGCACCGGATCCCAATTGACCAGGCGCTTGCCGCGGTAGATCAGACCTTGTTCGTGCATCCGCACGAATACCTCGACCACGGCGCGTGACATGCGCTCGTCCATGGTGAAGTAGCCCGCGTTCTGCCCTTCGGAATCTGCGAAGCTCCAGTTGGCCGATGCTCCGAGGCGGCGCATCTGGCGCGTGATGGTCGAGCCCGATTGTTGCTTCCAGTCCCATACGCGTTTGACGAACGCCTCGCGCCCGAGGTCGCGCCGGCTCCTGCCTTCGGCCTCGAGCTGGCGCTCGACCACGATTTGCGTTGCGATTCCGGCGTGGTCGGTGCCGGCCACCCAGTTCGCGTCGAAGCCGCGCATCCTGTGATATCGGATCAAGGCGTCCATGAGGGTTTGCTGGAACGCGTGCCCCATGTGCAGGGTGCCGGTGACGTTCGGGGGCGGCAGCTGGATGCAGTACGGCGGTTTGTCGGGGCCAGCGCAGTGGGCGAAGTAGCCGCGGGATTCCCAGATGGGATACCAGCGCTTCTCGACCTCGTGCGGGTCAAAGCTCTTTGCGAGTTCCATTTGCCGTCAAAACGAAAAAGCGCGCCGAGCGGTGCTCACTAGAGGAGCCCGGTTCGACGCGCTCTGTGGGGATTATAGCTTCAGCTGCCCCGCGAAGGCCCTCGCATGCGAATGATCTCAGCGGCGACGGAGCGAGCGACGGTCTCGCGAATGAGCGTTTCCAGATCGGTCTTGATCTGGGCGCCAAGTGCGACCAGCGCGCTCTGCAGGTGAGCGTCCAGGTGCGCCTTGAGGGGTTCCTCGACCGATTTCATTAGGTGCGACGCGACGGCATCGAGGATGCTCTGCTTCAGCCTCTGTTCCATCTCGGCCAGATCGGTCTGGGTTGCAGGCAGATCGGGCTGCAGCGGAGCTTTGCGGCCTTCGTCGATGACTTCCGTGAGAATCGGGACGTCGTGCCGACCTGCCGTGCTCGACGGATGGTAGCGCTTCAGGAACGCATCGGTCTTTCCCAGCAAGTCTTCCGGCTCGCTCATGGGTTCGATTTCGCCAGATCGTGATGGTGGATCTCGTAGCCGCGGTCACGGTAGAAGCGAAAGCGGCTCCGGGCGCGCTGCCGATCGTCGTCGTCGGCTCCAACGATCTCGACCAGCCTCTCGAAACGGCTGAAGCCGGGCGGCGAGTCTACGTGGAGGTTGAGGATAACCCGGTGGTGAGCGACCTCGTAGTCGTCGAACGCGATGACGACTGGGGTTTCGGCAGACAGCGCGTCGCTCGACAGACAATGGGGGACGAAACCAATCGCTTGATAAGTCCACAGCATCCTGTCGAAGCTGCGAGCCGTGCTCTGGTCAGGCGCGTAGACCAGGACCGGCAGTCGCTCCCGGACTGCCTTGGCGACGAGCTGGCAGGCGACCTGCAGCTTGGATTCGGCGTTGGAATAGAAGTCGATGCGCGTCATGAGCAATAGTCTGCAGCCAGGGACACAAGATCTGCCGTGGGCTTCCTTCTGAGCTTATCCCTTTGCGCGCTGCATCAGGAACGTCGTCAGCAGAGGCACGGGCCTGCCCGTCGCGCCCTTTTCCCTGCCCGATTTCCACGCCGTTCCGGCGATGTCCAGGTGCGCCCAATCGTACTTGCGGGTGAACTTCGACAGAAAGCACGCCGCCGTGACGCTGCCCGCAGGGCGTCCGCCGATATTCGCGAAGTCGGCAAAGTTGCTCTTGAGCGCCTCCTGATAGTCGTCCCACAGCGGCAGGCGCCACACGCGGTCCCACGACTCCGCTCCCGCCGATTGCAGCTCCTGAGCTAGGCCATCCTTGTTGGCGAACAGGCCCGAGCAGACATGACCGAGCGCGATGACGCAGGCGCCCGTTAGCGTGGCGATATCGACCACTGCCTGCGGTTCGAAGCGCTCGGCGTAGCTCAGCGCGTCGGCCAGAATGAGGCGCCCCTCGGCATCCGTGTTGAGGATTTCGACGGTCTGGCCCGACATGCTGGTCACGACATCGCCCGGTTTGGTGGCCGCGCCCCCGGGCATGTTCTCGCACGTCGGCACCAGACCGACGACGTTGAGCTTGAGCTTGAGCTCCGCCACTGCGCGCAGCGTTCCCAGAACGCTTGCCGCGCCGCACATGTCGAACTTCATCTCGTCCATTTCGGCCGCCGGCTTGAGGGAAATGCCGCCGGTATCGAACGTGATTCCCTTTCCCACGAGCACGATGGGCCGTTCCCTCTTTCCGGCACCCGAGTAGCGCAGGATCACGAACTTGGGCGGCTGATGCGAACCCCTCGTTACCGAGAGCAGGGAGCCCATGCCGAGCTTTTCCATGTCTCTCTGCTCTAGCACTTCTACCGCAAGCTTCCATTCGCGCCCAAGCTTCACGGCGCTGTTCGCCAAGTAGGCGGGGGTGCACACGTTCGCGGGAAGGTTTCCGAGATCTCGGCTGAGTGATACTCCAGCTGCGATCGCGCGACCCTCAAGCACCCCACGCTGCAGGGCGGGACCATCGTGCTTCTGTGACGCCCCGACGGCAACCCCGACAAGCGAGCCCGCCTCCGCCTTCTTGCTCTTCATCTGATCGAAGCGATAGGCGACGTCGGCCGCAGCCAGAACGAGCTCGCGCGCTTTCCATGCGGCATCCCGGCCCGCGACCTGCAGCTCGGACAGATAGAGGCAGGCATCGCTAGTCCTGGTTTCCCGAATCGCCAAGAGCGCCGCGCGCGCGCAGTCCCGGTACTGCCTCTCGCCGAATCCTTTCTCCTTGCCGAGACCCACGAGGAGGATGCGCTGCGCCGAGACGCCGCGCACGCGATACAACATGCGCGTGCTCTCCGCCTTGCCGTCCATGTCTCCGGAGCGGATGACCTCGCGCACTTGGCCGTGCGCGGCCTTGTCGAGCGCTTCAGCCGCGCGAGAAAGCTTGCGCGATTCGAAGATGCCGACGACGACGCACGCCGTCGGCTGCCTCTCCGGTGCCGCGATTTTTGTGCTAAATTCCATTCGTCCCTGACTCAGGCAAGAGTGTGAGGATTATCTCCGGTTTGCTTCGCCGAAGTCAAAGCAGCGCGACGTTTCCCGGCTCATTTTCGAGCCGCTCTGCCGCTCCGAAACCATGATCTTTCAGCGCGCCTTGCTGCGTGAATTCGGTAATCTCGCCCTAGCGGTTTTTTCGGCCCTGTTTGCCATCACGCTGACGACGCAGTTGATACGTTTGCTCGGCCAGGCGGCTGTCGGAAACATCCTCTCGGCAGGTGTGGCCGCGCTGCTGGCATTCTCCGCGCTCAACTATCTGCCGATACTCCTCTCGTTGACACTATTCATCACGGTCCTGATGACCCTCTCTCGCAGCTACAGAGAATCGGAGATGGTGATCTGGTTTAGCTCGGGGCTCTCGCTTCTTGCATGGATACGCCCGGTACTCTTGTTCGCCGCACCACTGGTCGCGCTCGTCGCCGTGCTCTCACTGTTCCTGTCGCCCTGGGCGATCAGCAAGGCCGAGGAGTATCGGCATCAGATGCAATTGAGGGACGAGGTTTCGCGCGTTGCCCCGGGGGTCTTCCTCGAGGCGCCCGGGGCTGACCGTGTCTTCTTCGTTGAGGGGATCGCTGGCGACGAGACCAACGTGCAGAACGTTTTCATCGCGCAAATGAAGGAGGGCAAGCTGGGCATCACCGTCAGCAGGCGTGGATACCGGGAGTCGGCTGCGAATGGCGATCGCATGGTCGTCCTTCTGGACGGCCGTCACTATGAAGGTGTTCCCGGGAATCTCGATTTCAAGATCATGAATTTCGAGCGCTACGCCATGAAAGTCGCAACGCGGGAACCGCAGGCGGAGGAAACCTCGACCAAGGCAATGTCGACGTTTGGGCTGATTCTGGCACCGAATAATGCTCGCCTAGCCGAATTGCTCTGGCGCGTCGGCTTGCCGATTTCCGCGCTCGTGCTGGCCCTGCTCGCAATCCCCCTGTCCTTCGTCAATCCGAGAGCCGGCCGCTCGGTGAACCTGCTATTCGCGCTTTTCACTTACATGGTATATGCGAACGTGCTCAGCATCGTCCAGGCCTGGGTCTCCTCTGGGCGAGTCGGCTTTAATACCGGCTGGTGGGTCGTTCATGCGGGAATGCTGGGCGTTCTCTGCGCCCTGTTCTACCGGCGCATTCGAGTCGGTTCGCTGCTCGGCATAAGGCGCTGAGGTGGACACTCTACGAAACTATCTCGCGCGGGAGATTTACGGGGCGACCCTGTTCGTATTCGCCGCGTTCCTCGCCTTGTTCGCGTTTTTCGACTTGATTGGGGAACTGACCGATCTCGGCAAGGGCGGATACCGACTGCAGCACGCCCTTGCCTACGTCGCGCTCACTGTTCCGAGCCACGTCTACGAGCTGTTTCCATTGGCGGTTCTGATCGGGACGCTCTATACGCTCTCGCATCTCGCTTCCAACTCGGAATACACGGTGATGCGCACTTCCGGGCTGGCACCCTGGCGTGCGATCAGCACCCTGTTTCGCATAGGCATCGTCTTTGCGGTTGCAACGCTGATATTCGGAGAGCTGATCGCTCCGATCTCGGAGCGGGCGGCAAAGCAGCTCAAGCTTTCAGCGACGAGTTCGATCGTGGCAAGCGAATTCCGCACGGGCCTCTGGGTCAAGGACGAGCGGCGGTTCGTCAACGTGCGCGAGGTCCAGCCCGACACGACTTTGTCGGACATCCGGGTATTCGAGTTCGACGATCAATATCGCCTCAAATCGATAAGCTTTGCGAAACACGGACAGTACCTTGGGAAGAACGTGTGGCGCCTGCGCGAAATCGTCGACACCGTCTTTACTTCTGAGGGAAGCAGCGTTCGGCGCGTTGCGGAGATGGACTGGAGCTCGGCTCTCACTCCGGACATTCTCGCGGTCTTGTTCATCGTGCCCGACCGGATGTCAGCCTGGAACCTGTATCAGTATTCGCGTCACTTGACCGAGAACAGGCAGAATGCCGAGCGCTACGAGATTGCGATGTGGAAGAAACTCGTCTATCCGTTCGTCTCTCTGGTCATGATGGCCCTTGCACTGCCTTTCGCCTACGTCCACGTTCGTGCGGGAGGCGTCGGGGTCAAGGTGTTCGCGGGGATCATGCTGGGTGTCCTTTTTCACTTCCTGAACAGCCTGTTTTCGCACTTGGGCCTGCTTCAGAACTGGCAGCCCTTCCTCGCTGCCACCCTGCCGAGCATGCTTTTCCTCGGGGCCGCGACGCTGATGATGTGGTGGGCGGAACGCCGATAGAGGGCAGGACCTAACCGGGAGCGCTCGCACCGCCGGTCATGACGATGCGCGTTCCTGCCAGCCTGTCATGCAGGAACTGCCTGTCGCGATCGACCCACGCCCAGAGGAAGCCGGCGCCGAGCGATAGCACCGAGATCCACGCGAGGACGTAGCGGAACGCGGCGCGGCCAATCCCGACCGGAGCGCCATCGCACTGCACGATCCGCATTCTCCAGGTCTGCATTGGCAATGTGCGTCCTCCGCGGCTCCAGCATGCGATGAAATAGATTCCCAGAACCAGGAAAAGATAGATCTGGAACAGCAGTCGCGTTTCCCCGGCGAGGCGCCCTTCGGCCGCGCCATAGAACGCGATGCCGGCGAGAAACGCGGTTGCGAAGGCGAGCAGGGCCTCGTACAGGATGGACAGGAATCTTCTGCCGATCCCGGGCACGGTCGGACCCGGGGGGAGAGGAGCGCCCGGGTCCATCGACTCGAGGCGTTACTGGCTTGCCGAGCTTGCGGCGGGGACCGGCGCGATGGAAGGAGGGACGTCGGGCGGTGCAGAGGACGCGGCCGGCAAAGATGCAGGTTCGGTGGGCGACTTGGGAGCGCCCGAACCAACGGGGGGCTTGCGCGGGGTACTGCCTAGCTTGCGGCGTTCCTGCTCCGGCAGGCGATTGTATTCCTCCCACTTCTGTTTCAGATCCTCCTTCTTTGCCTGAGGCAGTCTTTCCATTTTCTTGTAGCGCTCGCGCGCCGCGCGCCGCTCCTCCGGCGTGAGCTTCATCCAGGCTTGCATGCGTCTCTGCACGTTCGCCTGCGCGGCGGGCTTCATCTTCGGGTAGCGCTTGGCGATGCCGAGCCACTTTCTCTTGCGCTCCGGCTCGAGTTTGTCCCAGTCGGTCGCAAGGGGCGCGAGCACCTGCTGCTGCTCCGGCGGCAACTCAGCCCACGTGGGGGGCTTCTTGGGTGCTGCGGAGAGAGCGGGGAGAGAGATGCAGAGCCAAAGTGCTAGTGCGAGGAGCGCTTTAGCCATGCATCGAATCCCTTGTCGAGGTAAGCGTCCAAAGGCAGATCCCCGGTCAGCACCGCCGCGTCGATTTCTTCAATCTCCGCGGCGGTCTGCGAATCCCGCCACTGGTTGACCGCAACCAACCCGAGTATCAGCACGGCGATCGGCAACAGCATCCGCGGGATGAGGGAAGCGGGGCTGCCGAACCGGCCGACCACACTGTCCGCCCAGGCTAGCACGAAGACCGGCGACGTGACGCGCTGGCGCGCCAAAGCCTGTTCGCGCGCCACCTTCAGGCGGGCGAGCTTGCCGGCGTCCAGATCGAGCCCCCGGTTGAGGAGCTGCCTGATTCGATGCGCGGTCTGCTGTTCGTTCATAACTCGATCCCCCGTGCTCTTAGGGCTGCTGCCAGTGCATGCGCTGCGCGGGAGCAATGGGTTTTGACGCTGCCTTCCGAGCAGCCCATGACGGCTGCCGTCTCGGCAACGTCCAACTCCTCCCAGTAACGCAGCAAAAACGCCTGCCGTTGACGCGCTGGCAGGCGCTG
>Ga0326726_10005197_pt1 | contig 11813 bp, 8 predicted proteins | sample MHFenrmetagenome_2_FD_207603 | JGI IMG/M metagenome (GOLD analysis project Ga0326726, IMG submission 207603) | Lab enriched peat soil microbial communities from Michigan Hollow, Ithaca, NY, United States - MHF15MN | ecosystem: Environmental > Terrestrial > Soil > Wetlands > Peat | place: USA...
ATTCGCAAAAATCTTCGAAGCTGCCGTAAAATACGATCTTCTTATCAACGTAGAGGAGCTTTGAAGTGTATCTTCCGATATTTCCCGTGTCGTGTGTGACTATCACAATGGCGACTTGCTTCTCTTTGTTGAGGCGCTGCATGATTTCGAAGAACCGATCCCTCATTTCCGGGTCTAATGCATCTGTTGGTTCATCGACAATGAGGAATTCAGGATCATTCACGATAGCCCTGGCAACGAGGACCCTCTGTTGCTGGCCTCCCGAAAGTTCCCCTACGGGAGCATTTTTGAGCCTCTTCATATCAAGGAGATCAAGGACATTATCGACTCTTGCATGGTCAGATCTGTTCAGATGCTTGGGGAATCGCTTTTTTGAAAGAAGACCCATGGCGACGACCTCACTGACCGTAGCGGGGAAACGGGGATTTAAAGCGGCAATGTGCTGCGGAAGATACCCTATTTTATCCCATCGGGAAAATGCAGCAACATCATCTCCGAAAATCGTAACCCGGCCGCTATATGGACTTAGCAGGCCGAGAATGACTTTTATTAAGGTTGTTTTTCCCGAACCGTTTGGTCCGACGAGGCCGATATAATCGCCTTTCTTTATCGAAAATGAGATGCCACTTAGGACATCCGACGAGTTATACCGAAAGTAAAGATCTTCCACAGTAAGCACATCTACTGGCATTGCAATCCCATCTTAAGATTTTCCAAATTTCTTTCCATCAGCGAAATGAATGTAACCCCGCCTTCCATTTCTTCCTTTGTCACATTGTGGGCGCCATGAAGCATCAGCAAGCCGCACCCCGTTTCTTTCGCTATGACGTTTGCCACCTTTGGAGATACAAGTTCCTCATAATATATGTATTTAACACCGTACCTTCTTACATTCTTGGTAATTTCCACCAGTCTCTTAGGTGTTGGCTCTGCATCCGGAGAAAAACCTTTATACGCGGATATATACTCAATGCCATACCTTTTTGCGAGATATCCAAAAGCGAAGTGCCCCGCATGGATGATTACTCTGTTTCTGCAATTCGCTAATGTATTTTTATACTTTTTGTCGAGTTCCTCAAGCTCTTTCTTGTATTCAGAAGAGTTTTTCATATAGAAATCTTTGTTTTCTGGATCTTTGGCAATAAATTCGTCGGCTATTGTCTCCACCATTTTTATCGCATTAGAGAAATCAAGCCAGATGTGGGGATCAGGACTGCCGGCTTCATCCGCATCGGCATGGTCACTCGTTCCTTGTAGCAGGGTGATGCCGTTGCTTGTGTCGACAATGGCGAGGCTCCTGATATCGATACCCTTTAAGAGGCCTCCAACCCATGGTTCCATGGCTTTGTTGGTGAAAAGAAAAATATCCGAATCCTGGATGCGTCTTATATCGGCCGGCCGCGGTTCAAATGCATGAGACTCAACCCCTGGCGGGAGCAGTAAGTTTACTTCAACTTTTTCCCGCCCGATATGTTTGGCAAAATCGTAGAGTGGAAATAGAGTTGTTACTACCCTAAGCTTTTTCTGATTCATCGTCACTTTTTCATTTCTTTGACAGGATGGAAAAAGGATCAATGCAATAATTGTAATTGCTAAAATGGGTGAATACGCCCTTTTCATATGTCTCCAATCTGCGCTGTATGAAAATCCAATATTCTCACAATTCCTTGTCCAGTGATTAGCGGTTTCTTCTAACATAGTTTTTTTAACACAACAATACAATCCCTTTCAATTTTCTGCTACGGCGCGCGGACGATTTTTCTTGACAAGGCGGGTAATTAGTATCATTATGAGCGACAATTCATAATATGAACAGTCATTCTATAATGTGAACATTGGCCCGAAAATGGAAAAATCAAAAAGAAAAGAGATGGAATTTCAGGTCCGAAGAACTGAAATTCTTGGTCAGGCAGAGAAGATATTTGCTGCAAAAGGATTTCATAATGCCACGATGGCAGAGATTGCCAGCGCATCCGGTTTTGCCACAGGCACGCTGTATCAGTTCTTTGAAGGTAAGGAGAATCTGTACAATGTAATGGTGAGCGAGAAGCTGGACAGGATGTATCTCAAAATCAGAGAGTCGGTAAATAGACAAGATAAAGTGATCGACAAAATCAAAAAATTAGTGGAAGCACATTTTCACTTCGTTGAAAACAACGTCGATTTCTGCGACCTTCTTATACGCGGCGAAGGATTAACTCTCTCAGATAAGGGGACGATTCTGAGGGATAAAATAGTAGCTGACTACTTTAACCACGTCGGATTTGTGGAAAGCATCATGCGCTTCGGGACGGAGACAAAAACATTAAAGAGTTGGGATCCGCGGATGATGGCCTACACGCTCTTGGGCATCATCCGGTCATTCTTTTATTACTGGATGCTTACAAATCAGGATATCCCTTTGAGTGGCAAGGTGGGTTGCGTTTCGGATATATTTCTCAAAGGAGTGGGTCTGGAGTTGACGGAATGAACGTTTGGCGTCTTTCTTTAGCGGTCGGTATTTTACTGGCCGTGAATGTAGCGATAGTGCCAGTCTACGTGCAGGCTAAAGAATATTCTCTTGAGGAACTCTATCATATCGCCCTTGAACGTGCCGAGAGGATTAAGCTGTCGGAAGAAGACCTGAATATAGCTAAGACGGGCAAAGACAGGGCCATGTCATTGTTGCTCCCCAAATTATCAGCGTTTGGCAATTACACGAAATATAGCGCCGAGAAATATAATGATACGGGCACGCTTCTTCAGCCTGATAGTGCTACCTCCTGGGGCGTGCGGGCTGATGAGTCCTTGTCGTTGAGCGGAAGAGAACTTACGGCACTTGGCATCTCGAGGGAGAACATCTTAAAGAGTCAGCATGACCTTTATGCTACGAGGGAAGGTTACTTATTGAGCATCGCATCTGCGTACTATGATGTTATGAAAGCCAAAAAAGCACTCGATATTGCTGAGTCGAATTTGGAGAGGCTTATCAAATATAGAAATGCCGCGGAAAAGCGTCTGAAGGTTGGGGAGGTGACAAAAACAGTGCTGCTGCGAGCTCAGGGGGAGCTTTCTGGTGCTCAATCTGATGCTATTAAGGCAGTAAATGCACTGGAACTTGCAAAGGCCGTTCTTGCGAGGACTGTAGGTATCGAAGGCGATTTTCAACTAAAAGAAGCGCCCCCGGAGGACATGAAAGTTACTCCGGAATCTTCTTTCCGGGAGATGGCATTCTCTGGGAGGGCAGATCTCAAGAGTCTTGAGATACAAAAGAAGATGGCTGAGGATCAGGTCAAATATACGAAGGGCGCTTTCTGGCCGACGCTGTCCGCGTCCGGGGTCTACTCATCCGCCGACCAGTCGCCGGGAACACAGACACTGGTGAGAGACAGCACTTATGGTCTCCTGTCATTGAACTTCCCTTTTTTTGAGGGAGGCTTGAGAAGGGCGGATGTCAGAGAGGCTCGTGCAAGGGAGCGACAATCTGCGCTTGCCTACGAAGACTTTAAAAAGTCTGTGGGAATTGAGGTGGCAGGGGCATATCTCGATCTTGTAACGCAGAAGGGGACTCTCAAATATCTGGAAGACCAGGTTGTATATGCCAGGGACAATTTCAATGCGGTCTCGAAGCAGTTCGAGTTTGGATTGGCTCAAAGCCTTGATGTAATGGATGCGAATACATTGCTGGTTACGGCAGAAAGGAATCTCTCAGAGGCCGTGTATAATTATCAAGTTGCCATTTTGAAGATGAAAAAAGCAACGGGGACGCTTCTGAAAGCGGTCATAGGCGATCAATCGTAAGGCTGTGAATCCGGCGGGTGTCTTTGTCAGTGAGGGGAAATGGAAAAGGAATTGCCGCGGGGCCTTAGCCTTTAAAAAGATCGTTCATGTTGCACAAGGTAATGCGGTTAATAATATATGAGGCAAGATAGGTAAAAACAAAATGACTGATGGTTCTTCAAATAATTTCTTTGTCGCGTTGGGAAAATGGTTAATTCTCTTATTTGTTGTTGCCGGATTAATTTATGGCTGTTCTAAAAAGGAAAAACCCGTGCCCCCTCCCGTGCCGGTTATAGTGGCTTCAGCAGTGGAGAAAACAATTCCCGTGCAGATTAATTCGATCGGGAATGTCGAACCCTATCAAACCATATCGGTGAAAGCACAAATTACAGGAGAAATAACGAAGGTCAATTTCAAGGAAGGCCAGGACGTTAGCAAGGGGTATCTTCTCTTTGAACTCGACTGCCGTCCGTATGTTGAGGCGGTAAAGCAGGCAGAGGCGAATCTGGCAAGGGATGAGGCGCAGGCAAAGAACGCTAAGCTGGACTTGGAGCGGTATACAGCCCTTCTAGAGGAGCAATTTGTCACGAGGCAACAGTATGACCAGGTCCGGACAAATGCGGCCGCCTTGGAAGCTACTTTGAAGGCAGACAAGGCCGTTATTGAGAATAATCGCGTCCAGGTTCATTACTGCTCTATTCATTCCCCTATTGCAGGTCGGACGGGGTCACTGAAGCTGAATCAGGGAAACATCGTCAAGGCCAATGACGTGGAACTAGTTGTGATTAACCAGATCCAGCCTATCTATGTCACATTCACCATCAACGAAATGGATTTGCCAGCAGTTAAGAAGTACCAGGCGATGGAAAAATTAAAAGTGGAAGCCTTTATCTCCAAAGATGAACGCCCCGAGCAAGGTCTGCTTTCCTTTATAGACAATGCGGTAAATAAAGTAACTGGGACCATCGTCCTCAAGGGAACTTTTGCCAACAGTAATAAACGCCTTTGGCCCGGGCAGTTTGTTACAGTGGTCCTGACGCTGACAAAAGAGCCCAATGCCATAGTCGTTCCGTCACAAGCCATTCAGACAGGCCAATCAGGTCAATACGTCTTTGTCGTCAAGCCAGATCTCACAGCAGATATGCGGCCTGTCACAATAGGAGCCACGATTGGCGGAGAAACTGCCATAGTTAAAGGGATCCAGGCGGGAGAGCAGGTAGTTACGGATGGCCAGTTGCGGATCGTACCGGGGGCTCAAGTGACGATTAAAGAGGTACCTTGATTAAATACTGGGAAGGGCCTATATGAATCTTTCAGAGATATTTATACGCCGTCCGATTATGACAACGCTGGTCATGACGGCGATACTCCTCTTTGGTGCAGTTGCCTACCGTTCCCTCCCCGTCAGCGATCTTCCCAACGTGGACTTTCCTACGATCCTTGTTTCTGCCAACCTACCGGGAGCGAACCCGGAAACCATGGCTTCCGCCATTGCAACACCGCTTGAAAAGCAGTTCTCGACCATTGCCGGTTTGGATTCCATGACATCAACGAACGGTATCGGCATCACCAAGATTACCCTGCAATTCAATCTGAGCAGGAGCATTGATGCGGCGGCGCAGGACGTCCAAACCGCCATATCTACGGCGTCGAGCCAGCTCCCTCAAAACATGCCGACGCCGCCGACCTTCCGGAAGGTAAACCCGGCTGATCAACCGATACTTTATCTTGCCATGAGCACGGCGACTTTGCCCCTCTCAACGGTTGATGAATATGCAGAGAATCTTCTTGCACAACGTATTTCCATGATCAGCGGCGTGGCCGAGGTGATGGTGTACGGGGCCCAAAAGTATGCCGTACGCGCCCGTCTTGATCCTAAGGCTCTGGCTTCGAAAGGAATCGGTATTGATGAGGTCGCAAGTGCCATCGCCTCAGGGAATGTCAATCTTCCCACAGGTACCCTCTGGGGCACCCATCAGGCCTTTACAGTACAGGCCACAGGTCAGCTAAATGATGCGGCGGCTTACCGCCCTCTCATTGTGGCATATCGCGGCGGGTCTCCAGTTAGACTCGGGGAACTTGGTCGTGTTATCGACAGTGTCCAAAACGACAAGGTTGCCGCTTGGTTCAATGGCACCCGGGCCATTGTTCTTGCCATACTCCGGCAGCCGGGTACCAATACCATCGAGGTTGTACAGTCCATCAAAGACATCCTTCCCAGCTTTCGTGCAGACCTTCCGGCGTCGGTGAATCTTGACATCCTCTATGACAGATCCGTGCCCATAAAGGACTCAGTTCATGATGTTCAGTTTACCTTGTTCCTAGCCCTGGGTCTTGTCATTATCGTGATCTTTGTCTTTCTCCGCAACCTTTCCGCTACAGTTATCCCGAGCCTTGCCTTGCCGATGTCAATCGTCGGAACCTTTGCGGTAATGTATCTTTGTGGTTATAGCCTCGATAACCTGTCACTGATGGCCCTCACACTATGTGTTGGGTTTGTGGTCGACGACGCCATCGTTATGCTGGAGAATATCGTTCGACACATGGAGCAGGGTGAAGGGGTAATGGAGGCAGCCCTCAAAGGGTCGCGCGAGATAAGCTTTACCATACTTTCTATGACCCTTTCTCTCGTTGCCGTTTTTATTCCTGTCCTCTTCATGGGGGGGATCGTCGGAAGACTGCTTCATGAGTTCGCCGTTACTATCGCCGTTGCAGTTCTCATATCCGGATTTGTATCGCTTACATTGACGCCTATGTTGTGCAGTCGTTTTCTCCGTCCTCCTGCCGAGGTCAGACATGGCCGTCTCTACCTGATTTTTGAACGGTTCTTCGAAGGCATGCGCGGCGCGTATGAAATAAGCCTTAGGTGGGCCTTACGTTACAGGCGGACGACTCTGTTCGTTTCTATTTTATTCTTAGTGGCTGTTATCGGGCTCTATTTCTACACGCCAAAAGGATTTCTCCCAAGTGAAGACACAGGTCAAATTTTCTGTTTTACGGAAGCAGCGGAGGATATATCCTTTCAATCGCTTGTTGTGCACCAAAAGAAACTTGCCGAGATTGTGCAGCAGGACCCGAACGTGAGCAACTTCATGTCAAGCGTAGGTGCTGTCGGCAGCACAGTAGCGTCCAACATAGGCCGTATGTTTATCCGCTTGAAACCGCGTGATGAACGCTCACTAAGCGCGGATCAGGTGATTCAGGAAATGAGACCTAAGCTTGCCACGGTTCCGGGGATAAGGGTATTTATGCAAAACCCGCCGCCCATAAATGTCGGCGGGCTTCTGACGAAGAGCCAATACCAGTATACACTCCAGAGCGCAGACATCAGCGAGCTTTACAAATACGCCCCGGTCTTGGAAGCAAGACTGAGGGCACTGCCAGGATTTTTGGATGTGACGAGTGACCTGCAGATAAAGAGCCCCCAGATATATGTCAGGATAAACAGGGACAAAGCTTCAGCTCTTGGCGTAAGCGCAGGTCAGATCGAGGATGCTCTCTCAAGCGCATACTCTTCCCGCCAAATCTCGACGATCTATGCACCGACAAACCAGTACTGGGTCATCATCGAACTTGAGCCTGAGTACCAGATGGATCCCGCAGCGCTTTCCCTTCTTTACATCCGATCCTCTTCCGGAAACCTCGTTCCCTTGAGCACAGTGGCTGCCTTGGAGCGAACCGTGGGTCCCCTTACCGTTAATCACCTCGGCCAGTTGCCGGCTGTGACGGTTTCCTTCAATCTGGCCCTCGGGAAATCGCTGGGCGATGCCGTGGGTGGGGTGGAGAAGACGTCGAGGGAGGTTCTTCCGGCGACCATAACCGGCAGCTTGCAAGGCACGGCCCAGGCCTTCAAGTCATCCATGGCGGGGCTAGGGATACTGATCCTCGTAGCCATCCTGGTAATATACATCGTGCTCGGCATTCTTTACGAGAGCTACATCCATCCCATTACCATACTTTCGGGACTGCCTTCTGCGGGACTCGGGGCGCTTCTGACTTTGCTGATATTCCACATTGATCTAAATCTGTACGCCCTGGTGGGGGTCATCATGCTTATAGGTATTGTCAAGAAGAATGCGATCATGATGATTGATTTTGCTTTGGATGCGGAAAGGAAGGAGGGCAAAACGCCGGAGGAAGCAATCTTTCAGGGCGCGCTCATCCGGTTCCGTCCGATCATGATGACAACCATGTCGGCTCTCATGGCAACATTGCCCATTGCTCTCGGATTGGGCGCAGGCGCCGAATCGCGGCGACCACTGGGAATGGCGGTCGTCGGAGGTCTCGTATTTTCGCAGATCGTGACCCTATACATTTCTCCCGTCATATATATCTATCTTGATTCATTCCAGAAGATGGTGCGGAAATATTTGCGCCGTTTTCGTGGCGAAGCTTGATCCAGTCTTCCATTTCTCAAAACCAAGTACGGCAGTTTGGACTGCATATACACCGGAGCATTTTTAGGGGACATGCGCGTCCCTACAGAAATGGACATGGCGAAGCGCAAAGCATAATCACAGAATGATGAGTCTGCCGGTTCAAGACACTGATACTGGATGCGGTTATTTGTTGATGCCGAGGTTGCTCTCAACACAACATATAAGTTTCAAACTCCAGAAGGGGATTTCTTCATTTGTGGAAATATTTTCTGGAATTTGCCCGATACTCCGGTAAAAAATATGATATATTATCTGCGAATTCTGAAGGCACTGGCGTCAGGTGATAACAACGGGTGATCGGCGAGGCGTATCTTTTATGTCAATAACCAGGGAATATATGAATAAGTTAATAGGATCAATCATTACAGATATTATAATCGCGGTAATTCTGACAGTCTTGACGATTGCTGCTTTTTACTTTGAATGGATGCCGACGAAATACCTAGAATACAAGGTCTACGACGCAGTTTCCAACTTCAAGGAACAGGTTTCAAATGCCCCCATTGTGATTGTAGCAGTAGATGATGAGAGTATCGCCAATATGGGCAGATGGCCGTGGCCGCGTGGCTACATAGCACGCATGGTAGAATTTCTCAACAAGTGTGAAGCAAAGGTAATAGGAGTAAATGTAATCTATTCTGAAAATGATATGAATCAAGGGCTGACTGAGGTGCGCGATATTCTCAAGAATATAGAGAATAATGCCAGTGCGCTGACAGATGCCCGGATCAACAGTATTTACACCTGGCTGAAGGAGACAGAAAAGAAACTTGATAATGACGCAATACTGGGTGCAGCCATCGGAGAGAGTAAGAAAGTTGTATTGCCCCTGGTCTTCATCCTGGGCAATCCCATGGGGAATAAAGTATCTGAAATTCCGGATTATCTGAAACAGAATTCTGTGCCCGTAGCTTCTCAGGAGGGAAGCATATCGGCAAGAGAGATCGTGCCGCCAATTCCTGACTTTGCCATGAAAGCGTTGGCTCTTGGGCATATTAATATTATTCCGGATGCTGACGGAACCGTAAGAAGTGAACCTCTAGTGGTATATTACGAAGGGCGGGCGTACCCGTCATTCGGGCTTCAGCTGTCCTTGAAATATTTGAACTACGATATGAGAGATGTAAGTGTCGCTGGCGGAGTGAATTTCGGAAATAACAGCATCGTTACATCTGAGAAAGGCGAGATGCTCATAAGCTTCAGCAGGAGCTTTCCCTATTTCTCTTTCTATGATGTGGCAAGCAACAAGGCACCTCCGGAGGCGTTTAAAGATAAAATTGTTATTATTACGCAGAGCGCAATCGGCCTCGGCGCCTTACAGGCTACGCCTATTGGACCAAATGTTCCATCCTGGGGTATCATTGCCAATGTCGCCGACAATATCCTCTCGGGTAATTATATTGTACGCCCGGCCTGGGCATTCCCCTTGGAAATGGGGGTTACCGTTCTCTTTGGTTTGTTTCTGGCATTGATTATACCGAGGCTGAAGATTAAAATCAGCGCCATTTTATCTTTGATCATCCTACTGATATGGTTAGGAGTGGGGATGTATCTTTTGACAAATTACAGATACTGGATCAAACTTGTTCATCCGTCCCTCCTCCTCCTGATCGGCTATACAGTGGTCGTTACAAAAGGGTACTTCTTTACGGAAGAGGCGAAAGAGCACATCGAGGCAGACGGTGTCGAAACGAACAAGATGCTGGGACTTTCTTTCCAGGGGCAGGGCATGCTCGATTTAGCGTTCGAAAAGTTCTGCAAATGTCCTGTTGAGGATGAGTCCGTTAAGGAACTACTGTATAACTTAGGGCTTGATTTTGAGAGGAAGAGGATGTTTAACGAAGCTGTTGCGGTCTACGAACATATCGCGCAGGTGGGAAGCTTCAAAGACATTGAAGAGCGGGCCAAGAAGCTTAAGGCGGCAGGGACGGCGGGGATAACATAACAGTTATTGTGGTGGCATATGTTAGAAAAAAAGCCGAATCCCTTTTCTGTTAGATTTTAGGGAATGGTTCAGGAGATGTGATTCATGGCGAAGGTGTTACTCAAATTTAAAGAAGCCATACTGAAGGAGATACCTCTTAATCAGGACGTCATAACTATAGGGAGAAAAGCGGACAACGATATCGTCATCGATAATCAGGCCGTATCCGGTTATCACGCGCGGATCAAGAAGGAGGGACGTTCTTTCTTTATTGAGGATGCGAATAGCCTGAACGGCACCTATCTCAACGGCCAGAAGATTTCTAAAGGCGAATTGCATAACGGAGCCGTGGTCTTAATAGGCGTTCATACACTTGATGTCATCGTGCCGCGGAAGATCAGAAAAGAATACTGGCCTTTCAGGATAAAGGAAAAGCCAGAGATCCTTGGCGGTTTCATAGTTATTGAAGGATCGACGGGAAAAAGGGATTATCTTCTAAAAGAGAGAGTGACGACTATCGGCAAGGAAGACGGAGCCGGTATTCATCTTAGAGGTTTTTTTGCCCCCAAGGTGGCCGCTCTTGTCAATAGAAGAAGGGAAGGATATTTTATCACGCCAGCGGGAGGAAGAACGTTGAAAGTAAACGGCCAGAAGGTTGATCACAAATACGATCTGAAAGATGGTGATATTGTCGAAGCAGGCGGATTAAAATTACAGTATTATATAAAGGAATGACCTAAAGCAAATAACCATGTCAAGAGAAAGACCCACGCGAAGGCAGAAAGACATATCCAGGTTATTGAGAGAAAGAAGCCGGCTACGCAAGATCTCGGTAAAAAAGATAAAGAAAAAATAGTATCTTAGAATCATTTTAGGGCATTTATTTTTAATAGCTACCGAAGGTGCTCTCCAGCGGGATGGCAGAAGGGAAGGGGCACTTTTTTTGTGTGGCGGAAGACCTTTATCAGTTTTCAGTTCAAGCTGACCTGATTGAAGGAAATGCGCATTACGGATTAATATGATTTTTACAAAAGCGGATGTAAAACGAATTGAGAAAGAAGGCCTCACTCGCGACCAGGTGTTGGCGCAGATCGACCTCTTCAAGAGAGGTCTTTGTCCAGTCAAGCTCAACAGGCCGTGCACCGTTAATGACGGTATCGTGACTCTTTCGGAAGACGAGCTCACGAAAATGGTGGCTTTATATGAAGAAGAGCTCCAGATGGGCCGGAAGGTGCTGAAGTTTGTACCCGCCTCCGGGGCTGCCAGTCGTATGTTCAAAGATTGGTATGTGTTTCTGGAGAAGGGAAGTTTGGATGCGATTCACAGAGAAGAGTTTGCCAGGGAACTAAAAAGGTTCGCATTTTATTGTGATTTGCGTGACGTGGTATTGCGTGATGGCGAAGAACTTGAAAAGATGTTGGAAGTCCAAAGACATGCCGATATCTTGGCCTACATCTTGACATCTAAAGGCTTGAATTACGGCGAGCTCCCTAAGGCGCTCTTGAAATTTCACGCTTATTCCGACGGCAGCCGCACCGCCCTTGAAGAGCATCTGGCAGAGGCGGCACTCTATACGAAAGACGCCTGCCGCATATGTAGACTCCATTTCACTCTCTCGGAGGAGCATCATGATGATGTGGCGGATTACCTGTCCGTGATTAGAAGGTATTATGAGAAGCGCTATGATGTGA
>Ga0326726_10005198_pt1 | contig 11811 bp, 10 predicted proteins | sample MHFenrmetagenome_2_FD_207603 | JGI IMG/M metagenome (GOLD analysis project Ga0326726, IMG submission 207603) | Lab enriched peat soil microbial communities from Michigan Hollow, Ithaca, NY, United States - MHF15MN | ecosystem: Environmental > Terrestrial > Soil > Wetlands > Peat | place: USA...
GCAGCCACGGCAAATATCCAGGGAAACCAGATACCGCTTTACTGCTACAAGACTGGCATCACTACCATAACACCAACGCCAGTCTGCCCTGATAACTGCGGTGGCTGCATGAACGAAGCGGATGCCAGGGCTAAGTACGGGTCCTTTAACTATACGCGGTGTTCTGAAAAGGTGTGCGGGTACGACCAGACGGCCACGTCCAACTATGCCCAGCCAAAGTACTGCTTCAGGCCGACAGTCACGGCAACCCCGACGCCTCAGGTCTGCCGGGAGGGATGTTACTGTGTGCAGGAAGCCGAAGCCAAACTCAAGTTCGGCTCCGGAAATTATACCCGGTGCGACCCTAACGGGCAACCCTGCGGGTACGACCAGTCTGCCGCATCGGCAAACGGCATTCCCAGGTACTGTTTCAGGCCAACCAACGGGGTCACTCCGACACCGACTCCGGCAGTCTGTGCCTATGATGCCCGGAAGAATGAATGTACTGGTATCTGTCCGGATGGTAAATTCTGTGCGATTACCGGAAAGGAGACCGACCAGCAGACCGGTAAGGAGACCGCGGTCTGCGGGTGCCCGTGGAATACCTGTACCTACGATTATGTTACTAACGCATGCACTGGTTCCTGTCCCGTTACCGGCGAGAGCTGCCAAATGGGCACGATTTACCGTGATGCAACGACCGGCAAGATAACTTATGCCGACTGCAACTGCAAGGGACAAGGGGGAACGACCCAGACTTCCGGCACGCAGCAGACCTGCGTGCTGGACGCCAACAACCGGTGCTCCGGTACCTGTTCGGATGGCAGCCAGTGTACCAGCGTCACCACCAGAGACGACAGCGGACAGGAGAAAGTGAGCTGTGGCTGCGGCGCCGGGACGCCCGCCGTGGTGGCAACCCGCCCGCAGGGCCTCCTCGAGTCAATAGCGAGCTTCTTCAGCAGGCTCTTTGGCGGGAAATAATCCCCCCGTTGTGCGGGACCATAACCGCAACCTCTTTTTCATTACCCCCCCGATCTTATCCGGAGATCCCGATCCGCCCGCAGCATGCCGGGCAGAGCGGACCGGCCTCATGGCAAAACGCAGCAGGACGTATATCTGGCAGTTCACGATCGGCCTTGGTTTCCTCTCGGGAATCTGGACCGCGATCGGTATCGATCCGACAGAGGTTATCCTCAACACCCTAGGCACGGCGACCGGGGAGATCTATCCCGATCCCGCCCTCCGGCAGATCTTCATCATCCTGCCGACAATCCTCCTCCTCATCTCGGTCTGGGGGGCATATAAGAGGGGAAAAGTCCTCGGGCTCGCGTCCATACTTATCGCTTACCTGGCCGGCCTTTCGATCCTTGTCGCGCTCTGGACCTCCTTTCTCCTCCTCCTTGCGGCGATTGGGATCGGATATCTGGCTACCGGCCGGCGTCTGCTCTGACACCGGAGTGGGAATCCCGGACCCACGGTCCCCCTTCAGGTACCCGGATCTTAAAACAGGCGTGAAACACTATAAATTTCAGAACCGCGTATTATTTAAAGCATGAGTCTGTTTCCGAAGAAGAACCTGATCTGGGTCTTTGACTCGGTGGTCCCGAGCAAATACGTTGATAAATGCCGCAGGTTCTTTTTCTTTGATCCTGTTTATGGCAATGATCTCGCTTACCGGGGCAGACTCTCCCACTACGGGAGCGATGAGCGCAAGGCATTTGCAAAGGACTTAAAAAAGATCCGCTCGGAGACCGAGCTTCTGATCGAAGACATCGAAGCATACCACATCTACATGGCAGTCAAGCGGACGCAGAAAGTGCCGGGAGACATTGCCGAGGTCGGGGTCTATAAAGGCGGATCGGCCAAGATCATCTGCTCGGTCAAGGGGGACAAGCACCTCCACCTTTTCGACACGTTCGAGGGCCTCCCGCAGGTCGATGAGATCGATATGGTCTGGCCGTTTTACGAGGGGAAGTTTGCCGCGTCCTTTGAGAAAGTCCGTGAGTACCTGAAACACGCACAAAACGTCAGTTTCTATAAGGGGGTTTTCCCGGATACGTCTGGACCGGTGCAGGACAAGACCTTTTCGCTCGTGAACCTCGACGTTGACTGCTACGAGAGCACGAAACAGTGCCTCGAGTTCTTCTACTCCCGCATGAGTCCCGGGGGTATCATCCTCTCCCACGACTACATGACGGCGCCCGGCGTCAAGAAGGCGTTCGATGATTTCTTCGAGGGTAAGGCAGAGCCGGTGCTGGAGACGGCAGGGTCGCAGTGCCTGGTCGTCAAGGTATAAGATATTCTTCTTATCAGCCGTGCCCTGTCCCGGAAGGATAACAAAAAAGAATATTTTTTTTTAATCCCTGAAAATCAGGACACCGAAGATCACGAGCATGATGCCGAATAAGAGGACGGCGATGCCGATCAGTCCTTTTACCGCCGCGATGGTCTCGGGAAGAAAAACCCAGATCGCATACCCGCCGATGGCACAGAAAACGAGCCCGATGATCAGTGCAACAAGACCTGTCTTATCCATAAGGTAAACCTCAGGCTTCCGGTTTGTGAATCTGCCCTTATAAGGATATGGAGCGTACCATCCGGTATTCAGCCGGCAGGGTGCCGGTGGAGGGATTTCCAGGGGTATGGCAGGAGCGCCATCAAAACAATGGCAACAGCGATCACGACAGGAATGGTACCCAGTGCTGCCCCGAGGGAATACTGATCCGCGATCAGGCCGTTGACAGCAACCCCAAGACCCCCGAACCCGATGGTGAGCCCGAGCATCAGTCCCGAGGCGAGCCCCACGTTCTGCGGCAGGAGCTCATGGCCCATGGCTACAGCGACTGCGAACGTAGCCCAGAGGCAGAACCCGAAGCCGAGCAGGGCTATGACAGCAGGAAAGCCCGACATGACCATGAAGAGGCAGAAGAACGGGATTGCGCCCGCAAGGGCAAAGACCATGAACTCCTTCCTGCCGAACCGGTCTGAGATGCGGCCGCCGGCCACCTGCCCGGCAACGCCGCAGAGAAGCATCATCGTCATGATCAGGCTCGCGATCACGAGGTTATAGCCCTGCGAGACGAGATATGTCGGGAGGAAGGTCAGGGCGGCAAAGATCGCCCATGCCCTGAGGATGGAGGCGACCATCAGGATCACGAAGGGCCATTTCGATACCACTTCGGCGGGAGCTTCAACCGGGATCGCATGCGCTTCTTTTGCAGCCGCGATCCCGCCCGGCAGGAGGATCCGGAGGACAAAGACCATCACTATGGCGGGGATGACGAGAAAAAGGAGCCCGGGGAGACCCATCCACCAGACGAGGGTACCGGCCAGTACGGGTCCGATGGCGTACCCGAGATTGCCGCCGACCACGAAGTGCGAGGTGATCTTTCCCCGGTTTTCACGGGTGCAGAGCCGGCTCACGATGCTGAGTGCGGTGGGATGGAAGCAGGCGTGGCCGAGCGCGGCGAGAACGGCAAAAGCCATGATAAGGTAGTAGTCTTTTGCAATACCCATGAGGGCAACGAAGATGGCACTGATAAAAAGGCTGACACTCACGCTGATGGTGAGCCCCCGTGTATCCGAGAGCCAGCCGATGACTGGCTGGGTAAAGGACGAGGTCACGTTATACGCTGTTACCAGGAGCCCGGCAGCAAGGTAGGAATAGCCGTTCTGGGCGATGAGAAGTGGCAGGATGGCAGGGAGCACCGGCATGTAAATGTCGGTGATCATATGGGCTGCTGCAAGCCCGGTGATGGTGTTTTTCACGCTCCCTGCCGGGGTTATACAATCCGTTTCAGCCGTAGTATCTCGACCTCGATCTCCTGCACGTCTTTTGTGTGGAAGGCAAAGGTGCGCTTAATCGGGAATGCACCCCCGATCTTCTCGGTGATCTCTGCCTTCTGTTCAGTGTACGCTTCAACAAATGGGATGGATCCCGCATTAAAGATGCTGTAGGTGACCGGGGCAACGGCGAGGGCACAATCGATGAACGGGCGGTCGGCATGGGCTTTCTGCGCACCGAACGGCGGGTTCATGACCACCGTATCGCAGGGACCGGTCCGCTCCCGGCACCCGCCTTCCCGGACATCAGCGGCGAGGAATGTGACCTCCGTACCGATAAGATCTGAATTCTCCCGGGCCACGGCCAGCGCTTTTTCATCGATATCCACGCCAATAACCGATGCAGCCCCGAGGAGCGCAGCACCGATCGTGAGGATTCCGGTCCCGCACCCGAGGTCGAGGACCCTCTTACCTTCAATATCCCCCTTCATCAGGGCGTGATACAGGAGCCGGGCGGCAAGCGGTGCCGGCGTCTGGTACTGCTCGAGCGCTGCCTGCGGGCGGGTGAAGCCGGAAAGCCGCTGGAGGGTCATCTCGAGGTGCTTGAGCTTCATGGGATCTCGTCGATTGCGTAATCGTCCCAGCTCCGGGCCCCGCAGAGTATCTCGAACTCCTGCGGCGAGAGGACGGGCACGGGGAACCGCACCTGGTCATCGTAGGCGAGCCGCGGGCAGGCGGTATTTACATAACAGCCAAACCCGAGGTTCAGGAGCTCGTCCGGGCTCACCTCGTTCATGGTCACGATCACGGCATGGGGGGAGAGTGCTGAAAGGCGCCGGGCGAGGTCCATCCGGTTCTGGCCACTCTTGGTGCTGACAATGATACCGATGCTTTTTGCTCCCCGGGCTTTCTCGATGACCGCAAACCGCCTCCGCACGAGTGCTTCCCCACTCACCTCCTGTACCGTACCTGCAAGGGGATCGAGTGCCACGACCCGGGCCCCGGTCGAGAGGGCGATGCCGATCGGGTGGAAGAGCCCGGTGCCGACAAAGAGGACCTGGTCTGCTCCCGTTTCCTTTGCGGTGGTAAAACAGCAGCCGAGCACCTGTCCCCGGTGGGGTGTCCGTCCGCGCCCGTCCGCAACCCGGACATCAACATCCCGTTCCTTCAGGAACGATTCCATTGACGGGATGAGGTGGACATGCTGGACCGTGGTGACAAGACCGGTGGTCTTTCCCTTCAGGAGCGGGAGAGCTTTCTCCAGCACCCCCACATCGAAATCAACCTCGTATGGCAGGAAGATGACCTTCTCCTGCGTATCGACCGGTGCATGACCCACGTGGACGAGCACGTCTGCATGGTCAAGGGAATCGAGCGCAAGGTCGCAGGCACCATAGCAGGGGTCGCCGCTGATGATAACATCGAACCCCGCGGCCCTGATTGCGTGGGTAAATCCGGCCGCCCGCCGTTTCAGGCCGGCAGGGAACTGGATAGCTACACGCTTTACCTGCCGTTCCTTCAGCTGCCGGATGAGATCAGAGATATCGCTTGACAACATGCACCCTGTCGTCCACCTCGATCTGCACGAGGGACTTGTATGGGCGGCCGATATCAGGGCTCCCCCGCTGGATCACGATACAGACATCCACGACTTCTGCACCGGCGATGTCGAGGGCTTTGAGGAGCGCCTTCATGGTACCGCCGGTGCTCACCACATCGTCGATAATGATTACGCGGTCGCCTTTGTACACGCCGTTGAGGTAGAGTTCGCCTTTCGAGTAACCGGTGGTCTGGTGGACGGCGATCTCATGCGGGAGGTTGTATACCCGTTTCCGCATGACCGTCATCGGGATGTCGGTCATGGTCGAGAGCACGGCGCCGATATGGATACCCATTGCCTCGACAACGACGATCTTGTCGACGTTGCTTAAGTCCAGCACCCTGACCATCGCGCTGCACACATCCCGGAGCAGGGCGGGCTCCACAATCGGTACCCCGTCGGTAATCGGGTGGATAAAGTAATTGTACTCCCCCCGTTTCACCATCGGGCAGGTTTCCAGGGATTTTACCAGTACGTCAAGCATGGCGTTCACCAACGTCTTTTAAGAATGCCTCGATACGATCGGCGTGCACGTGGGGCATGCACACAATCCGGAGGTGTTTCCTGCAGGTCCACGACACCTTCCACGGCCCGGGCACCCGGTTCTTGTCGCAGACAAAGGTCGCAACGTTCACATCCGGCGTTGCCGCACGCGGGATCCCGGATGCCTCCATCCCGGCAATCAGCCGCCCGGTGTTTTTCATGCACCCGGCCACGACAGCCTTCATCCCCTCAAACCCGAGATAGTCCATGACCGCGAGGGCGCCTGCAACCGGTGCACCCGGGCGGGTGCCGGCCAGCGTGAACTCATGTTTTACCGTGAGGTAGGGGGTGTCGATATTGAGGGTGTTGAGCAGGTCCGCTTCCCGGGTGACGAGACAGCCGCACGGGATGGTGCTCATCCCCATCTTGTGCGGGTCGACGGCGATGGACGTGACTCCCGGGACGGCGAAATCGAACGGTACCGGGTTGTCAAGGAACGGGATCACCATCCCGCCGAATGCAGCGTCGACATGGAAGAAGAGGTCGTGCTGGAGGGCGGTCTTTGCAAGGTCCTTAATCGGGTCCACCACGCCGTATTCCGTGGTGCCGGCAACGCCGACAAGGGCGACGGTGTTCCTGTCGACCTGTTCTGCGGCAATGTCCGGGTCCATCCGGAAGTCCCTGGTCAGGGGCACCCGGCGCATCTCGAGGCCAAGGAGATCGCAGGCTTTCCGGAACGAGAAGTGGGCGGAATCGGGCACGATGATATTCGGTGACGTACTTTCGCTCCCGTGCACCTTCGCAAGCCGGAGCGCCTGGATATTGGACTCTGTTCCTCCGCTGGTCGCATATCCCCCTGCCCCCGGGCAGTGGAAGAGCGTGGCGAACCGGCTGATAAGGAGCTGTTCGAGGGCCATCGTGCCGGGAAACAGCCCGGGATCGCCAAGGTTGGTTTCCATGAACATGCAATGCGCCCGGATGGCAACGGAGTGAGGGACGGTGCACATGGAGCTGAGGATGTAGGCATGATCGAGATCCTCGCCCTTCTTCGCAGCTAAAAAAGTGAAGAGTTCTTCTTCTGAAAGACCCTTATTCAGCATCACGGTTTCTCGCAGCTTCCAGGATGATCCGCTTCTCCGTGCGGGCAACTGCTTCGCGGATTTTTGCTATTGCGTCGATGTTGGCTGAGATGCTGGTGATGCCGTGCTCGACCAGCCATATGGCCATCTTCGGGTCCGAGCCGGCCTGTCCGCAGATCGAGCACTCGACATTATAGGCCCTGCAGGTCTGGATCGCGTTGTGGATCAGGGAAAGGACGGCAGGGTGCTGGGGGTTGTACATGTCAGCAACGTTCTCGTTGTTGCGGTCGATAGCAAGGGTGTACTGGATGAGGTCGTTGGTACCGAACGAGGCGAACTTTATCCCGGCCCTGATGAAGTCCTCGATCATGATCGCACTCGAGGGGATCTCGATCATGATGCCGAGGATGACCTTCTCGACATCCACGCCCCAGCCCCGCATCATCTCTTTTCCCTGGATGAACTGGTCCGGGTGGGAGACCATCGGGAACATGATGCCGAGGTGCTCGTACCCTTCTTTCCAGAGCTGCTTGAATGCCTCCACCTGCAGGCGGAACTGGTCCGGGCTCTGGAGGTCGCGGCGGATGCCCCGCCAGCCAAGCATCGGGTTGTGCTCGTGCGGCTCATTCTCGCCGCCCTTCATGTTCCGGAACTCGTCGGTCGGGGCATCGAGCGTCCGCACCCAGACGGTTTTTCCGGGAAATGCATCGAGCACGATCTTGATGCCGTCGTGGAGCTCCCTGACAAACTCTTCCTCCTTGTTGTTGGCAATGAACCAGCCGGGTGTCTTGTTGAGCCCGAGGATCAGGTGCTCGATCCGGAGGAGCCCGACCCCGTCCGCACCGGTTGCCGCAGCCCGTGCCGCTGCCTCGGGAATGGAAACATTCACCTTGACGCTGGTCGCGGTGATGATCGGTGCGTGGCCGCTGGTGACCTGTGCTGCGGCTGCCTGTGCCGGGGCTGCCTGTGCGATTATACCCTCGTAAATAAGTCCCATCTCCCCGTCGACCGTGACGATCTGCCCGTTCTTCAGCACGTTCGTTGCCGTCTTCGTGCCGACCACGGCCGGGGTGCCCAGTTCCCGGCTCACGATCGCCGCATGGCAGGTCATCCCGCCTTCGTCGGTTACAATGGCAGCGACCTTGCGCATGGCCGGTACCATGTCCGGGTTCGTCATCCGGGTGACAAGGATGTCGCCCTCCTTTACTGATCCCGTGTCCTTGACGTCCCGGATTATGACGACCTTGCCGGAGGCAATACCGGGAGCCGCCCCCTGTCCCTGCACGAGTATCTTCGCGCTCTGTTTCTGTCCTGTCATGCCCTTTGCCTCCTTATTGTTTCCTATGGTTGTGATCGGCCGGGACTGGAGGATATAGAATGTCCCGGCAACGATACCCCATTCCACGTCCTGCGGTATCCCGTAATGGTCCTCTGCGATCTTGCCGTACATGGCAAGCTTTGCGATTTCCTCACTGCCGAGGACCTGTGCGTCCTGCCGGGCCGGGGACACGTCCACCAGTTTTGTGCCATGGTCCCCGTCCGCAATAATCTCGACCTTCTTGTTCGAGACGAGCGTGTCCACGACTTTCTCTGATCGCTGGTCGAAGACGTACTTGTCCGGGGAGACCGAACCCGATACAACCGCTTCGCCAAGGCCCCATGACCCCTCGATGATGGTCAGGGGCTCTCCGGTGATCGGGTGGGAAGTGAACATGACGCCCGCTTTTTCCGAGGGGACGAGTTGCTGGACAACGACGGCGATATTGACCGTGTTGTCGTCGAACCCCTGCTTGGCCCGGTAATAGATGGCCCGTGCCCCGTACAGGGACGCCCAGCACTTCTGCACGGCTTCAATGAGTGCCGCTTCCCCCCTGATATTGAGATAGGTCTCCTGCTGGCCGGCGAAGCTCGCATCCGGCAGGTCCTCGGCAGTGGCGCTCGATCTGACTGCCACGATGAGGGTTCCCCCGTCCATCTTTTTGTAGGCAGCCCGGATCTCATCCCTTATCTTCTGGGACATCTTTGCCTTGAGCACCATGGCTTTTGCCGTGTCGGCTGCCTTTTCAAGTGCCTCGTTATTCTCGACATCGAGTTTGTCATATGCACTGAACAGCTTCTTTTCAAGATTGGTCTCTACAAGAAACCTGCGGAAGGCCTGGGCGGTGACCACGAAGGCCTTGGGCACGGGAAGACCGATGGACGCCATCTCCCCCAGGGATGCCCCCTTGCCGCCGACAGAACTGATATCCTCCTTCCGGATCTCCTCGAGCCAGAGTATATTGGGCACTTCTTTCATGCTCGCACCACTTATGATCTTGCCGCCACCCTGTTTAATAATTATCATCGGATGTCCGAGTGCACAGGCAGGAATCTCCCGGGAACCGCATGGTTTTCCGGGTGAGGAAAAAGGTGCCTGCCCTGTCTTAAAAGAATAACCCTCTTTAAGTCCGGCGCAGATACTCTATGGGATTTTATGGCAAATGCAAGAGTGCTCGTCAGCGATCCGCTGGCGGAAGAGGGCCTCGCGATCCTGCGGCCGGTCGTTGACGTGGATGTCAGGACCGACCTTAAGGAAGACGAGCTCTGCAAAATTCTCGGGGACTACGATGCCCTGCTGGTGCGCAGCGGCACCGATGTCAACGCAAAGGTGATCGGGGCCGGGAAGAAGCTGAAGTTCATCGGGCGTGCCGGTGTCGGCGTGGATAATATCGATGTAGACGCGGCCACCCGGCAGGGGATCATCGTTGCCAATGCGCCGGAAGGTAACACCCTTGCGGCAACCGAACACACGATGGCGATGATGCTCTCGCTTGCCCGCAACATCCCGCAGGCAAACGCGAGTCTCAAGAAGAAAGAATGGAAACGCTCGAAGTTCATGGGCAATGAGCTGAATGAGAAGACGCTCGGCATCGTCGGGTTCGGCCGGATCGGCCGGGAACTTGCCAAGCGGGCCATTGCAATGGACATGAAGGTCGTGGCCTACGACCCGTTCATCACCAGGGAACGGGCAGCCCAGCTCGGTGTCGAGATGATGTCGATGTCCGACCTCTTTAAAATCGCCGACGTCATCACGGTCCACACCCCCCTCATCGCCGAGACAAAACACATAATCAATGCAAAAAGCATTGCAACCATGAAAGACGGGGTACGGATCATCAACTGCGCCCGAGGCGGTATCATCGACGAGAAGGCGCTGTACGATGCGGCGAAGAGCGGCAAGGTTGCCGGTGCAGCGCTCGATGTATTCGAGACCGAGCCCCCGACCGACTCCCCGCTCCTGACCCTCGACAACATCATCGTCACCCCGCACCTCGGGGCAAGCACGGTCGAGGCCCAGCTGAACGTCGCGGTCTCAGTGGCAAAGCAGTGCATCGAGGTCCTCAAAGGCGGTTCTGCAAAGTACGTGGTGAACGCCCCGATGGTCCCTCCGGAACATGCCGAGATCCTCCAGCCCTATGCCCAGCTCGCCGAGAAGATGGGCCGGTTCGTCACCCAGATCGCTGGCGGCAGGCTGGCGTCCGTGGAGCTTATTTATGCCGGGGAACTCGCGGCCTATGCCGGCAGCATGAAGTTTGTCACCCGGCTCGCACTCAAGGGCCTGCTCGACCCGGTCCTCCAGCAGCCGGTCAATATCGTCAATGCCGACTTCATTGCAAAGGAACGCGGCATTGCCGTAAGCGAGACCGTTACGCAGGAGTCGCAGGGGTTCAAGAACCTCATCACCATACGCATCAGGACCGACAAGGGTGAAGAATCCGTCAGCGGGTCGGTCTTCTTCAAGGGCCGGAGCCGGATTGTTGCTGTCGGCGGCTATACCATGGATATGATCCCCGAGGGGTATGTCATCGTGTCCCGGCATCTCGATAAGCCCGGTGTCATTGGCCGGGCCTCCACCATTCTTGGCAAGAACAACATCAACATTGCCGGCATGCAGGTCGGCCGGATCAACCCGGGAGAACATGCCATCATGGTGCTGAACGTCGACAGCGATGTCCCCGAGAGCGTGATGGAAGAGATCCGCGGGATGCCCGGGATCTTCACCGCGACTTTTGCAAAGATTTCCTCAGAGAAGATCTGAGAATAGTCTTTTTTTCTTTGTATTTGTAGAAGTGAAATGTCCCGCCGCCCCCCGCAGGGAGTCAGTCCTGACCCGGGGTCAGGGCGGGCTGGAGAAAAACCTGAAGAGTTTTTTCGACTCGCCCCCGGCGGCGTTCAATTACCTAAGGATTAGAGGTACGATGCCGGTAATCTGCCCGGCAAGGCCCTGACGAGAATTGCACGTTGCATCAGCAAGGGGCTATTGGAGAAGACGTCAGTCTTCGACTGCGGCCGAGCGACCCGCATCAGCGGGGGGGCTCACTTATAAAACAACTGGATTTTGATTCGTTTTTTCAATTATACCCTGATTTAAACAATTACAATCGCGATCAAAAAATGATCCGTATCAATCACACTTTGCTTTAATTTTTACCGGATCCTGCTTTATATTTTTCAATCGCGATCACGATCCCGATCAAAAATCCGATCCGGATCAATCGAACCTTGATTTGAAAAATTTCATCAAACTCTGATTTTTTATTTTTAATCAAACCTTGTTTGAAAATTTTTCAGCAGACCCTGATTGAAAAATGGGGCACCGGCCCAGTCTTCCGTCGTGAACGCTTCTTGTGCAATAGTGCACATGTGGTTAACTTTTTTGCAACCAGACCTTGATTGAAAATTTTTCATCAAACCTTGATTTTATTTTTTCAATCGTACTTTGATTGAAAATAGTGGATATTGCATACCCACTTGCTGGAACTGCTTTGTAGTATCCAGCATTTTTCAACGCGATCATAATCGCGATTGAAAAACCCATCCGGATCAATCAGATCCTGATTGAAAAAT
>Ga0326726_10005199_pt1 | contig 11811 bp, 8 predicted proteins | sample MHFenrmetagenome_2_FD_207603 | JGI IMG/M metagenome (GOLD analysis project Ga0326726, IMG submission 207603) | Lab enriched peat soil microbial communities from Michigan Hollow, Ithaca, NY, United States - MHF15MN | ecosystem: Environmental > Terrestrial > Soil > Wetlands > Peat | place: USA...
TAGAACCGGCAATGGAAGCGATGCCGCCCAGATAAACCATGATTAAAATATCGGTGGATTTAATAATGTCGAACATTCGTGGATTTATATATTGGAGAGTATGAGCGAATAAACCTCCGGCAATTCCGGCGAAGAATGAGGAAACAACAAAAGCAATAACTTTAATCTGGCGAGTGTTCACGCCCATAAGGTCGCTGGCAATTTCGTCCTCGCGGATAGAAAGGACGCCGCGCCCAAATTTCGAATAAACGAGATTACGGATAACCCACAACGATAATACCGTCCAAAAAAACACCCACGGTAAAGTGGTGAGCTTTTCCATGCCCAGCAGGCCTCGCGGTCCGCCGATGGCATCGATGTTTTCAATTCCGGATTTGACAATCATGCCGAAAGCCAGAGTTACAATGGCCAGATAATCGCCGCGTGTCTTAAAAGATGGTATGGCTACAAGAAGGCCGATCAAAGCGGCGGCAATTCCACCGGCGAGTATGGCTGCCGGAAAAAGAAAAATGTTCGCTGTCTGAGGGAAAACACTCACTGTCAAAAGTGAGGCGATGTAAGCGCCGATCGCCATGAAACCGGCATGGCCGATGGAAAACTCACCCATGTAGCCGTTAATCAGATTGAGGCTGACCGTGAGAATAATATTGATTCCCACGTAAATCAAAATCAGTTGTACATATAAGTCTATAAGGTCAAAGCTCGACGCCGCGATGGAAAAAAGCAAGCCCGCGATGAGGAAAACTGGCCAGAAAAATCTATGCGCTATTAAGGTGTGCCATTTATTGAGTAGAGTTCGATATGCGGCTTTTAGTTTCGACACGATTACACCTTTTGCGGATTAGGTTTGCCCATGATACCGTAAGGTCGGAAGATCAGCAAAATAAGAAGCAAAGTAAAGGCGACAAAATCACGGTAAGTGGAGGGTAAAAATGCCGCGACCATAATTTCCACAGAGCCAAGGATAAAACCGCCGATCATGGCGCCGCGGATATTGCCGATGCCGCCGACCACAGCTGAGATAAAAGCCTTCCAACCGACCATGATGCCCATGTAAGGATCAATCACCGGGTAGGCCAGCCCATACATCATTCCAGCCGCACCGCCGAGGCCCGTTCCGATGGCGAAGGTCAGAGAAATAATTTTATTTATGGGCACGCCCATCAAGGGAACAACGGTTTTATCCCAGGAAATGGCGCGCATCGCCATGCCTGCCTTTGTCCGTTGTACAATAAAATCCAAAACCAGCATTAAAAAAAGCGACAAAACGATGATAATAATTTGCAGTGAGGAAATAGAAACATTGCCTAGTGTCCATGTTTTATCGGCTATTAATGTGGGAACATGTTGAGGATAAGGGTTCAACGCCAGAGTAAAGTTTTCCAGAAAAAGCCCGACACCAAGGGCAGTGATAATTGCTGATACACGAGGAGCATTGCGCAGAGGCTTGTAAGCGAGACGTTCAATGACAACGCCCAGAAAGGCAACTCCCATCATGGTTAAAAGAAGCGTGGGAACAAAAGATAATTTAAAGTAGAAGGCGATAAGAAAACAGAAAAAAGCGCCGATCATAAATAGATCGCCGTGAGCGAAGTTAATCATGGTCAAAATGCCATAGACCATGGTGTAGCCCAGGGCAATCAAGGCATAGATACTTCCCAGTTGCAGAGCGTTAAGAGCTTGCTGAAAGATATAAACCATAAAGTCATGGTTGCCAATCGAAAGATATTACAGCCTTTCCCACAGCTTTATGCGGGGAAGTTTGCATGGAAAATTCGCGAAATTATGGTTTGGCGTTAGCAAACCACGTAAACTTTCCATCAATTATTTTCAAAATGACGGCGCTCTTAATCGGATCACCGGAGCCTTCTTTAAACTGCATAGTTCCCGTTACGCCGTCATACCGCGGGATTTTAGCAAGAGCGTCACGGACGGCCTGGCGATCATTTTTGCCTGCGCTTTTCAATGCCTGCCAGAGCAGGCCGAAGGAATCATAGGTCAAGGCGGCAACATCATCGGGTGTGCTGCCATATTTGGCTTTGTAACTTTCAATGAATTTTTTAGTAACTTCAGTTGAGGCGTCGGCGGCGTAATGAGTGCTGAAATAGTAGCCATCGCAATCTTTGCCGCATAGTTTTAACAACTCTTCACTGCCCCAGGAATCACTGCCGATAAAAGGCACCCTGATGCCTAAACGCTTAGCCTGCTGGATTTGCAGCGGCACTTCGCTATAATAGTTGGGAAGAAAAATTACCTGCGGCGCGGCTCTCTTGATTTTTGTTAATTGTGAAGAAAAGTCCTTATCATTGGTTGTGTAGGTTTCAAAGGCAACTACTTTGCCTCCGTTTTTCTCGTAAACGTCTTTGAAAATTTCGGCAATGCCCTTGTTGTATTCCGAAGCCACATCATAAAGTACGGCAGCTTTTTTTAGTTTGAGCTTATCCAGAGTAAACTTGGCGACCACGCGTCCCTGAAAAGGATCGATGAAACAGGAACGAAAGACGTAATTTTTAGATAATCCGGTCTTGGAATCCAGAGTCGTTTTCGGCGTTGTTGACCAGGGTGTAATGAGGATGACTTTACTGCTTTCGGCTATCTCCGAAGCGGGAAGAGCATAACGACTAGCGTTAGGCCCTACGATTGCCACAACTTTTTTCTGGGTGATAAGTTTCTGTGCGGCAGAGACGGATTGATCGGCCTTGCCGGCGTTATCTTCAATGATTAAATCCACTTTATATTTTTTTTCTCCGAACTGAAAACCTCCGGCATCGTTGATCTCCTGGACCGCCATTTGAGCCGCGTTTTTACAGGAAGCACCGACTGCCGGGATATCACCGGTCAATTCGGCAATGAGGCCTACTTTAATTTTGGAGGAATCATCACCGCCACAGCCTAAAATTAGAAAAGCAAAAAATGATAATACCGTAAAAAGGATGTTTAATTTTTTCATAAAGTTATCTCCTGCTTTTTATGTAATTATTATTATCGGTGGTTATAAGGCATGGTTATGTCTATGTCAACGAAATTGTGTCAGACCGGGGATTATTGAATTAATGAAATTCATTGACAAACAACGGAGAAAATATAATAGTTTTTAGTATAATTTAAGAATATATATTTAGTCATTAATATTTTTAGGGAACAATATGGAATCAAAGAAAGCGATTCGTATTTTTAATGATGCGACAGCGATTGTTACGGGCGGAGCATCGGGCATTGGTCGTGCCCTAGCCGAAGAGTTGGCCAAGCGCGGCTGTGAAGTAGTGTTGGCCGATATGCAGATAGAAATGGCACAAGATGTCGCCGCACAGATTCAAGCTTCCGGCGGCAGAGCAAAAGCGGTAGAAGTAGATGTGACAGATTTTCCCGCGCTGGAGCGGCTAGTCCGAGAAACCGTTGAAAGCAGTGGCAGGCTGGATTATATCTTCAACAACGCGGGAATAGCAATCGGCGGCACCACCAACCATTACAGCATTGAAGACTGGAACAAAATTATCGATATCAATCTCCGCGGCGTTGTCAATGGAATCCAAGCGGCATATTTTATCATGATTGAGCAGGGCTTCGGACACATTGTCAATACGGCTTCAATGGCGGGACTTATGCCTAGCCCGGTAAGTGTAGCTTACGCGGCAACTAAGCATGCCATAGTAGGCCTTTCGCTATCACTGCGAGTGGAAGCAGCAGAAATGGGAATACGAGTCAGCGTAATTTGTCCCGGTGTTATTCGTACGCCTATTTTGGAAGGAGGGAAGTACGGCAAAATAAACATGAATATTCCTTCCGAAAAACTGCGTGATATGTGGGAAGAATTTAAGCCAATGTCCCCGGATATATTTGCACAAAAGGTGGTAAACGCGATTGCGAAAAATAAAGCGATAATTGTTGTGCCTTCGCTGTGGAAGTTAATATGGTGGCTGAATCGCTTATCTCCTACTTTGGGAATGGCCTTCGCTCAAGATCGTTTTCGAAAAATGCAAAAAGAATTTAATTTGTTATAATAGATGAAACCGTAAAAAGTCGGGAAATACCTGTTTTGTCATTCCTGACTCCGTATCCGATACGGGGCAGGCCCGATCCGGAATCCAGTTATTTCACTATGTTCTGGATACCGGAGTACGCCGTATGACGATTATTGGGCTTTTGACGAGAGCATCATAATTAATATTTACTACGATTTAGTTCTTTCCTTCTAAAATATTTTTTACATATCGGGCGATAGCCGGGGAGGCTGTAAGACCCGGTGATTCTATGCCGACAAGATTGATAAAACCGGGAGAATCTTCTTTAATAACAAAATCGCGTAAATCATCATTCGGTCCCTGCAATTTTGGACGGATACCGGCCATATCGGGATGAACATTTTCTTCCTTTAAGAAAGGCAGAAATTTTCTGGCGCTCTGATAGAAACGGTCAGTTATTTCGGCCTCCACATTATAATTTTCGACGCGGGAAATATAAGAAGTATCAGGGCCAAGCTTCAATTTTCCATTTAAATCGATAGTCAGATGAATGCCCAAACCGATATGTTTCTTGTTCGGTACCGGATAAATCAACCGTTGCACAATTCCCTGTTTAACTCCTGATATGCCGCAGTAATTGCCCTTGCAATAATACAGATGATAGTTGCCTCCTATCATATTAGCTATAGTATCGGATTCCAGTCCGGCGGCGTTTATGACAATATCAGAATGGAATTCAAAGTTTTTGCCGCTTTCATTATGAGTGAAAATCCGGTAGCCACCGGTTTCCTTTTCTATCCGTATAACTATTGTGTGATAAACAATCGATGCTTTCTTGCTTAGCGCGCAAGCTAGATAGTAATTCATTAAATCATGGGCGCTGATGATGCCGGTATCAGGCGAGTGAAGTGCTGTATAAGCTTTAATATTCGGCTCCATTTTAGTGACCTGCTGTTTGCTTATGATTGATAGAGAAATAACTCCGTTTTTACAGCCGTTAATATAGAGGTCTTCAATATCTTCGATTTCTTCCGGGTTTACCGCCACGATGAGTTTGCCTGTTTTTTTGTGGGATATATTATTTCTGGCGGCAAGATCGTAGAGCATTTGACGTCCTGAAACACAAAGTGTTGCCTTTAACGATTCTTCGGGATAATACATTCCGCCGTGGATTACTTCACTGTTACGAGAACTGATTCCTCCGCCATGATTCGCATTTCTTTCCAAAATGTATACATTTAAGCCCGGTTTAGCGATTTCGGCGGCGATAGCCAGCCCGATAACACCCGCTCCTATAACAGTTATATCCACTCTTTCCATCGCTTTTTATACACAATTTTTTTAATTGCTGCAAAAAATCTTGAGCGCAATCTCCGCTCGTGGTATTAAATCAATGACGCTTGCTGAAAACAAGCGACGTGAAGTTTGAAGCGTTAGTGGAATTGATCCCAAAAGCGAAGCTATTCGAGATCCCTTAGGTTGTATTCCCCGCTGATTGAGGCGGTGAGGTTCATTGAAGCCAACACTAAAGAAAGGCAACGCCTATTTTGAAGATTGCCAGTTATAACGTAAATTCTGTACGCTCACGTCTGCACATTGTTTTGCCCTGGTTGCAGAAAAACAATCCCGATTATTTTTGTATGCAGGAAACAAAAGTTGACGACGCTAAATTTCCCGCAGCAGAATTTGAAGCATTAGGGTATCAAGTAGTATTTAGAGGCAACAAACAATATAGTGGTGTAGCCATTGCCTCAAAGCAAAAACCGCAAAAAGTAGTCTTTGGCTTTGATATTGAACCTGCCGATTCTGACCGTTTAATTGTTGCAACATACAAATATCTGACGATAATAAACACCTATGTTCCACAAGGGCAGGAAATAGAAAGCCCACAGTTCGCATACAAACTGGCGTGGTTTGCGCGTTTGAAAAAATATCTGGAGAAGCACTTTCAGTCGCAAAATGCCATAATCTGGTGCGGCGATCTTAACGTGGCGCCGGAAAATATAGATGTGCACGATCCGAAAAGAATCTTAGGGCATGTTTGTTTTAATCCGGAAGTGTGGAAGGCTTATAACGAAGTTAAGGAATGGGGTTTTGTCGACATTTTCCGTCAGCATCACCCCGGGGAAGCGGGTCAGTATACTTTTTTTGATTATCGAGTAAAAGATTCCGTAAGCCGGAAGCTGGGCTGGCGTGTTGATCACATTCTGGCGACAAAATCACTCGCTGTGAAGTACAGTAACTGCAACATCGATTTAGCCTCAAGGCTTGCCGAAAAACCGTCCGATCATGCAGTCATTTACGCGCAGGGGGAGATATGACAGAAATGGCTAAAAAGGAAGATGTTAAACGGATCAATGAAGAAATTGCCGCTCGCTTCGATAAAATTGAAGCAAGCTTCAACGATGTAAAAAATGTCACCGCACTATTTGAAACTCTATTTGTGGGAATCGAAAAGGAATTTAGAGTTCCTTTTGTCTGGCTTACTTTAGTGAATACGGAAAGTACCGCACCCATTGTTACGGCAATAAAGTCTTCAGATATTTTAAAAAATAGGCTTAATGTAATCACACCGGAGTTGTTTCTCGCGATTATTCCTGCCGGGTTGAAACCGGTGTTGGTCAATAAAGATTTGCAGCCGTATTACAAACTATTGCCTTCAAACAACGAATATTTTGTTAGGTCTTTGGCGATAGTGCCATTCAAACTTCACGATGAAATTGTAGGAAGCTGGAATAACGGTGATGCTTACCATAATCGTTACACGCCGGATATGGAAACCGGTCTTTTACAGAAGCTAGCCGAATCCGTATCTGTGCGCTTGACTGAACTGATTTATGCTGATTCATAGAAACATTTTTAATGACTTAAATCACTATAAATGGTGTCACTAATCCCGCGTCGCTTCGCTTTGCGGGATACCACGGATATCTGCGATATCCTCCGCCTGCGGCGGGATATTTCAACTAACAAATATTACAGCACTGCGTTTGTAATATTTGAGTTTCATTAATTCGACTAACAAATTTCAGTTCACTGCGTTCCTGAAGAATAAGGTGTCATTAATCCCGCTTTGCGGGATAATTCGACTTACCAATTCCGATACGCTTCGCTTTCGAAATTTGAGTCTCATTAATAAAAACCCCGCCAGAGATTGCACGGGGTTTTTACGGTTATAGCTTAGAAGGAGAAGGGTTAATTAATTAAAGTTTTCAAAGCGTCTACCACTGGTGCGGTAAAAAGAGCAACCAAAACAGTATATAGGGCAAAAGATCCAATAGCTTCGCTCATGTATAATCGGGTATATTTTCTTTTTAGCGAAACAATAATCAGTCCGCCGATAATTAAACAGCCTAGGTGGAAAAAGGGGAAAGTATTATTCCCGGTAACGCTGAATTGGGCATAGCTAAAAGACACTGTCGTCAAAATTACAAAAGCCGCTAAAAGTATTGTTTGCATCATCTTTTTCATAACCACTAATCCTTCTTGTGCCCTGCTTTAAAAAACTTCTTTATAATTATGATTATGAAATAAGTGTGCCAAAAACTGTTGGCAGGCAACATATTTCTCAAGTATTCAATATTTAAATGAAAAATATGGTTTTATCTTTTAATATCTCTTGATAAGGTAATTTATAGCGTTCAGAATTGTTAAAAGGAACGTTCAATGCTATCTTAAAAAACGAACGAAACATTTAATCAAGGCTCTGTATGATGTTTGCCCTTTTTTAGGGTCAGAATAACTGCGCACATTAAGACCAGTATCACAATATTGATTTTCCAGAGATGCCGGTAAGAACCAAATTTATCGTAAATAATACCACCCAAAATAGGACCTATGCTTCCTCCGACACCGATAAAAAAAGTTAGCAAGCCGTAAATTGATCCTAGAATATGCCTGCCGAAACGGTCTGCGGCAAGAATCGGAAGAATAGGGGCAAGACAGCCGTAGCCGAAACCGTAAATAACGGCGTAAAAATAATGGAATAAACAAGCATATTAATTGTTGCGGCCAGAGAAATTGCCGAACGCGATCAGCCGTGCTCTTCCGATAGTGGCTTGGCGAAAATGCCAAAACAATAGCGGGCGCCGTAATTGACTGCCATTACGAAAAAAGCACCCGCAACAATATACCAACCCCAGAAAAATTTTTTCTTTGTTCAACATAGCTTGCGACGTTTTCTTTACATTAAATCGGTTTGTGGTAAAATAAAAATATAATGCAATCAAAGATTAGACGTAAAAGAAAAACATATAAAATCAAACGCCAATTTACCGATCATAAATCCGACAGGGAAAAACATTTTACGCACTTGAAGCCGGAAATCGCGCCCCAGCTTAAAAACGTTCTGGCGCAGATCGGCAAGCCACACCCCGCGCCTTTTGTGCCTGATGAATTTCAACTCAACGCTCTTGACGCCATTAAACAAAATGATTGCCTAGTGATCGCGCCTACCGGATCAGGGAAAACATGGATAGCGCGGGAAGCCATCTTATCCGTGATGGAGAAGGGTGGCCGTGCCTGGTACGCCTCACCCCTGAAGGCTCTTTCCAATTCCAAGTGGGTGGAGTTCGGCCTGCATTTCGATCCGGAAAACGTCGGTATCATCACGGGCGATACGAAAGAAAATACCGAAGCACCGATTATTGTCGGTACCACGGAAATACTACGTAATCAGCTCTATGATGCCATGCATCAGGGCTTTGATCTGAATTGTGATTTGGTCATTCTGGATGAAGCGCATTTTCTGGGCGATGCCGACCGCGGCGTGGTCTGGGAAGAAATAATGATTTACCTTCCGGTGCGGGTTAATCTGTTGCTTTTGTCGGCAACAATCGGCAACGGCGAGCAAATTGCCCGGTGGCTTGAATCCATCCGCAAAAAACCATGTACGGTAATCCGCGAAGAAAAACGCCCTGTGCCGCTGTACCCTTTATTCCTGCATCCGTCCGGCTGTATTTATCCGTTTTTGGAAGGGGAAAAAGTTGCCAAACCGGTTTTTGAATGCATTAGAAAAGATGGTGGCAGGCGCAATAGTGGCAGGCAGATGCCGGATTACGCGGGCATTATCCGTGTATTGGAAAGATTCAACCTTCTGCCGGCCATCTTTTTTTTGAAATCACGTGCGGAATGCGATGCAGCTCTTAATGCGCGCGTGGCGCTTCCGCCTTTTGCGAACTCCGCCCAATTCGATGATGCATTATTTGAGCTTTTGGATCGCTTCCCCTCGTTGGAAAATCACAGGCAGTTAAAAGCTCTAAAAACGGCGGGGCTGGCCGCGCATCACGGCGGACAATTACCTGCATGGAAACTGTTGGTGGAAGAAATGATGAATCGGGGACATCTGCGTGTGATCTTTGCCACATCGACTATTGCTGCCGGCGTGAATTTTCCCGCACGCACCATCGTGCTTTTTAATTCCGATCTGTTTAACGGTCATGATTTCCAACAGCTTTCGGCAACAGAATTTCGGCAGATGACCGGCCGGGCGGGACGCCGCGGGCAGGATAAAATCGGTTTCATGCTGGCTGTCAGCGGTAGGTTTATGGATTTAAACCATATCCGCCGTTTACTTTTTGCCGCGCCGGAGGACATTCTAAGCCAGTTGAAAAATGATTTCGCGATGGTTTTGAATTTGCTTTTATCGCAAAAGTCGGAGGATGTCCGGAAGATATTCGAAAGGTCGCTTGCGGCCTATCAGCAAAATACAGACGACAGACAGTCTTCTTCCGCCGCCAAATCCCTCTGGGAAGATTTTTTGCGACACGTGAAATTTTTGCAGAAAGAAGGGTTTGTGAATGACGCGGGAAGACTCACGGCGGACGGCCATTGGGCTTCCCGGCTGCGCCTGGATCATCCGCTGCTGGTGGCACAGTGTCTGCGCGAGAATGCCTTTCCTGAAGAAAATGAAAGAATACTGGCCGCGCTTGTTGCTATTTTTGCGTATGATCGTGACGATGAAATAAAGCTTACTGTAAAAGACATGCAGCCAAAACACACGCTGGCGCTGAAGAAAGTATTACTTGCCGTACGGCCGCTGGCGCACCGCTTGGAAAAGGCAGGATTTACAACGGCCAAGCTTTATCCTTCAGCAGGTGTTGCCATGTATTACTGGGCGCAAGGAAGGAGTTGGGATACGGTGATCAAAGCGACCGGGATCGCCGAAGGTGATATGGCCACACTGGTTTTGCGCACGGCGGATAACCTGCGGCAAATCGCCTCACTTAAAGATACACATCCCGAAATTGCCGCATGCGCTTATCGGGCAAGGGAGGCGATATTGCGGGAGCCGGTGCTGTTCCTTTAGGTTGTTAGGCTGAAGACTGAAGGCTAGTAACGGGGAATAAAGGTACATGGCTCGTGAAGCGTGATGCGCGTGACGAGTAGCGAGGAAAAGAAAAACGCTTTTCTGCATTTGATGATGAGATACATGGAAAAATTTTCAATGATAACTGATTTTGTCCCGGCAGGCGACCAGCCGCAGGCAATTTCAAATTTAGTAAAAGGTCTGGAGAATGGTAAAGAACATCAGGTTCTTTTGGGCGTCACGGGATCAGGTAAAACTTTTACGATTGCCAATGTTATTTCTTCCGTGCAGCGTCCAGCGCTGATCATCGCGCATAATAAAACTTTGGCCGCGCAATTGTATGAGGAATTTAAAGGCCTCTTTCCCGAAAATGCCGTGGAGTATTTTGTCAGTTATTACGATTACTACCAGCCGGAAGCATATTTGCCCAGAACGGATACATACATTGAAAAAGATTCGGCCATCAACGAAGAAATTGATAAGCTGCGTCACTCGGCAACACATTCACTTTTAACCCGGCATGATGTAATTATCGTGGCCAGCGTATCCTGCATTTACGGTTTGGGTTCCCCCGAAGCCTATTTGGGAATGCTAGTGCAATTGGAAGCGGGTATGGAATTTCCACGCGAAGAAGTTTTAAAGCGGCTGGTGGAAATTCAATATGAGCGCAATGACATTGATTTCCATCGCGGCACTTTTCGCGTGCGCGGTGATGTAGTGGAAATATTTCCTCCTTATGAAAACGAGCAAGCGTTGCGGGTGGAATTTTTCGGCGATACTATAGAATCAATGACACTTATTGATCCATTGCGTGGCAAGAAATTAGGAGCCGTTAACAAAACGGCAATTTATCCGGGCAGCCACTATGTTACAACTCGCGATAATCTGAAAAGGGCGACTGCCGATATTCGCGCGGAACTGGCGCAGACGCTGGCCGAATATAAAGATCAAAATAAGTTACTGGAGGGGCAGCGTCTCGAGCAGCGCACTAATTTTGATCTAGAAATGATGGAGGAGATGGGCTACTGCCAGGGGATAGAAAATTATTCACGTCATTTAACCGGACGCAAACCCGGCGAGCCACCGCCAACATTGATGGAATATTTACCGCAAGACGCCCTTATTATTATTGATGAAAGCCATGCCACTTTACCTCAATTGGGCGGTATGTATCGTGGCGACAGATCGCGTAAAGAAACTCTGGTTAAATATGGTTTTCGCTTGCCTTCCGCATTGGATAACCGCCCCTTGCGTTTTGACGAATATGAAGCCCTGTCCAACCAACGACTATATATTTCCGCAACACCGGCTGCCTACGAATTGCAAAAAACGAATGGTAAAAGAGTGGAGCAAATCATCCGTCCGACTGGATTAATGGATCCCGAAATTGAAGTAAAACCGGCAAAGCATCAGGTTGACGATTTGCTCGAAGAAATCAGGCTGAGAATTAAAAAGAATGAACGTGTGCTGGTAACAACTCTAACCAAAAGAATGGCGGAAAATTTAACTGATTACTACGCAGGCTTAGATATTAGAGTGCGC
>Ga0326726_10005200_pt1 | contig 11811 bp, 8 predicted proteins | sample MHFenrmetagenome_2_FD_207603 | JGI IMG/M metagenome (GOLD analysis project Ga0326726, IMG submission 207603) | Lab enriched peat soil microbial communities from Michigan Hollow, Ithaca, NY, United States - MHF15MN | ecosystem: Environmental > Terrestrial > Soil > Wetlands > Peat | place: USA...
CGTGACATTCGCTTTCAACGGCGGCCCGGGTTCAGCCTCGATCTGGCTGCACCTCGGCGTACTCGGACCACGGCGAGTGGTGGTCAACGACAACGGTTACGCCCCGCCGCCGCCTGCCCAGCTGACCGACAACGAATACAGCATCATCGATGCGACCGACCTCGTGATGATCGATCCCGTCGGCACGGGCTTCAGCAAGCCGCTCGGCGAAGCGAAGGGGACGGACTTCTGGGGCGTGGACCAGGACATCAAGTCGGTCGGCGCCTTCATCAAGCGTTACGTCACGGAGAACGGCCGCTGGGGCTCGCCGAAGTACGTGCTCGGCGAGAGCTACGGCGGCGTGCGGGGCTCGGGGCTCGCGAATTACCTGCAGTCCGGTCTCGGCATGAACCTGAACGGCCTGATCCTGGTCTCGCCCTTCTTCAGCCTCGTCTCGGGCGAGGACGGCATCGGCATCGACCTGCCGCATGTGCTCTACCTGTCCACATTCGCCGCGACGGCGTGGTACTACGATGCGATCGCCGACAAGCCGGCATCCCTCGAGACCTACGTCGCCGAGGTCGAGCGATTTGCCTACCAGGAGTACGCGCCGGCGCTCCTGAAGGGATACGCAATCCCGGCCGACGAAAAAGCGGCCATCGCAGCGAAACTCGCAGGCTACACCGGCACGAGCGCGGACTTCTGGGAAAGGGCCGACCTCCGGGTTAGCCACGTGGAGTTCCTGCAGGAATTGCTGCGCAAGCGCGGGCTCATCGCCGGAAGGATCGACGCGCGTTTCTCCGGCCCATCGCTGAATCCGCTCAACGACCAGATGGACTATGACCCGTTCTTCCCCGCAATCGGACCGGCGTTCACGGCCGCGTTCCGCGAGTACCTCCATTCCGAGCTGAAGTTCGACGAGTCCGATGACTACGTGGTTTCCGGCAACCTGTTCAAGGACTGGGACTGGAAGCATGCGCAGCCGGGCGTCAACGGCGACGATTTCTCGCAGGTGCCGATGACCAATACGCTGCCGGATCTTGCGAATGCGCTGACGATGAATCCCGGCCTGCACCTGCTGGTCGAACAGGGCCGCTACGATCTTGCGACGCCCGCATTCGCACTGAAGTACAACCTGGACCACCTGCGCCTGACGCCGGAGGCGCGCCAGCGCATCCACGTCAACTATCACGACGCAGGCCACATGATGTACATCCATGCGCCGGCGGCGCAGCGCTTCCGCGAGGATGTCGTGGGCTTCATCCGCGAGACGGACAGGCTTTAGACGAACGCAAGCAGGGGGCCTTGCAGTGTCGCTACAGATGTAGCATGCTACGTCTGTAGCAAAGAGGCATTGGCATGCTCGAGCGGCTTCCACGGAGAGAAAGGCAACTGCTGGACACGCTTTTTTCCCTGGGCCAGGGCGGGGCGGAAGAGATTCGCTCCGCGATGCGGGATGCGCCAAGCAACTCCGCAATACGAGCGATGCTCACGCGGCTGGAAGCCAAGGGATTCGTCACCCATCGAGTCAATGGCTCGCGCTACGTCTACACCCCGACAATCGTCCCGAAAGCGGCGAGCGAGAGCGCGCTTCGACAGGTCGTCACCACTTTCTTTGCTGGATCCGCCGCGAGCGCCGCCAAGGCCTTGTTGGGCATGGCGGGCAGAATCGATGAGGGCGAGCGCCGGCGGCTGGACAAGCTGATCAAGCGCGCGCGAGACAACGAGCGATGAGCTTGGCAGGACAAATCTTCGAATTGGCTTGGAAGACCATGCCGTTGGCTGCGGTCGCGCTTGGCGCCATTCTTGGCATGCGGAAGCGTTCCAGTTCGGAAAAGGCATCAATCGCTGCGGCCGGGCTGGTCACGTGCATGCTGCTGCCAATCGTTGCGAATCTCGTTCCCTCGCTCGCGGTCCCGCTCCCGGCTCCAAAGGTCGCAACCGGAACCTGGTTGCTTGCGGCCTATCTCCTGATCTCGGCCTGGTTGCTGCTGCGGCTCGCGCTGAGTCTTATCCGTCTGGTTCGCCTGAGCCGTCGCGCCAGGACGTTGGATGACGCGCGGTGGCGATCGGCATTGGACCGTTGCGCCCGGCATTTTGCCGCGTCCCGTGCGCCCGTCGTTCGTGTCAGCGACGAGATTTCCTCCCCGCTCAGTTGGGGCTTGTTCAGGCCGGTCGTAATCATCGATCCAACGACGCTCGCTTCGCCATCAGCCGCAGACTTTATTCTGGCTCACGAGCTTGCGCACATCGTGCGTTACGATTGGCTCCAGTTGATCCTGTCCCGTGTGGCAACTGCGCTGATCTGGTTCAATCCGTTCGTTTGGTTGCTTGCAAGGATGCATTCCATCCTTGCAGAAGAAGCGGCGGACGATCTTGTCCTGCGGACGGGTGCGAATCGACACGACTATGCGCGCGTGCTGGTGGAGTACTCCGGCAGGAGAAATAGCGAGCGTGTTTCGCCTGCCAACGGCGTGCTGAGCCTTGACACTTCTCTGGGCCAGCGTATTTCACGATTGCTGGACGGAAGTCGTCGGCGCACGCCGGCGCGGATGGCATTTATTTCGGCTGTACATGCTCTGGCTGTCATTGCGACCGCACCGATCGCCGCGCTGTCTCTTGCCGGGCCGTCCGGGAACGGGGATGGCGTACAAGGCGACCCGACTTTGGCGCGGGTCGACTCCGCCGGGAGCATTGCATCATCCCTTCCGATTTCCGAGCTGGACCCGCGAGCCTGGGATTGGGCCGCTGCGCTGGGCGAGCAGGCTGCCAAGGAAGCCGTCAGCTGGGACTGGGCGGTGGATCCGTGTCAGAAGTCCATTGCGGCCGGTCTGCAAAGGACATGACGAGGAAAACTGAAAGCGGACATCTACAGCCACATCGCCGTACGTAGTTGAGACGCGCCCGACTGGCGCGCCGTCAACTCGGCAACTTCGAAAAGGCCGGTCATTGAAAATGAACGCCGCACACGCGGCACGGGACGGTATTGCCTGTCGTAACCGAGGAGCGACCATGATCACGAACAAGGCACAGGACCTGACCAGCTGCGGGCGCAGGCCCATGCGTATTGCTGCGGGCTTCATTCGGACGGTCGTTTTGTCGCTGTCGATCGCCTGCGGCACGGGCAGTACCGGTGCAGCGCCTGTGACGACCATATCGGTTGAAGGACTGGAACATCGCTTCAAAGAGGAAACCCAGGCATTCGAAAACGCGTTCGATGCGTTCGAGAAGGAAGCAAAGATCGGCCAGGAATTCCAATACGATCTTTCGCCGCTGGCGGTGTTTCTCCGTTTGGTGATGCGGAGCAATGCATCAGACGACGTCAAACAGTCGGCGGCCGTGTATCTGGTGTCGATGCGCGACTATCTTGTGCCACTTGACCCTTCGGACTACGCGGGGATCGCCGAGGTTACACAACCTGTATCGCTGGCCTGGAAGAAAGGGCGGCGGGCCCTGGAATATGAGGCCGAAGGACTCGGGTCGAAGGACGGTGAGGCGCTCATTCGCGCCATCTCGCAAGTCAATCCTGATCGAACCGTTCGCGGTCAGGCGCTGATCGCGCTGACAAAGCTCGAAATCCGGGAACAGGATCCCGCGGCCTACAAGGCCGTTTACCAGGACCTTCGCGCGTTCTCGGATGTGGAAGAACTGAGATTTCCGATCGCCGTGCTCGATCCGGAGAACAACGTTGCGTTCGGCAAGAAGGTTCCGCACTTCATGCTGCCGACAATCGACGGTGAGCAAGGCCAAATATTTTCGAACAGCAGTTTGTCGGGCAAGTTCTATCTGCTCGACTTTTGGGCAACCTGGTGCGGTCCATGCCTTGCCGATCGTGGCGCGTTGCATCGCGCCTACAGGCGCTATGCCGGCAGCAACTTCACCATCATCAGTGTGTCGATGGACAAGGATCCGGCTGTCGTCAGCGAATTCCGCAAGGCTCGCTGGCCTATGCCATGGACCAATCTATTTCTGGCGGGTGGACAGGAAGGTGCGACCGCCAAGGCATTTGACGTCGACTGGATAGGGCTGCCGCGCTCGGTCCTTGTGGACCCACAAGGCAACGTGGTTGCGCTCCAGGACGACCTGGGCCGCGATTCAATCGAAGCAACTCTTGCAAGAATTCTCGGGAAGTAACGAACAGCCATTTGCAAGCCGCGCTTCCGGCGCGTGACCGGCGATGAACGTCAGACACCCCTGCCCTCAATTGATTGTGGCAGCGCTCATCTATGCCATCGGAGCAGCATGCCCCGCGGGCGCGAGGACCGACAGGACGTCCTGGGTGCAAGCACAACTCGTCCCCGAGCGCGGACAAATCGCCCCCGGAGGCGACGTGCAGGTCGCACTTGAGGAGGTCATTCACGCCGGATGGCATACGTTCTGGATCAATCCGGGCGATGCCGGATTGCCGACCGAGATTCGCTGGACGCTGCCGCCGGGCTGGAAAGCAAGCGCGGTCAGATGGCCATTTCCCGAAAGGCTGCCGTACGGGCCGCTGATGACTTATGGCTATCGGGACAAAGTCTGGCTCCTGACCGAGATCGCGGCGCCAGCGAATGCCAGCCCGGGGGAGACGGTCACGCTCAGGGCGCATGTCAATTGGCTGGCATGCCAGGAAGTCTGCATTCCCGAGTCCGCAGATCTCGAAGTTACGCTGCAAGTCAGCGAATTGCCCGCGCCGCCTTTGGAGACCGTCGAAGGAGAGTTCATGGCGGCGTGGGCGAAGCTGCCGGCGCCGCTTCCATGGCCGGCACGCTTTCATGGCGGGCAACTAATTGACCTCTTCATCGAATCGCCTGCGCTTTCGGGCGCGCGACTGAAGCAGTCGGTCTTCTTTCCGCTCGCAGAGGGATGGATCGATGGCATGGCGTCGCAACAGGTGATGAGCGTGGCAGACGGGCTTTTGCTGCAGCTAAGACCCGGGAAAAAGGCAAATGACCTGCCGGAATTGTCAGGCGTCCTGGTGCTGACAGCGTCTGACGATGCCGTTCAGGCATTCGATGTAACCGCAAGAGGTGACGCGCCCAGCGCCAGCAACGCACCTGCGAAGGGCGATGGTCTGGACGTCGCATTGGCGCTGGCATTCGCGCTCCTTGGCGGGCTGGCCCTCAACTTCATGCCGTGCGTGCTGCCAATCCTGGCGATGAAGGCGCTGGCATTCTCATCGCGGGCTGCGGATCGAAAGGGCGCAAGGCGCGAAGGCCTTGCCTATGCAACCGGCGCAGTGGCCAGCATTGTGGCACTGGGTCTGGCGATCATCCTCTTGCGTATCGGGGGCAAGGCACTGGGCTGGGGTTTTCAGCTGCAGGAGCCCGCTGTAGTCCTGGCTTTCGCGCTGCTGATGTTTGCTGTGGGCCTGAACTTGTCGGGCGTATTGGTGCTGCCGCGGGGACTGTCGGGCGGTGGAGCGCTGGCAGGGCAGGCAGGAGCTGCAGGCGCATTCTTTACTGGCGTACTTGCAGTTGCCGTCGCAGCACCCTGCACGGCGCCGTTCATGGCCGCAGCACTCGGTTTCGCGCTGACGCAACGCACGGCCATCGCGCTTGCAATCTTTGTCGCACTCGGCATTGGTTTTGCATTGCCGTTTGCAGCCGTTGCCTGTGCGCCGCCGTTGTTGCGAGTCATCCCGAAACCCGGCGCGTGGATGCAGTATTTCAGGCAGGCGCTGGCGTTCCCCATGTACGGCACGGCGCTATGGCTCCTGTGGGTCCTGGGCCGGGAAGCCGGCGTCAACGCGATTATCTTGGGACTCGCCGGAATGATCTCGCTGGCCCTGGCGGCATGGAGTTGGATGAGTGCGCGCAATGCGGCTGCTCATCAGCGATCGATCGGAATGACTATTGCCACTGCCGCCCTGGCGGTCACGGTTTCGACGTTGTACTTCGTGCGGGCTCCAGAAAGCGCACCGCGAAATCCATCAAAGGGAATCGGCGGTTTGTCCGGCGAGGCATATTCCGAGGCGCGGCTTGCCGGCTTGCGCGCACTCAATCGCGCGGTCTTCATCAATGCGACGGCGGCCTGGTGTATCACCTGCCTGTTGAATGAGAAGACCACGCTTTCACGCGAGTCGGTTCGCGACGCATTCGTGAAAAATGACATTACCTATCTGGTCGCCGACTGGACCAATCGCGATGCAGAAATCTCGGCACTCCTGTCTGCATATGATCGCGCCGGCGTGCCGCTATATCTGTACTACCCACCGGCAGCATCCGGGCCGGTGGTGCTGCCGCAGTTGCTGACACAGGGCACGGTCCTGTCGCTGATCGAGGCGCAGCCACACCCGCATGTCGACGAGCAAACCCTGCCATAATTATGCAATCCTTACGCCTTCTGAATGTTTCGAGGGATGGCTCGTGGTTTCAACTCGCATGTTCGATCGATTCACCGCGGCGGTTGCGACCTCGTTTCTGATCTGCGGTGCCGCTGCCTTGGCCGATGAGCCCGTTACCAGCCTGCCAAGCGAGACCCCGGAAAATTTCGTCCCGAAGACCGATGACTTCGACTACGTCAAGCGCGAGGAAATGATTCCGATGCGCGATGGCGTGAAGCTGAAGACATTCATCCTCGTGCCGAAGGGCGCCAAGGGCGCCCCGATGCTGCTGACGCGGACGCCTTACAACGCCTCGGAGCGCGTGCTGCGCTTCAACAGCCCGCATCTCGCCGCGGCCGTGCAGCAGATGGCTGATACCGCGGTCGCGGCCGGCTACATCATCGTGTACCAGGACGTGCGAGGTAAGTACGGCTCAGAGGGCGACTACGTGATGAACCGGCCCCTGAGAGGCCCGCAAAATCCGACTGACGTCGACCACGCGACCGACACCTACGACACCATTGACTGGCTGGTGCACAACGTGCCGGAGAGCAACGGCCGCGTCGGTACCATCGGCGGCTCCTACGAGGGATATACGACGGTGATGTCGGTCGTGAATCCGCACCCAGCGCTGAAAGCCGCCGTGCCGTTCGCGCCGATGGTCGATGGCTGGATGGGCGATGACTGGTTCCACAACGGAGCGTTCCGCCAGGACGGCGCGCTGCAGTACGCCTACGACCAGGAGGCAACCCGCAAGAACGAGAAGAAGTGGTGGTCCGGCGCCTACGACACCTATGACGAATTCCTGCGGGCGGGCTCGGCAGGAGCGATGGCGGCGTCGCGCGGACTCGAGCAGGTCGGCTTCTGGCGCCAGCTTGCCGCGCACCCGAGCTACGACGCGTTCTGGCAGGACCAGGCGGTCGACAAGCTGTTAGCGAAGGAACCGCTGAGGGTCCCGATGATGATCGTCTCCGGCCTGTTCGACCAGGAGGACATCTATGGCGGCCCCGCCCTGTACAAGGCGCTTGCGCCGAAGGATCCGAAGGGCGAGTTCGTGCATCTCGTGCTGGGTCCCTGGAATCACGGCCAGGGGCGGCGCGAAGGCCGTGGCATCGGGTTGATCCAGTTCGAAGGGGACACGGCCAGCTGGTTCCGGCGGAACGTCATGCAGCCGTTCCTCGACTATTACCTGAAGGACGGACCCAGGCCGGATACGCCGCGCGTGCTTGTCTACGAAACAGGCGCCGACCAGTGGCATCGTTACGACGACTGGCCGCGCTCATGCATCGAGGCTTGTGCGGAGAAAGCACGCAACCTTTACTTGCTCGCGGGCGGGCGGCTGGGATTCGATGCGACACAGGCAGGAGGACCGACCTACGACGAATATGTGTCCGATCCTGCCAAGCCTGTGCCGTATCAGGAACGTCCGACATTGGATACCGGTTCACCGGACTCCACCTGGGGTCAGTGGCTGGTGGACGACCAGCGATTTGCGGCATCGCGGACCGACGTGCTCGTCTATTCCACGGAACCGCTGGAGGAGCCCATGCGCGTTGCGGGCGTGCCGATGGTCAATCTTTATGCCTCGACCAGCGGCGGCGATTCCGACTGGATCGTGAAGATCATCGACGTGTGGCCCGATGAAGTGCCGGATCACCCGAAGCTGGGTGGCTATCAGCAGATGCTTTCGGCGGACGCCTTCCGCGGGCGCTATCGCGAAGACTTTGCGATGCCGCACCCGTTGAAGCCGAATGCCGTGCTGCCGTACCGGATCCGGCTGCCGAATGTCAGCCACACATTCCTGCCGGGCCATCGGATCATGGTGCAGGTCCAGTCGAGCTGGTTCCCGCTCTACGACCGCAATCCGCAGTCGTACGTGCCCAACATCATGTACGCGAAGCCCGAGAGCTACATCAAGGCGACGCAGCGTGTCTGGCATGCGCCCGGCAGCGCGACGGCGATCGAGCTACCGGTCGTCCACTAGCTGTCTGCCATATCGGCGTCCAGCCTTCGGATCGCATGGCACAGCCTGCAACGTGAATCAGCGACCCTACTGGTGGGATACGGTCGCGATGCCGGCCGTCGAACCGCTGCCGTTGCCGGCAAGCGTGGATGTCGCCGTCATCGGAGCCGGCATCACGGGCCTTTGCGCGGCCCTCGCGCTCGCGCGGCGCGGCGCAACGGTTGCCGTCCTCGAGGCAAGAACCATCGGATGGGGGGCAAGCTCGCGCAATGGCGGCATGGTCCTGACCGGGCTCAAGCTGGGTGCCGCCACGTTGATCGAGCGTTATGGGCGGGAGGTGGCGCGACAGCTCTTCGATGCCTCGCTCGCCTCGGTGGACGCCGTCGAGACGCTCGTGAACCACGAGCGGATCGACTGCCACTTTGGCCGTTGCGGGCACCTGGCGCTCGCGTCCAAGCCCACCCATTTCCAGGAATTCGAGAAGGCGGCCCGGTTGCTGTCGGCGGAGTTCTCGCACGAGGTCCGGCTGGTGGCGCGGGCCGAACTGTCTGCCGAAATTGGCTCCGACATCTATTACGGCGGCCTGCTCGATACGCGGAGTGGCGGCATCAATCCCGCGCAATACGTGGCGGGACTCGCACGCGCAGCGATTTCGGCGGGCGCAACACTGTGCGAGTCAGCGCCGGTGCAGCGATTGGAACGCGATGGATCCCGCTGGCGCGTGACAATGCCGGATGGCGTGATCGAGGCCAGGGATGTACTCGTGGCCACCAGCGGCTACACGGGGGCCGTGACGACGGCGCTGCGCCGCAAGATCGTGCCGGTCGGTTCCTACATCATCGTCACGGAGCCGTTGCCCGAGGCGCTCGCCCACGGCGTCAGTCCGCGCGGGCGCATGCTGTACGATTCGCGGCATTTCCTGCACTACTTCCGCCTGACGCCGGACCGGCGGATGCTGTTTGGCGGCCGCGCGCGCTTCGTGCCGGAGACGGCGGCGACCGTGAAAGAGAGCGCCGCCGTGCTGCGCGACGGGATGCTGAAGGTCTACCCGCAGCTGCGCGACGTGCGCATCGAATATGCCTGGGGCGGTACGCTCGATTTCGCCTTCGACACGATGCCGCACGCGGGCCAGGTGGACGGCTATCACTATGCGCTGGGATATGCGGGTCATGGCGTCGCATTGGCGACGCTCCTCGGCACGCGGATGGGCGAAGCCATCGCAGGCGGCGTTGCGCACGCCGATGCGTTCGCCAGGATTCCCTTTCCGGGCGCGCCGCTCGGCCTTTACCGGGGCCGGCCCTGGTTTCTGCCGCTGGCGGCCCTGAAGTTCAGAATCCTCGATTGGGTCAGCTGACGCACTCGCCGAAGATTGAGCGTACGATGCTGCCGGGCTGAGACAAGAAATCTTCGGGAGTCCCGCCATGACTATCGCGCTACGCAGATTCCTGCTGATCACCGCAACATTCGTTCTCGCGATCACCGGATGCTCGCAGAAGGAAAAGGAAAAGCCCGCCGAAGTTGCGCAGACCAGCGGCGATCTCGCGGTCCTCGAGTGGGCGGGCTATGACGCGGCGGATTTCTGGACCGACTTCAAGGGCAAGTACCCCGACGCGAAGGTCAGCTTCGAAATCGGCTCGTCCGATGCGGATGTCTACGGAAAGATGAAGGCCGGTACCAAGGCCGATATTTTCCATGCGTACACCGGCTGGCTTCAGTTCTACGTGGACGAAGGCCTGGTCGAGGAAATCGACGTCTCGAAACTCAAGAACTGGGACAAGGTGCCCGAGAGCTTCAGGGCCATGGGGCGCTTCAACGGCAAGCAGTATTTCGTGCCCTGGGACTGGGGCTTTTCGTCCATCCTGTACCGGACCGACAAGGTCAAGGGGACGATCGATTCCTGGGCTGCTTTGCTCGACCCGAAATACAAGGGCCATATTTCCACCTGGGACGACGGGCCGGGCATGGTGACGGTCTCCTCGTACATCCACCATTACGACGAGACCAACGTCTCGGCGGAGCAACTGGCGGCGATCAAGGCCGAGTGGATCAAGCAACGCGAACTCAACCTGTTCTACTGGGCAGGCGAGCCGGAACTCATCGATGGGATGACGAATGGCGATGTCTGGGTGGCCTACGCCTGGCAGGGGACCTATGCAACGCTCCTCGGCAAGGGCGTGCCGGTTGCCTATGCCGACCCGAAAGAGGGCCGCAACTCCTGGGTGGGTGTCTATGGCATCCGCAAGGGCTCGCCCAACAAGGATCTGGCGCTCAGGTTCCTGGATGAGAAGCTCTCGAACGCCACGGCCAACAATGTCGTCAACCAGTTCTACTACGGCGTCGCCAACGACGAGGTCATGAAGGGCATCACCGATCCGACGCTCAAGCAGGCCTTTTCGGTCGACGACCCGACCGTGCTGCAGCGGACCAACTTCACGCCGAACCTGACCGCCAGGCAGCGCGACGACTGGACCGCGATGTGGACCGAGGTGAAGGCCGCACCGTGAACTAGCGGGCGTGCACCCAAGACGCGCGACCTTCTGGGCCCTTCTTCTCCCGCCGGTCGGCTGGGTAGGGATATTTTTCCTCGTTCCTCTCGTCCTGATGTTCGCGCTGAGCTTTCGCGCGGACATGCAGGGCGATCTGCTCGGCTTCTGGCGGCCAAGTCTCGATCAGTACCAGGCGATATTTGCGATCGGCAGTTACTGGCGGCTGCTCGCGATCTCCATCGGCATGGCCTTCGTCGTCGCGCTGGCATCGGTCGCACTGGCCTATCCGGTTGCCTACTTCCTCGTATTCCGTGCGGGCCGCGCCGCGGGCCTGTGCCTGATGATCCTGATGGTTCCGTTCTGGACCAGCTTCCTGCTGCGGGTCATGAGCTGGAAGTTCCTGCTCGGCTCCGAGGGCGTGATCAATTCCTTCCTGACCTACGTCCACGCGATCGCGGAACCGCTGGGCGGACTGCTCTACAGCCGAAATGCCGTCATCATCACGCTGATCTACGTCTGGATTCCGTTTGCGGCCCTGCCGATCTACGCGGCGCTTCATCGGATCGATACCGAGATGCTCGAATCGGCCGCCGATCTCGGCGCGCGGCCCTGGGCGAGTTTCTGGGGCGTGACATTTCCGCTCAGCATGCCCGGAGTGCTGGCCTCTTTCTTCATGGTGTTCATTCCGACGGTGGGCGAATACGTGACGCCGCTCCTCATCGGCGGCAGTCGCGGCAGCATGTTCGGCAATATCGTCCAGGATTTCTTCACCAAGGCCGCCAACTGGCCGCGCGGCGCGGCGCTCTCAATGGTGATGCTCGCGGTAACGCTGGTTCTGGTCGCAATTGCAGCGCGACTCATCAACCTGCGGCGTTTACTCGAATGACGACGCTCGCACTTCCGGTCGTCTCAACGCCGCGGCCAAAGGTCCTGGCCGCTTACTTCGTCGTGCTGGTCATCCTGCTTTACCTGCCGCTCGGCGTGCTGTTGTTGTTCTCGTTCAATGCCGGGACCAGTCTCACTTTTCCGATCCAGGACCTGACGCTACATTGGTATCAGCGCCTGTTCGATTCTCC
>Ga0326726_10005202_pt1 | contig 11809 bp, 10 predicted proteins | sample MHFenrmetagenome_2_FD_207603 | JGI IMG/M metagenome (GOLD analysis project Ga0326726, IMG submission 207603) | Lab enriched peat soil microbial communities from Michigan Hollow, Ithaca, NY, United States - MHF15MN | ecosystem: Environmental > Terrestrial > Soil > Wetlands > Peat | place: USA...
TTGACCACGTATCCGGTAGCGGAGAGCTTGCCGGACCAGACGGGCTTGAGAAAGTTGATCTTGAGCTCGAGCGTGGTGAAGGACTCGCCCTCGTCCAGCGACGAGGCATAGGCCATGCCCATGGCGGAGTCGGCCAGATCGCAAAGAATTCCGCCATGCACCGTGCCGAGGGGGCTGGTGTGTTGCGTTCCTGCTTCCATTTCCATGACCACCCGCCCCGGCTCGATGGAGCCGATGGTCAAGCCGATGAGCGTGGCGACGGGAGGTGGAGGCAGCTCGCCGCAGTGAACCATCCGGATCATATCCAGCATCCTGGGCATGTCGTGTTCTCCTAGCGCCGCCACGCGCCAGCTTTGACGGCCGCGCCTATGGTGATTCCGAAGACGACGAGGGCCAACGCCATAGCGATGAAGATCCCCGGCAGTCCCCAGCCGAGCCAGTAGCCGGCGAACCATCCTCCCGCCGCGGCCACCCCGAGGCGGAGAAATCCAGCGGCGAGAGGCCAGCCGAGGCGCCCCGCGCCCTGCGAGGCGAAGTAGAGAGCCAGGCCCAGTCCGAAGAACCCGTAGCACGGGCCGACGATGAGGAGATAGGTGGTGCCGACCGCCTGCGCCTGCAGATCCGCCGTGAAGAGGCCGAGCCAGGCGCGCGGGAAAGCGGCGGCGAGGATTCCGATGGAAGCCGTGACGCCGGCGGCGATGCCGGCCCCGGTCCAGGCGACCCGTTCCGCCCGGGCTATCTTTCCCGCGCCGACATTGGTGCCGACCATGGCAACCAGGGCCGAGCCCATGCCGAAGACGAGCGGGATCTGCAGGTACTCGAGCCGCGCGCCCATGCCATAGCCGGCCAGCGCCAGCGTGCCGAAGGGGCCCACGAGACCGGTCATGAGCACAACGGTGAGATTGGTCAGGACGGTGTTGAGAGAGCCGGGAGCGCCCACGCGGAGGATTTCCCAGAAGTAGGCGCGTCGGATTTCGAGTCCCCTGAACGTGAGCCGCACCGTGCTCCACGGCGAGGCTAGGTAGCCGACCAGCACCAGGCTCGCGAGGCCGAAGCCGATCAGGTTTGCCGCGGCCGTGCCCGCCACGCCGAGGCGCGGAAAGGGGCCCCAGCCCATGACGAGCGCCGGCGCCAGCGCGAGATAGATCGTGGCCGAGGCCGTGGTCACCGCCGCCGGCAGAGCCATGGTGCCGGTGCCGCGCACGATGCTCGAGAGCGTATTCATAAGCCAGAAGACGACGGCGCCGCCGAACATGACGTGCGAGTAGGCGAGGGCCGCCTCGAGCGCCGGACCGGTGCCGCCCATGGCTCGGTACACCGCGGGCCCGCCGAGGAGGAGCGCAGTGGTGAAGAGTGCGGCCATCGCGAGGGCGATGAGGACGGCGTGGGCCGCGAGCGCCTCGGCCTCGCGCCGGCGGCCGGCGCCGAGCGCCCGCGCAACGGCCGACGAGACGCCGCCGCCCATGCCGCCGGCCGACATCGTCTGCATGAGCATGACGAGCGGATACACGAGGGACACGCCGGCGAGCGCTCCGGCGCCGAGCCATCCGACGAAGACCGCGTCCATGGTCGTCACGACCGCCTGCAGGACCATGACGAGGACATTGGGCGCGGCCAAGCGGAGCAGGGTGGGGGCGACGGGAGCTTCCAGCAGGCGCCGGGTACGGGCTGCCATGGGTGAAGGCGAGTGCGCGGTCACGGCCGAGGCGATCGAGGTCATGACTTGCAAAATAATAGTGACTTGCTTTCTTGTCAAGCCCTCGCTTAGACTTGGGCCATGCCAAAGATCTACGGGCAGCGCTGCCCGGTCGCCAAGACGCTCGAAGTCGTGGGAGATCGCTGGACGCTCCTCGTCGTGCGGGACCTCCTGGGCGGTGCCCGACGCTTCCGCGACCTCCAGGCCGGTTTGCCGGGGCTGGCCCCGAATATCCTCTCCGAACGGCTCAAGCTCATGGAGGAGCACGGACTCGTCGGGCGGCGTTTCTATTCCGATCATCCGCCGAGGGCCGAATACGAGCTGACGGACAAGGGGAGGGAGCTGGGCGTGGTCGTGGGCGCGCTGGCCGCGTGGGGCTCGCGGCACGTGGACAAGCGCGCGCGACTCGTTCACGCGGACTCCGGCCAGGAGGTGCGGCTGGGCTATTTCCGCGCCGACACCGGCGAGCGCGTGTCGGGTGGCGACGTCCGCGTCAGGCGAGGCTCTTCAGGAAGTCGCTCACCGCGCGGTTGAAGGCCTCCGGCTGGTCGCGGTTGCCGAAGTGGCCAGCCGGCGACAGCAGCGCGAAAGTGGCGTGGGGGATGCGTCGCTGGATCTCGCGCATGGGCCCCAGCGAGGGATCCTCGTCGCCGCAGACGAGGAGGGTTGGCACCTTGATCTCTCCGAGGCGGTCCGTGATGTAGTCCATCTGGAGCAATGCCCGCAGCGCATTCGCGTAGCCGATGGGCGTGAGCATCCGGTAGTAGTCGAAGACCTCTTTCCGCGCCGAGGGGTCGAGCTTGATCCGACCCGCCACGTTCGGATTGGAGGCGATGGCAAACTCGGCCATGGCATCCATGCCGCCCGCCAGCGTCACCTCGATGCTCTTGGCGCGCATCACGATATTGTCCACGCCGAGCGGCAGCCCCGACGCCGACGAGGAGTCGACGATGATGAGCGCCCGCACCCGGGCGGGATGCGCCAGCGTGAAGCGGGTCGCGATGCCCCCGCCCAGCGACAGGCCGCCGACGATGGCGCGGTCGATCTTGAGGTGATCCAGCAGGCCCTGGAGGTCCATCACCCAGTGGGCGAACGTGACCTGGCGGGGGTCCTCGGGGCTGTCGGAGCGGGCATGCCCGCGCGGCTCCCAGAGAATGAGCCGGTGGTGGGCCGAGAGGGCGTCGATATTGGGCTCCCACATCCCGGCATTGCCGCCGATGCCGTAGGCGAGGAGCACCGGCTCGCCTCGGCCATGTTCCTCGAAGTAGATCCTCACGCCGTCACGAGTGATCGAATGGGGCATGGGGCGTCCTCCGGCTCTGTTTGTGGTACAAGAGGCTCCTATGGAACGGTCGTTTGCGGAGGAAGTCAAGAAGCTCCAGCTCGGCCGGGGGCAGGTCCTCCGCGGTGAGGGCATCCTCGCCATCACCAAGGCGCTGCTTCAAGCCGGCGTGTCCTATGTCGGCGGCTACCCGGGCGCCCCCGTGTCCCATCTGCTTGACGTCATGGCCGACGCCAACGAGACCGTGCTCAAGCCCATGGGCGTCTACTTCGACGCGTCGGCGAGCGAGGCGTCGGCTGCGGCCCTCCTCGGCGCCTCCATCAACTACCCCATGCGCGGGGCCGTGACCTGGAAGTCCATCGTGGGCACCAACGTGGCCGCGGACGCCCTGTCCAATCTCGCCTCCTCGGGCGTCATCGGCGGAGCGCTCATCGTGGTCGGCGAGGACTATGGCGCCGGTGCCAGCGTGATCCAGGAGCGCACCCACGCCTTCGCGCTCAAGTCTTCGCTCTGTCTCATGGACCCGCGGCCGAGCCTCCAGAATCTCGCGCGCATGGTCGAGGAGGGCTTCGGCCTCTCCGAGGCCTCGAACCTGCCCACCGTGATCAGCCTGCGCATCCGCGCGGCGCATGTGCAGGGCTCGATGGTGTGCAAGGACAATGTCCGGCCCGCCATCAGCATGCGCGACCGGTTGACGAAGCACTCGTTCGACTATGGCCGGATCAGCCACCCGCCCTCGACGTACCTGCAGGAGGCGCAGAAGTTCGAGCAGCGGCTGCCCGCGGCGCGCCGCTTCATCGTCGAGCGGCGGCTCAACGAGGTCGTTGCCGGAGAAGACAAGGAGCTCGGCATCATCCTCCAGGGCGGCTTGACCCCGACCGCGCTGCGCGCGCTCGAGCTGCTGGGCCAGGCTGACGTATTCGGGAAGAGCCGCATCCCCCTCCTCGTGCTCAATGTGATCCACCCGCTCGTGCCCGAGCAGCTGGTCGACTTTCTCGACGGCAAGCGACGCGTGCTCGTGCTCGAGGAAGGCATGCCCAACTTCATCGAGCAGGAGCTCAAGGCGCTCGCCTACGATCGCTCGCTCAGCGTGCGCATCGAGGGCAAGGACACCGTGGCCGCCCAGGGGGAGTACGTGCCCGAGGTGGTGCTGGCTGCCCTCGCGCGCTTTTTGGGCGGCGAGGCGGAGCGACGGCGCGCCGCGCTCGCCGGCCATGTCGGCCGGGGCAAAGAAATCCTCAAGGCGCCTCTGCCCAAGCGCCCTCCGGCGTTCTGCACGGGCTGCCCCGAGCGTCCGATGTTCAGCGCGCTGAAGATTGCGCAGCGCGAGCTGGGAGAGACGCACGTCGCCGCGGATATCGGCTGCCACGCCTTTGCCACCCTGCCGCCCTTCAACCAGGGCAATACCATTCTGGGCTACGGCCTCGGACTGGCGTCCTCGAGCGCGGTGGCGCCGAATTTCGGCAAGCGTGTGATCTCGATCCTGGGCGACGGCGGCTTCTGGCACTCGGGACTGACCACGGGCGTTGCCAATGCCGTCTACAACAAGCAGGATTCCATTCTCGTCGTGCTCGAGAACTTCTACACATCCGCGACCGGCCAGCAGTCCAACCCCTCCACCGGGAAGAACCCGCGCGGGGATAGTGTCCGGATGTCCATCGCCGACACGATCCGGAGCCTGGGAGTCTCCTGGCTCCGCGTGGTCAACCCGTACAGGGTCGGCGACACCCTCAAGACGGTGCGCGAGGCGATGACGACGAAAGCGGGCGGGTTGAAGGTCATCATCGGCCGGGGCGAGTGTCAGCTCGAGCGCCAGCGGCGCGTCAAGCCGCAGACGGCGGCACGGCTCAAGGCGGGCGGGCGCGTGGAGGCGCCGCGCTTCGGCGTCGACCCCGACGTGTGCACCGGCGACAAGTCCTGCATGCGCCTGAACGGCTGTCCGTCGCTCACCCTCAAGGCCAGCGGTGACCCGCTCCGCGACGATCCGGTGGCGCACGTGGACGGAAGCTGCGTCGGCTGTGGGCTGTGCGGCGAGGTCGCCCACGCCGCCGTGCTCTGCCCGTCCTTCTTCGAAGCGCGCGTGGTGCATAATCCCTCTGGCTGGGAGCGATTGCTGCAGCGCGTTCGTGGCCGCCTCATCGGCCTCTTGCAGCCCGCATGAGCGCGGCCCGCCGTCCCGTCTCCATCCTCGTGGCGGCCCTCGGTGGGCAGGGTGGCGGTGTGCTGACCGAGTGGATAGTCGCGGCGGCCGAGCATGCGGGCCTGCCCGTGCAGGCGACCTCCATTCCCGGCGTGGCCCAGCGCACCGGCGCGACGACCTACTACCTCGAGGTGTATCCGGAGCCCCTCCCGACCGGCTCCGTCGAGCCTGTGTTCTCGCTCTATCCCATGCCCGGGGACGTGGATGTCATCATGGCCTCCGAGCTTCTCGAGGCGGGCCGCACGATCGAGATGGACTATGCCTCGCCCGGGCGCACCACGCTCATCACGAGCACGCACCGTCTCTTCGCCATCGGCGAGAAGACGGCGCTCGGCAACGGGATCTTTCCCACCGAGCGTGTCGAGGAGGCCGCGAAGTCGATGACCCGGCGCCTGATCGCCTGCGACGCGCTCGCCGTGGCGCGGGCCGCGGGCAGCGAGGTCAATGCAGTGCTCATGGGCGCGCTCGCGGCCTCGGGAGCGCTCCCGCTCGCCGCCTCGGACTTCGAGGCGGCCATTCGCGAGGGCGGTGTCGCCGTCGAGCGCAACCTCGCCGGGTTCAAGGCGGGCATGGAGATCGCCGACGGAGTGGCGGGCGCGGAGCCCGCTCCCGTGCGCCCATGGGCCGACGTCAGGACGGAGCGCGGCCAGGCCCTTGGAGTCCGCGGGCCGGAGTTCCTCGCTCTCATGGCCCGTGTCGAGTCCGAATTCCCTGCGGACCTGCATCCGACGCTTGGCGAGGCGGCGGCCCGGCTCATCGACTATCAGGACGCCGCCTACGCGGAGCGTTTCCTCGAGCGCGTGCGTCGCGTGCGGGCCGGGGACAGAGGGACAGGACTCACGGAGCGATTCGCGCGTCGGCTCGCCGTGTGGATGAGCTACGAAGACGCGATCCGGGTTGCCGACCTCAAGACACGTCGCAGCCGTTTCGAGCGGATACGGCGCGAGTACGGCGCGAGCTCTGGCCAGGTGCTGATGGTCACCGACTATCTCAAGCCGGATCTCGACGAGATCTACGGGATCTTTCCCGCGTCGATCGGCGGGCCCATCGCCCGCTGGTGCGAGACACGCTGGCCGGACGAGCGGCCGACGCTGGCCCAACACGTCAAGACCACGTCGGTGTTGGGCTACGCTCGAGTGTGGGCGCTGGGCCGGCTCCGCTTTCTTCGCCCTTCGTCGCTCCGGGCCCAGCGTGAGTTCGCCCTCATCAACCGCTGGCAGGAGGCCGTGGTCGATGCCATGGCCCTCGACTATGACCTCGCCTGCGAGGTGGCGGACATGGCGACGGTGGTACGCGGCTATGGCGAGGTCCGCCGCAGGCTCTCTTCCGCCTTCGTCAGATTCCTCGATGAGATCCTGGCGCCGGCCGTCTCCCGTGATCGTGCGGCGGGAGCAGGCTATGCCCGCGCCCGGGAGGTGGTGAGGAGCACGCGACAGACGCTTCTCGCCGACGAGAAGGGTCTCGAGCGGGCGCTCCTCGAGGCATCGCGCGCATGAGCGACAATGTCGCGCTGAAGCGAGATGGTGCCGTCGCCACGCTCATGCTCAATCGCCCCGACCGGCGCAATTCGCTGAGCGACGCGATGCTGACCGATCTCGGCGCGGCCCTCGCCGAGCTCCGGGACGACGCGACCACCCGCGTCGTGATTCTCACGGGCGCGCCGCCCGTCTTCTCCGCGGGGGCGGACGCCCCGCATGCGCGAGCCAAGACCGACGAGGAGCGCCGGCGGCTTTTCAAGGAGAACAAGAGCCAGTTCCGGCGGCTCTTCGAGCGGGTCACGAGCGCCGTCGAGAGCCTGGAGCAGGCGACCATCGCCATGATCAACGGCCATGCGGTGGGGGGAGGCTGGGGGCTGACGCTCGCCTGCGACTTCCGTTTCGCGGCCGCCGAGGCGCAGCTCTGGATTCCCGAGGTGGACCTGGGGGTGCCCTTGGGCGTCGCGTCCACGACGCGCTTCATCCGCTTCGTCGGGCCGGCGCGCGCCAAGGAAATCATCATGGGATGCCACCGGTACTCCGCCGCCGAGGCCCAGGCCATGGGTCTCGTGACGCGCGTCGCGCCCGGAGCGGAGCTGGAGCGGGCGGTGATGGACTACGCTCAGCACCTGCTGAAGAAGCCCTTCCGCGCTCTCTCGGAAGTGAAAGCGCGCATCAACGCCATCTCCACCAACGCCACCCCCGTCGTCAACGCAATGACGGAAGGCTTCCTGGACCGCGCCTAGTTCAAGAACAGTTCAGACAGTGCGTGGCGGACTGTCAACAGGGTTCGAGTCCCGTTGGGGCCACCAAGTTGTTTTTGTTGATGTTTGATGGCTTCGTGTTTGAGGACTGCTGCGCCGACGGCGGCGAGAGAATCGCGCGCTCCGTGAAGAGCGGGAGATTCTAAAAAAAGCCGCGGCCTGGTTTGCGCGGGAGACCACCTCGATCCCGTCCAAGGCTTCGAGTTCATGACCGCACATCAGGCTGTCCAGCGCATCGCGACCATGACCCGTGTGCTGGGTGTCTCCCCAAGCGGGTACTACGCCTGGCGGAAGCGGCCGCTGTCGCAGCGCGCCCGTACCGATGTGGAGTTGACCGCGCACATCCACGCCGCGCACCGTGAGTCCCGCGGCACCTACGGCGCGCCCCGGATCCATGCCGACCTCGCCGCCCAGGGGATCCACGTCGGTTGCAAGCGCGTCGCCCGCCTGATGCGGTGCGCTGGCCTGCAGGGTGTGAGCCGTCGAACCCAGTGCCGCACGACGGTGCGGGATGCGACGGCGCGGCCCGCGCCCGATCTCGTCGACCGCCAGTTCACGGCGGCGGGCCCGGATCGGTTGTGGGTCGCCGACATCACCTACGTGCCGACCGGAGCCGGGTTCCTGTATCTCGCGGTCGTGGTCGACGCGTGGAGTCGGCGCGTCATCGGCTGGGCGATGGCCTCCCATCTCCGGACCGAGCTGGTGGTGGCGGCGTTGGATATGGCCCTCGCGCAGCGTCGGCCGGCCGACGTCATCCATCATTCGGACCACGGCTGCCAGTACACCTCGTTCGCCTTCGGCTATCGGTGCCGTGACGCCGGCGTCCGGCCGTCGATGGGCAGTGTGGGCGACGCCTACGACAACGCCCTCTGCGAGAGCTTCTTCGCGACGCTCGAGTGCGAGCTGCTCGATCGGTCCCGCTTCCCGACTCACGCCGACGCGCGCCTGGCCGTCTTCGATTTCATCGAAGGCTGGTACAACCCGCGCCGCCGCCATTCCGCCCTCGCGTATCTGTCCCCGATCATTTTCGAGCAGACCCGTGCGAACGGCGATCGCTCAGTGCCCTCAGGAGCGACGATCGAGCAGGGGGGTGCTATCTCAGTATCCCCCTCGAGGGCGGTACAGTGACCATCCCGAAAGCCCTTCACTCTCCACCAAACCGGGGCAACTCCAGGACTTCGGCTAGGGTTCTAGTGAACCGGAGGGGATCTACCCCATGACGGCCTAGGAAGCACGTGCGGAGTCGTCCGACCTTCAGGTGTTCCACCCGAAGGTCATAGGCTTCGGTCGGTCGTTCTGCCAGGCGTTCAAAAACCTGTGGACCGGCACCACGATGAGCAACTGAAATCGTGGACGCGGCGGCGGACTACGCGAGGCGTCCTAAAACAAATGATTGTGGACAGCCCTAGTCTAACGGCTTGGCGCTGAGCGGCCGCCCGCATTGCGCACAACTCCGCGCCGCGCGTCCGGGCCGGCCCGCTCATGCGGCCTGTGACGGGTAGTGACTGCCACTGGCTATCCTTCCGGATCTCGATGTTGCTCTCGCCCTTGTCCCCGGATGGGTTGCGCGGCCACGCTTGTTCCCTGCATGCGTATCCTCCGCGGCGCGCCCTGCGCGCAGTCGTGTGCTCTCCTGCACCCGCACCCGTACGGCCCCACAGCACGATTTGGGATAGATCGATGGGCGGGACGAAGTTCTGCGCGGAACACATGGGAAGGCTCCTCCCCATCTGCGGCACCTGCGCCCCAGCGCTCGCTCGTGTCGACCACCCCTGTCGCGCCGGTCTCCTCGAGACTGAGGTACTCGCACGTCGCTGATTTCCTTGGATTCTCGCTTCTGCAGCATGAGCGAGTAGCCGTCTGGCGTGGCTTTTGCTCATGACCATCAGCAAATTTGTACGATGCGTCTTGAACAGGGCGTGAGTCTACTGTCCATCAGCTCGGCAAGGCCCTACGCTCACGGCGACTGCTACTCGGTACGGCGAAGAATCGACACCGACGTCCGGAGGAGAGACCGCGATGCCTTATCGGGCGATCGAGGTCCCTCGAGAGGGAGAGCGACTGATGGGCGCGCGAACGAACTGGAGAGGATGGCTGGGAGCGGCGCTCTGCGCCGCATGTGTGCTGCTCGGGGGTCTCGCCGAGGCTCAGGCGCCCAGCGGGTCACCGCCCGACGCGCGGGCGCTGCTTCTGAGCATGGCCGAGTTCCTCGGAAAGACGCAGCAATTGAGCGTGACGGTGCACACTGCCTACGACGCCATTCAGAGGTCCGGTCAGAAGGTCGAGTGGAACGAGGTGCGCACGCTAGCCCTGAGCCGCCCGAGTCGGCTGCGCATGGAGGTGGAGAAGAGCAACGGGGCGCGCAGCCTGGTCGTCTTCGACGGCAAGGAGATCAGCGCCTACGACGAGGCGGGGCGGGTCTATGCTCAGGCGCCCCAGGCCGGCGGAATCGACGAGGCCCTCGTGCATTTCGTCCGTGATCTGCGCATGCGCATGCCGCTGGCCGCTCTCCTCCTGAGCCGCGCGCGGACCGACCTCGACCGCAGGGTCCAGTCGGTGGAATACGTGGAGAAGACGGGGATTCTAGGAGCCGTGGGCCACCACCTTGTGGGACGGACGGACACCGTGGACTTTCAGGTGTGGATCGCCGACGGCGATCATCCGCTCCCCCAGCGCATCGTGCTGACATACCCAGGGGCGCCCGGGCAGCCTCAGTTCCGGGCGCAGTTCGCCGCCTGGAACCTGGCTCCCGAGCTCTCGGACTCTCTCTTCACGTTCACGCCGCCCGCGGACGCGAGCAGGATCCCCTTTGCTGCCGCACTGGCTCAGTACGGGCGCGCGACGACCCCTGCCACCGCGAAGAAGGGAGGGAAACAATGAGATCTCGATTCTGGTCTGCTTGCTGTTCCGTTGTGTTCGCCCTCGCGCTCCTCGGGGTGATCTCGGACGACGCTGGGGCTCAGCGAGGACGCGCGGGCGGCGGTCGTGGGGGCGGGGGCGGACAGGGTGGAGGATTGTCGCGCGAGGGGCCGGCGGCCAACGGCGGCTTGTCGTCGAGCGCCGGCGCGGGGTCGGGGCAGGGTGCCCAGGCCCGCGGGGAAAACCAGGCAGCCCGGCAGCAGTCGGCGGCGGGCGCCCAGGCCAGCCGGCAGCAGTACGCGTCAGGTGCCCAGGCCAGTCGCCAGGAGGCCTACGACGACCAGCACTGGGACCAGGGCAAGGGGCTCGCGATAGCGGCAACCGGTGCGGCAGTCGCAGGAACTGTCGCGGCCACGACGGCCGCTACCGCTGCCCCGCCGCCACCAGCGGCCGCGCAGCCGGCGCAGTTCGCGACCGCGCCGGCAACACCGCCGCCACCGGCGCCCGCCCCGCCATGCGCCAACCCGACATTGGTGCCGGCCGGCGGTGTAACGTATTCGAAGTGTGGAACCACCTGGTACACGCAAGCATACGGCGACGGCGGTCCTGTTTACGTCAAGTCCGCCCCGCCACCGGGCTCCTGAGTGACAGCGCACCGGGCGAAGTCCGTGGCGTCTGGCCGGATCTGGATGGTCCGCCTCGTCTCCAGAGGCCATCGGGCTCCTGATAAGAGCCCTGGGAGTGCGAAGGGACCGTCAGCAGGGCAGGTGTGAGTAGCGTGCTGGTGTCGAGTGGACACGTGATCGTGACTGAAACACGGATTTAGACCGGGATCTCGAAGCAGAAGCCCAGCGACCTGTTCGCCTGCAGGTGGTTGCGGGCCCCCGCGACCAATCAGCACGAGGGGTTAGCCGAGAAGATCGGCTAGCCCCTTCAGTTTTCTAACGCGTCTTCTAACGAAACCCGTACTGCCAGGGAGCGCTCCACGAAGATCAAAAGCCGCCGCCCCAGCGGTACTGCAGGGCGATCCCGGCCGCGTCGAAGTTGCTGCCCGTGCGTGCGTAGACCCCGGAGCTGCCGTAGAGCTTGAGCGAGAAGTACCGATTCAGCGGAAGCGCGACGGTGATACCCAGTCGCACGTTCTCCTGCCGATCGTCGTTCTGCACATCGTTGACGGTGGTGCGCCCACCCGTGTAGTACGTGCTGTTCAGCGACACCCAGGCCCCGAAGTCGAAGTTGTAGATGAGATGTCCTTGCACGGCGTAGAGCGGGTCCTGGGCGAGGTGGTTGCCACCGAAAAAGTCGTTGTTGTCGGTAAAGAAGGTTACGCTCGGGAGCAGCTCCAGCGTCAACGGACCCAGGGCTTTGGAGAACCCAATCTCCGGCTTGAATGACCAGCGGTTGGTCCCGATATTCACGAGCTTGTCGGAGTCGTATTGGCCACCCGGGGCCGACACCTGCAGGCTGGTTCCGATGATGAGATCCTGCTTGTACTGGGCGAATTGCTCCAGCGAGAGCGCCGGCGCCCCGTAG
>Ga0326726_10005203_pt1 | contig 11805 bp, 9 predicted proteins | sample MHFenrmetagenome_2_FD_207603 | JGI IMG/M metagenome (GOLD analysis project Ga0326726, IMG submission 207603) | Lab enriched peat soil microbial communities from Michigan Hollow, Ithaca, NY, United States - MHF15MN | ecosystem: Environmental > Terrestrial > Soil > Wetlands > Peat | place: USA...
ACGCGGCACGACTGAAGCACGACCTCGAGGACGCGCGGGACGCGGGACTGCGCAGCGTCGCGATCGTGCTGCTGCACGGCTATCGCTTCCCGCAGCACGAGGCCGCGGCCGAAGCGATCGCGCGCGAGCTCGGCTTCGCGCAGATCAGCGTATCGCACCGCGTGCTGCCGCTGCCGAAGCTCGTCGTGCGCGGCGACACGACGCTCGCCGACGCGTACCTGTCGCCGGTGCTCGATCGCTACGTCGCGAGCGTGCGGCGCGGCCTCGCCACCGTGCTCGGCGAAGCGCCGCTCCTGTTCATGCAGAGCCACGGGGGCCTGGCCGCGGCCGACCACTTCCGCGGCAAGGACAGCCTGCTGTCGGGGCCGGCCGGCGGCGTGATCGGCATGGTGCACGCCGCGCGCGCCGTGGGTGTCAGCGAAGTCATCGGCTTCGACATGGGCGGCACCTCGACCGACGTGGCGCTGTACGCGGGCGAGCTCGAGCGCACGACCGACGCCGTGATCGCCGCCGTGCGCATCAGCGCGCCGATGCTATCGATCAACACCGTCGCGGCCGGCGGTGGCTCGATACTGACGTTTAGCAACGGCCGGCTGCGTGTGGGCCCGGAGTCCGCGGGCGCGCAACCCGGCCCTGCGTGCTACCGCAACGGCGGGCCCCTGACCGTGACCGACGCGAACCTGCTGCTCGGCCGAATCCAGCCCGAGTTCTTCCCGCGCGTGTTCGGCCCCGCCGGCGACGAGCCGCTCGATGCCGCGGCCACAGCAGGCGCCTTCTCCACGCTCGCCGCGAAGGTGGCCGAGGCGACCGCCAGGGATGGCGGAAGTGCCGCGATTGCAGGATGCAAATCGCGGCCGACCGGCGAGCCGCGCGGCGCGGACGAGCTCGCGGCCGGGTTTCTGAAGATCGCGGTGGAGCGCATGGCGAACGCGATCAAGCAGATCTCCGTGCAGCGCGGCCACGACGTCACGCGTTTCGCGCTCTGTTGCTTCGGCGGCGCCGGCGGCCAGCACGCGGCGCAGGTCGCGGACGCGCTCGGCGTGCGCACCGTGTTGATTCATCCGCTCTCCGGCGTGTTGTCTGCGTACGGCATCGGTGTCGCGGACCTGCGTGTCGTGGAGCAGCGCAGCGTGGAGGCAAACCTCGATGCCGCGCTGCTCGCCACGCTCGCGGCCAGGTTCGATGCGCTCGCGGGCGCGGCGCTCGCCAAGCTGCGCACGCAGTCTGGCGATCCCACGCGCGCCGCCCTCGAACGCCGCGTGCGACTCAAGGTCGCGGGCGCCGATACGAGCCTCGCAGTGGCGTGGGAGCCCAGCGCTACGCTCTCAGGCCTTCGCCGTGGGTTCGACGACCTGCACGCGCGGCACTTCGGGTTTCGCGCCGACGCCCAAGCCGTTCTCGTGGCGGAGTCGCTCGAGCTCGAGGCCGTGGTCGCGAGCCGCGGCGAAACCGCGGAGCCCGCGCCGCTGCCGCGCGCGAGTGGCGCGCCGCCGAAGGTCGGCACGCGCCGCGTCTGGTGCGCCGACGGCTGGCACGACGCGCCGGTCTATCGGCGCGACGCGCTACTCGCCGGCGCCACGGTGCGCGGCCCCGCGCTGATCGTCGAGCCGCATGCGACGACCGTCGTCGAGCCCGGCTGGCGCGCCACGGTGCACGCGAGCGGCACGCTGATCCTGACCCGCGCAAGCCGGCGCCGGCGGCGCGAGGCGGTCGCGGCAGAAGCCGACCCGATCATGCTCGAGGTCTTCAACAACCTGTTCATGCACGTGGCAGAGGAGATGGGCATCGTGCTCGAGCACACGGCGCATTCGGTCAACATCAAGGAACGTCTCGACTTCTCGTGCGCCGTGTTCGCCGCCGACGGCGCGTTGATCGCGAATGCGCCGCACATCCCTGTGCACTTGGGCTCGATGGGCGACAGCGTGCAGAGCATCCTGCGCACGCATCGCCCGGCGCCGGGGGATTCGTACCTGTTGAATAGCCCCTACGCGGGCGGCACGCATCTGCCGGATATGACCGTCGTCACCCCGGTGTTCGACGCGAGCGGCAAACGGTTGCGCTACGTGGTTGCGAGCCGCGCGCACCACGCCGACGTCGGCGGGCGCACGCCGGGCTCGATGCCGCCCGACAGCCGCAGCATCGACGAGGAAGGGGTGCTCGTGGACGGCGTGCGTATCGTCGCGGCCGGCGAGCTGCTCGAGGCCGACGTGCGCGCCCTGCTCGCGAGCGGCCGATATCCCGCGCGCAATCCGGATCAGAACGTCGCAGATCTCAAGGCGCAGCTGGCGGCGAACGCGCGGGGCGCGCTCGAGCTCGACCGGCTGACGCAGCGCTTTGGCGTGCGCACCGTCACGCGCTACATGCGCCACGTTCAGCGCAACGCGGCCGAATGCGTGCGCGCGGCCATCGACCGCCTGCACGATGGCTCGTTCCGCGTCGAGCTCGATAGCGGCGAACGCATCGAGGTCAGCGTGACGATCGATCGCACCGCACGCGAGGCCGTGATCGACTTCGCCGGCACGTCGGCGCAGAGCGCCGGCAACTTCAACGCACCTTCCTCGATCGTGCGCGCCGCCGTGCTGTACGTGTTCCGCACGCTCGTGCGCGAGAGCATTCCGTTGAATGCGGGCTGCCTCGAGCCGCTGACGATACGGCTACCGCCGGCGAGCCTGTTGAACCCCGCGTATCCCGCGGCCGTGGTCGCCGGCAACGTCGAGACCTCGCAATGCATCACCGACGCGCTGCTCGGCGCGCTCGACGCCTGCGCGGCCGCGCAGGGCACGATGAACAACTTCACGTTCGGCAACGCGCGCCATCAGTACTACGAGACGCTGTGCGGCGGCGCCGGCGCCGGGCCCACGTTCGACGGCGCCAGCGCCGTGCACACTCACATGACGAACTCGCGGCTCACGGACCCCGAGGTGCTCGAGCAGCGCTACCCGGTGCGCGTGCGACGCTTCGCGATCCGCCGCGGCTCCGGCGGCCGCGGCGCGCACCACGGTGGCGACGGCGTCGTGCGCGACATCGAGTTCCGCGAGCCGATGCAGGCCGCGATCCTCGCGAACCGCAGGCGCGTGCCGCCGTTCGGCTTGCGCGGCGGCGAGCCGGGGCAGTGTGGGCGCAACTACGTCGTGCGCGCGGACGGACGGATCGAAGATCTGCCGGCAACCGCGGCCGTGGAGTTGGCCGCAGGTGACCGGTTCGTGATCGAGACGCCGGGTGGCGGCGGTTACGGCGCGCCGAGCTGATTTGCGCGCAACGCCGGCGTGAGAGTCGACGGTCATCTCTTCGCTCGTAGGTTTCATGTCTTTTCGTTTCATGGACCGAGTTACCGCGTTACCGGCCGATATCGGCCAGCCACTTCTGCGCGTCAGAGGGCCGTTTGAACTCGAGCCACTCGAGCTGCGCGTATGTGCCGGCCATCCTGAGCGCCGCGAACTCGCGCCGGCGGCGCGCATGCGTCGTGACGATCCAGAGCAGGATCGACTGCTTCGACAGAAACGTCATATGCCACGACTCGTGGTTGCCGTGCCACAGTTCCGTATGGCGGCAGAGTCGCTCGAGCGACCGCCGCAACCCGCGCCACAGCGTGCGCGCAAAGCCGTAGTTCAACCACACGATCAGGTTCGCGCGCGGCCACAAGAGATCGCGGACAACGCCGTAGTTGCCGTCGACGACCCACGATTGCCCCATCGTCGCCGCATCGACGAGCTGCGCGAATTCTCGAGTAGGCTTCTCGCGCCAATCGCGCGACCAGTGCAGTTCATCGAGCTCGACGTACGGTAGACGCGTTTTTGCCGCGAGTGCCCGCGCGAAGGTGCTCTTGCCGACCGCGCTCGTGCCAACGACGACGATGCGCGGAGCATTCGGCAGACTGCCCATCGAAAGGGTTCGCTTTGGCGGCGCCCTAAGGCTTGAGGCAGGTGGCGAGAAACACGGGGTATTCGCGCGGGCCGTGCTCGACGACGAAGCAATCGCCGATCGCCACGTCGACGAAGCCCGCGGTTGCGAGCGCCTTGCCGAGCGTGCTGCGCTCGAAGCCGTGGTGCACGTCGACTTCGGGCCCGTGGAACGAGCCGTCCTCGGCGTCGAGGTCGGCGATGCAGAGGTAACCGCCTCTCTTCAGCAGCCGGTGGAACGCGGCGAGCCCGCGCGCAACGTCCGGCACGTGATGCAGCGTCATCATGCTGAACACGAGGTCGTAGCGCTCCTTAGGTATGACGTCGCGCATCACGTCGAAATCGACGACGCGCATGTTCTTCTCGTTGGCGGCGGCGATCTTTCTCTCGGCCACGGCGCGCATGCCGGCCGAGCTGTCGGCCAACGTGATCGACCCCAGCGTGTCGCGCAAGCAGAACGACAAGAGGCCGGTGCCCGCGCCGTACTCGAGCGCCGTCATCGAGCGGCGCAGCGGCATCGCCCGGCGCATACCGGACGCAACGGCCTCGGCCCTGCGTACTTTGCTCTCGTCGTCCCAGGTTTCGGCGCGAGTGTCGAAATCCGTCGTCATGGTCGTCTCACCCCGCGACGTGCGGCGCAAAGAAGTAAGCGTACAGCCACAGCGCGGAGAAGCCGATGGGCAGCACGAACGGCGTCACGCGCACGAGCGCGTGGATGCGTGGGCCCACGACGACGCCCGCGTGGTTGGTTCGATTCGCGACCAGGGTTCGCTCGTAGACCTGTAGAGCAAGCCGTTCCTGCGCGGACAAATGGACGTCGACCTTGATCTGCGTCACGAGCGCCTGCTGCTCGCGCAAGTAGACGTCCTGCGCCCACGTCGCGGCGTAGATCGAGCCCAGGATCACGACGGACAGGGCGACGGCGCAGAGCGGCAGCACGGCGTGGAAGAACATCGGCCACCCGAAGCCCAAGTTCCACGAAGTCGCGTAGGCCGTCAGCAGGAACGCCTGCGACGTCACGTACCAGATCACGCGGCCCGCGATCAGACCGTTCTCGGCCTCGATGTCCTCGCGTAACGATTTCAACGTGTCGGCTAACGTCAACGATTGGTTGCCGTTCATGTGGGTTCCTCGAGACCAGCTCGGACGCGCGTTTGCGGCTCGCGCGCGTGGCTCAACCGAGATTTCGCTCCGCTTCACGCACCGGCACCACCTCGGTCGTGAGGCTCAGCGCGTGGTAGCGGAAGTCGTAGGTCAGGAACTCGTTCGGCCGGCGCGGCGCGAACCCGACGCGCAGCGTGATCGCGACGTCGCGCTCCGCGTCATGCGCGGCTGCGGCGGCGCTCGTGCGGACGAAGAATGCCTGCTCCGGCCCCGCGCCGGCCAGCGCCTCGCGTTGCTTCAGGCGCGCGAGGAAGATCCAGACCTGCCGCTCGAGCGCGGCCGCGAGCTCCGGCGTGCGCTGCGCGCGGAACACCCAGCGCGTGTGCTGGTCGATCGAGCGAAGCACGAACGCGGTCAGGCGTTCGACGGACAGATCCTGCGCCAGGGCCTCGATCGCCGCACCACCCGCGAAGCTGACGTTGCCTTGCAACGCGGCGATGCCCGGCTGCAAGCGCACGAACGTGTTCGCGCCCATGCGCTGCAACGTAGCGGCCTGCTTCAAGCCAATGTCGACGACCGGAGCCAAACTACCCTTCAGCGTCGTGTCGACCGGCGGCATGTCGTGCCACACCCCTCGCCGATCGCAGCGCGCGAGCATGCCGGCCACGACGCCGCACGCCGGCATTCCGGCGACGTGGCGGCCAATGTCGCCGCGTGCACGCACGCGCGGGAAATAGGTCAGCGCATGGCGGCTCAACTGGCCGGAGCCGCGCAACCCGAGCATCGCCGCGTCCACGGTGGACCACGACCACGGCGGGTCCCAGATCAGGAGCGCGCGACGGTGTTCGCAGTAGCGCGTCGCGGCCAGAAAACTGGTGCTGCCGATGTCGCGCCCGGGTTGCGACGGCACACAGACAAAGTCGACCTGCGGGCAGCGATCGAGGGCGAACAGCCCGGTGCCCTCGCTGTTCGAGCCGATGATGTCGTAGTCCGTGAGCTCATCCCCGTCCGAGCCGGGGCCGGTAATGTTGATGTACGGAATCGCTTGACCCGGGAACGTCGGCCGCGTGGCGTCGGGCCGATACTTCGGCAGCGGCCCCACGAGCCGCACGAGCTCCGACTCGTGCAACGCGTCGACGACGAACCGCTCGTCGGTCGGGTCCATCGACAGCGCTTCGAACAGCTCCTGATCCGCCACGAGCTCCGAGCCCGGACGATTCAGCCGCTGCACGACGAGGTTGAACTTCGCGGGCGTACGTTCGACGCGGTCGTAGTCGATCGACACGCGCAACAGCTCGCGGCCGCCCGGCTGGCGGGCCTGGAGGCGTAGGGTCTCGCGGCCGGCCGGGATGTCGATCGTCGCGCGTGTCGCGCGATTTGCCACTCGGACAACTACCGCAGAGTCGCCGCCATGCAGGAAGAAGTGCTGCAAGGCGAACGACACGAAGCTGAAACCCGAGTGGCCGCCGAAGATGCGGCGGTAGTCTTCGAAGCTGCGGATGGCGACGGGCTCGTTCAACGGCCCCCTTTCCGTGCGGCCGATGAACGCGACGACAGTGGATGCGACTAGCGGTATGACTTCTTCACCGTGCTGGCCTTCGGCCGACTCCGGCGAGAGGTCGAGAGGTTCGGTCGCCATTCTGCCCGCGCTTCACGAAAAACCCATCTTAGCCCGCAGCGTGATTGGTTGCAGCATGTACGTTGCATTCGCGCTCACCGACGCGGTCGTCGTCGGTTGCGCAGGAACAGGCGAATCAGCGCGACGCCCGCGACGAACCCTCCGACGTGAGCGGCGAACGCAACACCGCCGCCGGAGCCGGGCGCTGCAACGAGCGAGCTCAAGAGCTGCCCCGCGAACCAAATACCGAGCACGACCAGCGCCGGCACGCGCACCGTGGTGACGAAGATCAAGAGCGGCACCAGCACGAGAACCTTGGCACGCGGATACAGCACGAGGTACGCGCCGAGCACACCCGAGATGGCGCCGCTCGCGCCGATCATCGGCACCTCCGAGCGCGGATCGGCCACGCCCTGCCCGAGCGCGGCCACGGCGCCGCACAAGAGATAGAACACGACGAAACGGCCCCGCCCGAGGCGGTCTTCGATGTTGTCGCCGAAGATCCAGAGATACAGCATGTTGCCGATCAGGTGCAGCCAACCGCCGTGCAGGAACATGGCCGTGACGATCGTGGCGCCGGCCGGTATCCACTGGCCTTCGAGCTGCGCATTGCCGAACAGCACCGCGGGGATGACCCCGAAAAGGTATGCAGCCTGCTGCTGGCCGTTCGCCGATAACGACAGCTGCCACAGGAACACGAGCGTGCACAGCGCGATCAGCGCGATCGTGACGACCGGCCGGGTGCGAATGGGGTTGTCGTCGCGTAGCGGGATCATGAGCCGGACCGTGCCGGCGCGCGACGCTGCATGGCGTTGCGCGCCTAGCGGCCCGAGCCCGCGGCGCCGCCCGAGACCTGGCGCCCCTCTTCGGCCACCGCAACGGGCACGGTGTTCACGACGATGCGCGAGGCGGCGAGATACTGCTCGAGCGAGCGGTTCGATCGGAGCACCGGCAGCGGCATGCCGCGCTGCTCGGTCACGATGCGCTGCACGACCGCCGAATCGATCTCGACGCCGGCCGCGGCGGGACCGGCGCGCTCGAGTGCGCGCTTCAGCGCATCTTGCGCTTCGGCCACCAGATCGTGTTTCTCCTCCGCGAGCGGCGGATGCACCTCGAGATACAACTGCCCGTCGCGCCACGCTGCGAGCAACGGCTGGTTCACGATGCGCACCGGCGTGCCCTTCGGCACTCGCCCGAACAGCGCCTCGATGTCCTCGGGGTACAGGCGAATGCAGCCGTGGCTCGAGCGCATGCCGACGCCGTCCGGCTTGTTAGTGCCGTGGATCAGGTAGCTCGGGATCGACAGCGTCATCGCAAACGCGCCGAGCGGATTGTCGGGTCCTGGCGGCACGACACTCGGCAGCTTGTCGCCGCGCTCTAGGTGCTCCTTGCGTACCGAGGCCGGCACGTACCAGACCGGATCGCGCGCCTTCTGCGTGACCTTCGCCTCTCCGAACGGCGTGGCCCAGCCTTCCGCACCGATGCCGATCGGATAGGTCGTGACGGTCGCCGTCACCGCGGCCGGATCGGCCGATTTCTCTGTCGTGCCCGGAGGTTTCTCCGTCGTGAAATAGTAGAGCCGCATCGCCGGCACGTTGATCACGATGCCTTTGCGCGCCGCGTCCGGAAGAATCGATTGCGTGGGCAGGTAGATCGGCGTGCCCTCGCCCGGCAGCCATTGATCGACGCCGGGGTTCGCGCTTCGCATTTCCTCGTAACCCAGGTCGTACTCGCGGCCGATCGCGGAGAACGTGTTCTCGTAGCGCGCGAACAGCACCTGCATTTCGCCTACGAGATCCTGGCCGGCGCCGAGCGTGAACTGCCGCGTCTGAAGCGCCGCGAGCCGCGGCGCGCTCGGATCCGGCTGCGTTGGCACCGCGACCGTCTGCGGCGGCGCGACATCGTTCGGTTTCAGCAGCGAGCAGCCCGCGAACGCGGACGCGAGCGCGACGAACGCAAGCGTACGGCCGAGCGAAACAAGGTGTGCCGACGGGCGGCTGCGGTGTGACATCGCAACCGAGTATACCGAACCTGGCCGCGCCGCGAACCCCGGCGGCGGAGAGCTCAACGCTCCGTCACGTTCACGTAGCGCGCGCCACTGCGCGGCTCGACGATCGCGCCGAGACGCGTCTCGAAGCGCACGGCCACGGACTGCGTGTGCCCGTCGGCGAGCGTGCGATACACACCGAAATGCAGGTGCGGCGCGCTGCTGTAGCCTGTGTTGCCGGAGAACGCGAGCAGCTGTCCGCGCTGAACGCGGTCGCCTAGCGCTACCTGCACACTGCCGCGCTCGAGGTGAAAGTACTCGCCCGTGGTGCCGTCGCCGTGTAACACGACGACGAAGTTCGCGAGCCGGCTGCACTCTTCGCGCAAGCAGCCGCCGTCGTGAGAATCCTCGAACAGCACGACGACGCCGTCGCGTGCCGCGTGCACCGGCGTGCCCACGGGCATGCCGAAGTCGAGCGTGAATTGCTCCGCTCCCAAATGGCTCAGCTTCGCGCCGTACCCCTGGATGATCGGGTAGCTGACGTTTTCGCCGTACGGCAGGTGATACCGGTACGCGTCGTCGTGGTGCGCATCGACGCTGCCGAGCCGGATGTCCTGACGGCTCATGGTCGCGGACCAGGCGCCGGGCAGCGCGGTCGACAGCGGACGCGGCCACTCGCGCGGCGTGCGCGCGCCGCCGGCCGGCGCGACGAGGCGAAGCGCTTCGCTGACCGGCAAGTCCACACGCGGCGGCTGCGCCCATGCGGGGGCGGCCAGCAACGCTGCGAAAAACCCAAGCAAACGACCGAGAGGCGCGCAGTGGCGCCACGGTCGAACCAATGGCTTCATCCTCGTTCTTGTTGTTGTTAGCGGATGACGGAGAGAGTATGCCGCACCGCGCATCGGCCCGGGGCTGGGCTTCTACATAACCCTATCCGAGACGTTCGAGCAGGCTCTCCACACCGCCCAGCATGCGCTCCGACAGGGCGCGCCGGCGCTTGTACGCGAGGTGGTACAGGTCCCGCTGCTTGGCCGCTTCGAGAAGCACGTCGTCACTGGTGCGCAGCTCGTCGACGAGCTTCAGCTCGAGCGCGCGAATGCCGTGCCAGTGCTCGCCCGTGGCTACGCGCTCGAGATCCACCTGCGGTCGATATCGCGCGATCTCTGCCTTGAACAGCCCGTGCACGTCCTCGACTTCCTGGCGCAGCTTCTCGCGGCCTTCGTCCGTGTTCTTGCCGAACACCGTGAGCGTGCGCTTGTAGCGCCCGGCAGTGACCTGCTCGAAGTCGACGCCCTTCTCCTCGAGCAGCCGGTGGAAGTTCGGCAGCTGCGCGAGCACGCCGATCGAGCCGATGATCGCGAACGGCGCCGCGATCAGACGGTCCGCCACACAGGCCATCAGATACCCGCCGCTGGCCGCGACCTTGTCGACCGCAACCGTGAGCGGGAAGCCGCGCTGCTTCAATCGCAGCAGCTGCGAGGCCGCGAGGCCGTGCTCGTGCACGGTGCCGCCGGAGTTCTCGAGCTTCAGCAACACGTCGTCGCCGGGCTTCGCGACCTGGAGCACCGCGGAAACCTCCTCGCGCAGCGACGCCACAGCGCTCGCGCGCAAGTCGCCTTTGAAGTCGAGCACGAACGTGCGCGGTTTCGTCTGTTCCTGTTTGTCGCGCGCTTTGTCCGCGCGTTTGCGTTCCTTGGCGCGGGCTTTGGTTGCTTTCTTGTGGCGGCCCTTGCCGTCGATCGCGAGCGTCAGCTCGTCGGCCGAGTCTTCGAAGCTGCGATTCAAGTGCTCGACGACGAGCCCCTCGGCCCGACCGCCGCGACGCAACGTTAAGATGATCGCGACCAACGCGACGACCAGCACCGCCAGCGTCGCGAGCTCGGCCAGGAACAATCCGTACGCCGCGAAGAACTCGCTCACTCGCCGTTGAGCCCCACGTTGTTCTTCTCGAACACGCGGTCGGCGCGATAGCTCGAGCGCACGAGCGGCCCGGCCACGACTTCGAGGAAGCCGCGCGCGAGGCCCCACTGCCGGTACTGCTCGAACTCCTGCGGAGGCACGTAGCGCTCTACGGGCAAGTGGTTCGCGGTGGGCCGCAGGTACTGGCCGAACGTGACGATGTCGACGGCCGCGCGCTTCAAGTCGTCGAGCGTGGCGGCGATCTCGTCGTCCGTCTCGCTCAAGCCCAGCATGAGGCTCGACTTCGTCAACACGTGGGGTCGATGGCGTTTCGCGAACGCGAGCACGTCGAGCGTCTGCTCGTAGCCGGCGCGCGCGTCACGGACTCTGTGCGTTAGCCGGCGCACCGTCTCGAGATTCTGCGCGAACACGTCGAGACCCGATTCGACGACCGTGGCCACGTCGCTCAGTTTGCCGGAGAAGTCCGGCGTCAAAGCCTCGACGGCGGTGCTCGGACACAGCGCTTTGATCGCGCGAATGCAGTCGGCGTAGTGCTTGGCGCCACCGTCCGGCAGATCGTCTCGATCTACCGACGTCAGCACGACGTACTTCAGGTTCATGAGCTGCACGGTACGCGCGGAGTTCTCGATTTCGTCCGCATCGAGCCAGCCGTGCGGATTGCCGGTGTCGACGGCGCAGAACTGACACGCGCGCGTGCACACCTTGCCCATCAGCATCAACGTGGCGGTGCCGTTGTTCCAGCATTCGCCGATGTTCGGGCAGATCGATTCCTCGCAGACCGTGGCGAGCCGATGCTCGTGTACGGTCTTGCGCAGCGCGTCGAAGCGCTCGCCGCCCGGCATTCGCGCTTTCAGCCACGCTGGCTTCGGCTCGCGCGGCGCGGCCTGACGATCGGGGCGCGCCTTCACGCCGTTCTTGATCGCCGCGAAGCCCTGCTCGGTCTGGTACTTCGAGCCGGTCGTGACGACCGGGATGCCGCGAAACTCGTTCATCGTGCCTGCTAAGATCGGCCGGAGATTTCCCTGAAGTATCGCACGTATCCCGAGCACGGCCCATGGCCCGCTATCGCCCTCCGCGCCCCGAGAGCGCGAAATACATCACGCCCGAAGGCGCCGCTGCGTTGCGCCGCGAGCTCGACGAGCTGTGGCGCGTGAAGCGACCCGCCGTCACGCGCGCGGTGTCCGAAGCGGCTGCGCAAGGCGATCGGTCGGAGAACGCCGAGTACATCTACGGCAAGAAGCAGCTCGCGGAGATCGATCGGCGCGTGCGATTCCTGC
>Ga0326726_10005204_pt1 | contig 11805 bp, 9 predicted proteins | sample MHFenrmetagenome_2_FD_207603 | JGI IMG/M metagenome (GOLD analysis project Ga0326726, IMG submission 207603) | Lab enriched peat soil microbial communities from Michigan Hollow, Ithaca, NY, United States - MHF15MN | ecosystem: Environmental > Terrestrial > Soil > Wetlands > Peat | place: USA...
CAAGCAGGTGAAGTCTGGGGAGATTATCGGTGTGGAGTGAAATTTATTGATATCTCTCCGGAGGATATGAGCAAGTTGAAAAATTTCTTAGGAAGCTTTTCCCAATAATTACCTCCCAATTTTCCCAATTCTGATTGACTCCCTGCTTCTGATCTAATACACTCCAATCTAATGATAACCCTATTGAACGGCGACTCAAAGGCTAAACTCAAAAACGAATTTTCCTGGTCCTTTCTCCCTTCTCACCGATGTCTCAAATAACATCCCCATGGAAGAAGATCGATTTAATAAGGGGCCGTCATTCATGCCAAATCTCGACTAGAAAGGTGAATTCAGATGTTAATATGCCCGAAAAGTTCAATATGCCGCAGGCATGTATGGCCAGAATGAAGGAATTAACACCGTAGGGGGTTTTGGTGGTAAGGGTAATGACTTAAGTAGCGGATATAATTGGTGGCGGTGCAGGGATTTGAACCCCGGACACTGCGGATATGAGTTTAAACCCGATGAACCGGCAAGATGGGAATAATTAAAGAAGAATTTCCATTGTAATCAATAAGTTACAAAATTTCACCAATTACTTTCCAAAATAATTTGTAACTGGAAACCGCACGCTCACCCGTGCAGTTTCAAACTACAAAAACTCCCATCCCTTGGTAATCACCTTCCGAATTTCCCTATACCCGAACAGAACCCTAGGAGAACGCATCAAAAAATGGAGGTTGGAGCGAGAACTGTTCCAGAAGGATCTTGCGAAAATGATTGGGGTTAATGAAATGACCATAATCAATTGGGAGAAGGAAAGGACTAAACCGACCAAAAAGAATTTGGGGAGAATAAAAGCAACTCTGGGATTTGATCTGCCAATCTTTTCGTTTTAGATGGTTACTCTTTGTTTACACCGCCTCCAAAAATAAAGGAAGGTCGAAGACTTAAAACGCCGCAGGGGATATCTAGTCTCTTCTGAAAACATACCTTTTCTGCGGACGCATGATGCCTTAAGTTAAGAGGATGGGTGTTATTGTAGTTAGGGTTATCTTTACCCCAAGCAGTAAACTGGGGCAAATCACTTTGCAAGAGAGTCGGCCTCCAAAATCGCTTCGATGATGGTTCGTTTATCAACCTTGAAAGGCATATTATAGATGTACGAGCCTTCCTGGCATATTCTATGGGCGGCCCGTTCTATCTGTTCTAATCGAATTTCTTTTAGACCAAGTTCCTTCAAGCTAGTGGGTAATCCGATGCGTTTGTAAAATCGGATCAAGTCCTCTATAAAATCAAGCTCCCTCTTTTCTAAGATTAATTGAACGAGGATACCAAAAGCCACCTTTTCTCCATGTAAAGAATGATTCATTTCTGGGATCAGAGTGAAGCCAGCATGCACAGCATGGGCCGCGGCTAAACCGCCACTTTCAAATCCGAGGCCGCTCAGAAGAATATTGGCCTCGACAACATTTTCTAATGCTGGGGTGACTTCTTTATTTTCAGCAGATCTCTTAGCCTCTTCCCCATATCCCATGACGATCTCATAGGCCAAACTCGCCAAGTGTAAAGCAGCTTGAAAGGGCTTTGCTTTAAATAAATTCGTTGCTCCCGACTTCCAGCATGCCTCTGCTTCGAATTTTGTTGAAAGGGCGTCTCCCATTCCAGCAACAAGAAATCGAGCAGGAGCTCGTGCAATAATCCCTGTATCGACTAGAACCAGGGAGGTGTGCGGTTCCATTCGCAAGATCTCTTTTATTACGTGGGCTTCATCATAGAGAGCTACTAAGTGGCTAGTGGCCGCATCCGTTGCTGCGATGGTTGGAATAATCACGATTGGAAGCTTTAGCTGTATGCTAAGAGCCTTTGTTGTATCAGATGCCTTTCCTCCACCGATTCCTATGATCACCTCAGCCTTGCATTTCTCAGCTTCCTTTTTCAGCCGAAAAATCTCCGAATAACAACATTCTCCCTGGAATTTCTCCATCGTGAATATTCTACCAAAGCTTTTTAAAGCGCTCCCTATTCTATCTCCAACAATGGATAGCACAACCTCGTCACCGAAAATGAAAAATCGATCACCCAGAGGAGAGAGAATCTCTCCCAGGCGATCTAAAATTCCATTTCCTTGGATATATCGGTTTGGGGAGCCGAATATTTTCACTCTCCACCTCCTGTTGATGATGTCATCCGATTAAAGGGCAAAGCTTTCGAAGAGTGATGCAAGATTTCAGGCTTCGATTAGATGTTGTTTGGATGTAACCTCTCACTGGGTCTGGGGTATCTCCTGAAATACGTGGTGGAGAAGCTTCGAGGCTCCATCCAAATCCTCAGATACCCTTCGATAGACTTCAAATAGCTTCGTATAAGTCTCGTGGTTTTTGAGATTGGGTTCAAGGACATCGACATATCGAACACACTGGTTAACCGCCTCTTCCACGGACCTGAATAATCCTATCCCGATTCCTCCCACGAGGGCAGTTCCAAAAGAAGAGTCATCGATTTTGGGACGGAGCAATTCTAATCCAACCGTATCACAGACAATCTGTCTCCATAAGGGACTCCTTGCACCGCCACCGATTATTCGGAAGTCCTTAGCCTTAACACCCAATGTTTCCAATTCCTTAACACAGTTGTAAAGTGAAAAGGCCACGCCTTCTAAGACTGCTCTTACAAAATGCTCCTTTTTATGCCTTGGCGTAATACCCACGAAATCCGCTTTCAGATACGGATTCCAGATAGCACCTTGAAGGTAAGGATGGAATATCAGCCCTTCGCACCCTACCGGAGCCTTGGCAGCCAAATGGTCCATCAGTTTGTAGGAATTCAATCCCCATTTCTTTGAGGCGCCAATTTCTTCCTCACAGAGAGCATCTCTTAGCCATCGATAGCAAACAGCACAGGATATGGTTCCAGCTAATGTATACCATCTCGTCGGAATGATATGAAAGTATGCATAAACCCTGAGAGGTTTTGGATGGGGGTCTTCTGTTACCACTGCCACATTCCCCGCTGTGGCAATCTTGATGATTCCTTGGCCCGGTTCAATAGCTCCGGAACCAAAAGCTTCAGAGGCTTGGTCTGTAGTGCCTGTTACCACTGGAGTTCCCTCAAGGAGTCCTAATTCTTTGGCCGCAGTTTTGGTTAATCCCCCAACAATTTTATGGGGTGGATGAACAGGAGGAAGGATTTCTTTGGGGATCCCGGCTAAATCACAAATCTTCTCTGACCATTCCCTCTTGAAGACATTGAAGATCAGTGTTCCGTGGGCGTCCATCCAGTCTGTAGCCAAGACCCCGGTGAGTTTAAATCGGATGTAATCTTTTGGCATAAGAATTTTCTTCGTTTTCTTCCAGACATCTGGTTCGTTTTCTCTCACCCATACCAAATAGGGCAGAGTCCAATTGACATTGACTGCATGAAGGGTTTCTTGAAATATTTCTTGGCCATAAGCATTTCTAAGGGCCTCCACTTGGGAAATGGTTCGTTTATCTGTCCATAAAATGGCAGGGCGTAGGGGTTCGGACTTTTCATCCAACAGTACCAAAGTATGGGTTGCGGCTCCAATGGCTATTGAGACAATCTGCTGGGGTGATATGGCTCCGCTGGCCATGGCTTCCTTCAGAGTAACGATCAGCATCTGATACCATTCCTTGGGTTCCTGTTCGGACCATCCGGGGTGCGGATAATATGTAGCATATTCTTTATATCCACTCCCCACAACATTCCCTTCTTCTTCAACAATGGTCACCTTACACCCATTAGAACCAATATCCATTCCGACCATGCATTTCTTCCGCATCTTTGTTCCTTTCAAAGTCCCTTTGTCTAAGATCAGGAGAACTTCAATCGGATAGTATCGAAATTAAGGAACAAAGTCAACAAATGATTAATTTTATTGTGAATTCATCTACTTAACTCTTTGCAGATTATTGCAAAAAAAATCTTGACTTTTCATATTTTTTCAAATAATGTCATTTCTAATGATTCCCTACCAGAGAAGACAGAAAATTATTGAGCAGCTTCAGAAGAAGAAGATGTGTTCGGTAAATGAGCTAAGCAAGTTTCTGAACGTATCTGATACAACCGTTCATCGAGATCTTATCACCTTAAAAAATACAGGATTTATTTTAAAGGTTCACGGGGGTGCCGTTTGGGTTGAAGATAATATTGAGACTAATCATAAGGTGGAGCACAGGATTAATGTCCGTCTAAGAAGAGAGGTAGAGGAAAAGGAGGAAATTGCTAAGAAAGCCGCCCAATTAATAAGTGATGAAACGTCGGTATTCTTAGATCACTCATCGACATGTATTTATCTTGCTCGTGAACTGAGACTTAAGAAATACCAACATTTAGTGTTGGTTACTAACTCAGTAAGAATCCTGGATGAATTAGAAGGTCATATTACTATCCATGTCATTTCAACGGGAGGGGCTTTACAACACCAGTGGAGTGCTTTAACAGGGCGTTATGTGCTCGATTTTATATCGAAGCTCAATTTTGAGCAAATTTTTATCTCTTGCGGCGCGATCTCCACAGAAAGGGGATTGATGACTTCTTTTCCCTTCGTTGCCGAGATCTTGAAAAAGGCGAGTGAGGTAACTCGGGAAATCAATCTGCTCGTGGATAGTTCAAAGTTTTCTAAAATGGGCGCATTTTCTGTGATGCCCGCTTCTCAGGTAAGTAGAATAATAACCGATAAGAAAATCGATTCCAAGTTAGCTGAGAAATACAAAGATCTCGGTATAGAACTCGTCATTTAAGACGAGCACGATTGAACGATTGACTAAAATATTCTGACTCTGAATGAGAAGACAAGACCGATTTCTGTATCCAAGTGATTAAGAATTGATAGCCTCGGGTTAATCGAGTATGGCACAGGTTATTATAAAAAATCTAAAAAAGACTTTCGGGAAGGTCATAGCTGTCAAGGACTTTAATCTGGACATCAAAGATGAGGAATTTGTTGTTCTGGTAGGGCCGTCTGGATGTGGAAAGACTACGGCGTTAAGATTGGTTGCGGGCCTCGAAGATATCGAGGAGGGAGAAATCTACATCGGGGATCGTTTAGTCAATGAATTGGATCCGAAAGATCGAAATGTCGCAATGGTTTTTCAAAATTATGCCTTGTACCCTCACATGAATGTCTATAGAAATATGGCCTTTGGGTTAAAGCTCAGGAAGGTTCCGAGGAGTGACATTGAGGAAAGGGTCAAAAAGGCTGCGAAAATCCTGGGGATTGAGCAACTTCTTGATAGAAAACCAAAACAGTTGTCCGGTGGACAGATGCAGCGTGTAGCCGTAGGTAGAGCAATAGTGCGGGATCCTGACGTCTTCCTTTTCGACGAACCCTTAAGCAACCTGGACGCAAAATTAAGGACTCAGATGCGCAGCGAGTTGGCTAAACTCCATCAAGAGTTAGGGGCAACCATGATTTACGTCACCCATGACCAGGTGGAAGCCATGACAATGGGCGACCGAATTGTGGTCATGAAGGATGGATTGATTCAGCAGGTCGGAAACCCTCTCGAGATATACGAAAATCCCAAAAACCTCTTTGTGGCTGGCTTTATTGGGAGCCCCGCAATGAACTTTTTTGAAGGAATTTTGACAAAGGAAAATTCGGAATTGGTATTTAAGAGGGATAGTCTGTCCCTTAAGATCCCGACGCCCAAGAACGATAAGATTCATGAATGGGTGGGCCGAACCATTGTTTTGGGGATTCGGCCGGATGACGTCCGATTAGCTGCGGTCGCCTCGGAGAAAATCAATACCATTCAAACCAAAGCCGAAGTTGTTGAGCCTTTGGGCTCAGAAACTCTTATCACGGCTACTGTGGAAAGAACCTTGTTTTTAGCCAAGATCATAGGAGTGGTTCGCATCAAATTCGGGGAGACCCTTTCTCTGCATTTTGACACAACAAGGGTTCATCTATTTGATAGCGAATCGGGAAAGTGTTTAGCAAATGAAGAATAGGAGATCCTAAAAGGTCAAGAAAGGAGGTGATCTTCAAGAAGTTTAGTTGGGAGTGAAGGGATGAAGAACTAATTACTGGCTCTACTATGGACGGGAGGTAAAACATTATGAAAAAAAGGGGTGTCGAAAAAAAACCTAAGGGCATGACAAGAAGAAAATTCCTGAAGATGGCAGGAGCTGCAGGGGCGACAATGTTAGTATCTGCCCCTTTTGTCCACACGAGTGAGAAAATCACTCTTCGCGTTATCAGTCAAGAACCGGACCCAGGTACGATTAAAGTTTTGGAATCAAACTTTGCAGAATGGGAAAGCAAAACAGGTGTGAAGGTGTTGCTGGATACTGTACCAGGGGGTGAGGTTTTTCCGAAACTGACAGCATCTATCAAAGCAGGTAATCCTTATCACTTGGGCAATGAGCTTTTTATTGGAAATATTAACATTATGGCAGCGAACGGATGGACCGTTCCTCTGACCGACATGATCAAGAGGATTGGGGTAGATGATTTTGGGCCGAATATTCTGTTCCCCATGAAGGGAGAAATTTGGTGGTATCCCTATGACTATAACTTCGCCCACTGGTTTTACAGAACGGATGTTTTCAAGAAGAAGGGATTGAAAGAACCAAAAACATGGGCAGAATTTTTGCACAACGCTAAAGCCTGTACAGCCGGTGATATGTACGGTTGTTGTTTAGGAACCGGAAACGGCCAATGGGTAGATTGGCTGGCTATCCCTTTTATGTGGGCAGAAGGGATTCAACTTTTTGATAACAAGTGGAATGTGATCTTTGATTCACCTCAGATGAAGCCCAAAGTCATTCGATATCTGAATTTCTTTAAGGAGCTTTATCAATATATGCCACCCGGGATGACCCAACTTGTTTGGGCTGACCATATCAAACTATTCATCACAGAAAAAGTGGCGATGTCGCCCTATAGCGGCAGGCTTGTGGATCATGTCGATAGATATTCCCCCCAGTTAGAAGATAAGGTTGGAATATTTACGTATCCGAGCAGTGATGGCAAGCGTTTTGCCGTAGGTCATGGTTATGACGGTTGGTTCGTAGTGAAGACGAAATACTCGGAAGAGGCTAAAAAACTATTGGAATGGCTCGTGACAGAAAAACTTATTGAGTTTTACGCCACCGTACCGATCCACTATCAGCCGACCAGAATGTCTATTTATAACGACCCTCGCTGGAAGTCTATCCCGAGTGTGAAGAAGCACTGGGATGTTGTTCAAGTTATGAAAAGTTTCCTTACCCGAAAGGATATTGTTCTCGATTGCGTGGATATCCAAGGCCCTGAGATTGATCCAAGGCCTGGAAAGATAACAAGGGAATTTATAATGCCAACGATGCTGCAAAATCTCGTTCTCAAAAAGCTTGCACCAGAGGAGTGTGTTAAGATCGCGGCTGATTCCATGAGAAAAGTGATGAAAGAGGGTTAAAAATTCTTTTAAGTCATCCAAGAGGGGGAACCTGAGATTTAATCCTCAGGTATCCCCCAACCATTTTACAGAATAAAGAGATGAAATTTAAAGATAAACACATCATCATTCCTTTTTTGGCACCCGGAATACTGGTTACTCTTTTTTTCATTGTCATCCCCCTTTATATGGCCATCAGGTTAAGCTTTTTCCATTTGGAATCCTACATCAGTCCGGCTAAGTTTGTTGGATTGAGCAACTATATTCGTATATTACACGAACCGGCCTTTTGGAATGCTTTGAAAAATGGTCTCTTCTATTCTTTAGTTTGTATTGTTCTTCAAGTCTCCCTCGGAATCGGATTTGCCCTTATTCTTAATGAGCAGTTTAAAGGGAAATCCTTTGTCAGAGGTCTAACATTATTGCCATATATTCTCCCCACTGTAGTGGTTGCGTTAACCTGGCAGTGGATGCTGGATGGGAACGTGGGAATCATCACTGTTCTCGCCAATAAAATAGGTTTGGGCAGGATCAATTGGCTTGAAACACCTAATTTGGCAATGTTTACCGTGATATTGGTGAGCGTTTGGACATGGACCCCATTCGTTACGACATCCTTTTTAGCTGCTCTTCAAACGATCCCCCTGGATCTGTCGGATGCAGCGAAGGTAGATGGTACATCTTCCTGGCAGAGGTTTTTTTACATCACTCTGCCTATCCTTAAACCTATCTTGGTCATCATCATACTGCTGAGAGGAATTTGGATGTTCAATAAGTTTGATATTATATGGATCATGACAAAGGGAGGACCTCTAAGAGCAACTGAACATCTTCCCATTTTGACCTATCAGAAAGCCTTTCAGTTTTATGATGTGGGCGGAGGTACAACGGTTGCCACGATATCTTTTCTCTTTCTATTTGCGGTTGTTATGATTTATTTGAAAGTCTTTCCAGTTGAAGATTAAAGAAATATCAATATGAAGAAAAAACGGAAACCATTGAGAAAAGTGATCATTTATGGTTTGGTGATCTTCATCTCCATCTATTCATTTTTCCCCATGTACTGGATGTTTATCTCTTCATGCCGTGCCTATAAAGAGCTGTTTTCCAGTGTCAGTCTCATCCCGGGTCCATTTTCTTTGAAATCCTATATCAACCTTTTGAGCATGACAAAATACTTGATCAATTTTAAAAATAGTTTATGGGTCGCTTTTTTCACAACCGGAATTACATTGATTTGTTCAATACTGATGGCTTACGTGATCACACGATATCGGTTGAGGGGTAAACGATTTATTCTTCATTCCATGCTTTTCAGCTATATGTTCCCCCCCCTGTTGCTGGCTGTGCCCCTCTATTATATTTTTACGAAACTCGGTATTATCGACTCCTTATGGGGTTTGATCATTTCTCATACCACCATCACACTACCTCTTGGTGTATGGCTGCTGTGGGGTTTCTTTAAAGCCATGCCATTCGAATTGGAAGAGGCGGCGAGGGTCGATGGTGCTAGTCGAATAAAGGCATTTTTCATGGTGGTCCTTCCCTTATCTCTTCCTGGGATACTCACTGCGGGTATTTTCTCCTTTCTGCTTTCTTGGACTGACTATACCTTTGGTCTAATCATTCTTTCCTCCGATATCAAGAAGACTCTTCCTGTAGGATTGGCAACGATGCTGGGGGCCCACGATTTAAATTGGGGAGAGATCATGGCAGGTGCCTTTTTGATCACTGTACCGTTATTGGTCATATTTGTTTTTGTCAGCCAATATTTCGTCAAGGGACTTACCGCAGGAGCAGTGAAAGGGTAGGTCAAGGATTAGGAAAAGTTATGGTCATACTTAACAAACTTATAAGTGATCTTATTTATACTGAATTGGCCGATGTTGTTGGTCCGGAATATATCACTCGCCGTCGGGTGGACAAACTGGCTTATGCGGTGGATACTTCTTGGATTTCGCAAATGTGGATAGACCGGGGACAGGACCCTCCAACAGCTGATTTCATTCTATTTCCTCACAATGCCCAAGAGATCTCAGAAATTATAAGGGTGGCAAATACCCACCGCCTCCCGGTGGTTCCTTGGGGAGGAGCCTCTGGTTCGCAGGGGGGTGTCATCCCGCTGTATGGCGGGATCATTATTGACCTAAAGCGGCTCAATCGGCTTATAGAGATAGATGAAGAGAGTTTAACCGTTACAGCTGAGGCAGGCATTATTGGTCAAAAGCTTGAGTGGGAGCTGAACGAGAGAGGATTAACCCTTGCTCACTATCCAGCCTCCGAATACGCAGCTACTCTTGGGGGTTATATTGCCGCTCGAGGGTCTGGAACGCTTTCGACGAAATATGGCAAAGCGGAAGATATGGTCATGTGGATCAAGTTGGTGACCCCGACTGGAGAGATCATAGAAACATTACCCGTCCCGAATCATGCTTCGGGGCCAGGATTGCTTGAGCTCTTTGTAGGATCAGAAGGAACTCTCGGAATTATTGTCGAGGTTAAGATGCGGGTCGATCCCCTCCCAGAAGAACGCCGCTTCCAGAGCTTTCTCTTTGAAGACTTGAATAAGGGCATTGAAGCTGGGAGGCGAATCATGGCTCAGCGATTAAACCCTTGCGTCATTCGACTTTATGATGAAGTGGACACTAAGAAATACGTGAAACGAGTTTTGAACCTCGATGTCACAGGTTCTTACATGGTCATTGGAGTGGATGGTTTCAGGGTATTAAATGATGTCATATGGAAAAAAATCTTCGAGATTTGCATAGAGCTTGGAGGGAAAGATTTAGGGAGCGAAGCCGGACAAAAATGGTGGGACCATCGGTATGACTTTTACTTTCCCCCTCACGTCAAAGCATTACCCAAGCTTTTTGGGACCATCGAGACAGTAACAACCTTCAAGAATATTAAATCCCTTTATTATGCCACAAAGGAGATTATCGAAAAGCAATACGCCGATTATAGGGCATCCTTTTTTGCTCACTTTTCGCACTGGTACCCCTGGGGGGTCATGGTTTATGCCCAGTTCATGGTTGACGAGCCCCCTCAAGACCCGGAACAGGCCTTAGATTTGCACAATCATATTTGGGCCGATGTGGCCAAATGCTTCATCGCTCACGGTGGAGTTCTGAATGAACATCATGGGATTGGTTTGAAGCTGGGTTGGCTCATGCGGAAACAATACGGTCCTGCCTGGCCGAAGATGGTCGACATCAAAAATGCGCTCGATCCTAATGGGATTATGAATCCTGGAAAGTTGGGTTTCGGCCCGCCCAAATAATTCAGCTTACATTCGGAGGCGATCTATTTAATGAAAGAATTTGAGAGACACCTTGACACAATTAATTCCTGCCGCTTCTGCCCCATGTGTCGTCATGTCTGCACCGTGAGCGAATCGATGCACAGAGAGACTGTTACCCCAAAGGGGAAGGGTCTGACTCTTTTTTCCATCCTCAAAGGTCTTCAGACCTTTGATCGTGATGTGGCAGAAGTGATGTACCAGTGTGCCCTCTGCCAGGTCTGTCACGAGTGGTGTGTAGGGAATTGGGATATCACGGATCCCATCTTGGAGGCGCGTAGAAGAATCGTCTCTTTAGGAATCGAACCTGCACAGGTGCGCCAGATCAGGACAAACATCATCGAAGAAGGGAACCCCTATGGGGGCAAACGCGATGAACGTTTCGCCTCCATTGGTTCGGTCCCGGTAAAAAAAGGAGCTTCAGTGCTCTACTTTGCTGGTTGTGGTACTGCTTATCGTCGGCCAGAAATTGCCCGTGCTGCAATAGCAGTTCTCAAAGCCCCAGGCATAAAATATACACTGTTGTCAGATGAAGAATGTTGTGGGGCTTATTTGGACATTATGGGATACCGGGAAGATGCACGAGCATTGGCCCAGAAGAATGTGGAACGTTTCAAAGATTCCGGTTGCAACACTTTGGTTATGGGATGTCCTCATTGTCTTTATACGATAAAAGAAATGTATCCCCAGTGGGGGGTAAAGCTTCCTGAAGGAATTCGGTTGATCCACACAACAACCTATCTGCGAGAACTTGTGATGCAAGACCGGATTAAATTGAAACCATTACATAAAACAGCAACCTATCAGGATCCTTGCCGCTTAGGTCGCTATTGTGGCATTTACAAAGACCCGCGGGATGTCCTGATTAGTATGGATGGGCTAAATTTAGTCGAAATGAGGTGGAACCGTGAAAAGGCCAATTGTTGTGGTTACGGGTCTGGGTTGGCTTTGACTTTTCCCAAATTAGCCGACAACATCGCGATGGACAGGTTTGCTCAGGCAAAAAAGACGAAAGCCGAGATTCTGATAACCGCTTGTCAGTCTTGCAAGAGCGCCTTTTTAGACCAATCTTCAAAAGAAAACAGCCTCAAGATCATGGATCTTGTCGAACTGGTGGCTGAG
>Ga0326726_10005205_pt1 | contig 11803 bp, 6 predicted proteins | sample MHFenrmetagenome_2_FD_207603 | JGI IMG/M metagenome (GOLD analysis project Ga0326726, IMG submission 207603) | Lab enriched peat soil microbial communities from Michigan Hollow, Ithaca, NY, United States - MHF15MN | ecosystem: Environmental > Terrestrial > Soil > Wetlands > Peat | place: USA...
TTCCGTTCGAGAAGACGATCGCCGGTGTGCGGGTCGGTCTCGTCGACGGGCAATACGTCATCAACCCGACGTTCGCTCAGCGGAAGGAAAGCAAACTCGACCTCGTCGTCGCAGGCAGCAAGGACGGCCTCGTGATGGTCGAAGCCGGCGCCAAAGAAGTGACCGAAGCGCAGGTCGTCGAGGGACTCAACCAGGCTCACGCGGCGATCAAGCAGATCATCACCGCGATCGACGACATGGCCCGCGAGGCGGGGAAGAAGAAGCTGGCGGTGCCCCGCAAGGAAATCGCGGCCGACTTCTACCGTGAGATCGAGGGCAAGGTCTTCGAACCGCTCGCGAGGGCCATGCGGATCCACGACAAGCTCGAGAACTACGAAAGCGTCGAGACGGCGCTCAAAGAGCTCGTGGCGGCCATCCCGGAGACCGAAGCGGAACGGCGCGCCGACGCGAAGGCGATCTTCAAGGAGCTGAAGGAAAAAGTCCTCCGCGAAGAAGTGCTGACCCGCGGTGTGCGGCTCGACGGACGCAAGTTCGACGAGATCCGCCCGATCTGGATCGAGACCGGCGTTCTTCCCCGCACACACGGATCGGCCATCTTCACTCGCGGCGAAACGCAGGCGCTCGTCACCTGCACGCTTGGCACCGACGACGACGCGCAGAAGATCGAGACGTTCGAAGGCGAGACGTGGAAGAGCTTCATGCTCCACTACAACTTCCCGCCGTTCTCGGTCGGCGAGGTGGGACGCATGTCGGGCCCGGGCCGGCGCGAAGTCGGCCACGGCGCGCTCGCCGAGCGCTCGTTGACACCGATGCTGCCGGCGGACGATCAGTTCCCCTACACGGTTCGGATCGTCTCCGACATCCTCGAGTCGAACGGTTCCTCGTCGATGGCCTCGGTCTGCGGCGGATCGCTGTCGATGATGGACGCGGGCGTGCCGCTGAAGGCGCCGGTGGCCGGCGTGGCGATGGGCCTCGTCATGGACGAGAAGACGGGCAAGTACGCCGTCCTCACGGACATCGCGGGCGCCGAAGATCATTACGGCGACATGGACTTCAAAGTCGCCGGCACGGCAGACGGCATCACCGCGCTCCAGATGGACATCAAGGTCTCCGGCATCACCGCGGAGATCATGACGAAGGCGCTCGACCAGGCACGGCGCGGCCGCATGCACATCCTCGAGAAAATGAAGGAAGTGCTCGCGGCGCCACGCCAGAGCATCTCGATGTTCGCGCCACGTATCGTGACCATCCGGATCCCGGTGGACAAGATTCGCGACGTCATCGGTCCAGGCGGCAAGATGATTCGAAGCATCATCGAACGCACCGGCGTCAAGATCGACGTCGAGGACGATGGCCGCGTGAACGTGGCGTCGGCCGATGGAGATTCAGCCCAGAAAGCGATCTCGATTATTCAGGAGCTGACGGCCACGCCGGAGCTGAACAAGACGTACCTGGGCAAGATCCAGCGCATCACCGATTTCGGTGCGTTCGTCGAAATCATGCCCGGCACTGACGGCCTGCTGCACGTGTCCGAGATCGCGAACCACCGCGTGAAGGACGTGCGCGACGAGCTCAAGGAAGGCGAACAGGTGCTCGTCAAGGTCATCAACATCGATCCCACAGGAAAGATCAGGCTCAGCCGGAAGGCGCTGCTGCAGGAAGGCGGGACCACACCTCCGCCGCCCGCCGCGCAACCCCACTAGACCGCGCGGGAGCTTCAGCCCCGCGCGCCCGTTATCCCGAACGCCTGCGCCGCGGCGATCCGCTCGCGCACGGGCGGATGGCTGTAGAACAGCATCTGCACGAGCTTCGAGGGCTGCTCCTCGGCGAGGTTCTGGGCCGCCAGCCGGCGCATCGCGGACACGAACGCGGCTGGATTTCGTGTGAGCGCCAGTGCAAACCGGTCGGCGCTTCGCTCGAAGGCCCGTGACATGGCGTGCGCGAGCGGCAGCATGACGAACGACACCGCGCCGGTCGCCAGGACCAGCAGAGGCATGGCCGCGACATCGGCGCTGCTCCTGAATCCGAGACGAGGCGAGAATCCGTCAAGGACGCGCGCGGCAAGACAAAGGCCGGCCAGAATCAGCGCGCTCTCGAACAGAATCCCTTTCCAGATGTCCCCGTGCACGTGATGCCCGATCTCGTGCGCGAGCACGACCTCGATCTCGTCGTCGGAGTACTCAGCCAGCATCGTGTCGGAGACGAGAATCCGGCGCGTGGTTCCCAGGCCGGCCAGCGCGGCGTTTGCCTTCCGCGTCTTCTCGCCGAGGCCCCATTCATATGCGCCGAGAACCTTTGCGCCGGCGCGATCGGCAAGCCCGACCAGGCGGACTCGCAGCGTTTCGCGATCGAGCGGCTTCACGCGATAGAAGATCGGCAGCAGCAACACCGGCGCAACGTTCGTCAGGCCGGTCACAATCGCTGCGAGCACCAGCCCGGCGGGAAGCCACCAGGCGTGCGGCGAATAACGAATCGCCGCATAGACAATCGACGCGGCGGCGCTCGACAGGATGAAGCCGAGGGCCAGCGATTTCACCTGATCGGCCAGCCATCGCTCAGCGCGCTCGTTCGACAGGCCGTAGCGATGTTCCAGGACGAAGCCGCTGTAGACAGCGAGAGGAAGACTGCCGACCTCGTTGAGCAGGAGCAGGAATCCGACGTAGAAAACAACGGTGACGCCCGGGTGCCAGCCTCCCTGACCGACAATCGACGCGGCGCCGCGTTCGGCGACGTTACGCAGCCCGATACTCGCGCCGCTCCACAGCAGTCCGACGAAGAGTGCCAGCGTCCAGGCGAGTGACGCCAGGTGCGACCATCGCTTGAGACGATGGTACCGGCTGGCCCTGTCTTCGTTCATTCCGCGAGTTTTTCAGGGCGCAAGCCGTCGGTCTGTTCCTGCTTGACGTCCTCGACGCCGGATGTGATTGAGACGCCGCCATTCACGGTGTTGAGTGTGATCGACGTGCCGCCGCCGTTCAACACACCCTCGAAGTGTCTCCTCGACTCATCGCGAACCTCGAACTTGAGGCCAGACATCTTGATGCCGCCGTTGACCCAGCCGGCCGAGACCGTCGCCTTGGCGGTCTCTGGAAGAGCCAGGCGGACGCCCCCGTTGACCGTCGTCATGACGACGTCGCCCTTCCCGACCGACGCCAGCCGAATCCTGATGCCCCCGTTCACGACGCGCGCTTCGACGCCGCCGGCGATTGCGGTGCCCACAATCCCGCCATTCGTCGTCCGCGCGATCAACCGGCCTTCCACGGACTTCACCTCTACCCCGCCGTTGACGGTGACGGCCCGGATGCTCACCGTCCTCGGAGCCTTGACGTGATATCGCACTTCGAAGCTCGCGCCGATCAGGATGCCTTCGAGCTTCTGCGTCTCCACGGAGACCGAATCGGGTGTGGCGTGGTCGACGATCGACACCCGCTTCAGCAGATCGCTGGCGAGCTGGTCCGTGGCGCCGCGCGCAATCCGCTCAGCGGTGATTTCGACGGTCGAACCGTCCACGCCCTCGACGTCGACGCGTCCGTTGACGTTCGCGACCGACACTTCCCCGGTTTTTGAAATCTGGTAGCTCCGGGTCCACGTATCGCTGGCTCGCGCCTGGAACGGTCCGACCGGGAAACCGCACGCGGCCGCGGCGAGGGCGAACGCCACCGCCCCAATGATCCGGAAGCCGCGGGATGAACGCCGCTCAGGACGGTGATACATGGTGCCTCCGGCCGTACATACGCGGCGTGCTGGTTCTCAGTTCAACTGGACTGAGATCAACTTGGACACGCCAGGCTCTTCCATGGTGACGCCGTACAGGCGGTCGGCGATTTCCATGGTCTTCCGGTTGTGCGTGATGAGGATGAACTGCGTGTGATGCAGCATGGCCCGCAGCATCTCGACAAACCGGCCGATGTTCGCATCGTCGAGCGGAGCGTCGATTTCGTCCAGCAGGCAGAAGGGACTCGGCTTGTACTTGAACAGGCCGAACATGAGCGCGATGGCCGTCAGGGCCTTCTCACCGCCCGAGAGCAGCTGGACGCTCTGCAGGCGCTTGCCCGGCGGCTGCGCGATGATCTCGATGCCGCTTTCGAGCGGGTCGTTTTCGTCGAGCAGCGTGAGACCTGCCCGTCCACCGCCGAACAGCGTACTGAACGTCTCCTGGAAATTCCTGTTGATCGCGGCGAACGCCTCTGCAAAGCGCTGCCGCGTCGTCTCGTCAATCCGCTTGATCGCCTGGGTTGTCTGGGCGATCGAGTCGACGAGATCCTTGCGCTGCGTCGTCAGAAAGCCGTGGCGCGCTTCGAGCTCGTCGAACTGCTCGATCGCCATCATGTTGACCGGCCCCAGCCGCTCGATTTTGGCGCGGAGATGGGTGATCGCCTCTTCGGCGCTCAACGCGCGTTCCGTCGCGGCCATGACGGCGGCGTCCACCGCGGCGTTGTCGGCCGGCGGTTCTTCGTCCGCGTCCCCGGCCTCGACGCCGTCGTCGACGCAGATGACGCGCGCATCGGGCGTCGCCTGCCCCCGCCTCTCGAGCTCCTCGACTTCGACCACGACCTCGTCGAGAGTGGCCTGAACGCTCTCGACACAGGAGGACGCGAGGTGCTCGAGAGTGCTTTCGGCGGTGGCGCGCGCGATGTCGAATTCCGCGACCGCCGCCCGGATCGCATCGAGCGACCCGCGCGCGTCCCTGATCGCCGCCTCCTGCGACTCGCTGGCGGCGCGCAGCGCAGCCACGGCGTCATCGGCGTTCCGCACGTCGCGGCGGAGGTCGTCGAGGGATCGCACGTCGGCGTCGAGCGTCGCCTGCCCCTCAATCACGGCGGCGTGCAGGTCCTCGATCCGCCGGCGTGTGTCATCGCGCTCGACGGCTAGGGCCACCGCGCGCGCCTCGAGCTCAGCGCCGGCCTCCTCGAGCCTGTGTACTTCGGCGGCCAGTGCAGTCGCGCGCTCGACGAGCGCCGCGTGAGTGGCTCCGGCTTCGGCCGCCCGCTGATTCAGCGCCTCGGCGGCCTCGCGCGCCTCGAACACCCGGCGCTGGGCGCCGACCAGCCGTTCGTCCGCCGCCTGCTGATCGCCTTCGAGCCTTGCAATCGACAGACGCGCTTCCTCCTGCCGACGGTCGAGCGTGTCGCGCTCCTCTTCCGCCTGCTGGCGCTCGCGGGCAAGCTGCTCGCTTTTCTGGGCGAGCCGGGCCGCCTCGTCCTCGGCGCGCTGCAGCTGCGCCTCCTGAGCCACCACGAATTTTTCCTGCTTGTGGTGCTCGGCCGCCAGCGCGTCAAGGGCGTGCAATGCCTGTGCGATGGTGGCGTCGAGGGTTGAGGTTTCTCCCGCAAGGCGATCGAGCGTCTCGCGCTCCGCCTCGATGCGCGCGCGAAGGTCCTTGATCTCGCGTTTGGTTTCGAGAATTCCGCGAGCCTCCCGCCGGGTGCCGCCGGTCACGAGATGCGGACCACGGAAGACGTCGCCTTCGGCCGTTGCCACGGGCAGCGCTGTGATCCAGCTTGCCTCCGCAGCGTGCGCATAGGAATCGGCGATCCACGCGCCGCCGATCGCGTGACGAATCGAACCGGCGTACATACCGTGAACCCGGACAACCGAAGACAATGGGACAACGCCTGGCGGTGTCGGGCCCGCATCGGTGGCCACCGGCGGCATCGCCGAATCGGCAGCAGGAACTGCAATCAGAAATCCGCAGCGGCCCGCCCCTTCCTGTCGCACCAGTTCGAAGCCGGCCGACGCGTGCTCGGGACGCTCGACAATGACGTGCTGGAGCAGGTCGGCGAGGCACGCCTCGACAGCCCGCTCGTAACCAGTCTCGACTTCGAGGTAGTCCGCGACGGCGCCCTTCTGTCCGACGCGGCCGTTCGCCTGGACGAGCAGCGCGCGGGCGGCATCGCCAAAACCGGCCCGCGCCGCGTCGAGCTCCTCGAAGGAAGTGAGTCTGGCCTGGAGACCCGCGAGTTCCTGCTCGCCCGCTCGCACCTGCCGCGACCGCCACTCGTGTTCGATGCGGGCGCTCGCCAGCTCCGATTCGCGGGCCGCACGGGCGACGCGCGTGGCGTCGATGGACTGCTGGCCTCGCCGCAGGCCTTCGACCGCCGCCGCGCGGTCCACAGCCACGCGATCGGTTTCGATCCGGACGTCATTGATCTCGACGTCGAGCTTCGAAAGGGTCTCGCTCACCCGGTCGCGCGCGATGCCGGCGTGTTCGAGGGCGTGCCGCAATGCCGTGGCCGAATTCAGCGCCGAGAACACCTCGCTCCGGGAAGCCTCGACGTCGGCCTCGAGACCTTCAATCTGCCGGTGCGCCGCGTCGTACGCGTCCGCCCCGGAGGCGAGGGACGCGGCGGCGCGGTCGCGCTCGTTGTTCGCGTCAGCCAGCGCCGCACGCCGGCTCCGCAGGGCGGCCTGGGCGGGCTCGCGGCGTGCCTCGAGCGCGGCCAGTTCGGCGGCCACCGTCGCCGTTCGGGATTCCAGTGTGCGAATCTGTTCGCCGTCGAAGGTGATCTGCTGCTGTTGCCGATTGATGCTCAGCTCGCAGGCATGTGTCGCTTCGCGGCTCGCCGTCGAGCGCGACTCGGCCTCGACGAGCTCGATGCGGGTCCGGCTCAGATCCGTTTCAACTTCGGCCACGCGCGCCGCGGCGGCCGACTCGCGCATCTTCGCGTCGGTGAGACGCACGCGAGCCGATTCGATCGTCTCGGCGAGCTGCCGGTATTTGCGCGCGAACAGGACTTTCTCCCACCGCCGCAGCTCGTCGCGCAGACGCTGATACCGGCGCGCCTTGCCGGCCTGCCGCTTGAGCGTGCCCCGCTGCTTTTCGACCTCGAACACGATGTCGTCGATGCGCGTCAGGTTGAGCTGGGCTGCTTCGAGCTTCAGTTCGGCGGCCCGCCGCCGCGACTTGTACTTAGTGACGCCCGCGGCTTCCTCGATGAGCTGTCGGCGATCGGTCGGACGCGTGCTGAGGATGAGGCCGATTTTCCCCTGCTCGATGATTGCGTAAGCCTTCGCCCCAAGGCCCGTGTCCATCAGCAGTTCGTGAACGTCGCGCAGACGGCACACCTGGCCATCGATCAGATATTCGCTCTCGCCCGAACGGAACAGCCGCCGCGTGACTTCAACTTCGCGAGCGATCGACTGCAGGATCTCCTCGGCCTCCAGCCGGCTGACCGGAGCCGACGCGCCGGCATTCGACGGGCCGTGGAAGCCGCTATCTCCATTCGCGCCGGGCTCGGAACCCTCACCGCCGCCAGATGGATGCGCTCCGCTCGAGGACGTCTCGTCGATCGAGAGCGCGGGACCGGAGATGCTCTTCGCCACACCGCTGAAGCGCAGACGAACTTCGGCGGCGGCGGTCGGCTTGCGCGCGTCGCTGCCGTTGAAGATGACGTCCTCCATCCGCTCGCCACGCAGGCTCTTGGCGCTCTGCTCACCCATGACCCAGGTGATGGCATCGGCGACATTGCTCTTGCCGCAGCCGTTCGGACCGACGATCGCTGTCACGCCTTTGTCGAAGGCAAGCTCCGAGCGATCCGAAAAGGACTTGAAGCCGTTAATCTCTAAACGTTCGAGCCGCATGGCGCACACCACGGCATCCCGGAGAGATGCCCCAAAGAAGTGGAATTGCTGGCTGGGAGACAGTCTGACAACGGACCGAATTCAGCGGCCTTTTCGCTTTCTGAACCCCAGAAAGCGGCCCCGGGCCGAAACGGTCGTCAGTGTAACAAGGGCTACCTATTGGGGCAAGGGCAATCTGGTGCGCAATTTATTGTGTTACTTGCCCCAAACTGAAGCTGCCGACCCTAGTGAGCCGCTTTGGACGGCGTTCGAGACAGGTCCGACAGCTTCTGCGCTTCGCCGAACATCGTGAGCGCCACGCGCGCCTGTGGATCGACCTCCACGAGATGACGACGGGCCTCGGCCACGCCGAAGAGCGCGCGATCGATCTCGAACCGCATCATCGCCCGGATGAAGTCAGCATCCTTTTTGAACGCGTCCTCGTCGATCTTGATGCGATCGGCCTTCAGCAGGTCCCGGAATTCGCCAATCATCGCATCGTCGACGACGAAGTTGGGCTTGACGGTTTTGCGGCCGGTCGCAATCTGCTTGATGCGCGCGTCGCCTTCGGCATCGAAGCGCGTCGCGTAATTCGTGAACTCGCCACGAGAGTAGAGCGAGCGTCCGAAACGTGACGGGTTGAAGCCCTCGAGCGGACCGGCAACACGCCTGTCGGGTTCGATGCCGCCGCCGCTGTATACCGGACGTCCGGAGTCGGTGCGCTTCAGATCGCTGGCGTTGTGCGCCTTGTTCGCGTCCTGATCCTTCATCGTATACGTGAGGTATTCGTCGAACGTGGCGTCCCACGGCCGCTGGATCAGACGGCCGCTCGGTGTGTAGTAATGCGCCGTCGTCAGCGCGAGTCCGGCGCCGCCGCTGATGCGATAGATCGACTGCACCAGGGCCTTGCCGAAGGTGGTTTCGCCGACGACATACGCCCGGTCGTGGTCCTGCAGCGCGCCCGTGACGATTTCAGAAGCGCTGGCGCTGCTTCGGTTCGCCATCATCACAATCGGAATCTTCGCGAACTCGCCGTCGTCCGATGCACGGTAATCCTGATCGGAATTCGCGATGCGGCCGCGGGTGTAAACGATCATCTTGCCGCGCGTCGTGAACTCGTTGACGACTTTGATGGCCTGGTCGAGAGGGCCTCCGGGGTTGTTGCGGATATCCAGCAGCAGCTGGTGCATGCCCCTCGACGTCAGCGACTGCAGTGCGCGCCGCAGGTCGCGATCGGTGGTCTCGCCGAAATCGCGCAGCTGCACGTAGCCGGTCGTCTGATCGATCATGAAGGCAGCCGGGACCGTCGGGATCGTGATTTCGTCGCGAACGAGCTCGACGGGAATCAGCTCCTTGTATCCCCGGCGCCTGAGCGAAATCTGCACCGGCGTGCCGCGCGCGCCGCGCAGTTTCTTCATCGCCCGCTCGGTGCAATCGGACGGCGTCGCGCAGTTCCAGCTCTTGGTGTCTTCTCCCGCGATTCTGGCAAGCACGTCGCCCTGTCGGATTCCCTGCTTGTACGACGGCGATCCTTCGAACACCAGTTGCGCGATCACTTCGCCATCAACCGCGCTGATCTGAATCCCGATGCCGTAGTAGTGCCCTTCCTGGCGCTCGCGCATCTGGGCGTACTCGCGGGGGTCGTAGAAGCTCGAATGCGGATCGAGCGTCGACAGCATGCCCCGCACGGCGCTGTAAACGAGGCGGTCTGAATCGACCTTCTCGACGTAGCTCGTCTCGACCGCGCTCAACGCGGCGGTGAATGCTTTGTAGTGATCAGAGACCTTGTCGTCGGCCAGCAAGCGCCGCCCGAACAACCCTCCCACGATCGCCGAAATGGCAATCGCGGACACGACGGCGGACAGAGAGCGGTAGCGTCGCATATGAAGGAATGCTAACAGATAACTTCCTTACAGGCAACGAGTTCTGGGCACTTGAGCCGCCGGAAGTTCTTGACCAAATGCGCCGGCGATTCCATATAATAGGTTCGAACAGGAGTACGCCCATGTTTGGTTCCCTCGGCATGCCCGAGCTGATCGTGATCTTCGTGATCGCTCTGATTATCTTCGGTCCGCGAAAACTGCCTGAACTGGGCCGGTCACTCGGCAAGAGCATTGCAGAGTTCAAGCGGGCGTCGAATGAACTGAAGAGCACGCTCGAAGAAGAAATCCGGCTCGAAGAGCAGAAGCAGAAGCAGGAAGAAACCGTCAAAGCCGTGCAAGCCTCGGCCAAGGACACCGCTGCTTCCGACACCCAGCACGCAGACGATTCGGTCCACAAGGCCGACAAGACGGCCTAGCTCCGTCAAGTGGCTCTCGTCCCCTTTCCGGGTCCGCAGTCGGGAGCCTACCAGCCCGACATCGACGACGAAGATGGCGGTGCGGGAAAGATGTCGTTTCTGGAGCATCTCGACGAGCTCCGGAAACGCATCGTTCAAGCCTGCCTGGGCGTCGCAGTCGGCATTCTCGCTAGCTTCGCGTTCATCAACTACATCGTCAATTTCATCCTGGCGCCGACGCAGAAAGTGCTGCCGGCGGGCAGCCGGATGATTTACACCCAGCCGGGCGAAGCCTTCGGCCTCTACATCCAGGTCTCGCTCATCATGGGCGTGGTGCTCGCCGCGCCATGGATCATGTACCAGGTATGGCTGTTCATCGCGCCGGGGCTGTACGCGAACGAGAAACGGCTCGCCATTCCGTTCGTGACGCTGTCCACCGTGGGATTCGTCGGCGGCACGGCCTTCAATCACTACATCGTGTTTCCGTTGATGATGCGGTTCTTTGCCAGTTTCAACACGAGCGATCTCGTGTTCCTGCCGCGCCTCGAGGACGTATTCGACCTCTACACGAAGATGCTCCTCGGCATGGGGCTTGTTTTTCAGATGCCGACGGTCGTCTACTTCCTCGCGAAAATGCGGCTCGTCACCGCGAAATTCCTCTGGCGCCACACGAAGTACGCGGTCCTGATCATCTTCATCCTCGCCGCGGTGATCACGCCGAGCGGCGACATGATCACGCAAACCATTTTCGCGGCGCCGATGCTCGTGCTCTACGCGCTGAGTATTCTGATCGCATGGCTCGTCGCGCCAAAGCGCACGGCCGACTAGGAAGAATCGGGCCGGCGTAGGATTGCATAGCCTGGCGCGGCACGTCACTCTGCGGTTCGAAGCCTCACCACCCACTTGCGTAAGGCACCTGACTCAAAATTAGCCAACCGCCTGTACGTCGACTTCGCTAAGCCCAGCAGTTAGAACAGAAACATGGTGGCCTGACACTTGCCCATTCAGGGGTCAGGAGGAGCCACCATATGCGGCTTCGACTTCGCACAGCAGCAACTTTCGGCCTGGCTTTCTTGTGGTGGCGAGCGACACCGGTCGCGGCCCAGACGAACAACAACACGATCTACGCGTGCGTCGACAGAGACGGCGACGTGCGCATTGTCGACCCGACCGAACGATGCCGGCATCACGAGACGCGCGTTCGATGGAACGTCGTTGGGCCACAGGGACCCGCGGGGCCGCAAGGTCCCCAGGGCGCTGCCGGGCCGCAAGGCCCGATCGGACCGACTGGCCAGCTTGGCCAGACGGGCGCGATTGGACCGCAGGGCTCGAAAGGCGATACCGGTGCGCAAGGTCCCCAGGGACTCCAAGGGCTTGCCGGACTGCAAGGGCCGCAGGGCTCGACCGGCAAGACTGGTGCAACCGGCCCGCAGGGACTGACGGGCCCGCAGGGTCCGCAAGGTGATGGATTCGCGCATCGCGGTGCCTACGATGCGAATCAGACGTACGCGCCGCGCGACGTCGTCGTCTACGAGGGCAGCGCGTACGTGGCCACGGCGCCGACAGTGGGGGCGCCCGGGGCTGATCCTTCATGGACGCTCTTCGTCGCGAAGGGCGATGCAGGTCCGGCGGGCGCGACAGGGCCCACGGGACCGACGGGGCCGGCCGGACCGCAGGGCCTGAAAGGCGACACGGGCGCGACGGGTGCGCAGGGCATCCAGGGACCCGCGGGCCAGAACGGCGGCAGCGTGACCGTGGCCGCCGCGCCAGCGATCACATGTCCCAGCGGTGGAGCCGCCATCACCGATGCGTTCTCGCGCACTCAGTACGTATGTGACGGCAGGACTGGCGCCCAGGGGCCGCAGGGAGCACAGGGTCCCGCGGGCCGGACGACGGTCCTGGCGCGGACGTGGATCAACTCGACGGGCTTCAGCTTTCCAGCCGCCGGCTGCTGCAACACCGACT
>Ga0326726_10005206_pt1 | contig 11803 bp, 10 predicted proteins | sample MHFenrmetagenome_2_FD_207603 | JGI IMG/M metagenome (GOLD analysis project Ga0326726, IMG submission 207603) | Lab enriched peat soil microbial communities from Michigan Hollow, Ithaca, NY, United States - MHF15MN | ecosystem: Environmental > Terrestrial > Soil > Wetlands > Peat | place: USA...
GGATCAGCAGCCGCGGCTCGGCCATCAGGCCGCGGCCGATCGCCAGCATCTGTTGTTCGCCACCGCTCATCGTGCCCGCCTTCTGCGCCACGCGCTCGGCCAGCGTGGGGAACGTCGCGAACACGCGTTCCAGGTTGATGACGCGGCGCCGGCGCGCCCGCACGAAAGCACCGAGTTCGAGGTTCTCGCGCACGCTGAGGTTCGGAAAGATGCGGCGCCCTTCGGGCACCTGGATCAAACCGGCCTCGACGATCTCCTTGTAGTGGCGGTTCGTGAGATCGGCACCGTCGAACGTCACGCGCCCGCTGCTGGCCGGCACCAGGCCGCTGACGATGGCGTTGAGCGTGGTCTTGCCCGCGCCGTTGCTGCCAAGCAGCGCAACGATCTCGCCGGCGTGCACCTGCAAGTCCACGCCGTGCAGCACCTCGACGCGGCCGTAGCCGCCCCGCAGTGCTTGCACGTCGAGCAGTGCGCTCATCAATATCCCGTCATGCCGCCTGCAGGCGGGCCGCTGCGCCGTGGCCCAGATAGGCTTCGATCACGCGTGGATCGCGTGTCACCGCGGCGGGCGATCCTTCAGCGATCAGCTGGCCCTGCGCCAGCACCCACACGTGCTGCGCCAGATGCATCACCGCCTGCATCACGTGCTCGATCATCAGCACGGTGATGCCGCCAGCCGCGATGGCCTTCACCACCGGAATCATCTCGGCCACCTCTTGCGGGTTGAGCCCGGCCAGCACCTCATCGAGCAGCAGCAGTTTTGGCCGCGTTGCGAGTGCACGCGCCAGCTCGAGCCGCTTGCGTGCAGAGACCGTGAGGTCGGCCGCCGGCTTGTCGAGCTGCGCAGCCAGCCCGACCCGGGCGGCCACGCGTTCGGCCTCGGCCAGCGCGGCCACACGGCGGGGCTCGTGCAGGTGTGTGGCGACCGCGATGTTCTCGCGCACTGTCTGCGCAGCGAATGGCTGCACGATCTGGAAGGTGCGCGACAGGCCGCGCCGCGCGTTCAGGTGCGGCGCCTGGCCGGTGATGTCGTGGCCGTCGAAGACCACGCGACCGGTGTCGGGCTTCAGAAAGCCCGAGATCAACGCGAACAGCGTCGTCTTGCCAGCCCCGTTGGGGCCGATCAGCGCGCCCAGCGTGCCGGGCATCAAGCGCAGGCTCACGTCCTGCACGGCGCGCAGGCCGCCGAAGGCGACCGACACGCTGGTCAGCTCGAGCAGCGCGTCAGCCATTGCGGCCGCCGCGCTCGCTGCGCCGCAAATCGCCGAGGCCGGCCAGCCCCCGCGGCATGAACAGCACGATCACCACCAGCACCGAGCCATAGATCACCAGATTCAGGCCGGGCAGCTGCCCGAACAGGTTGCGCGTGGCCTCGCCCAGCGCGTGCAGCAGCGCCGCGCCGAGTACCGGCCCCCACAGCGTGCCCATTCCGCCGACAATCGCGCCCACCAGCGCCTCCACGCTGACGTGCGGCCCGAACGCGATGCCCGGATCGATGTACTGGAACACCTGGAGATAGAGCGCGCCGGCAGCACCCATGAACGCGGCCGACGCGATCGTGGCGCCCAGCTTGATGCGGTACGGATCGACACCGACCGCGCGAGCGGCGTCTTCGTTGTCGCGCACCGCCTGCAATCGCGCGCCGAAGCGCGAGTGCCGCAGCCATGCGGTGGTGGCGAGCGCCGCCACCACGCAGCCGAGCATCAGCGCCACGTAGCCCTTGCGCGAGCCGAACTGCAGATTGGCGATCGACTCGTTCAGCGGCAGCATCATGCCCACGCCGCCGCCGGTGAAGCCGGCCGACAATGCCAGGATGCGAAACACCTCGGCGAAGGCCAGCGTGACGAGCGCGAAGTACGAGCCCTTGAGCCCGTAGCGGAACGCCGGCGCGCCGACGAATGCGCCGACCGCCGCCGCCGCCACGATCGCCAATGCCAGGGCGGCCCAGGCGTTGATGCCGTGCGTCACCTGCGCCACGGCGCTCGCGTACGCGCCGGTGCCGAAGAACAGCGCGTGGCCGAACGAGAACTGCCCGCCGAAGCCGCCCAACAGGTTCCACGCCAGCGCCAGCAGCGCGGCGTACAGCGTCATCATCAGCGCGTTGAGCCAGACGCCGGACGACAGCAGCAGCGTGAGCGCGATCACCGCGAGCGCAAAGATCACGATGCCGGTCAGATCACGCGCCATGGCACGACCCGGACGGATCGACTCTCACGCACGGGCCCCGAACAGACCGCTGGGCCTGAACAACAGCACCGCGATGAAGATCGCGAAGATGCCGATCTGCCCGAGCGACTCACCGAGGAAGAGGCCGCCCAGCGACTCGACCACCCCGATCAAGAGGCCGCCGAGCAGCGCGCCGGTGAAGCTGCCCATGCCGCCCAGCACGACGATCGTGAACGCGACCAGCACGAAGCCCGCGCCGACCTGCGGGTTCACGTAATAGGCCGGCAGCAGGAAGCACGCCGCGGCACCGAGGCAGGCCAGCCCGATGCCGAAACTCATCGCGTAGACATGGTCGACGTCGATGCCCATCAGCTTGGCGCCGAGCTTCTCTTTCGCGACGGCACGGATCGCGCGACCGAGGTCGGTGCGCGTGACGATGGCCAGCAGCACGGCGCAAGTCACCAGCGCGCCGAAGAAGGCGATCACCTTGGGCAGCGCGATGAATGCGGGGCCGAGCTGCACCGTGGTGAGCGTGTACGCGGTGTCGATCGTGCGGGTGTCGCTCTTGAACGCCAGCAGCGCCAGGTTCTCGAGCACGATCGCCAAGCCCAGCGTCACCAGCAGGATGTTCTCGTCCTTGCCGTGGCTGGCGCGATTGATCACCCCGCGCTGCAGCGCATAGCCGAGCGCGAACATCGCCGGCACCATGATCGGCAGCGCCAGGTACGGATCGACGCCGAACGCCGTCTTCAAGCCGTACACACCGTACAGCGCGACCATCAGCGCCGCGCCGTGCGCGAAGTTGATGATGTGCAGCACGCCGTAGATCAGCGTGAGGCCGAGCGCCACCAGCGCATAGACCGCACCGGTGGTCAGGCCGTTGAGCACCGAGGCAAAGAGGATGTCGAAATTCAACGAGCGGTGCCTCCTACGGCTCAGCTGCGCAGCGGAAAAATCGGCTCCGCCTCGCGATACTCGCGCGGCACGATGACGCGGATGTCGCCCTTGATCACCTGCGTCATCAACGGCTGCGCGCCAGTGTTCTGGCCGTTCTCGAACCTGGTGGGGCCGTAGGGCATGAAGTGGTCGCTGAAGGTGCTGGCGGCCAGCGCGTCAGTGATCGCCGCTCTGTCGGCGCTCTTCGCGCGCTCGATCGCGTCGGCCAGCAGGCGCACCGCGGTGTAGGTGTTGAATACCTCGTAGCTGTAATACAGGCTCTTGGCCTCGGTGCGCTTCTTCAGCTCGAGCGCGCGCTTGTCCTTCGGGTTGAACCAGTGGTTGCAGTCGATGATGCCGTTGGCCGCCTCGGGGAACTCCTTCAGGAACTTGTAGCTCGACGCCGCACCGCCCAGCACCGAGTAGATCGCCTTGGGGGCCACCTTCTGCTGCTGCATCGTGCGCACCAGCAGCGCATACTCGTTGTAGTAGTTGGCCGGGATCACGATATCGGGGTTCACTGCCTTCATGCGAAGCACGATGTTGTTGAAGTCGCGCGTTGGGTTGGCGTGCTTGATGACCTCCTTCACCTCGTAGCCGAAGCCGGGCAGCTCCTTGGCCAGCAGGTTGGCGGTGCCGGTACCGAACAAACTCTCTTCGTGGATGATCATCACCGTCTTGGCCGGCTTGCCGGCTGCGGTGTTGAGCACGTGCAGGTTCGACATCGCGATCTGTGCGCAGGTGCGGTAGCCGGGGCCGAAGCGGAACGTGTTCTTCAGCCCGCGCTCGACGATCTGATCGGCCACGCCGACGTCGACCACGTGCGGCAGGCTGTATCTGGCTGCCGCCTGAGTGGTGGCCAGGCAGATCGCGCTGGCGTAGGCACCCACCACGGCCGCGCAGGCGGCCTCGTTCATCTTCTCGATCTCGGCGGTGCCCGCCTGGGGCGTGCTCTGCGCATCGCCCAGCATCACCTCGAGCTTGGCACCGCCCAAGGCTTTGATGCCGGTCTTGTTGACGTCGTCGATCGCCATCAACGCACCCTCGCGGCACTGCTGTCCGGAATAAGCCAGCGCACCGGTCACCGGGTGCAGGACGCCGATCTTGATGGCCTTGGGCTGTGCGCCGCCCACGAGGGGAAACGCCAGCGCCGACGCCGCGGCGGCCGATTGGCGGATGAAGGTGCGACGGTTGCTCATGGACTCTCCTGGTTCGTGATGCGTCAATGGAACTGCGCGGGCAATTCGGTGCTGACCCAGACTTTGGCGGCGATCCCGCCCACCCGCGACAACTGCATCTCGTATTGGTAGCGGTCGGGTCGGTACAAGCCCTGCAGCCACTGCACCGGGCGCTCGTCGGTGTCGTACACCAGTCGCTCCACGGCGAGCAGCGCTGTACCCACCGGCACGGCGAGTGCGTGCGCCACCGCCTCGTCGGCGGAGCAGGCCGAAATGCTCTGCGTGGCGCGCCCGATGCGCACACCGGCTTGTTCCAACAGCAGCAGGATCGGCTCGCGCGCCAATTCGCGGCGGCCGAATCCCTTGGCGAGCTGCAACGGCACCCAGGTTGTGATGTGCGACAACGGCCCGTCCTGCGTGATGCGCACCCGCACAGCCTTCTGCACCCGCGCGCGGGCAGTCAGCGCGAGGCGCCGCGCGACGAGCGGTGAGGCGGTGGTCGTTGCGCAAGACAGCACGTTCACCCGTGTCTGCAGGCTCATGTGAACGATGTTCTCGAGCAAGCCGACGAGTTGGCCTTGCTTCGGCGCGACGGCGGACGCGGCGACCGTTTGGTTGGTGCGCGGTACTGTGCCGCGACCGGGGCGACGCTCGATCAAGCCCTCTGCGGCGAGCCGCTCGAGCGCCTTGCGCACCGTGGCGCGTGCCACGCCGAACTGCTGCATCAGCCGCATCTCGGCCGGCACGCCGGCCCTGAAGCGGCCCTCGGCGAGCTGCTCGCGCAGCACCAAGTAGACTTGGTGATATTTCGGCAGCGGCACCGCGGGCGCCATGGGCGCGAGTCTGCTGAAGTCCGGTTGTCCAGTCAATGGGACAAATGGTGTCGGCATCACGGACAGCCGGCGACAGGACAGTCAACACCCAGGTGCGCCACTCGAACGAGGCGGGGTACCCGGCCGGCGAACGGACCACACCCTCGCAGCGGGCCTTGACCCCGTCGCCCCGGTGAAACCCTGAGGCTGCCTTGCGCGTGATCATCCGGCCGGCCCTCGAGCCCCGCGATAATCAGCGCCCTTCGCAAAGCCTGCCGATGCCGCGTGCATCGGCCTTGAGCCGGCATGGCGCTGATCGAGTTCGAGCATGTGCGCAAGGTGTACGCCGACACGGCGATGCCGGCGGTCGACGACTTGAACCTGCACATCGAGGCCGGCGAGTTCCTCACGCTGTTGGGGCCGTCGGGCTCGGGCAAGACCACCACGCTGATGCTGCTGGCCGGCTTCGAGCGGCCCACAAGTGGCCACATCCGGCTCGACGGCAAGCCGATCGAGGCACTGCCGCCGCACAAGCGCAACATGGGCGTGGTGTTCCAGAGCTACTCGCTGTTCCCGCACATGACGGTGGCGCAGAACGTGGCGTTTCCACTGTCGGTGCGCAAGGTGGCGGCTGACCAGGCGCGCACGCGCGTGGCCGCCGCGCTGGCGAAGGTGCGCCTGCAGGACTATGCGCAACGCCGGCCGCAGCAGCTCTCCGGCGGCCAGCAGCAGCGCGTGGCGCTGGCGCGTGCGCTGGTGTTCGAGCCGCGGCTGGTGCTGATGGACGAGCCGCTGTCGGCGCTCGACAAGAAGCTGCGCGAGCAGATGCAGCTCGAGATCCGGCGGCTGCACCGCGAGCTCGGCGTGACGATGGTGTACGTCACGCACGACCAATCCGAAGCGATGACGCTGTCGGACCGCGTCGCGGTGTTCAACCAGGGCCGCGTCGAACAGCTCGCCACGCCCAAGCAGCTGTACGACGCGCCAGCCAATCCGTTCGTCGCCGGCTTCCTTGGGGACAACAACATGATCAACGCCGCGGTCGAGTCGGGCAGCGCGGGCGCGGCGGTGCAACTGCGCGCGGCCGACGGCTCGGCGCTGCGCGCGCGCGGCGGCCCCGCATTCGGGCAACGGCAGGGCGCGGCCGCCACGCTGTGCGTGCGCCCCGAGGCGCTGCGCATCGCCACTGATGCGCGCCATTTGCAGACGGAGAACCGGCTGCGCGCGACGCTGGTCGATGCGATCCACCAGGGCGACCACTGGCGCCTGGTGGTGCAGCTGCACAGCACGGCGTCGGCGGGCACGCAATGGTTTGCCAAGGTCAACGCCTCGGCGTTGCCGCCCGGGCTCGCGCCGGGGCAGGACGTCGACCTCGCTTTCCGGGCCGAAGACGCATGGGTTTTCTAGATTCGCAGACGAATTGACTTCAACGACGACAGGAGCGAGAAGATGAATCGGATCACCACCACCCTCACCCACGCGGCCGCGGCAGCGGCGCTGGCGACGGCCGCGCTCGGCGCGGCGGCGCAGTCGCACGACCTCACCGTGGTGTCGTGGGGCGGCGCGTACCAGGACGGCCAGAAAGAGGTGTACTTCAAGCCGTTCAACGCGGCCGGCACCAAGCTGCTCGACGAATCGTGGGACGGCGGCCTCGGCGTGCTGCGCACGAAGATCAAGGGCGGCAACAACGCGTGGGACGTGGTGCAGGTAGAAGCCGACGAGCTCGAGGTCGGCTGCGACGAGGGCCTGTACGAGAAGCTCGACGTCAGCAAGATCGGCGGCGCGTCGCGGTACCTGCCTGGTGCCGTGCACCCGTGCGGCGTCGGCGCGATCATCTACAACCTGGTGCTCGCCTACGACGGCGACAAGGCGAAGACCGCGCCCACCGGCTGGGCCGACTTCTTCGACACCAAGAAGTTCCCCGGCAAGCGCGCGATCCGCAACGGCGCCAAGTGGAACCTCGAAGTGGCGCTGATCGCCGACGGCGTGCCGTCGAAGGACGTCTACAAGACACTGCGCACGTCCGAGGGCATCGAGCGCGCGTTCAAGAAGCTCGACTCGATCAAGAGCGACCTGGTGTTCTGGAAGAGCGGCGCGCAGCCGCCGCAGATGCTCGCCGCCGGCGACGTGGTGTTCACCACCGCCTACAACGGCCGCATCACCGCTGCCAACGAGAAGGACAAGAAGAACTTCAAGATGGTGTGGAAGGACACGCCGTACACGATGGACTCGTGGGTCATCATGAAGGGCACGCCGAACAAGGCCAACGCCGAGAAGCTGATCGAGTTCATGGGCCGGCCCGACAACCAGGCCAAGCTCCCGAAGTACGTGCGCTACGGCGTCACGTCGGCCGCGGCGGCGCCGTTGGTCGACAAGAGCCTGATGGGCGAGTTGCCGACCAACCCGGATATCCTGAAGCAGGCGTTCGCCGAAGACCCGAAGTTCTGGATCGACAACGGCGACAAGCTGGCCGAGCGCTGGACGCAGTGGTCCGGGACGAAGTGATCGACGGCCGCCAGTCGATGGGGTGATAGCCGTGCAAGGGCGCGGCAAGCGGTCGCTGCTGATTCCACTGGCAGCGTTTCTGATGGTGTTCTTCGTCGCGCCGCTGGCGTGGCTGTTGTCGCTGGCGGTGCGCGAGGTCGAGGTGCCGCGCGCGCTGCCGCGCACGCTGGTGGCGCTGCAGACTTGGCAACCGACCCAGCCGGTGCCCGACGCGGCCTATGCCGCACTGACGCAGGACCTCGTCGACGCGCGCGCCGCCAGCACGCTGGCCGATGCGGCGCGGCGGCTGAACTACGAGGTCAACGGCGTGCGCAGCACGCTGATGCGTGCCGCTCGCGAGGCGTCGGGCCCCGATGCGCCGCGCGCCGATGCGGCGTTCTTCGCCGCGATCGATCCGGCGCTGGCGTCGCCCGCGTTCTTCGCCGCCGTCCAGCGTGCGCGTGGGCCCGTGTCGCCGTACTACCTGCTGGCGGCGCTCGATTTCGTGCGCACGCCCGATGGGGCGATCGCGCGCGCGCCGCCGGCGCAGCGCATCTACATCGACGTGCTGCTGCGCACGCTGGGCATCAGCGCCACCGTCACGCTGCTGTGCCTGCTGATGGGCTTTCCCGTGGCGCTGTTGCTGACCCAGGTGCGCGAGCGCGTGGCCGACGCGCTGATGATCCTGGTGCTGCTGCCGTTCTGGACGTCGCTGCTCGTTCGCACCGCAGCCTGGGTGGTGGTGCTGCAGCGCGAAGGCATGGTCAACGGGCTGCTGCTCAAGCTCGGCGTGATCGCCGAGCCGCTGACCTTGATCTACAACCGTGTCGGCGTGCTGGTGGCGATGACGCACGTGCTGCTGCCGTTCATGATCCTGCCCACTTACAGCGTGCTCAAGGGCATCGACCCCCATTACGTGCGCGCGGCCGGCAGCCTCGGCGCGCCGCCGCTGACCGCGTTCGTGCGCGTCTACCTGCCGATCGCGGCACCGGGCATCGCCGCGGGCTCATTGATGGTCTTCATCCTCGCGCTCGGCTACTACATCACGCCGGCGCTGGTGGGCGGTGGCGCGGACCAGATGCTGTCGTATTTCGTGGCCACCTACACCACGGACACCGGCAACTGGGGCCTCGCCGCCGCGTTGGGCTTGCTGATGCTGCTGGCCACGCTGGCGCTGTACGCGGTGGCGCATCGCCTGTCCGGCGGGCGCACGCTGGCCGTGGGATGACGGCGATGCACGGCGGCTGGCGCGCGATCTACTGGCTCTACTGCGCCGCAGTGCTGGCTTTCCTGCTGGTGCCGATCGCGGCGATCGTGCCGTTGTCGTTCTCCAGCGGATCGTTCCTCACCTATCCGTTGCCCGGCTGGTCGCTGCGCTGGTATGCCGAGGTGCTGGGCGGCGGCCGCTGGCTCAAAGCGCTCGGCGTATCGCTCACCGTGGGCGCGTGCGCCACCGCGCTGTCGGTCGTGCTCGGCACGCTCGCTGCGCTCGGGCTGGCGCGAGAGCGCGGCGCTTGGGCCGCGGTGGTCAAGGCCGTGATCCTGGCGCCGATGATCGTGCCGGTCATCCTGATCGCGGTGGCGGCGTACTTCTTTCTCGCGCCGCTGGCGCTCACCGCCACCACCACCGGCCTCGTGCTCGCGCACACGGTGATCGCGGTGCCTTTCGTCGTGGTGCCGGTGTTGACCGCGCTCGAGATGCTCGACCCCAACCTGGCGCGCGCAGCGGCCGCGTGCGGCGCGACACCGGCCAACGCGTTCTTCCACGTCACGCTGCCGGCCATCATGCCGGCGATGGGCTCGGGCGCGTTGTTCGCGTTCGCCGCGTCGTTCGACGACGTGGTGATCGCGCTGCTCGTGGCCGGCCCCGATCAGCGCACGCTGCCGCGAGAGATGTTCTCCGGCCTGCGCGACAGCATCACCCCGGCCCTGACCGCGGTGGCGACGATCCTGATCGTGTGCTCGACCGCGATGTTCCTGCTCGTGCAGTCGCTGCAGCGCAGGGCGCGTCGCGCGGCCGCCGCGCGGACGCTCTGATCCTCCGCCCGCACCTTTTCGATTCCGACTTGACTACTGTTGATCGACTGCTTTGGGCATGTGCGACTCACCGGCCGTTCCTGGCCGCGACCCCGAGTTCGCAGAGGCGCCAGGAACCTTCCCTTCGACGTTGTGGCCCGGCGGCGCTCCGGTCGACCACCTGCTGCGGCTCCTGGCACGGACTCGAACCTGCACTCCGGGCCCAGGAGCAGTCCGTCGTTGCCCTTTCCCGATTCGCTTGAAAGCGGTCGTACGATTTTGTCTTTGATTTGCACACCACATGGCAACGCGCCGGCCTGGAAGTGCCACGGTCAGCGTGCGGCGCAGCCCTTTGCCAGCGAAAATCGACGCTTCACTCGTGCCGCCGGCCATGCCAGTCTTCGAAGATCGCTTGTACGCAGCGCTACGCGAAGCCGGCATGCCGGACGTGCCCGAGCGCTTCTCGATCGCGCTCGTGCCTCAGGTCGTCCCTCGCGCGCTCCTGGCCGCGATCGAGAGCTTCATCGGCGTCTTCGATCGCGTCACGACGCGCCCCGCCTGGCAAGAGGCGATGACGGCGAACGGCCCCGCGATCGCCCGGCAGCGGCGCTCGGAGGTCTGCTTCTTCAGTGCGTGGGATTTCCATCTCCCGCCGGAGTGTCCCGATCGCTTCCAGCTCATCGAGTGCAACGACAACGGCTCGGGGATGATGTTCGCGGCGATCCTCAATCGCCTCTACTACGAGCTCTCCGGGATCGGCGAGCGTCGCGCGCTCGAGGCACCGCTGTCCGTTGCGGCCTTCAGCCAGCGCGTGCTCGGCATGATCCGAAAGGAAGTCCAGGCCTTGTCCGAGGGGCCTTCGCCGGATCTCGTGCTGATCCTCGACGACGAGGAGTCCCTGAGAGAGGGCAAGTTCAGACACGAGCACCTGCTCCTCCGTGATCTGTGTCGAAGTGCCGGATGGCGCGCCGAGACTGGCACGCCGGCCGAGACCAACTGGGAAGGTGGACAGCTGCTGTGCCGTGGCGACCGCGTCGCGTTCGTGATCAACCGCTCGACCGACTTCTTCTGGGAGGGGGAAGCCTTCTCGGCCCTGCGCTCCGCCTACGCGGAGGGCAGCGTGGTTGTGGCGCCCAATCCGTTCACCTACGCGACGCGCAGCGACAAGCGCTTGCTCGAGCCGCTCTCGAGGCCGGTCAGTGACGTCGAGCTCGGCATTCGGCCCGACGAGAGAGCCCTGCTGAGCGTTCACGTGCCGGAGACCCGTCTGCTGCGGCCCGAGAATGTCGACGAGCTCGGCCGCGAAAAGGAACAGTGGTTCTTCAAGCCGTGCCACGGGTTCGCGAGCCACGGCATCCTCACGGCCGCGCAGGTGGGCCGCACGCGCCTGCGTCGACTCCTCAACAAGGGCGATCCTTACGTGGCGCAGCGCACAGCGCCGAAGTCGCACGTGGAAGCGAGCGAGGGCGTGTCTCTCTGGACCGACCTCCGCGTCTGGGCCTACCGCGGCGAGCGCGTTCTGCTATCCGGCCGGGCATCCCGTCATCCCGACAGCATCGATCTCTCGTCGCCTGGGGGCTGGATACCGACCTACGGCGCAGCGTAACGGTGTCGACCCGAAGAAACTCATCATTGACGCAAGTCGCGACGAGGTATTCAGGTAACCACCTCTCGCAAGGGTCCACTCGGGCTCACTCCTCGCGTTCGTTGCACATCGAAACCGGGGTGGGCGAATCGATTGGCGTTTCCTTGTCGCAGACGATGTCTGTGGCATTCGTCTGAACTGGTGGCTGCGTGGCACAGGCGGCAAGGACCAGGGCCAACGCCAAAGCCGGAATCGAGTAGCGGAGTTTCATTGGACGGTTCATGAGGTTGAGGACGGTTGGGTGATGACACGCGTGTTGCGCACACGCGAACCAAATCCAACTAAACGCAGTCGATACGCTCATCTGGACACCCTGGGCGTCGTCGCGCCGCGGTGAGTCGCCGCCGCACGGCCCGACCACGTTGCCGCCGCTCAGTTGCAGTGCGCGCGGCGGCAGCGCGTGAATCGGCCGCGCGTAGCTTGGACCATCTTCAGCTAACGACCGAGATTGTGTGAAAACGCGTTGATCGCATAAATTGAAGCAACCCGATGAGGAGGTTGCCCATGAAGCGATTCATCGAGGGTGCGGAGCGAAGCCAAGTCACGTTGCTGCCCGAGTGTCTGGA
>Ga0326726_10005207_pt1 | contig 11803 bp, 12 predicted proteins | sample MHFenrmetagenome_2_FD_207603 | JGI IMG/M metagenome (GOLD analysis project Ga0326726, IMG submission 207603) | Lab enriched peat soil microbial communities from Michigan Hollow, Ithaca, NY, United States - MHF15MN | ecosystem: Environmental > Terrestrial > Soil > Wetlands > Peat | place: USA...
TGCATCGGGATCGCGACTTTCGGTTTGATCCATTCGCGCAGCGCGTAGGCCGCATCGGCCGCATCCATCGTAAAGACGCCCCCAATCGGAATCATCACCACGTCGGGCTTGTAGTACTCGGCGATCCACTTCATGTCGCCGAACACGCCGGTGTCGCCCATGTGCCAGATCTTGAAGCCGTTCTCCATCTCGATGATATAGCCGAAAGGCTCGCCGCCGGTGTGGGTCTCCTCCTTGCCGGTCGCGGGGTTGCGCCACACATACACCGAAGAGTGCTCGGCGCGCGTCGCGGTCACCTTGATGCCGGGCACCGGCGTGATGCGGCCGCTCTTGTTGAAGCGCGGCAATTGCGCCGCCGGCAGCACGCCGAGCGTGGTCAGCGAATTGTTCAGGTCGCCCGGCGCATGCAGCGGGATCTTGTTCAGCTGCGCCAGCGCCGGCGCATCCGTGATGTGGTCCCAGTGGCCGTGCGTCACCAGCAGCAGGTCCACCTTGCCGAGCGCCTCGAGCTTCTTGTATTCCGGCGGCGTCGTGGGCATGACCGAGAGCGCCGGGTCGATGACGATCACCTTGCCCCCCGGCGACGTGACGCGGAACGCGGCGTGGCCGAGCCACAGCACCTCGGTCTTGCCGGTCTGGCTCTGCGCCTGCGCGGAGGAAAGCGCGATGAGCGCGCCCGCCAGGATTGCGATGGCCTTCATGTCGTTTCCCTCTCCATTCACGGGCCGATGCCCTGGCAGCACTCTACGCATCGCCCCCGCCCGCTTCCAATAGAATTGCAGCAGGCTCCGATATCCAATCTAGCATCGCCCCGTGCTGCGCCAGGAACGACCCGCAACCGCGACCGCCGGCAGGATCCTGCCGGACTGGTACTTGCGCTCGCGGCTCAAGATGCGCCAGGTGCTGCTGCTGGTGGCGCTCGACGAGCAGCGCAACATGCACCGGGCCGCGGCCAGCCTGCGCATGACCCAGCCCGCGGCCACGCGCCTGCTCGGGGGACTGGAGCGCATGCTTGGCCTGCGCCTGTTCGAGCGCGGCCCGCGCGGGCTCGCGCCAAATGCCTATGGCGAGAGCCTGATCCGCCACGCGCGCACCATGCTCGCCACGCTTGACCACGCGCGCGCGGAGATGAACTCGCTCGCCGAAGGAGCGTCCGGCCGCATCGCGATCGGCGCGCTGCTGGTCGCAGCTCCTGTGCTGGTGCCGCTGGCGCTCGTGCGCTTCAAGCAACGCCACCCCAATCACACCGTGCTGGTGCACGAAGGCAGCGCGACCGCCCTGCTGCCCGCGCTGCGCCGCGGCGAGCTTGATCTGGTCGTCGGCCGCGTCTCGAGCGACGTGCCGGCCGAGGGGCTCGCTTTCGAGGCGTTCTACAGCGAGCCCATGCAGGTGGTGGCGCGGGTCGGCCACCCGCTCGCGCGGCGCCGCGTGCTCAAGCTGCGCGACCTCGCCGGGCAGATGTGGGTGGTTCCCGCCGCCGACGCTCCCTACCGCCGTCGGCTCGATGCGGCGTTCCGGCAGGCGGGCGTGACGCCGCCGCGGCAGCTCGTCGAATCGGTTTCCATCGCGGTGAACAAGATGCTGGTGCAGAAGACCGACATGCTCGGCGTGATGCCGCGCGACGTGGCGCGGGAGTACGCCGCCTTGGGCCTGCTGCGCGTGCTGCCCGTGAAGCTGCCGCCGCCTTCGGGGCCGGTCGGCGTGATCACGGCGATCGGGCGCCCATTGCCGCCGGCCGCCCTCGAGCTGATGCAGGCGCTGCGCGAGGTCGCACGCGCTGCCGCGCGGCGCCGCGCCTGATACCCTGATCGGCATCGCCGGGCCCGCAAAATTCATTGGAGCCGCAGACGGCGCTGGCCTAGAGTGGCGATCCATTCGGAGGACATGCCATGCCGCGCGGCGTCGTAGACCTTGAAGGACTGAAGAGCCCGGCTGCACAAGCGCTGCGCCGCATGGCGCCGCCCGCGGGACTGCCGTTCGGCATCCGCAAGCTCGGGCACGTGGTGCTGACGGTGAAGGACCTGCAGCGCGCGGTCGCCTTCTACACCGGCGTGCTCGGCTTCCGCGTTTCCGACGTCTACCCGGACACGATGATGAAAGGCGGCATGGTGTTCCTGCGCTGCAATACCGACCACCACTGCCTGGCGCTGGTGGGCGGCGCGAAGGAGGATGCCTCCGCGCGCGAGCTGCACCATCTCGCCTTCGAGGTGGCGACGCTGGAGGAAGTGCTGCGCGCGCGCGAGCACCTGCGCAAGCACAACGTGAAGATCGACTTCGACGGCCGGCGGCGCGCCGGCTGCCAGGTGGCGGTGGAGTTCCGCGACCCGGACAATCATTTCCTCGAGATCTTCTGGGGCCTCGACCAGGTCGGCAGCGATCAGCGCATGCGCCCGCCCGAGGAATGGGCCGAGGAGCTTTCGCTCGAGGACGCGATCCGGCACGCGCCCCCCGGGCAGGACACCACGCTGCACGGCAAGTAGGCCACCGGGCTCCAGCTCAAATGACGGAACGCATCGCGTTCATCGGCTTCGGCGAGGCCGGCCAGACGATCAGCCGCGGGCTGGTGGCGGAATCGCCCAAGCCGAGCATCCGTACCTACGACATCCTCTTCGGCCAGGCGGCGGGCGCGCCGCTCGAGGCGGCGGCGCGCGCGCTCGGCGTGGAAGCCGCGCGCGACCACGCCGAGGCGGTGCGCGGTGCGGACCTCGTGTTCCTCGCCGTGACGGCGAGCTCGAGCCTGGATGCGGCACGCTCGTGCCTGCCGGGCCTCGGCAAGGGCCAGCTGTTCCTCGACGTGAACTCGGTGTCGCCGCAGCGCAAGATCGAGACCGCGGCCCTGGTGGCGCCCACGGGCGCCGCGTACGTGGACGTCGCGGTGATGGCGCCGGCGGCGCCCTACCTGCACAAGGTGCCTTGCCTGATCGGCGGTCCCGGCGCTGCGGCACTTGCGCCCCGCGCGGCTGCGCTCGGCATGAAGATGGAATTCATCTCGGACAAGGTCGGTCAGGCCTCGGCGATCAAGATGTTCCGCTCGGTCGTGGTGAAGGGGCTGGAGGCGCTCCTCGTGGAGTCGATGACCGCCTGCGCCGAGTACGGAGTGGAAGCGCGCGTGCTCGCGTCCCTGCAAGAGACCTGGCCGGGCATCGACTGGGAGAAGCTTGCCGGCTACATGATCGAGCGCGTGGTGAGCCACGGCAAGCGCCGCGCCGCGGAGATGCGCGAGGTGTCGGCGACGCTGGAAAGCATCGGCGTGGAGCCCGTCATGGCGGCGGCGACCGCCGTACGCCAGCAGTGGATCGCCGACATCGGCGTGAAGGGGCGCCTGCAGGGCCGCAAGACCGAGGACCGCGCCGAGCTGGTGCGCGTCATCCGCGAGGCGATGGGCAAGTGAAGGCGCTCCTCGGCGACTATCCGTGCACGTCGGCGCTGAAGAAGGGCGAAGTCCGCTCGGACCGCGTGCGCCTGGAATTCGAGGACGTGCGCCCGCCGAGCGCCGGCTTCAAGCGCGTGGTGCGGGGCCTGGAGTTCGACGTCGCCGAGCTCGCCATCACCACCTTCCTCATGGCGAAGGCGGCAGGAAAGCCCTACCGGCTCTTGCCCGCCGTGGTGCTCGCGCGCATGCAGCATCCGCGCCTGGTGCGCAATACGGAGCGCGGGCCGCTCGCGCCGCGCGACCTGCCGGGCCGGCGCATCGGCGTGCGCTCCTACTCGGTGACCACCGGCATGTGGATCCGCGGCATCCTCGCCGAGGACCACGGCGTGGACTGCGACCGCATCACTTGGGTGACGTTCGAGGAGGCGCACGTCGCCGAGTTCCGCGACCCGCCCAACGTCGAGCGCGCGCCGGCGGGCCGCAAGCTCGAGGACATGCTGCTCGCGGGCGAGATCGACGCCGCGGTGACGGGCGACGGGCCGATCAACGACCCGCGCCTCGTGCCGGTGATCCCGGACGCGGACGCCGCGGCGCGCGACTGGCGCGCGCGCAAGGGCGCGATCCAGATCAACCACATGGTGGTGGTGAAGGACACTGTGAACAAGGCTGACGCCGACGAGGTTTCGCGGCTGCTCGCCCAGAGCATCGCGGTGGCGGGCAATCCCGAGATGAACCCCTACGGCGTCGGCGCGAACCGGCGCAACCTCGAGATCGCGATCGACTTCGTGCACCGGCAGCGCCTCATCCCGCGGCGCTTCGCGGTGGAGGAGCTCTACGCATGATCATCGACTGCCACGGCCACTACACCACAGCGCCCGCCCCGCTGTGGGAGTGGAGAAAGCGCCAGGTGGCCGGGCAGGACCCGGGGCCGCTAAAGATCTCCGACGACGAGATCCGCGAGAGCCTGGAGAAGAACCAGCTGCGCATCCAGCGCGAGCGCGGCACCGACCTGACGTTCTTTTCGCCGCGCGCCGGGTCCATGGAGCACCACGTCGGCGACGCGCGCATGAGCGAGGCCTGGTCGCGCCAGTGCAACGACCTGATCCACCGCGTCTGCAGCCTCTACCCGGCCAACTTCGCGCCGGTGTGCCAGCTCCCCCAGTCCCCAGGCGTCCCGCCCGCGAATTGCATCCCGGAGCTCGAGCGCTGCGTGCGCGAGCTCGACTTCATCGGCTGCAATCTCAACCCCGACCCGTCGGGCGGCTGGTGGAAGTCGCCGCCGCTCGGCGACCGGTTCTGGTATCCGCTCTACGAGAAACTCGCAGAGCTCGAGGTGCCCGCGATGGTGCACGTCAGCTCCTCGTGCAACCCGGCCTTCCACTTCACGGGCGCGCACTACATCAACGCCGACACCACGGCGTTCATGCAGTTCATCACGTCGGACGTATTCAAGGACTTCCCGACGCTCAAGTTCGTCATCCCGCACGGCGGCGGTGCGGTGCCCTACCACTGGGGCCGCTACCGCGGGCTCGCGCAGGACATGGGCAAGCCGCCACTCAAGGACCTGCTGCTGCGCAACGTCTTTTTCGACACCTGCGTCTATCACCTGCCCGGCATCGAGCTGCTGCTCAAGGTCATCCCCGCCGAAAACATCCTCTTCGCCTCCGAAATCGTGGGCGCGGTGCGCGGCGTGGATCCCGAGACCGGCCACTACTACGACGACACGCGCCGCTACATCGACCAGGTATCGTGGCTCGGCGCCGCCGAGCGCGAGAAGATCTATGTTGGCAATGTCAGCCGCGTGTACCCGAGGTTCAACAGGAGGAGAGCCGCATGAAAACCAAGCTTGCCGCCGCATTGGCGGGTCTGTGCCTTGCCGCGAGCGCCCTCGCGCAGGATTTCCCGAACAAGCCGGTGCGCATCGTCGTGCCCTGGCCGCCGAGCGGCAACGTGGACATCACTGCGCGCACCGTGGCGCCGGCACTGTCGGAGGCGCTCGGCCAGCTGGTGATCGTGGAGAACAAGGCCGGCGCCGGCGGCACCATCGGCAGCGCGCAGGTCGCGAAGTCCCCTGCGGATGGCTACACGCTGCTCCTCGGCTCGAGCGGCACTATCACTTCCGGCCCCGCGGTGTTCAAGAACCTGCCCTACGACCCGCAGAAGGATTTCGTCCCCGTGGGCCCGATCCAGTCGGTGCCGATCGTGCTCACCGTGGCGCCCAAGACCCCGGTGACGAGCTACGCGGAGTACGCCGCGATGGCGCGCGCACGGCCCGGGCAGGTGAGCATCGCCTCGGCGGGCAGCGGCTCGTCCAACCACCTGGCGATCGAGCTGCTCATGCGCCAGGGGAATCTCAAGCTCCTGCACGTGCCCTACAAGGGCAGCGGCCCGGCGATCACCGATCTGCTCGGCAGCCAGGTCGAGAGCATGATGGACCAGCTCACCGCGTCCATCGGCCACATCCGCGACGGGCGCATCAAGGCGCTGGCGGTCACCTCGCGCACCCGCTCGCCGCTGCTGCCCAACGTGCCGACGCTCGACGAAGTCGGCGTCAAGGGCTACGAGGCCAATACCTTCACCGGCATCTTCGCGCCGGCCGGTACGCCGCAGGCGGTGGTGGAAAAGCTGCACGCCGCGTTGCGCAAGGCCTTGGGCGTGGACACGGTGCGCGAGCGCTTCCGCTCGATGGGCGTCGAGGTGATGGACATGAGCCAGGCGGAGTTCGCTGCCTTTGTGCTCGCGGACCTGGCGAAGTGGCGCCAGATCGCGCGCGAGGGCAACATCGTCATCGAGTGATCGCGGAGCGGCGCGCGCCGCACGGCAGGACGCGACAGGCAAGCGGCGCGCAATGAGCACAGCCGACGTCCTGCCGCCGGACGCCAAGCTGCGCGCGACCAGGCGCGCGCTGCCGCGCGGCACGGTGGATTGCCACGCGCACATCTTCGACCGCTTCGAGCGCTATCCGCTCGCCGGCGAGCGCAAGTATTCCCCGCCCCTTTGCTCGCGCGAGGCCTGGCTCGCGCTGCACGCGTCCCTCGGGGTCGAGCGCGGCGTGCAGGTGCACGGCACGCCCTACGGCTTCGACAACTCGATCACGCTCGACTTCCTCGCCGAACACCGCGGCCGCTTTGTCGGCGTCGCCACAATCCACCCCGGCACCCCGGAAAGTGAATTGCGCAAGCTCGACGCCGGCGGCTTTCGCGCCGCCCGCCTGATGGACCAGTTCCCCAACGGCGCCACCACGGCGATGCTGGAGGACATCGCGCGCCGCGTCGCGCCGCTCGGCTGGCACATCGAGATCAACATCGCCAAGTGCGCCGACTGGGTGGCGCTCGAGCCGCGCCTTAGGCGCTGCCCGGTGCCGCTGGTGTTCGACCACCTCGGGCGACCGCGCGGCGGCGAAGGCATCGATGCGCCGGGCTTTCGCGTCATCCGGCGGCTGCTCGCGGAGCGCGACGATTGCTGGACCAAGATTTCGAGCTTTTACCGGCTCTCGGATTCCGGGCCGCCGCACTACGCGGACATGCGGCCTCTCGTGCAGGCGGTGCTCGCTGACCGGCCCGACCGCTGTGTGTGGGGCACCAACTGGCCGCACCCGGGCCTCACCCGGTTCATGCCGAACGACGCGGACCTGCTCGACCTGCTGGAGAGCTGGCTGCCGGGGGAAGCGGTGCGCGAGCCGCTGTTCGCCACGAACGCCGCGCGGCTCTACCGCTTCTAGGCGCCGCTGCGCCTGCCGCACCGCGGCCTCAGCCGCTTGTGCGCCCAGCCTGCAAAGCGAGTGCCGCGGGATTCACGACGTTGATCGGCTTGCCGGCGGCGTAGGCCACGATCTGATTGAAGATGTCGGTGAACTGCAGCTCGTACTCTTCGCGCGTCACATAGCCGATGTGCGGCGTGGCAACGACGTTGTCCATCGCAAGCAGCGGGTCCTTCGGGTCCGTGAGCGGCTCCACCTCGAAAACGTCCACCGCCGCGCGCCCTGGCCGCCCCGCCTTGAGCGCTGCCGCCAGCACGCCCGGCGCGATCAATCCCGCGCGGCTGGTATTGACGATGAGCGAGTCCGGCTTCATGCGCGCAAGATCGGCGGCGGTGACGATGCTGCGCGTCGCCTCCAGCAGGCGCATGTGCAGCGAGATCACGTCGCAGGCTGCGAAGAATGCCTCTTTGCTCGGCGCCGCGTCGTAGCCTCCGGCGCGCGCCTTGGCGAGCGAATCGGGGCGCGCCCACACCAGCACCTTCATGCCGAAGGCCTTGCCGTAGCCGGCGACGGCGCTGCCAATGCGGCCGTAGCCGTAAATGCCGAGCGTCCTGCCGCGCAGGCTGTTGCCGACACCGGTCTGCCAGCGCCCTGCCTTGAGCGCGGCCACCTGCTGCGGGATCTGGCGCTCGGCGGCGAGCACGAGGCCCCAGGTCAGCTCGGCGGCGGCGTACGACGGCGTGCCCGGGTGCTGGCTCGAGCTCACCACGATGGCCTTGCGCGTGCAGGCGTCGATGTCGATGTGCGGGTAGACGCTCCTCTGGCTGATGAGGCGCAGTTTGGGCAGCCGCTCGATGAGCGGCGCGCGGATCTGCGTGCGCTCGCGGATCAGCACCAGCGACTCCGTGTCGCGCAGGCGCGCGGCAAGCGCCTCAGTCTCCTGCAGATGGTCGTTCCACACCGTGACCTCGTGGCCCGCGAGCTTCGCGAAGCACGCGAGCGTGCGCACGGTGTCGAAGTAATCGTCGAGAACCGTGACTTTCACGCGGCAAGCCCGAGAAAGCGCCGTGCGTTGTCCGAGAGGAGCTTCTGGCGCGCGCCCGCGGCAAGGTCCGCCATGTCGCGAATGAGGTTGCCCACCCGCTGCTCGCCCAACGGGAACGGATAGTCCGAGCCGAGCATGACGCGGTCCTCGCCCATCACCTCGATGAGCAGGCGCAAGGCGCGCGGATCGAACACCGCGCTATCCACGTAGAAGCGCTCCGTGTAGGCGCTGGGCGGCTGTGCGGACTTGCCGCGCGCCAGGTCGCGGTTGCGCCAGGCGTTCTCCAGTCGCCCCAGCAGGAAGGCGAAGCTGCCGCCGCCGTGCGCGAAACACAGGCGCAGGCTCTTCGGCAGCCGGTCGAAGCCGCCGCCGAGGATCAGCGACACGATCGAGAGCTGCGTCTCGGCGGGCATGGACACCGTCCAACCCATCATCCAGCGCGCGGTGCGCGCCCCGCCCATCATGTCCCAGGGATGCACGAGCACCGCCGCGCCTTCGGCCGCGCAGTGCTGCAGGAAAGTGACGATGCCCTCGTCGTCGAGGTCGCGCTCGCCCACGTGGTTGCCGATCTGCACGCCGAGGTGCCCGGCCTGCATGGCGCGCGTCAATTCCTTGCAGGCCGCATCGGTATCCTGCAGCGGCACCTGGCAGAGGGTCTTGAGGCGCCCCCTGCCGGTCGCCGCGAGCTCGAGCCCCGCGTCGTTGAACAGCTGCGCGCAGTAAAGCGCCTGCGCCGCCGGGCGCGCGTAGGCGAAGAGCACGGGCGTCGCGCACATCACCTGCAGGTCGATGCCGTCGCGATCCATCTCCTCCAGGCGCCTTGCCGCGTCCCAGCAGGCGGAATAGACGGGCCGGAACTCCTTGTCGCCCATCATCACCATCGCCTTGCCGTCACCCAGATGCTTCATCCAGGGCCACTCGCCGCCGAAGCGCTTGCCGAGGTCTTCCCACTCGCGCGGGAAGAAATGCGAGTGCATGTCGATGGCGCGCAGGTTCATGCCTTGCCCGGGTGCACCTGCCCGCACTTTGGACACTTGCGCTCGCCGCGGTAGAACGCGTCGAACAGCGGCGGCAGGTCCGCGACGATGTTCTGCACGTTGACCTCGACACGGTGCAAGAGCGCAGAGCACTTCGGGCAATACCACTCGAAGCCGTCGTTCACGCCCGACGGCCGCACCTTTTCCACCACCAGACCGACGGAGCCCGGCTCGGGCCGCTGCGGCGAATGCCGCACGTGCCCGGGAAGCAGCAGGATCTCGCCCTCGCGGATCGGGACGTCGCGCGGGCGCCCATCCTCGATCACCCGGAGGACCATGTTGCCGCGCAGCTGGTAGAAGAACTCCTCGTAGGGGTCATCGTGGTAGTCGGTGCGCGCGTTCGGCCCGCCCACCACCATGACGATCAGGTCGCCCGCTTCCTTGAACACCTGCTGATTGCCCACCGGCGGCTTGAGCAGGTACGCGTGCGCATCGATCCAGCTTGCGAAATTGAAGGCGGCCAAGGACATCGCGGCAATTCTAGGTCACTGCGCCGCGATGAGGCTCGCCAGGAACTCGGGATCCCCGCGCAGGCGCTCGGAGCCGCCGTCGTAGACGATGCGGCCCTTGTCCATCACCACCGTGCGCTCGGAGAAGTCGAGCGCCACGCGGCTATTCTGCTCCACCAGCACGATCGACAGCCCGCCAGCGGCACGCAGCCTGGCCAGCACCCGCGCCAGCGCTTGCACGATCACGGGCGCGAGACCCTCCGTGGGTTCGTCCATCAGCAGCACCCTGGGATTGGTGAGCAGCGCCCGCGCGATCGCCAGCATCTGCTGCTCGCCGCCGGAGAGCTGCGTGCCGCCGTGCCCCAGCCGCTCGCACAGATTGGGGAACAGCTCGAAGACGCGTTCCTCGGTCCAGTGCCCCGGGCGCGCGCCGATCTCGAGGTTCTCGCGCACCGAGAGCGAGGGAAAGATCTCGCGCTCCTGCGGCACGTAGGCGAGCCCGGCGAGCGAGCGCCGGAAGGGCGGCGCCTTCTCGATACGCCGCCCGCCGCACTCGATCGTGCCGCCATGCAACGTCGTGTGCCCCATTACTGTGGCAAGCAGCGTGGACTTGCCCACGCCGTTCCTGCCGATGATGGAAAGGCTCTCGCCTTCGGCGAGCGCGAGCCCCACGTCCTGCAGCACGTGCGTCTCGCCATAGCCGGCGGACACGCCGCGCAACGCGAGGGCCTCAGGCATCTCGCGGCCTTTCGGCGAGAACCTCAGGCATCGATCGCGCTCCCCAGGTAGACCGCGCGCACCTCGTGGTTGGCGGCGATCTCGGCGGGCGTGCCCTCGGCGAACACGGTGCCGCTCACCAGCACCGTGATGCGCTGCGCGTAGCGGAACACCAGGTCCATGTCGTGCTCGATGATCAGCACCGCGATCTCACGCGGCAGCCCGGCAATGGCGTCCAGCAGGATGTGGTTCTCGGCGCTCGGGATGCCCGCCGCCGGCTCATCGAGCAGCAGCACGCGCGGCGCGAGGCCCAGCGCGATCGCGATCTCCACCAGCCGCTGGCGCCCGTAGGGCAGCTCGGCGACGCGGCTCCCTGCATCCGCCGAGAGTCGCAGCGTCTCGAGGAGCCGAGACGCCTCGTCCGTCACCTCCGTGCGCAGCCCGGCCGGGCGCAGCATGCCGCCGCCGGCCTGCATGCGCTCGGCGACCGCGATGCAGACGTTCTCCAGCACCGTGAGGCCGCGAAACAGCTGGTTGATCTGGAAGGTGCGCGCGATGCCGCGCTTCACGCGCCTTGCCTGAGGCAGGCGCGTGACGTCTTCGCCGTCGAGAAGCACCTGGCCGCTCGAGGGCGCGAGCACGCCGGTGAGCAGGTTCACGAAAGTCGTCTTGCCCGCCCCGTTCGGCCCGATGAGTGCGTGGCGCGCGCCGGCCTCCAGCCGGAAATCGATGTTGTTCGCCACCTGCAGGGCGCCGAAGCTCTTGCACAGCCCGCGCGTCTCGAGCAGCGCCTTCTTCATCGCGCGCTCCAGCGGCGCCGCAGCGCGTCGATGAGGCCCAGGATGCCGTTGCGCGCATAGAGCGCCACCAGCATCAGCCCGAGGCCGAGGCCGAGTTGCCAGGCCGTCGGATAGGCCTTGGAGAGCGTGTGCTCGAGCACCATGTAGACGATGGCACCGACGAAGGCGCCATACAGGCGCCCGTAGCCGCCGAGGATCAGAATGATCAGCACGCCGGCCGCGCGGTCGAGGCCCAGCACCGCCAGGTTGACGTAACCCGTGGCGTGCACGAACACGGCGCCGGCAACGCCCGCGATTGCCGCGGAAATCGCGTAGGCGAGAACCTGGCGCGCGCGCACCGGCGCGCCCACGGCATGCATGCGCAGCAGGTTCTCGCGGATGCCGGTGAGGCTGCGGCCGAACGGCGAATACACGAGAATGCGCACCACCACGAAGCACGCGAACAGCACTGCGAGCGCGTAAAGGTATTGCGAGCGGAAGTAGAGCACGTCGAAATTGAACAGCCCGAGGATCGGCTGAAACGAGAGCCCCGGCATGCCGTCGAAGCCGCCGGTGAATCCCGAGAACATGTTCGCCCCCTGCTCGAGCAGCGCCATGGTGCACAGCGTCAGCATCAGCAGCGTCAGGCCGTGCGTGCGCAGCACCACCCAGCCGCTCACCAGGCCCACGGCCCCCGCGACGA
>Ga0326726_10005208_pt1 | contig 11800 bp, 10 predicted proteins | sample MHFenrmetagenome_2_FD_207603 | JGI IMG/M metagenome (GOLD analysis project Ga0326726, IMG submission 207603) | Lab enriched peat soil microbial communities from Michigan Hollow, Ithaca, NY, United States - MHF15MN | ecosystem: Environmental > Terrestrial > Soil > Wetlands > Peat | place: USA...
TGGGCCGCTAAATTGTGTTCCAGACCTGAAAGTCGTAGCGCGTGAATGTGCACGCCTCATAAGGCCGGGTGGCGCATTGGTGTTCACAGTCATTGGCCGCTACTGCCCCTGGGAAATCGCGCACTACGCTGCTGCTCGCCGTTGGGCCCGCATTAGAATTCGCTTCGCCAGAGATGTCGTGCCCGTGGGCATGAACAAGCGCACCATTTGGACGCGCTACTATACGCCGCGTGAATTTTACGTCGCGTTTAAGTCCTCATTTGCACTGGTGCATGTTCGGGGCATTTGCATATTTGCGCCACCACCCTATCTCACTGGGTTTCGGGACGAGCACCCATCGTGGCATCGACGGCTTTGGCAGCTGGACAGGTTCGCCGCGGGCTGGCCATTATTGCGCAATGTTGGCGACCACTTCCTGATTTCAATGCGGCGGCGCTAATCTGTGGCGGCATTCTGTGTTCATTACGAATATTCGCGGATCGGAAATGCGCTCGATGTACTCGGCAGTGCCGTCGGTTAATTCATCGTTAACAACAGTCAACTTGAAGTCGCTATGGGTTTGGGCTAAAGGCGATTCGATGGCTCTTACGACGTAGAGTCGCTTGTTGTGCAGTGGCATAACAATTCCGACTCCCGGCGACATTGTGGCCATCCTAGGTGGGCCGCCACCAAACAGCATGCCACGCGACAGGGCATTGACTCCGCAAGCAGCTCCGAATGTGACGGAAAGTATTCCGCGGTAGTTGGCGCAGGCAAATCCTAAATCGAGCCCACACACCAAGTGAGACGACGTTGTAACCGAAAGGACGGCTTGCCGAGGCGGTGAACGCGCTAACCAGTCTTGCGTTAGCAGGCGATAGTGCCGGGGATTGCGGTGCCCGTTGAATGACACCCTCGGTACTTCGCTCAAACGAAGAGTTGGAGCGAACTGGGCGCCCTCCAATCGTTGCTACCCGTAGCGAGGGGTTCGCGGAGATACCAAGGAATGCGCGGACACGCTCCATTTCTTGTGCCGGGTTATCCGTAAGATCTTCGTATCGTACAATTAAATATCGGCTACCGAATTGCTGCCTGCGTTTCTGCGCGAGCCGCAGTGATTGCCCAATTGCCTGCGCATGCCTGGCCGGGTCGAGTTCGCGAATCCCGGTGATACGGTAAATTTCGAGGAGTGACGCCAGTGTCGCGCTCGGCTCGCGAACAAGCTGAATGAAGCGGGCTTCGGAGAATGCTATGAAACGTCGTGCGTAGCGTTCGTTGAGAGGGGTCTTCTCAACCCAAAGGCGCGGGCTGCTGGATGCGGCAGTGACGTCTCTAAACGCAGCAACGAGCGCTCGGAGAAGCGCAAACGGCGCAAGCGCAGGCTGCGTGTCTTGCAGTGCCTGTTGCCATCCTAAGAGACGCCGGGCGAAGACCACCGACGGGTTACCCGCGGGTCCGCTGCGCCCGAGTTTGAAGTGAGGCGGGTGATTCGGGTCAACGAAACGAGCAACCCAATCTGCGACAAATCTATCGATGTCTCGCCGCGTAGGGTTCAAGCGTGCCGCGTAGCTGAATGAAGTAAAGTAGGTCCCTTCACTTGGAAGGACCAATAGCTCCGGATGACCGTCGAGCAGTTCTTGCAACAGCGTTGTGCCGCTACGATGATGTCCGCAGATAAAAACGGGTCGGCCTAGCCAATGGAGCGCAGCAGCGCGTTCTTCATCGGTCGGGGTGGCACCTCCAATGTGTCGAGCTTCGCACACAACTGCTCGTGCGTAGTCGGAAAGCTCCGCGAGGAGGAGAGCACGATCGTGTGTTACGTCTGCCGAAGGAAGTAGCCGGGCTATGGCGTCCTCCATTCCGAGCCAGTCCGCAGGCATTGTCATAGGAGTTAGTTTATAGCGGACTGCCGGAATTGCTTGGAATCACTACTGTCCGAAAGGTCTTATCTTCATCCCTCTGGCATGCAATGTTCACGCTGCCTGAAGGCGAAACTTGGAAACCGCTGCAGCGCAAACTTGACGTGCCTACGACGCCAAGCATTAAGCGAAGCCTTGGCCGGCAGCTCCGCGAGCCAGTAAAGCGGATACGCCACTCCAACCATGACAACCATGGCTATCAGTGCGGCGGCAACGTCTGGCCAGTGCAGCACCTTTCCAGCCGATGCCCATCTTCCGGTTTATCAGTTCCTTGGGGGATCATGCTGAAGGGGCTTGAGTGCGTTGCAGTCTGAATGCGGCTGCGATCTCATCGTTCATGAACGCGCCTTCGATGGCAATGGCTCGCTGCTGCGCGCTTTTGGCAAGCTCAAGGCGCGTTGGCTCATCGCCGAGCACCCGACCAATCGCCATGGCCAACGACTCAGAATCACCCACTGGCACCGCCACCGCCGCCTCCGGTGCCCACTCGGCAATATGCCCCACCGCAGTGCCCACTGTCGGTACGCCGACGATCGCTGCCTCCAGCATGACAATCGGCCCGGCCTCGTGGCGTGACGACATGACCAGCAAATCTGCGGCCTCCATGAGCGGCCGCAGTTGACCGTGCGTCAAAAAGCCGTGGAAGGCAACTTGCTGTGCAATGCCCAGTTGGCGAGCCAAGGCCTGAATCTCGCCGTTCAAGGTGTCCTCACCAACTGCATCCAGTGAAAACGCAACGCCTGAATCTCTGAGGATGGCCAACGCCTTGAACAGTGTCGTCTGGTCCTTGACACGATTCAAACTCGCGACATGGAGCAAGCGTGCCGGCAAGTTCACATCGCGACGCACGGGTGCGCGCGGAGGCCAGGTATCGAGGTCGACTCCTAGCGGGACTAACTCTGCTTCAATGCCAAGCGCCGCGATGGAATCGACCATCGGTTGACTTGCCGCCGTTACGGTACTCGCCAAGCGCAGCACGACTGCTTCGGCCAGGCGACCGTACCAATGCAGGCGACCACCATAGTGGATATCGCGCAGCGCAACCAATTCGCCGCCAGCCACGTGCACGCAACTGGGTAGGCGCAGCAGACAAGCTGCGCTGACGGCGATCTGACCGCAAGCGCCAGACCAGATCGCCTGCACCAGCGCAAACCGGGAACGTCGGTGTTCCGCCACGATGGCAGCAACCGCGCGCCAGCGAGTGTGGCGGTGGCCAATGTTATGTATCTGAGCGCCTGCGAGTTCCCAGCGTGCGGGTTTGGGTTCCTGTGCGAGCGCAAAAACGTGTACTTCGTTGGTTCGGGCGAGCCTGCGAATCAACGCCAATACCGACGGAATCACCCGATATTCCCCCGATCGATCAACCCCACCCGGTACGACAATCGCCAATTTCATGCAGTAGTATTCCAACCCGAATATGTCACTTCCCGCCCGCTGGGGTCGCAAAGGCATTGTCGCCCTAAACGGACGTTGGCAAGGAGTTGATTTCAGTGCGGAGGCGCATGAAGATATTCGCGCCGATTCAATACAGCGCGCTACGCGTAGCGAAATGCGGATGACTTCCCGAGCGAGCGCGCAGAGCCTGGCCTAGAAGAAAAACTAATGGCGGTTGCCCCGGGCGAGTACGCGAGGGCCATGCTGCGGTGGGGGATTGCTGGCGTCCTTCCGGCGCTCATGACCATGTCGTGTGGCGGAAGCTCGGGCGGCGTCGCCCCGCAAATCGTCGCGGTATCGCCGAAAGACGGCGCCGCGAATGTCTGGTTGCACGAGCCGATCGTCGTAACCTTCTCCGAGGCTGTCGATCCCGCCGCGGTTGATGTGGCATCGCTGTCGCTTCGCGATGATGCGGGCAACGACCTCCAGGGTGCGGTGACTCTTTCCGACGATGGTCTGAACGCGACAGTGCGTGCGGCCGACGCCGCGACAGCGCTGGGCGAGATCTCGTTGCAGGTCGCTCAGTCGATCACAGATGCGGCTGGCCGCCCGCTCATCGCCGGCGACACGTTCCACTGGAGACTTGCACCGTGGAGCTCGCGTTCGCTAGGCCAGATCGCGGAGTCGCAGGTGCCATCGATCGGGGTGGCGGGCAATACGATCCTGGTCGCGCGGTCGGTCGAAACCGCGAGCGGGCACCGCGTCGTGGTGACCGACGACAGCGGGAAGTTGCTGGGTGGTGCGCTTGGGACGGACGCGGTGATGCCGGTGATCGCCGTGGACGCCGACGGGCGCCCGATCGTCGCCTGGCAGAACATCGCGATGCGGATCATTGAAGCCGCACGCTGGAACGGCGCCGTTTGGATCGCCTTGCCCTCGCCGGGCGCGGGCAGCTTCCCGGTGCTAGCGTCCTCGCCCCAGGGGCAGGTCGGCATCGCATGGGTCAATGCCGCGGGGGACGTCGCGGTGGCGGTCTTGTCCGCCGCCGGCGCATGGCAGACTCTTGCCAACACACCGATCGATGCAACGCTCGTGGTCGGCCGGCCCGCGCTGGCGATTCCGCAGACCGATTCGCAAGTGGTGGCGTTCATCGATCAGACCACGAGTACCGGTGTCAGCAATGGGCCGCTACTCGATGTCCGGGTGACAGCCCTGCCCGATTCGGGGGTCGCTCTACCTCCGCTTCGGCTTGCAGACGTTCCGCCCGGCGGAGAGATCAACCGCGTCTCGATCGACGCTCGCGGCAGCAACATCACTGTCGCGTGGGACGAGTACTCGGGCCACTCGATGTCTGCCCATGTGGCGCAGGCGGCAAACGGAGGCTGGACGATTTTTCCAGAGCTCAACGTCGACCCGCCGGGGGACGCGCGCGCACCGGATGTCCACCTCGACGCGGACGGTATTCCGCTGGTCGCTTGGGCGGAGCAAATCGAAGGCGCGCACCGCGGCTTTGTCGCGCGCTGGACCGGGACGGCGTGGCAGACCGTCGGCGGCGACACCTGGACGGGCTCGCCGGATCGCGCGCCGGTTTGGCCGCAGATGGCGTTGTTTCGCGGACGCGCCCCAGTGGTGGTGTGGAGCGACTTCGATCCAGCCGGATCGTCCAGTCGTATCGCTCGCTTCAATGGGCCCGGGACGCCGCGGCTTGGCATCGGGACACGGGCGCCGCTCGACGGCTGTGCGATCGACATCGTGAATCCCCCGCTTAAGCTGTCGGCGACCGGTTGCTTCACGATCGTCGGCGGAGCGGCTATGCCGCATGCCGGGCTCGTCCCGTACGATGTCGTGAGCGAGCTGTGGAGCGACGGCGCGCTCAAGCGGCGCTGGCTTGCGCTGCCGGCCGGCGGTCTGACGCTGACGGCCAACGGTTCGTTCGATGCGCCAGTTGGCAGCTTCATCATCAAGGAGTTCGCGATTGGCGATCCCGCGGCTCGAACGATCATGGAAACTCGCTTCCTCGCGCGCGATGACGTCGGCTGGCACGGGTTTTCCTACCAGTGGCGGAGTGATGGCTCGGATGCCGACCTCTTGCCCGGCGCGGCGCCGACGATTGCGAACTGGCCGGACGGGACCGGCACGCACACGCACAGCTATCCCAGTCGGGGCCAGTGCCTGCGCTGCCACAACGCTACGGTCGGCCCCCTGCTCGGGGTACGGCCGGAACAGCTCGCCCGTCGGTTCGACTACGGAGGCGTGCTCGACGAGCAGCTGCGGACGCTGAAGCACATCGCGGTCATCGCGCCGGACGTGACCGGCATTTCCCTTCCGGCGCCGCACGATCCGCGGGAGAGCCTCGAGCGCCGCGTCCGAGGTTATCTGGCGATCAATTGCTCGCACTGCCACAATCCGCTTGGAGAGCGGCCGACCCGGGATTTCCGGATCAATACGCCGCTGGCGAACACCCATCTCTGCGAAGGGGAAATCACGCCGGGAAGCCCGGGAACGTCCCTGATCGTCACCCGGGTTTCCGCGCGACCAGGAATGCCGCCGCTCGCAACGTTGCGGACGGACCCGCTGCTGCTGAATGTGCTGCCCAACTGGATCACGTCACTCGTGACCTGTCCCTAGCGGTCCGGGAGTGAGAGGTCTCTCCTGAAGCCGGCGACAAGCTGGCTGGTCAGAATAGTTGCGCAGGATTCGGAAAGGTCCGTCTATAATTTCCATCCGTAAAGTGCGGCGTGGTGACTCGCATTACGGTATCGAGCGACTGCAACTGGTCATTTCCGTCAGCGCTCGCGGCTGGCACTACCTGCACGTTCGATAGCACGGGGTCATCATGGGAATACTCTCCGGCAAAACTGCGTTCATCGTGGGCACCGTGGGCACAAGCTTTGCCGCGGAAATCTAAGTGTAGCCAACGAGGCGCAGCCGATCCCATCGCCGACCCGTTTGGCGAGCGGCCGCGACGAATTTACCGCCGCCAGTACCTGGTGCTGGGTGCTGCTCTAAGAGTTGAATGCGATAGGGCATTGCTGTTGAAGGTCGTCGACGCAGCCTTCGCAGGCCTGCCGCACCACAAGTTGTTTCGCACGACGCCGACGCTGACTGTGAAGGTACGGCTTGATCCCAGTTGTACGCTGGGCCGCGTTGCTGCACCGCCACCGCTGCGCTTTCACGCTGCCGCCGGCTTGATCTGCGCCACGGCGGACGCTGCCAACTATGTCATCGTGGCGCCGCTACAACGCTCGGCGCTGGTGGTAATTTCACGCGACATGTTGCGCTTTCCCTATCATGCGCGTTACGAGCTACTCGAATTTGCTGCGTACACCATGGTGGCACGTTGCCTCGGCCTGGTGCCGGTGCATGCAGCCTGCATCAGCCGTGGTGACAAAGGCTTCTTGCTGATCGGCAATAGCGGCGCCGGCAAATCGACGTTGGCTTTTTTTGCAATGCTTGCCGGGCTGGAACTGCACTCCGAAGATGCCATATTCATCGAGCCCAGACGCATGCTGGCGACAGCATTACCCAACTTTTTGCACGTTCAGCGAAGTGTGCTGCGATATGCCCGTGGAACCGCTGAGGCACTCGCCGCTGCGCGAGCGCCGACGATCGTCAGACGCAGTGGCGTCGAAAAGCTCGAGATTGATTTGCGCCGCAACCCGTGGCGATTGAGCCGAATGGCAGTGAAGATCGTGGGCATCCTCAGTCTCAGCAAGGCTCGCGCCAACGGCCAACCGCTGCTGGCCAGCTTGAGCAAACGTCACAGCGCAAGGGTCCTGGATCGTACCCAACTAGTTGGTCGCGACCACGTCGGCTGGCCAGAGTTTCGACGTCACGCGCTCGCACTGCCGGCGTACGAACTGGCACGCGGTGCGCATCCCAGGCAGTCTGCCGACGCGGTGGCAGCTTTGCTCGCCGCGTTGGCCTAAGTGCTCCGACGCTAAGCGGACTGCTGCGCCAATCGCACGGCGTGCAAAATCTGCGGTCGCGCCGGACGCGAAAACGTCCACTGCATCAGCCGACGCCGCTGCGAATTGGAGTACCAGGTGTCTTCGACCGCCCACGGTTGCGCCCGCGTGCTCTCGCCTAGTGTTGCCATCTCATCCGGACTCGGGCGAAGTCGTCGCCAAAGGTAAGTACCGAGTTCAGTCGGTGTCTTGGCCCACACGGCCGCCGGCACGGCGGCGACCCACAAACTCGAACTCGACACATCCGATAGGCAGCAGTGTTTGGACTTGAACCGCAGCGCTGTCGGGCAATGCCTGGCCAGAGCCGTAAGCACATGGCCCGGTATCAAGTCGGGGAAATAGCGTGCCGTCAGCCGTAGCGGCGGATAAGCCCACCAGCGCCGGCGCGCAACGCCGTCATTCGCAAGCAATCGAGCCCAATCGGCGTCCCTCATTAGCGCCGCAATCGTTGCGATATCACTTAACTGCAGCATGCGCAGCCAGCGCGAGCTCATGTTGCCGGCGGCGTGGAGCAGCTGATGGAGCATCAATGCATCGGTGGTCGCATAGTGCTGCACTCCGACTCCGACCTCACTGGCTTGCACATCCCGCGTAATATCAATCTCGCTCCAAGGCAAGCGCTCGGCAATCTTCGTATGCACTTCAATCTTGATGGGCGTATCTGGGTGCTCTCCAAAACCCGCGGGAACAGCATAGTCAACCGGCTCAAAAATCTTGTGGCGCCAGGTGGTGGCGGATTCGTGGTAGCCGAGAGGCGGCAGGAGCTGAGCCGCGACGGACAGATCCGGCGGGCGTACCAACAGATCAATATCGCCCATCGGCCGCTCGCCTGCCTGGCATAAGCCGACCCTATGCATTGCTGCACCTTTCAGGGCCGTCACACCAACGCTCTTGAGACGCGTCGCGATGTCGATCTGTTTCATCAAGCGCTCGATGCGCTGGTGCCGCTGCTCAACGTGTGATTTCTGCTGCTGCAAGAACTGATCCCAATCGCCAGGTCCGCTCCAGCGCAGTCGCGTTGCGAGCAGGGGCGAAATACCGTGGATCACCGCTGCAACCCTGGCCATTCGCCATTCGAAGGCAGTCCACGCCGGTGGCTGTGTTGTGGTGCTGGCCAGTTCAAGAGCCAGCGCTTCCGTGGTCTTGCGCAGCGCCGCAGCGATTGTAGCCAGCGGCGGCAGCGGTACGTGGTCGGCTTGCACAGCGCGATTACCGCGAACCTGCCGCCACGTTTTGCTCATCGGCACTGCGATAAGTGAATTCACGCGCCAACAGCATCTGCCAACGCCGTGCGAACAGCTGCCGTTCGCCATTGCGCTGCTCGTGTTGAACTGCCCCGTTGCGTTTTTGGAGATCAACCTGTTCGTGCAGCAGGTCGCGGACCGCACGATAAAAATCTGACTGGTACGCGCCATGAAACATCATTTCGAGGTCGTTACTTTCCTGCCAATGCGTCTTGGTCCCCAGTTGTTGTTTGACTTGCTCGTAGAACTTCGTACCCGGCAATGGGTAGGAGACGCTGACACCAATGTCGTCCGGCTGCGCGTCGTCAATCAGTTTGCGAGTCGCCAGGATATCTTCGAGCCGTTCGCCGAGATAGCCCAGCTGGATGAAGAAGCCCACACGAATGCTCGCGGCGCGCAAGCGCTCGCGGGCAGCCAATATTTCCTCTACGGTCGTGCCTTTGTTCATGGCGTCGAGGATGCGTTGACTGCCGCTTTCAGCGCCGATCCAGACTTCGGCGCAACCGGCCGCACGCAAGGCTTTCGCCATTTTGTCGCTTACCAGGTCCGCGCGGGTCTGAATCGTAAACGGCAAGCTGCCGTTGGTAGCGTGAACGGTCACCGCAAAATCGTTGACCCAGTCGACGCGAAAACCGAAAATGTCATCTGCAAACCAGATGTGGTCGGGCTCGAACTGGCGTTTGAGATGCGCCATCTCCGCGGCCACATCGCGTGGACTGCGCTGCAGGTATTGATTGCCCCAAATAGGTTTGGAGCACCAATTGCAGCGAAACGAACAACCGCGCGATGCCGCCATATTGAGACTGAAGTAGCCGTGCGACTGCCGCCACATGGATCGATACTTTTCAAGATCGATCATGTCCCACGCCGGCGGATCGGCGTACAGCGGGTTGGGCAATGGGCGCGCGCCGTTAGTGGCAACGGTCTTGCCGTTGGTCCGTGTCGCCACGCCATACTGTCCATCGACCAGCTGCGAAATTGTTAACAACGGAACAGAGTCGAGGCGAGCCACCAGCGCCAGCAGCGTTACCAGCCCCTCGCCGATCACCACCACGTCGGCGCCCGACTCGAGATAGATATCCGGCGCGTCAGTGGCATCCGATCCGACGGCAATTACTCGCGCACTGCGGGCGTGTGCGAGCGCGATCATCTCGCAGCTGGCATCACGCATTCTTCCCAAGCACATCTTGCTGAGGAAGTTAAAGCTATCCTCGTAAAACAGCACCAGCTGCGGGTGCACTGACTCCAGCACGCGCTTGTAGTCGCCAACACCGTCGGCCAGCATGGCATCAAATACGGCGACCTGGTGTCCGGCGCGGCGCAGCATCGATGCAACATGCAGGGTCGCTAGCGGCGGATACGGTTTGGCTCGCTCCCACTGCTTCTGATCGAATCGCAGAAAGTAGGAATGTGCAACCAGAATCGAAAGCATGTACGAGAACCCCCGTGCCGCTAGATACGCAGCAGGCTTCGATTTCGAAGGCCGTTATGGGGAATGCCATCGTCGTCGCGCCAGCCGACACAGCCCAGCAACGTCGCCGGGTCGCGAGCGCTGCGCGGAAGGCCCGCGTCGCGCACCGGATCCGCCTCACCCAACCACGCAATCTTGCCGATACATGTGTCGGCAAGAGCGCCAAGCACACGCCGATCGCCTGCATTCGATTGAGTCACCGAGACCGCGCCACCCCCAAGCCGACCCGGCTGCACCCATACGAAGTGCGCGGAGACTTGATCGCCTAAGCTGGAGTGGGCGTTGGGTACGCCCTTGGTGACTGCCATTGGTGCTAATCACATTGACCGCTGAAGATCAAACTCGATGCTTTCATCTGCAGGTGCCACCCACCGATGGTTTCATTGAGCTGCGCATAAGCCTTAAGCTCCGGCACAGCGCTCGGTTCGAACTGTTCGTCGATGTAGAGTCCCAACTTTTCTGGGACGACCTGAATCTCCCCGTAGACGCGAAACTGATCAACGGCGGAATCGTTCTGTGTGGCTTAATTCTGGACCTTGGTTTCCGACCGACTCATGCGCAAATCGCCCCCAGCCGCAACAAGTTGAACACGTTGTCGGTCCAGCTTGGGGTGCTTTCGAGATACGTCAACTTTGGCATCAGCGTATGGCAGAAAATAACACCAAGCCTATTTCTTATTTCGCAAGCCGCCGCCGGTGGCTTGACGCGGCATTGTACACAGCGGTAACCATACTGCACAGTTACATGAGGCTCGGCGACGTCCCGACGGGCGCCGGCTGGCAATTGCAGCGCCGGCATCAGCAGCGATTGCTGGGCCAGTCAATTCAGCTGGTCGAATTGAACGCCGTACCGAATTCGCGCTTGAAGCGCATCATCGGGCGAACCCAGGTTTCGGTCCATGGCAACGCGGCCTGACGTCTATATCGAAATTGCGTTGCAGGCATGCTTCGACCTGACACCGCGGGAATACGCGAGGAAAATGCAAACAGGCGCCGCAGAGTCACACGACTAGGTGTCCAGAAATTCGGGGCCCCTCAAAACAGGCCATCGCTACACTATCATTGGTCCAGTTGGCGGGGGTCAGGTCATGCTCTCTATCACCACATAGCAAATAGTCGATTAATTGGACTGTCGTGTTGCTTTTCTATCAGAAAACTGCGCCCCGCATACCCGTTGTCTTGCAGTCTACTCCGGAAGTCATACATGATGGTTTGATCTTCGCGTACCCAATCGCTATCCGCACCTTCGCCGAGTATCACTAGTGCCTTAAGGTCTTTCAGTGATCGGAACAGGCTGTCTACTTCCTCAGGTGACTGATACATGAGGACACCGCCAAATACGAATAGGACGTCTGCTTTGATGTTGCCGACAGCGTTATTTAGGGCGCAGACGACTTCAACGTCTGGCATTCGCTGCCTTGCCACGTCCACGCAATACGGGTTCGCTTCAACACCTATATATTTGCGAAACGGAAACAGTTTTGGGTGAAAGTAACGATTCTTGCCGATGCCAAAGCCCAGTTCCAATGCTGTTAGGCTGGGATCGCTTAAAGCGGGAATGCGCTCGACAAGCATCTGTAGTGGTTCGGGTGTTGTGTCTGTCTGTCTCCAGAAGTGCCAGTACAGCGACTCGCGAGAAAGCCAGTAATGCAGGTTTCCATGCACCATCCTGAATCCATTGTACGAAGTGTAGAAGCACTGCGCACCGTACGGCCCGAGAATTCGCCTCCGTAATCGGCTACGAAATAGCCAGTCGAACAGTGGAAGGGGCAATGGCAGCGTCTGATGCTGTACGACAATTCCCCTCTTGATCGCGCGTTTTAGCATTCTTCTTCTGCGTGGAACG
>Ga0326726_10005209_pt1 | contig 11800 bp, 12 predicted proteins | sample MHFenrmetagenome_2_FD_207603 | JGI IMG/M metagenome (GOLD analysis project Ga0326726, IMG submission 207603) | Lab enriched peat soil microbial communities from Michigan Hollow, Ithaca, NY, United States - MHF15MN | ecosystem: Environmental > Terrestrial > Soil > Wetlands > Peat | place: USA...
TTGACGCTCCGTCGGGCTGCGCTCCGGCACAACGAGCACCACGTCCCCGCCGCGCAGTTTCTCGAGGCGCTGGCCCTCGACGCCGCGTAGGGAGGGACAGGCGGCGGGCGCCCTCCTGGAGCACAAGCTCCCGCGCCGCTTCTCGCTTTCTTGCAGGAACCCGCCTCATCCATCTCGGAAGTCTTTACGTGTAACGAATCGATGGCCGCGAGACACGAAAGTAGTGGGCTCCGAAGATGATCGTGGGTGTGTCGGGCAACAAACAAGTGGCCAATTGAAAGAGAGGTCAGATATGGCGAAGGCAATGCTGACGTTGGTTCTGCTATGCATGATGACCGGCCCCTCGATGGCGCAAGAGCCCACGGTCACGTCGCTCATGGCAAAGGAGCTCACGGACATTCCCGGCAGGGAAGTCTTGATGATCACGGTCGAGTATCCACCCGGAGGGTCAGATCCTGTCCACCGACACAATGCACACGGGTTCATCTACGTGCTGGAGGGCTCCGTTGTGATGCAGGTGAGGGGCGGCAAACAAGTAACCCTGACGCCGGGACAGACCTTCTATGAAGGCACTGACGACGTCCACATCGTTGGGCGAAACGCAAGCGGTACAAAACCGGCGAAGTTCCTGGTGTTCTTGGTCAAGAGGAAGGGCGCTCCGGTGCTCGTGCCGGCGAACTGAATGCCGGAATGTGCGGGCAGGGTGGTCGATGAACAGGCCGCCATCCTTGTCTGGACGGGACCACCCCCTGCCGCGGAGCCAGGCATCCGCCATCAGGCCGAGGCCGAGCGCCGGCTCCACACCGTGCTCCTGGCGGTGATGGCGCTGCTCCAGCGCGAGCAGCGGGTCACGTACCGGACCCTGCGCCAGGTGACGAGGGGCGTAGTCGATGCCATAGAGATGAAGAGGCACCCGATGCGCCAGGGAAGGACGGGGGCTGCACGGGCTGGCAGTGGGAGGGAGAGCCGCGCCACCGGGGTACCGGGGGGAATCGGAGGTCAGGCGATAAGCGCACCCGCCTCGGATTTTTGCTTCATGTTTGCGAGCCGTCGCAACAACAGGCACGACGGCCCAGTGTTTGAACCTTTCCTCCTTCTCTTCGAGTGAAGCCGGGCTGGCTCAGTTGCTACACATTGCCTACTGGATCACTTCATCCGCCCGCCCCAGCAGCGACGGCGGGATCGTCAGGCCGAGCGCCTTGGCGGTCTTGAGGTTGATCACCAGGTCGAACTTGGTCGGCTGCTCCACGGGCAGGTCGGCGGGCTTGGCAGCCTTGAGAATCTTGTCCACATAGGTGGCGGCCCGCCTGTGCATGTCCGCGTAGCTTGGCCCAAAGGACATCAAACCTCCCGCCTCGACAAGCTCCCGGTACGGATACATCCCGGGCAGGCGGCGTTTCGCCTCGAAGTCCACGATGCGGGCGCGGTTGTGCAGGAAGATGCGATCCGCCAATACGAGGAGTGCGTCCGGCCGTTCTTTGAGAATGGCGGCAAACGCGGCCGGGAAGTCTTCTGCGGTTCGTACCCCAAGGAGCTGCACCTTGATCCCCAACACCTGAGCGGCAGCTCGCGTTTCCTTCAAGGAGCCGGGCTGAAACGGATTGTCCGGGTTCCATAGCACAGCGATGTGCGAGAGCTTGGGCACCACTTCCCTGAGCAGCTCCAACCGTTTCCCTTCCAGTTCCGGTGCGATCGCGGATAACCCCGTCACGTTCCCGCCTGGCCGCGCGAGGCTCGCGACGAGGCCCACGCCGATGGGATCGCCGGCGGCCGCCATGACCAGAGGGATCGACGTCGTCGCCTTCTTCACCGCGAGGGCGGCGGGCGTGCCGGCGGTAACGATCACGTCCACCTTCAAGGCAATCAGCTCGGCGATGAGAGCGGGGAGGCGCTCATTCTTTCCCTCCGCCCAGCGATATTCGATCAGGATGTTTCGCCCCTCGACGTAGCCGAGCTCGCGCAACCCTTCGCGGAACGGCCCGACGAGATTGGCCTCAAGGGCAGCGGTGGAGTTCCCGAGGAAACCGATCCGGGGCACCTTCGCCGCCTGCTGCGCATCGGCTGTGAGCGGCGCGGCGAGGAGGCCGCCAGCGATCACCTCGATGAACCCTCTGCGCTCCATCACGGGGTCTTCCCGCAGGTGGTCTGCGAGTCAGGCGCGAGGGGATGCGGGGCGTGGGGCAACCCGGCCGGGTCCATGCAGGAGCCCTCCTTCGCTGGCTGGGCGGAGTGTAGCAGATCGGAGGTGCCAGCCAGTGGCACAATCCAGTGGAGTGCTCTCCAATCTTCTGCTCAGATGGGAGCCTAGGTTAGCTGCTCGCACGGGTCGGCTCAATCCCGATTTTCGGCGGGCAACGGGTAGCGGCCCCTCAGTCGATCGCGCGTCCTGGGCCAAATGCGACGGCCTACGTGATCACCTTTCTTGAGGTCACCGATCGCGAGCGGTTCGACGAATATCGTCGGCTCGCCGGACCGACGTTCGCTCGCTAAGGGGAGCGCCCCATTGTCGTCGACGGTCGCTTTGAGGTCCTCGAGGGCATGATCATCCCGAAGTTCAGGACGCCCAGCGATGGTACGCGGCGGAGTACGCGGTGACCATTCCGCTTCGGAACCGGTCGGCGAGCTCGGGCCTCATCCTCGTCGACGGCTATGGGGCCCCGGACGGTCGGTGAGGGGATCGGGGAGGCGAGCTAGTACCGGTTGATGTCGACTACGCTCTTGACGGCCTAGGTGCGCCCGCGTAGCATCGCGCTCAGCCTCGGCCGCGCGGCCGGCGCGCGCGGAGGCCGGTCATGTGCGCTGTGCCTGCGGCTCCGGCGAGGGTTCAGCGTGCGGAGGTGGGGGAGGGGCGCACGCGGTGGGAGAGGGCGGGCGGAGTGCGTTGATGTCGCCTACGCTCAAACGGCAGTACAAGCCGGACGTCCGAGTTCGGCGATGATGTTGACCTATCCGCGACAACCGCCGCCAAAGATTCCTGTCACCGACAGTCGCCGTGAAGGCCCATCGAAGGGGGAGTCCTATGGCAACCACGAGGACGCGCGTTCGAAGACGGTCTAAGCCACCGTTTGATGTCAAAAGGCTCCGGCGGACAACGATCCGTCCACCGACGCACGACGTCCGGCCCGACGCGTTCACCGAACGAAAGACAGTGCTCGCATTACCGGCCGACGCGGACGAACCGCCGTCGGTCAAGACCCGGCTGACCAAGCGCGGACGCGGCGCGGCAGCGAGGTGGGAAGTGGAACTCGTTGTCGGCGGACGCGAGTTGCATCCGGTCCCGCCCCCGCCACTTCAGACGCGGCTGATCCCGACGCGGCAACTCGCACGCGTGGCCATCGACGCCATGCCCGCGTCGATGCCCGTGACCGACGTCGCCAAGGTCGCGGTCCGACCGCGGGCCCGACGCGTGCCGAAGCGTCTGCAAATGAAGTTCGGCAAACTGCGTTACGACCCGACCACCATCTTCTCGCCCGACGGGCGTCGCGCCTACTACGACACGACCTATCCGTGGCGGTGCCTGGTTCGCATCGTCACGCCGCGCGGTTGGGCGGGCAGCGGCGTGCTCATCGGGCCGCGCCATGTGTTGACCGCGAGCCATTGCGTCGACTGGACGCCCGGCTGGATGACGGTCTACGTGATGTACTCGAACACCTCGTGGCTGGCCTCGGCCAACGGAACCTGGGCGTACGCGGCGACGAGGGTCAGTTCGAGCAGCTACTCGGCCGACGTCGCGGACGAGGACTACGCGGTCATCGTCCTCGACCAACCGATCGGGCTGACGTACGGATGGCTCGGGAGCCGCACCTATGACAACGGCTGGGACGACGCCACGACGTACTGGCACAGTATCGGCTACCCGCAGGACTGGAGCGGCAGCGGCGAGATCGCCGCGTGGCAGACCGACTTCAAGCTCAACGAGCTTGACTCGGCCTCGGGGTCGACGCGGCTGATCCAAAGCAACACGTTCGACAACTGGCCGGGCCAGTCCGGCAGCCCGATCTTCGGTTTCTGGTCCGATGGGCCTTACTCCGTCGGTGTTGTGTCGGGACAGGCATCAAGCTTCAACTACATTGCCGGCGGAAGCATGCTGCCCACGCTGGTGCAACAAGCCAGGAACGAGCACCCGTAGCCTGCAATCGATCGACGCGGACGTGACGCGTGCTCCACATCCTACGAGGTTACCGGCCGGCTCTGCAGGAGGGCCGCGATGCGGCTGCGTTCAGCTGGGCTCTCTCTGCTTTTCATCCTCGGCGCGCCTGAATTGGCCAGGCCTGACGCCGGTTCGGACGCTGGTGACCACTGCCCCGACGAGGGCCGTCTGGTTGGGCCGCTCTCTGGTGGACGGGATGAGGTTCTTCCCAACGTGCACATGCTCCAGGATCAACTGATGCTGGCTGGGCCGCGGGGGTCGGAGCGGTGATGGTGGAGCTGCTGCAGCGCTGTGACAAGGCACCCCCGCCCGGGCCCGCGATGGCTGGTCCGCGCCTCTTCGCGCAAACGCAGACCTTCCTGGTCCGGCACGTCCGCGGTGCCATCCAGCACCGAGCGCGCTGAGCCCGGAGGGAGAGAACATGCGGAAATCTGTGTTGCTATCGGCAATGGTCGTGGGCCTTCTCCTGTCCGGCCCCGTGCTCGAGGTGAGCGCGGCAAGCCTGGAGGAGCAGGTGAAAAAGCTACGCGCCGAGATCCGAAAGGACGTCGGCGGGAGGCTCCCCCCACTCCCAATTCCGGCTAACAATCCGCAGACGAGGGATAAGGTGAGGCTGGGCGAAGCCCTGTTCTTCGATCCCAACCTGTCGAGTTGCGCCAAGGTGGCCTGTGCGACCTGCCACCTCCCGGAGAAAGGGTTCAGCGACGGGAAGGCCGTGTCCCCGGGCTGTCAGGGCAGCGAGGGCCGACGCAACTCGTCCACGATCTACCAGACTGCGTACCTGAGCCACCTCTTCTGGGACGGACGGGTCCAGTCGCTGGAGCAGCAGGCCCTCAACCCGGTGGTGGATCCAGTCGAGATGGCCAACACCTGGGACAATGTCCTCGCCTACCTGCAGACCGGCGTGCACGCGGCCACCGGACAGAGCTTCCCCGCGGCGAAGACGTTCTACGAGACTGCCTTCGGCAAGGTCTTCGACGGGGAGATCTCTACCACGACGGTGGCAAAGGCCATCGCCGCCTACGAGCGGACCGTGAACTCGCTCAATTCCCCCTTTGACCGCTGGGTGCAGGGAAACGACCAAGCCCTGAGCGCCGTCCAGAAGAAGGGCATGTTGGTGTTCTTCGGCCGGGGAAAGTGCTCGAAGTGCCACAACCCGCCCCACTTCACCGACTCCGACTTCCACAACATCGGCGTGCCCAATGCCGGCTTCGAGAAGGCGGCGCAGTTCCCGCAAAACCCGCGCATCTGCAAGGGAGTCGCCCCGGACGTGGACCCCGGCCGGGCGGAGGTCCCCGCGCTGCACGCGTCATGCACGGACGTGGGGGCGTTCAGGACGCCCACGCTCCGGAATGTGGTCCTGTCGGCGCCCTACATGCATAACGGGAAATTCACGACCCTCGAGGAGGCAGTCGCGCATTACGAGGATTTGGCCCAGGGCACGGTCACGGCCGTCGCGGGGGAGCTGGATTCGGATGTCCGGAAGGGCACCATCCTGTTCGGCGCTGGCGTCGGCGAGGCCGCCGACGTCCCGAACATGGTCGAGTTCATGAAGGCGCTCACCGGCTCGCAGCTCTCGGGACCGAAGGGCGGCGTGGCACCGCCAAGCCGGAAGTGAGACCAGACGCGTGCGGACAGCGCTCGAGAGACGTGGCCAACCTGGACCTTTGGGTGAAAGAGATGAAGACCGTGTCGCCGAAGACGAGGATCGTCACCACGAAATATTTCGGGTCGTTCGCGCCGTAGCGGGGCGCGGCGCTACGAGACCGGCGGGGACGCGAGTGCCCGCCGGATCTCGCGCACCACTCTGTGCAGGGCCCACCAATATCGCTTCATTCTCCCGAGTCCGCCCATCTGGCGCCTCGACCAGTTGAAGAAGCTGTCCGACGACGCCGTATCGAATGGGTCCCCAAATCTCGCCGCCTCGTCGCCGAGGCGCCGATAGAGGTATCGGGCCTGTTCCGCGACCGGCCGACCGTTGGCAAAGTAGCCGTACGCGTAGGGCCAGGTCTTCGTCTCGTGGTAGCCGGCGGCTTCGAGGAGCGTGCGGTATCTCCGGAAGATGTCGGCCGCGGCGCCGACATTCGACATGGTGAGGCGCGAAGAGTACCGAGTGATGTCCGACGGCCGCTCCGGATCGAACCCGCTGAATCGGAAGAAGCTGCCCTCGGATCCGTCGACCGTGATGCGCTCCCCGTCGATCGCCACTGCCCGCTCCGGCAGGTTCCAGTGCGCGACGTTGAAGCCGGGATCGCGGACGACCTCGACGTCCTCGAAAAAGGCCGGCACGAGATCCAGCCAGCGCTGCTCGAAGTGCATGCCGTGTGCCACGTCGTGGCGGCAGTGCTCGTAGAGACGCGCCTCCCACCACGACAAAAATGCCCGCGCCGTCGGCGTCGCGGCGACGCCCAGGAAGCCGACATTATAAACACCCGATTGCAGGATATTGAGCTCGCGCCCGGCCCCCGCTTCACCGGACAGCGGGTTGAGCAGGTGCGGGGTCAGGACAATGGAGCGCCGCCGCAGCAGCTCGAGTGCCGGCGTCAGCTCGCGGAGCACGAGGCTTTCCTGTTTCAGAAACGCCACGCGCGGAAAGCCTTGATCGAGGAGATGCCTCAGCAGGACGGGGGTGACCGCGTACATCAGCTCCTGTCGGGAATACTGGAACCGGAAGCGCGGGAGGTTCGGAATGCCGAGATCGACCAGCCGGAGGAGACGGAACGGCTCCGAGTCGGGCTCGAAATATCCGTCTACCTCGTCCGCCAGAAGCACGAAGAAGGGAATGTCGGGATGGTAGCGGCGGAAAGAGTCCGCGAGCACGCGGGCCAGTGAGATCGAGCTCTTGCCTGCCACGGTGGCGGCGGCCATCCCATCCATCACGACCGGAGTGCTCCCCGTCGCCTCAGCCAATGAAAGAAGCTGTCCGGCGACGCCGTCTCGAATGGGTTGCCGAACCTGCCCGCAGCCTCTCCCAGCTCTCGATAAGCCCGGCGCGCCGCGTCCGGCACCGGGATGCCATTGTCGAAGGAGCCGTAAGCATAGGGCCACGCCTTGGTCTCCCCATGGCCCGCCGATTCCAGGAGCCGTCGATAGCGGCGAAAGAGCTCGGCCGCCGGCCCGACATTGGAGAGATTGAGACGCAGCGAGTAGCGGGTGACGGCATGCCCGTCGTCCGGATCAAAGCCGCTGAAATGGAAGAACCGGCACGGCCGACCGTCCGTCGTGACGGACGTCTCGGTGATGCTGATGCTCCGCTCCGGCAGGTTCCAGTGCGCTACGTTGTAGGTGGGATCACGCAATACGTGGAGACCAGGGAAGAAGACCGGCGCCAAGTCGAGCCAGCGCTGGTCGAAGTACACGCCGTTCGCGACGTCGTGGCGGCAGTGTGCGTAGACCCTCTCCCCCCACCACGTCAGAAACGCCCGCGCCGTCCACCCGGCGGAGACGCCGACGAAGCCGCCGTTGTAGACGCCGGACTGCAGGATGTTCAGTTCGCGCTCCACGCTGCCCTGGCCCGATAGCGGAGCGAGGAGATGGGGCATGAGGACGATGGCGTGGCGCCTCACCCAGGCAAACAGCTCTTCCAAGTCGCTCAGGACCAGGATGTCTGGATCGAGGAAGACCACGCTCCCGAATCCCCGGTCCAGCAGATGGCTCAGCAAATGGGGCTTCGACGCAATGGCAAGCTGCTTGCGATCACTCCGGAAGCGGATACGGGGCAAATCGGGGATCCCCACATCGGCGAGCCGAAGAAGTCGAAAGGGTTCCGCCCCAGGGTCGAAGTAACCGTCCACCTCGTCGGACAGCAGGACGAACAAGGGAATATCCGGATGATGGCGGAGAAAGGACTGCGCCAGCACCCGCGCGAACGACAGATAGTTCTTGGCGACGACCGTCGCTACGGCCAGATCTTTCATGCGACCGTCCTCAGGCTCGCCGCCGTGAGTGCTTCCGCATGAGACACCACGAGCGCCGAGAGAGACTCGGCGCCCGCGAGAACTTCCGAATGCCGCAGGCTGACTATGGCGTCAGGTCGAGGGCTTCCACGATGCGAGTGAATGGGATCTTGGCCTCCTCGTTCAACTCCTTGACCAGCTCGGGGCCGGTGGCCTCGAACAGACACATGCAATGAGCCTCGTCCGGCACGAACGTGCTTCGGATATAGCGGACCTTCTTGCCGCTGGCCGTCATTTTCTTCCCGGTTTCGATGGCGCTCTTCTGTGCCGCCCCCAGTTGATCCATCGTGATGCCCTTCAGGCTGCGCTCGACCATGTAGACCGCCATAAAGTAGCTCTCCCTTTGGTACAGCGGACATGCACTGCCAGGACGCTCGGTAATTCTGAGCGCGGCCTTTGCGTCTGTCAATGCCGGCGCTCCGGTTAGCGTTCGGCGGTGACCACGAAGGCCCGAATGCGGCCTTCGATCGTGCCCTTGCCGAAACGCTGCGCCAACGCGTCAGTGGCCCGGTTCGTGGCCTCTTCCAGGCGTGACGCATCGCGCGCTTCGATCTCGTTGCGCAGCGGCGTTCCCTGGCAATAGGCGACGGCCGCATGGCGGGGCGAGGCGGCCTTGCTCGTGGCATCGACCGCATCGACGGAAATGCCGGCGAAGCCCACGGCCGTCAGGTCCGCCCGGATCCGGCCGACGTCATGGTGGCCATGCGGCGTGCGGGCCATGAAGAGCGGCGGATCCTTTGGAAATACTCCCGCCAGCGCCGCAGTCACCACGCCGGCGAATTCGTTCTCCTCGATGCGGTCCCAGACATTGAAAAGGAAACGCCCGCCCGGCTTCAGCACTCGGTGTGCTTCTGCGTATCCCCGGACCTTGTCGGGAAAGAACATCATGCCGAACTGGCAGGCCACGACATCGAAGCTCTGATCGCCGAACGGCAGGGCCAGCGCGTCCGCCTGCTTCCACTCGATGTTGCCACCGGCCTGTCGCCGCGATGCCTGGTCGAGCATCGGCGGGTTGAGATCGGTCGCCACGATGCGCGTCGAGGGCGCCAGCCGCGATGCGAGTGCTCGCGTCAGCACACCGGTTCCCGCGGCCGTTTCCAGCACGTCGCGCGGTTGAGCCATGGCAACCCGGCCGGCAAGATCGGCGGCATATGGCTCGAAGATGAGCGGGACCAGGAAGCGATCGTAGATCTCGGGGATCGATCCGGCGAACAACTTGTCGATTGCCACCATCGGGATGCTCCATCAGGGGGGTGCGGTTGCCTGATAGTATCACGCGAGGAGGAACGCCATGAAGGTCATCGACGCGCAGATCCATATCTGGGGCCAGACCGTGACGCCGCCCAGCGGCCTGCATCGCAAGGTGTCGAAGTTCACCGCCGAGGAGGCGCTGAAGGAGATGGACGAGGCCGGCGTCGATGCCGCCCTGATCCATCCGCCCTATAGCTGGGACCCAACCTCCAATCAGCTCGCCCTCGACGCGGCAAAGAAATATCCCGACCGCTTCGCCGTGATGGGCCAGTTCCCGCTCGACGATCCGGAAAGTCGCAGGCGCATCCACGGCTGGCGCAACCAGCCCGGCATGATGGGCCTGCGCTGGGCGCTGCTCCATCCCGACCAGCAGAAGGACTTGCACGAGGGCAAGCTCGACTGGGTGTGGCCAGCCGCCGAGAAAGAAGGCATCCCCGTCGCCACCATGGCCGGCCTGTTCCTGCCGACCTTCCGGAAGATCGCCGAGGCGCATCCCAGGCTCACGCTGATCATCGACCATTGCGGCCTGCTGCGCCTGGAGAAGGACGAGAAGGCCTTTGGCAATCTCGACGAGCTTTGCGCGCTCGCCAAGCTGCCCAATGTCGCCGTCAAGGCGACCGGCGCGCCGGGCTATTCCACGCAGCCCTACCCGTTCAGGAACCTGCATGACGGTCTGCATCGCATCTTCGATGCCTACGGGCCCGACCGCTTCTTCTGGGGCACCGACATCACGCGAATGCCGTGCACCTATCGTCAGTGCGTCACCATGTTCACCGAGGAGCTGCCGTGGCTCAGAGGCCAGGACCTCGAGAAGGTCATGGGCCGCGGATTGGCCAAGTGGATCGGCTGGAACTACCGCTTCGATTGAGCGTTACTTCCGGATCGGCAGGACTGCCCGCGGATCTCGCCGTCGGGATACTCGATCGTCACTCGACCGGCGCGATCGAGCTGCCTGACCTGGCATCGTCGGGCAAGTAGCGGGCGAGTCAGGCCACGTCGCGCTGGCGCGCGGCGTTGTAGTTGGCGTCCGTCCACCACTCGAGGTAGGCCGCGTACGTGATGGGCGGGTAGCGCGCTGGATTGCCCGGTCCGGCACAGGTGGGCAGGCACGCGATCTCCGTGTCGAGATGGGGCCCCATGAAATAGGGGATCGCGTAGCGCGAGCGGCCGACCGGGGGCAGCGCGCGATGCGGGGTGGACTTGAAGCGATGGTTGGTCCACCGCTGCATCATGTCGCCCGAGTTCACCGCAAATGAGCCCGGCACGTAGGGCACATCGATCCACGTGCCGTCCGGCATCCGCACCTGGAGCCCGGGTATCTCGCTCTGGGCGAGGAACGTCAGGAAGTTGTTGTCCGTATGAGGCGCGATGCCGAACTGGTTGGCCTCGGCCGGCACGGGCGGGTAGTGGGTGAGCCGGAAGCTGAACTGGCTTTCGGCGAAGGCGGCATCGAACCCATCTGGAGGCAGATCGAGGGCCACGGCAACCAGCGGCAGGAGCTTTCGGCCCAGCGCGTCCACCGCCTCGGTGTAGGCGAGGACCCTGTCCCGAAAGCCGGGCAGCCCCGCCGGCCACTGGTTGGGCCCCGCAAAGCGACGCCCGGCGCGGGCCAGTGGGTCGTCCGGTCCGCGCTCCCGCTTGACGAAGAATGCCTCGTTCAAGTCGGGCTTGTCGTTGTCGTTGACGTCCGACGTCCAGACCGCGTAGCGCCCCAGCATCATGTAGCCGTTGTTGTGCTCGTTCAGACGCAGAGCGAGCTTGGCCTCCATGGGCAGCGCGTGGAAGCGACGGGCTTCCGCGAAGGTATCGTCGATCAGCGGCCGCGGGATGCCGTGATTCACGATGACGAAGAAGCCGACATCCTCGAGCGCGCGCCCGAGCTCGGCCGCCGTGGTGGCGAACGCGCCCGGCTGGACGGTCAGGTACGGTCCGAGATCGATGACCGGAATCACGACGCCACAGGCTAGCATCATTGACGGCGGTTGGCCATGCGCGGCGGGACCCCGGGGCGATTACCTCAGGGACTCGGAGCGGGCCGTCTCGTGCGCAACCTCGCGCACATCGACGTGGCGGAGCTGTTCCTGCACGACACGCAGGGTTTTCGTGCGACGCAGTAGCTCCGCGCCACACGCATGGCGAAGCGCGTGTGGATGCAATGCGTGTAACGCGTAGGTCTGTATGGTGTCGATGCGCGTGCCCCAGTCGAGCGGCGCATTGGATCGACATGTATCCTCCCAGACATGGACTCCCTCGTCGCGTCGGCCGCGCGCGCGCTGGCGGCCGGTGATCCCCTCGGCGCCCTCAAGCGCGTCGCGCTGCGCGACGATCCGCCGGCCCTCGCCCTGCGTGGCATCGCCATGGCCCAGCTCGGCGACTACGACCGGGCGCGCAAGCTCCTCCGGCGCGCCGCCCGCGGCTTCGGCCCTCGCGAGCGCCTCGCCCA
>Ga0326726_10005210_pt1 | contig 11797 bp, 15 predicted proteins | sample MHFenrmetagenome_2_FD_207603 | JGI IMG/M metagenome (GOLD analysis project Ga0326726, IMG submission 207603) | Lab enriched peat soil microbial communities from Michigan Hollow, Ithaca, NY, United States - MHF15MN | ecosystem: Environmental > Terrestrial > Soil > Wetlands > Peat | place: USA...
ATCTCCCCCTGGAGATCCTGTAGAGCGTGTCGTTGATCGCCGCGTTGCTTGACGCATTGCTGGAATTCATCGAGGCCAGCAAGAGGTCAAAGAATCTCTCGGTGACATCGATCGCGCAATCTTCCATCGCTTCCGCCAGTTCACGAGTGGCCATCCTGTAATGGATGTCCTGGGCCTCCCGATCCCAGCGCATCGTATTGATCTGCAGGAGCGGCTGGCTCAATGTCAGCGTCAGCGGTTTCGAGCGATAGTAATGCGACTTCGATTCCATCAGGTCGATCCGGTTCAATCCGGACAGGAGCGACAGCTGGCCCCCGGTAAAAGGGATCTTCTGCGTGAGGCCGAGGTTTAACGATGCATTCGCCTCGCTCTGAGGCGTAAATATCGTGGTCCCATCCGGCAGAACAATGGGGTTAATGGAATGCGTGTAGGCGGGCACATCTCCCTGCAACGTCAATTGGGGGTAGAATGTCGCCGTGAAGGACTGATGCGTGGATTGCTTCCCTTCAAACGCGCTTCGTGCCATTATGCCGAGCGGGCCGTTCTCACGGGCGAGGCGAATGCAATCCTGAAGCGTCAGGGAGATGTTGTCAACCTGAGCCGAAACACTGGTTGCATTCAGGAACTGAAAAACGACCAATATCAGGAGAGTTATACTTTTCATGACGCGCGCTGCATGGTTATGAACTGAAAATGGGGATCACTCATATCGGAGACAAACCACCGGATCCTGCTCCGCGGCGCGCCGGGCGGGAAGGATGCCGAAGGCCATGCCAACGGATATCGAGATGACGAACGAAAGCACAACAGAGAAGGCGGTGACAATCGTGAGGACTCCAGCAAAATGTTGGATTGCGGAGCTCAGCCCCACGCCCAGCAGAATGCCGATTATGCCCCCCGAAATGCTGATGATCGTCGCCTCGGCGAGGAATTGCAGGATGATACCCTTTTTCGTAGCACCTGTGGCGCGTCGAATGCCGATCTCCTTCGTCCGTTCCATCACCGATGCGAGCATGATGTTCATGATCCCGATCCCACCCACCACGAGCGAGATCGACGCAATGGCCCCGAGAACGATGTTAAAGATGTCTCTCGTCCGTTGTGCCTGCCGCAGCAGCTGTTCCGGGACGGTGACCTGAAAGTCGACCACGTTGTTGTGGCGGCGCTGGAGCATCCGGCTGATCACCTCCGCAAGTCCAATCATCAGATCGGAATTCGCGACGCGGACGACCAGGCGATCGAGCTGGTGATAGTTGACCGTTTTCTTCGGTTCCTGGCTTGCGGATTCGTCCGTCTCTGTCGCGCGGGAGGCCCGCTGCACGTCGAGCTTTGTAACGAGGGTGCGATTCTTGTACCGCAGAAGGAGAGTGTTCACGGGAGTGTAGACATCGTAGTTGAAGTCACGAAGCCCCAGATGCTGGATAGTTTCCTTGCTGACCCTTCGTTCTTTCAGCACCCCGATGACCGTCAACCAGAGGTGCCCGCACTTGATTTTCCCGCCGATCGGGTCCTCCTTCGAAAAGAACCTGGTTTTGATGGCATGCCCGATCACCGCGACGGGCAACGCCAGCTCCATGTTCAACCTTGAAAAAATTTGTCCTCTCTCTACTTCAAAATCGGTTGTCGTGAAGTAGATTGAATCGACCCCTACAAGCTTGCTGGTCCGCTTCAGCCCCTCCCGTACCACCATTGTCTCGACGACAACTTCGGGGCTGACGAATTCGACGCCGGGGACCGTCCTGAGAATGCCCAGTCCGTCTTCAAGCGTCAATCCCGGACTGAAGCGCTTCTTCTCCGTCTTTTTCGCCAGCACGTCCTCCTCGACTTTTCCCTCTTCCTGCTCGACAATTGGCGTGATGATGATGTTGTTCGCACCCAGCAGCTTCATCTGTTCCAGGATCTCCTGCTTGGCGCCCGTCCCGACGGCAAGCATGGAGATCACCGAACCCACGCCGAAGACGATGCCGAGCGACGTGAGGCCCGCGCGGAGTTTGTTGTGTGTGATCGCTTCGAGTGCAATTCTGAAGCTCTGGGTGACGTGCTGGATCATGGCGATTGGAATATCTCAGGGAGCAGATTCCACAATACCGTATGGTTCAATTCGACGCCGCAAGCGGAACCACTTTCAGCGTAGCGGACTCGGGCGGCGCAGTCAGAAGGAGCTCATCCTTTTCACCGACGCCTGCCAGTATCACTGCCGAGTTTTCGTTGAGCAGGCCGAGTTTGACCTCCTGCTTGACGATACTCCTGCCGTTCTTGTTATAGACGAACGTGGTTGACCCTTCGGTGTGCACACATTCGAGCGGGACAGAAATCGTGCTGTCTAACCTCGCAACAAGAATTTCATTTGCCGTCGTCATCGCAGGGCGAAGGGTCGTATCGGATTCATTGACCTTGATATGAACCTCGAATACCTTAGAATCAGAGTTCGGCCGCTGTTCCCCGATGTTGGCAACAGACGTGACCCTTCCAGTCAGCAGCTTGTTCGGGTCCGCGTCGAGCTTGAGTTTAACGGTCTGCCCCGCCGCGATTTTCTGGATATCCAGTTCGCTGATATAGGTGATCGATTCCATCTCGCGCAGGTCCGGAAGCGTCGCGACGGTCGGATCCCAGGAACTGATGGTGGTCCCGACGACCTTTTTCTTCCCATTCCACTCACGCGCGTAGACGACCATCCCATCTGCCGGCGCATTAATGGTAAATTCCTCCATTGTCTTTTTGTACAGGTCCAGTCGTTGCCGCTCTTTCAGCAAGTCGGCCTCAGCAGCCTGTGCTTTCGCAATGGCCTGTTTTGTCTTGGTTACGTAGTTCTTCTTTGCCTGCTCGTATCCGCGCTGGGCGCGTTCTAATTCGATTTCCGCCTGTCGCCGCATGGCGGGCGCTTCGTAGGCAGATTGTTCCACGGCGAGGCGTTTTTCCTCCTGCGTATAGGAAAGATTTACAAGCTCGTCACGGGCCTGCGACAGCGCAAGCGTACTATCGAGCTTCGTCTGTAGATACTGCGCATCGAGTTTCTGCACCGAAAGCTGCGAGTCTTTGAACTTCCCGGTGATTTCCGATTTATCGAGCTCCGCGACGAATTGTCCTTTCTTGACGACGGTCCCCTCGGCAATGATGTTGGTGAGTTTCATCTGCCAGATATACGCGGCACGCGCATTCTCCGGACCCATGATATTGATCGAGTTCTTCGCCTGGAGCTCTCCACTCGTCGTAACCGTGACCAGGAACGGCCCCAGGGTGGGCGTCACGACCACGTCTGAATTCGCTACCGTTTTTGGCGTTAAGATAAACCAGATCAGGCAGAGAAGAACGACCGCAGAAACCGCGTACGTCACGATCGGACGCCGCGTCACCAGGGCTTTGATTTTCGGATAGACAATCTGGTACAATTCGGGGAGTTTCTGTAGGCGGAGCATTGTAGTCACCCTCGCTGCAATTGCCGGTGGGGCTCTTGAGTGTGATGTAATATGTAATATACGAATTGGATCGATCTATGGGGAGGAAATACTCCGTTCAAAGCAAGCCTTCGTGGGGTTGCCGGTTTACCGATGCTTCATGAACTCAGGTGACGCCAGCGTTTCCTCTATCTGGGCAAGATGTCTTTCTTCGTGGAGACCCACGAAAGCGAGCCATTGGCCCAAATTCAATGAGCCAAACGTCCAATGTGGGAAGCTTGCCCGTGCAGGATCCACTACCTCTAATCTCGGACGCAGCTTCAGGAGCTGCGTTTGGATATCCCGAAGTTTTCCCAACGACTCTGAAACCGGCACATTGCCGGTGGGCTTGAATTTGTCCCGGGTGACAAATTTCACGGTTCGGCTTCGTTCAACGGCAGAGTCGAGGTCCACTTTGAATGAGAACGCTGCGGGGTTGTTCCCTGATGACATCTCAGCTTTCTTGAGCAAGCTCTCGAGCAGTTGGACCAACCCGCTTTCCACGATTGCCACGTGTTCAATAATTTCCTCAATGGACCATGCACCACTTGATGGTTGAAGGTGAAGTAGCGGATCAGCGAGGGTTGAAACCAGAAGTTCCAGCCTCCTCAAAACGGCTTCCTTCGCCGCAAATATCTCCTCCACACTGTGATACGTCATCAACTTTCTCCTTTTATCATCTGGGACAAATCGGGTTGGTGATTTCCGTGCTCAACGGGGGATCAGACACTCCATGGCTGGCTGATAGCTTTCGCGGAGATTCGCTCCGCGCGCCAGAGGATGTACGCGGCCGATAGCCACGAGAGCACACCCAGCGCGCCTCCGAGATACATTAACCTTCCGACACCAAACACCGGTGAGAAAGCGACAAGCGCAATTCCACATCCCACTATTCCGACGACGTAGTACGTTTGCACATGGAAGATTCGGCCAAGGGGAATGAAATGCAGACTCACGATCAGGGCAATCGACGGCCCCACAAGTTCTTCGTGCCCCAGGCCCAGGCACAACGGAACCGCACAAGCGATCAATACGGCCTGCGCAACGCCAATGTACAGGAAGCCAACCATGAGCTTGCGAGTTTCAGCCCGCTGACGGTCATCGGCCTGCTTGAGTTCAGATCGTTTGAATCCCACTCTGCGCCTGAGCCGAACTGCGAACCAGACAAGTGCGGCGCAGGTGCCATACACCACAACCGTAAACAGAGCGGGCATGACCCACCCGTCTTCGCCAAGATGCGGGCCAAAGCCCATTCCGAGCCAAAACGTCCCGGCGAGTGCCAGGACGATAATTCCGTTTGACAGGCCCCACAAGAACTGTCGATCGGTCATTGGATAATCCTTACGCGTTTGGACGGGGCTCGATGAAGTGACTTTGTTCGTGGCGCGGCGTGTTACGCGCTCACTGACGGCGGATGTTCATATTGAATTAGCCGTCAATGATAGCATCTGCTTCGATTTCAACTAACCAGTTTGGGTCGATGAATCGAACGACTTGCATTATCGTGTTGGCGGGACGAATGTCCGTAAAGAATTCGCCGTGAACCAACGCTACCTTTTCCCAGTCTTCGATTCGTGTTAACAGGATTCTGGTGCGGATGACGTCTGACATCTTTCCGCCTAACCCTTCTATGGCTGCTTGTATGATTTCGAGACATCGACGTGCCTGTCCCGAAGGGTCGCCACGTGCGACTGTCTTACCGTCTGGTCCGAGAGGTGCTGTGCCCGTGACTGCGATGACCCGGCCACTTCGGACCGCTCGTGAGATTCCAATTTTCGGTTCAAAAGGTGAGCCTGTCGAGAATCGTTGACGCGATTGATCATTCATTTGAGGCCTCCATTATGGCCACGCCGCCTATGACGCATAACGTCTATGGAAATCGCCGTGGCGCCATAGGCGCCATGGAGCGAGCACTTCACAGTTAGCCAATCGTGAACTTCGTTCGCCTATCCAGCGTACGTGCGCCGGTTTGTCGTTTGTTATGCGAAGGCAAAGTTCTATGTCATTGGCGTTTTGCGGCACAACGACAAGGCACACGGTTAGACAGCCTTTAACACTGCAGACCAACTGAAACGCAGCCTGGGACCGAGATACGTTCTGAATCCATTCTGCTCGGCAACCTTGGTTGTCAGTTCGAATGCCTTTCGGGATACATGGAACCGCTTCGGTTCAACGAGAAGAAGTTGACCTTGTTCGCTCAGGACGGATTTCAACTGCTTAAAGAAAGCACTCTTGTCGGGCACCTCGTGAACCATGTAAAAGGCTAAAATGAAATCAACCGTGTCCGAAACGTTGATCTTGTCCTGGTCACACTTTACGCATTTGATCCGTCCTTCCAGTACCGTTCCCCTGATCTTGTTGCCAAGTTTTTGGAGCATTCCTTCCTGTAAATCAGCCGAGATGACTTTTCCCCTTTCGCCAACCAACTTAGCCATTTCAATGGAGAAGAACCCTGGGCCACATCCAACATCGAGGACTGTCATCCCTTCCCTGACGTAGGGAGCGAGTATTTTATGTGGATTTTGCAGCCACCTTCTGATCTTGTTGTCCAGCGAACCAGCAAGTTCAACGGGACAAACCCGGTTTCGATCATGTTCCATGATTTCTCCAAGAATACTGAGAACTGTTGTTCATTGGTTTCCGGAAGAGCCTATCTCCGGCCATGCATAATCGGGGTGCCGCAAAACGCCTTAGCAAATGTACCTTTGCTTGCACATAACGACTGCAGGAGCAATGCGGCGGCGCGTCACCGGCTCTTATCAACTGAGGCGTGCCATGGATCGAGCATAACTGATTTTGAAATGAGATTCACCCAGGCCGTTAGAAATGAGCAGGTGTCGTGGTTTGTGTTGTTATGTGACGTTGGCAGCTTGTACTGTATTTTCATCCGTCTGTATCATTACGACGGTAACATCATCAGAAGCGGGTTGACCGGCCGTGAAGGAGCGAACGTTGTCCAGGAGGCTCTGAACAGTAGCTGATGGCGTAACGACATGATCGCGAAGACGTGTTTCGCCATACTGTTCCAATGACGAATTCATCGCTTCGGTGACGCCATCCGAATAAAAGACAAGACGGCTTCCTGATGTCATCGCAACAGCTTGTTCAGAGAAAGAACCCTCCCGGATTCCCAACGGCAATCCAACTTCAGTTTCCAAAAAATGCGCACCGTTTGAATCAACAAAAAGCGGATGGGGATGACCCGCGTTCGCGAAAACGATGTTCCCTTTTTGCGGATCAAAAAGACCATAGACCATCGTGACGAACCTGGCCATCGGGAAATCTTTCAGAAGGATTCTGTTGACACGGGACAGAACTTCCCCGGGCGGCAATCCGGTCTCGGCAACAAGTCGTAGAACGGTGCGGGTTGACGACATTAACAATGCCGCTCCCATGCCCTTGCCTGAGACATCCGCCAATACGACTGCCAGACGACCATCTTGAAGCGGGAGGTAATCATACCAATCCCCGCCGACTTCCTGGCAGGGCAGACACAGACCGTTCACTGCAAATCGAGGAATACTGGGAGACTGACCGGGAAAAAGCCCCAGTTGTATTCGCCGCGCCTCACTCAACTCCTTTCTCATTCGTTCCTTTTCCATGCGCTCCCTTTGAAACATCCGCGCGTTTTCTATGGCTATTGCAATGTGGCCAGCCAGTGCCTCAAAAAGTTGGATGCGGCTGGGTGGGAAAGCGCTGCATTCGTTGTGTTGAGCATTAAAGACTCCGATGAGTTGCCCGCGTGATTTGAGAGGAATGTCAACTTCCGATCGCGTCAAAGTCTCACTCACTTCGTAGTAAGGGTCTTTTGTCACGTCTGGCGCGTAATACGTCTCTCCTGTTGCACCGACATGTCCGACCATCCCGTACTCACCGATCTTAAAGCGATCTCCTTTCATGTGGTAATTAATTGTCCAGCCTCGAACTGCGGCTATGACAAGTTCATTCGTTTTGTCGTCCTTCAGTAAGACCGCCGAACGTGAGCAGCCGAATGTTTGTGCGACATCGCTGACAATATCTTCAAGAAGAGCATCGATGTCTAAAGTTGAATTAATCCGTTGAGCGACACGCTGAAGAAGAAAGAGCTCTTGTATCAGCTGGTCTTGTTCTTCATTCTTCATTGTATTCCTTGTCACTAGGAGCGGTTGAAACATTCGAGCAACCTATCCTTGCAGGCCCCGCTACTGAGAAAATAGGGCTGCCAATTTCACCTGACGTCTAGCCACACCGCCGTGGCGCGCCGCCAACATCTATCAAAGGAGACGCGCCGTCAGGCGAGTCCGCTGAAAGGCGTTGTTATGCGTCGCGGTTCGCAAACAGAAACTCCAACTGCCACATTGCCTATACGTGTTGATCTACCAGAATCGTGTTTCCATCCGGATCAACAATCATAAAGCTAGCCGGGCCAGTAGAGCTTTCGTCTGCTTCTGAAATCATGTTTACGCCACGATCTCTGAGCTGGCGCTGCAACTTTCGAACGTCCGTGAATTCTCTGAGTTGCTGAGCATCGCTACTCCAGCCCGGGTTGAAGGTGAGAATGTTCTTCTCGAACATGCCTTGAAACAGCCCAATGGCGTGGTCGCCATTCTTCATAATTAGCTAATTCCGCGATTGATCTCCTGCGAAAACTGTAAAACCCCGCTTTTCGTAAAAGAGCTTCGACGCTTCGATGTTTTTTACAGCTAAACTAACAGAGAAAGCTCCCGGTTCCATAATTTCCTCCTGCGTTGTGTTCCTCTGACGCATAACGGACCGGAGCTAAGCTGCGGCGACGTACAGCCAGTTCCCTGTAGACCATATGCCCGGCAGATATCGCCATTTCCGTAAACGATCTTTCTGGCGCGAGGCCAAATCGCGGACAGCTGGTTCCGTCAGCTTGAGCGACCGCTTAGGCCGTGTGCACGTTCAACTTTGATGCTTCCTTAAACGCCTTCGTTAAGATTTTGTTAAGAGCAGGGGTACTGACGTCGCTGAGCGACTTAATATAGAGACAGCCTTTGCCGGTTTTGTACTTTCCGAGTTTGACCAGCTCGTCTTTGACTCTATCGAGGCCGCACATCATGTAGATGCTAATATTTTGTTTCCGGGGCGAAAATCCGATAACCACAGTATCTCCCTCCCGTCCGCTTTCGTAAAGATAGTGGAATGTTCCGAAACCGATGATTGAACTTCCCCACATGACAGGTTCCTTCTTCGAAATAGCCTGCATCATCTTAAGAATTGTAAAGCAGTCGGTTCGAGTCTGAGGGTCCTGAATCCTGTTCAGAAAAGCGGTGACACTCGCAATTGTCGGTTTGGTTTTGGTTTCTGCCATTGTAGTCTCCTTTTCACACGGTTTAGCGGACGAAGCTAACCTGCGGCGTGTCTATGTTTGAGTGAATTGTACTTGCCTCATTCGCCCACAGGTTAAGCGCGGGTCAGGCGTTTTATTCATTCGGAGAAGCGACCTACTCCTTCGTGCGATTGTAGGTCACGAGATAGAGCAGCGTGCCCGCGATGGTCTTGAACTCTGTGGGGAGTTTCGCGCCGGAAAGGTCATAGCAGATGCGGAGCGTGTCACCTTTGAGTTCGTAAATCGCAGGGAAAGTTTTGCCGCTATTCGGTCCGGCCGTGCCGGTAATGGTCATGCTCTTAGGCTTGGTGGCGGAATCGAGCGTGTACGTGCCCCTGTCGGGTTTCCCTCCGACCAAAACTTCATATTTACCGTTGTCCAGTTTGAGGCTGATGGTCTTCAAGACGGCGTCAGCCATGGGCTGTCCGGCCAACTCGGCCTTGGCGGGCTTCCAATTTCCCTGAACTGCTTTGGCGTCGTCGTCGGGCAAGACGGTTGATCGGATAGATACATCTTGTGTGGTTCCTTTAAATGATGTTGCACATCCCGCAAATATAATAGCAACGATTAAGAAACTAAAACCTGCATATGTTTTCTTCATAAACAACTCCTCTATATAATAGGTAAACAATTACGTGAGTTAGATTTTGAAGCAACAGCTTTGATTGTCATGTTTTTCCGCCTTACGGACAGGAGCTAAATTGAGTGGTAACGTTCAAGCAACCACGCCCCGCCGCCAGGAGCGAGTTCCACGGGCCTGCCAAATCCTGATTCAACTCCGCCTTTGTAGATGAATGAGCGCCGTGGTTGCGGTTGTTATGCGCCGTTGCTATGCAGTCTGCTTCATGCTCACGTCTGCGAGGGCGACATGCTCACGGATTTGAAGGATCTCGTCCATACCGATACATTTGTTCGTATAAGCGAAGGTCATCTTCTCCAAGTACACCCAACTCTGCAAAAATCTCGCGTGCAAACTCAACTGCCCCGAGTCCACTAGCGGAAATCACCCCATGGTCCCGAGCGGCCAAGGTTTCGACATATAAATCCTGAGTTTCGTATCCAGGGACGTGCTTCAGAAGGAACGCCTTTCCATTGCTCGTATGCCTACGACCGTGGAAGAGGCCGGCTCGGGCCAATGCAGTGGTTCCGGCACAAATCCCTGCAATTGTGACTCCATGAGATTCAAAGCTCCTCAATAGTCGATCAATCTCTTGTCGTGGGTAATCTTCGAGCCATTGATCACCTCCCGGGAGAATCAGCAGTTGTGTGTCATCAACGCTGAGGTCTCGTAGTGCACGGTCGGGCATCAAGCGAAGTCCGCCCATTGATGTTACCGGCGTCTCGTTATAACCAACCGTGACGACTTCCCGTCTACCCCAACGGCGCAATCCGGTCAGGGCAAAAGCGGGTTCCCAATCGGCAAAGCCGTCGAAAACGAGTAAAGCGATTGTTTTCATTTATGAATCCAAGCTCTAGAAGCACAACAATGGCGCATATATGAGTTCGAGGATGGTTTCTGAATGGCCCATTATCGGCTTGTTGCTATTGAGAGATCGTTTCGTGCTCTTCTCTTGCTGACATAGCCGAGCACAGCGCCGAGCCCTAGAAAGCCAACCAATTGATAAAGTACCCAGAATATCTGATCTGGAACATTGACAGAACCATAGACTAGTGGATGGGACAAATTCCACAACGTTGTGAGAAACCAGAACCCAAATCCATATTTGAGGCCGTGAATTGCCCCAGTGAGTCTCGTCCGCAATGGAAGGAGCTCGTATGCGAACGTAAAAAGAATGCCAAAAAACCAGCCGATAAGGAGTTTTGTCCAAATGAAGTAGAATGCGTTGAGTTGCTCGGGTGCGAACTTGCCTGGTGGTGCAAATTGCGGTCCATAGACAATCCGTGACAACACTGCACCTCCGATGAAAAGAAAGATTCCCATCGCGAGCCCAGAAATTGTGCCGTCCGTGGCGACTTTCTTGAGTTGCATAACAGGCCTCCCAACAAAGATGGATCGTGTACTTCTGCTTGTCCCAGAGCCGTATACCGACGATTGACTCATCGGGCGGCGGGGCATGACGCATAACGTTGTAGCAGCCACGCCTGCCCAGGCCCGGCGTTAGCGAATGCCCACCCTTTCCTCCAGGCCCCGGGCCGGGGAGGAGTGAGCACAACTTCCAAACGAGAATCTCTGCCGTTCCCTTGCCTTGACAGACGAGAGAACGTCGTGGCCGCGATTGTTATCTTCAGCCGCGGCTGGAGCAGGCTATTCTATCTCCCTCCCGAAACCGATTGGACGTCGATTCGGTTCAGGGGGGTTCATCAATTCCCGGATGGCATCAAAGACTACCTTGAACTGGGCGTCATACTTCTTCTCCAGCTGCGCGAGTTTGCGGGCAAGGGCTGCGTTGGAGGCAAGCAGGCGACGAAGTCGGACGAAGGTCCGCATGATCTCGATATTGACTCGCACGGCCCGTTTACTCCTCAAGACGCTTGATAGCATTGCTACGCCTTGTTCAGTAAACGCATACGGAGCCGCCCGCCGGAGCCCTCCCCAACTTGAAGTCACAATTTGTGATTTCAAGATGTGGAACTCCCGAGAGCCCAGCTGGAACATGAAATCGGGAGGAAATCGCTCGGCATTCCTCTTTACCGACTGTACGAGAACCCGCGGTGCAACCTGATACAGACGAGCGAGATCCGTGCTGAGCATGACCCGCTCACTTCGTAGGACGAAAATCCGCTGTTCGATTCGTTCTCTTGGGATCAGACTCTTACTCTCCTTCATCTCCGCTTTCCTCACGCAGGCTTAGTTCTTTCCAAAGGCGGCGGTTGCAGCTACCGTTTAGGCAACACGCCGTGGCGCCGTTGGCGCCATGGAGCGAGCACTTTTCATTTAGCCAAACTCTGAACATCCTGCGCCTATCCAGCGTGCGAGCGCCGTGTTGCCGTTTGTTATGCGCAGGCAAAGTTCTACATCGATCGCGTTTTGCGGCACAAAACCAAAGTCAACAAGATGATCTATAGCTCG
>Ga0326726_10005211_pt1 | contig 11796 bp, 11 predicted proteins | sample MHFenrmetagenome_2_FD_207603 | JGI IMG/M metagenome (GOLD analysis project Ga0326726, IMG submission 207603) | Lab enriched peat soil microbial communities from Michigan Hollow, Ithaca, NY, United States - MHF15MN | ecosystem: Environmental > Terrestrial > Soil > Wetlands > Peat | place: USA...
CGATTTCAAGGACGCCAAGCTCGACGCGATCGAGCTGGTCCACGCGGGTCAGCCGCGCACGCGCCTGAACGACGGCAAATGCGACCGGCGCGGGCGCTTTTTCGCCGGCGGCATGGACGACAAGGAGGAGCTGAAGCTCTGCGGGCTGTGGCGGCTCGATCCCGATCTCAGCGTGACGCTGGTCGACGACGGCATCATCTGCTCGAACGGCCCGTGCTGGAGCCCCGACGACAAGACCTTCTATTTCGCCGATACCTTCCAGGGCGAGATCTGGAAGTACGACTACGACATCGCGACCGGCACGCCCGCGAACAAGCGGCTCTTCGCCTCGTTCAAGAACGACCCCGGCGTCGCCGACGGCTCGACCGTCGACGCCGAGGGCTGCGTGTGGAACGCGCAGCTCATCTCGGGCGACCTGGTGCGCTACGCGCCCGACGGCTCGGTTGAGCGGCGCATCGGCATGCCGGTGCGCAACATCACCAGCGTCATCTTCGGCGGGGACAAGCTCGACGAGATCTACGTCACCTCGATGGCGCGGGTGAAGCACCCGGCGGCGCACGACCGCTTCGCGAAGGAAGCGAAACCGCAGTTTCTCGCGGGGAGCCTGTTCCGCATCACCGGCCTCGGGATCCGCGGCCTGCCCGAGCCGCGGTTCGCGGGATAGGAAGCCGGGATCCGGAAGACTTGCAACTCAAGGCCTGGCTGCGGCAGAGGAAAGGATGGCGTAGATATTCATTCCGAGGCTCATCCCCATGATGCGCCCGCTCTCCCTTTTCTCCCCGTCGGGCACCAGCGCGAGTGAACGCTGGAGCGCTGCGTCGAGGTTCGCCTTCTGCCCCGGGTGAAGCTGGACGAGGATGTAATGGGCCGCGGCTGCGGCTGCGGCCTCGTTCGAGGTGCCGATCGGATAGGGCGGCGTTACCAGGAAACGGGAAGGACGCTTGGCTTCGTTGAAGTTGATGGTCTCGGACATGGCGATGTTCACCATGGCCATGACGCGCGACTCTTCGTAAGCGCGATACCGCCCGGACGCGGTCACCGTGCTCAAAGCGATGGTGTTCCAGTCCGCAATAACGTCGGCGCGAGCGAGCGAGCCGGTCAACAGGACTGCGGCGAGTAAACTGCGGGTGAAAAGCCTTTTCGGGTAGCGCATGTCAGCCTCCTTGTCTTGAGTTCCCCGGGCCCATCGGGCTCGGGTTTTCCAACGAGGCCAGTCTGCCGGGCGCCGGCGCCTTGCTCTGCGAAGCGTTGCGCGCTATTCCTGTGAACTAATCACAACGCTTGCGGATCGCCCGGTCTTGGTAACAGAATACGCGGCAGTCAGCGCGGCCTAGGGAGTGCCCCATGGGAGGGCCGGTGGAAAAGCGAAAGCCGAAGGGCCCGTCAACCGACGAGCTCCTTGACGTCATCGATCTCAAGGATTTCGCGCAGCATGCGGTGACGCGCACTTTTCCGAAGAACACCATCGTCGTCACCGAAGGTGACCGGACCGACTCGCTCTACATCATCATTTCCGGGCGGGTGAAGATCTACGTCAGCGACGAGAAGGGCAAGGAGATCGTGCTCAACGAATCCGGGCCCGGGGAGTACTTCGGGGAAATGGTACTCGACGAGGGTCCGCGCTCGGCTTCGGTGATGACGCTCGAGCCGACCCAGTTCCTGATCATACCGAAAGAAGACTTCGCGGAGTTCGTCAAGAAGAGCCCGGAGTTCGCGCTGCACCTCATCCTGAAGCTCATCAAGCGGGTTCGCGCGCTCACCAACGACGTGAAGAGCCTGGCGCTCATGGACGTCTACGGCCGGGTGGCGCGCATGCTTCTGGACCTCGCGGTGGAGAGGGACGGCAAGCTTGTCATCGAGAAGAAGCCTACCCAGCAGGAGATGGCGGGCCGCGTGGCCGCTTCCCGGGAAATGGTCAGCCGGATCCTCACCGACCTCACCACCGGCGGCTACATCCAGGTCGAGCGCGACCGTATCCTCATCGCGAAAGCCCTGCCGCGGGCGTGGTAGGAAGCCGCCGGGGCAATGTGAATTTGTCACAGGTTTGACGCGCACTGCTTAACAAACCGAGGCGTACGCGTGTCGGCACACTGAGCGGACGCTGCAGAGGGGGGGACCTATTGAATCCACGCCGACAAGTCTTGATCGCGCTCGGGCTGGGTGCCCTCGCGGTGCCGCTCGGCTCGCTCGCTCAACAGCAGGGCAAAGTCTGGCGCATCGGCTTCTTCTCCTTCGGTTCGCGCCGAATCGGAGAGGGATGATGCGTCTCGCCACCCACGCCCTTGCCGTCGTTGTCCTGGCCGTCCCGCTCGCGGTCGCGGCGCAGCCGGCGGCAATCCCCCGCATAGGTGTTTTATCTCCTGGCTCCTCTGGGCCTTCTCCCTTACTCAACGCGTTCCAGCAAGGCCTCCGCGAACTCGGCTACGTCGAGGAGAAGAGCATCGTCATCGAATACCGATTTGCTGAAGGGCGGCCCGACCGGCTCCCCATCCTTGCCGCCGAGCTGGTTCGTCTTAAGGTTGCCGCTATCCTGACAATAAATACGGAGGCGTCTCTGGCTGCCAAAAGTGCAACTAAGACAATCCCCATTGTCTTTGCGTGGGTCGCCGATCCTACAGGGGGCCTTGTCGTGAGCCTTGCTCGGCCGGGCGCGAACGTTACCGGGCTGACCACCTTTGTGACCGAGCTTAGTGGCAAACGGCTTCAGCTACTCAAGCAGGCGGTTCCCGACGTCTCTCGTGCGTCTGTTCTCTGGAATTCAGCCAGTTCAGCTGCTACGCGGGTGGCGAAAGAGATGGAAGGTGAAGGCCCGCGGCTTGGCATCCACATTCACGCCTTAAGTGTACGGAGTCCCGACGAGCTCCCCAAGGCGTTCGAATCCGCAGCCAGGAACCGTTCAGGCGCGCTCTTCGTCATCGAAGAGACCTTGCTGCTTCCACACCGAACACGCATCCTGGAATTGGCGGCAAAGCACCGGCTGCCGGCGTCATCCCAATACAGAGAGTTTGCGGAGGCGGGGGGCTTGCTGAGCTACGGGCCGAACCTCCCCGACTTGTTCCGGCGCGCCGCCATCTATGTGGACAAGATACTCAAGGGAACCAAACCCGGCGACCTCCCGGTCGAGCAGCCCACGAAGTTCGAGCTGGTCATCAACCTCAAGACGGCCAAGGCCCTCGGCCTCACTATTCCTGAGGAACTGCTGCTGCGTGCCGACCGGGTGATCGAATGATCTCCCGCCGGAAAATAATCTTCGCTCTCGCCGTGAGTCCCCTTGCTGTATCGTTCCGAGCGTACGCGCAGCAGCCGGGGAAAGTCTGGCGCATCGGTTTTCTTTACTTCGGCTCGCGCCGATCGGCAATGGAGAACGGGCGCTATTCCGCGTTCCTTCAAGGAATGCAGGAGCTCGGGTATGTCGAGGGAAAGCACTTCGTCGTGGAGGCGCGCTTCGCCGAAGGAAAGGACGAGCTCGTTCCGAGCCTCGCATCGGAGCTCGTGCGATCTAAGATGCACGTCATCGTCGCGACGGGAACCGCCGTTTATGCCGCGCTCAAGCGCTCGACGAATACCATACCTGTTGTAATCACCGTCACGTCCGATCCGATCGGCGACGGCTTCGCCGCCAGCCTCGCCCGGCCGGGCGGAAACTTTACCGGCTTGAGCACGGGAAACGTCGAGCTGTTTCCGAAGCAGATCGAGCTGCTGAGAATCGCGGTACCGAAGCTCTCCCGTTTGGCGATGCTGTGGAATCCGGCCAATCCCGGACATCCCGCGCGCGTGAGCGCAATGCGGACCATAGCGCAGAAGGCCGGCATTCGCGCCCTGCCGGTGGAGGCGCGCTCCTACGAGGAAATCGAGCGTGGCTTCTCCGAGATGAGCCGCGAGCACGCGCAGGCGGTCGTCGTCTTGAACGATACCTTTTTCGTTCAGCAGTTCCAGCAGATCGCCGCGTTGGCGATCAAGCACCGTCTGCCTTCCATTTACGGAGCGGTCGAGTACGCCGAATCCGGCGGATTGATGGGGTACGGGCAGAACGTCGCGGACAATTTCCGCAGCGCCGCGACTTTCGTGGACAAAATCCTCAAGGGAGCGAAGCCCGGCGAGCTGCCGTTCGAGCAGCCGATGCGGCTGCGGCTGGTGATCAACCGCAGGACCGCCAAGGCGATCGGGCTCGCGATTCCGCAGGAGCTTCTGCTCCGCGCCGACAAGGTGATCGAATGATCGCGCGATTTCTCGGCCGCTCCTGCCGCACGCTGACAGGCTGATCAAACAAGGAGGAGCGATGCAGCGCAGACAAATGCTATCTCTCACCGTTGCCGGTGTCGCGGCGCTCTCCTTGCCGGCGCTCGCGCAGTCGGAGCGCCGCGTGCGGCGGATTCGATATTTGAGTGGGGGAAGCCTCCAGAACAACGTCGCCTGGCTCGCCGCGTTTCGCCAAGGCATGGCCGAACTGCGCTGGGTCGAGGGGCGCGACTATGTGATGGATGCCCGCTACGCCAACGGTGTTGCGCAGGCCCTGCCGGGCCTGGCCGACGAGCTAGCTGCAACCCAATCGGACCTGCTGCTGGCAACTGGGGACGCGTCCGCCCACCTGCTCGCTCAAAGGACGAAGACAATTCCGATCGTGTTCGTTATAGCTCGGGATCCTGTGGGTAGCGGGCTCGCCGCAAGCCTGCAACGGCCTGGAGGCAACGCGACGGGATTGACGGACCTGACCGGCGACCTGGGGGCCAAGCGATTGCAACTGCTGAAAGAGGCGTTTCCACGCGTTGCGCATGTTGTGCTGTTGTTTGATCAAACCGATGCCGGCAGCTTTCCCCAGGTCAAGCAAATGGAGGAGGCAGCCGCACGCCTGGGGATGCGCATTGCCCCGATCGAGCTGCGGCAGGCAGGCGATATCGAACCGGCCTTCAAACGCGGCGCCGCGCTCGGCGCCCAAGCCTACACGGTGGCTCAAGGCTTTCTCATCACCACTCAGCGCCAAGCAATTGTAGATCGCAGTTTGCGCTCCAAGGTCCCGACCATGTTCGCAAGCGACGAGTTCGTGGAAGCGGGCGGATTGATGTCATATTCGACCTCCTTCCGGGACAATTTCCGCCGCGCCGCCGCCTACGTGGACAAGATCCTCAAGGGCGCAAAACCGGGCGATCTGCCGATCGAGCAGCCGACCAAGTTCGAGCTGGTCGTGAACCTGAAGACCGCCAAGGCTATGGGTATCACGTTCCCCCAATCCTTCCTCGTGCGCGCGGACAGGGTGATCGAGTGATGCGCAGCGGCTCGCTATTCCGCAAATACGTCATCTACTTCGTCGTGCTGGTGAGCGCGGCGCTGATCGCGAGCGCCGCGGTCGGTCTGTATTTCACCTACCAGGAGAGCAAGGCGGCGCTGCTCGACCTGCAGCGCGAGAAGGCCGGTGCCGCAGCATCGCGGATCGACGCCTACATACAGGAGATCGAGCATCAGCTCGGCTGGATGCGGCTGCCGCAGATCGGCGGTTCGAGCCTCGAACAGCGGCGCATCGACTTCCTGAAACTCTTGCGCCAGGTGCCGGCGATCACCGACTTGAGCTATCTCGACAGGACGGGAAAGGAACAGCTGAAGGTGTCGCGCCTCAGCATGGATGTCACCGGCAGCAAGCAGGATTTCCTCCAGGATCCGAAATTCACCGCGGCGAAATCGGGCGGCACCTATTTCAGTCCGGTGTATTTCCGCAAGGAGACCGAGCCCTACATGACGATCGCTGTCGCCGGGACGAGCGAAGAAGCAGGGATCACCGTGGCGGAAGTGAATCTCAAGTTCATCTGGGACGTGATCTCGCGCATCAAGATCGGAGCCAAGGGGCTCGCCTATGTGGTCGACTCGAGCGGCCAGCTCATCGCCCATCCCGACATCAGCCAGGTGCTGCAGAAATCGAATCTCTCCGCGCTGCCGCAGGTGAAGGCCGCACGCGAGGCGCAGAGCGACGACTCCGGACGGTTCGCGATTTCGCGAAACCTCCAGGGCGAGGAGGTCCTGACCGCCTACGCGAGCATCGCGCCGCTCGGCTGGCACGTGTTCGTCGAACAGCCGCTCGTCGAGGCGTTCGCGCCGCTGTACGCATCACTCGCGCGCACCGGGTTGCTGCTGCTCGCGGGTCTGATGCTAGCGATCGCCGTAAGCCTTTATGTCGCGCGTCGCATGGTCACTCCGATCCAGGCGATCCAGGCGGGAGCGGCGCAATTCGCCACCGGCAAGCTCGATCAGCGAATCGAGGTCCGAACCGGCGACGAGCTGGAGGCGCTCGCAAGCGAGTTCAACGACATGGCAAAGCAGCTGCAGGAATCCTACGCGAGCCTCGAGCGCAAGGTCGAGGAGCGCACTCGCGACCTGACCGATGCACTGGAGCAGCAGACAGCGACAGCCGAGATCCTGCGGGTGATCTCGAGCTCGCCCACGGACATACGGCCGGTATTGCGCGCCGTTGCGGAGAACGCCGCGCGTGTTTGCGGCGCCCGCGACGCCGTGATCCTCCTCGTCGAAGGCGAGTCTCTTCGGATCGTGACTGAGTATGGGCCGCTTCCCACTCTGCAGGGCGTGACCCTGCCGATCGACCGCAGCTCGATCGGCGGGCGGGTGGTGTTGGACCGGCAGAGCATTCTGATCCCGGACATGGCGACGGCTGTGGAGAGCGAATTCCCCGGGAGCCGGGAACTGCAGAGACGAACCGGCACCCGCACGCTCCTGGCAACGCCGCTGCTGCGTGAAGGCGCGTCGATCGGCATAATTGTCGTACGACGGGTGGAAGTCCACCCTTTCTCTGACAAGCAGATCGAGCTGCTGAAGACGTTCGCGGACCAGGCAGTCATTGCCATCGAGAACGTGAGGCTCTTCAACGAGATTCAGGAGAAAAGCCGCCTGCTGGAAATCGCCAATCGACACAAGAGCGAGTTCCTCGCGAACATGTCGCACGAGCTGAGGACGCCGCTCAACGCGATCATCGGCTTCTCCGAGGTGCTACAGGAGCGCATGTTCGGCGAGATGAACGAGAAGCAGGCCGAATACATCAACGACATCCACGGCTCCGGCAAGCACCTGCTGTCCCTGATCAACGATATCCTCGATCTTTCCAAGATCGAAGCCGGGCGCATGGAGCTCGATCTGACGCGATTTCACGTTCCTTCCGCGATCTCCAACGCGCTCACCCTCATGCGCGAGCGCGCGAGCCGGCATTTCGTCGCCTTGTCTTCCATGGTGGACGAGCAGGTCGGCGAGATCACTGCGGATGAGCGCAAGTTCAAGCAGATCCTGCTGAACTTGCTGTCCAACGCGGTGAAGTTCACGCCGGAAGGAGGCAAGGTCGATGTGCGCGCGCGCCGCCTCGACGGCAGCGTCGAGATCGCGGTGAGCGACACCGGGGTTGGCATTGCCGCCGTAGATCACGAGGCGGTGTTCGAGGAGTTCCGGCAGCTCGGGCGCGATTACACGAAGAAAGCCGAAGGCACGGGCCTCGGGCTCGCCCTGACGCGGAAGTTCGTCGCGCTGCACGGCGGCAGCATTCGTCTAGACAGCGAGCGTGGCAAGGGCTCGACCTTCATATTCACTTTGCCGGACCGAACCGAATCCCGCACCTAGGCCGGCAGGAGAGCAACGCTATGGCAAATGAACTGGTGCTGATCGTCGAGGACAACGACAAGAACCGCAAGCTGGCGCGGGACGTGCTGCAAGTCAAAGGCTACCAGACCGTGGATACGGACAACGCCGAGGAAGGCATACGCCTTGCGCGGGAGCGCGGGCCGGCGCTGATCCTGATGGATCTGCATCTTCCGGGGATCGACGGAATCGAGGCGCTCGAGCGGCTGCGCAGCGATCCCGGGACCAAGAGCATCCCGGTGATCGCTGTGACGGCGTCGGCGATGACGGAAGACAACCAGAAAATCATCGCGGCGGGCTTCGACGGGCTGCAAACCAAGCCGATCCACGTGAAAGAATTCCTGCGCGTAGTTGCCGACACGATCGCGCGCATCCCGGTCAAGGCCGCGTGAGCACCCGGTGAAGATCCTCGTCGTCGACGACACGCCGGCCAATCTAAGGATGCTCGTCGATATTCTTACAGCGAAGGGCTACGAGGTCGCTGCCGCCGCAGGCGGCAGGGAGGCGGTCGACAAGGTCGTTGCGGAAAAACCCGATCTCGTTCTGCTCGACGTTATGATGCCGGACTTGAACGGCTACGAGGTGTGCCGCGTGATCCGCGCCAATCCCGCAACGGAAATGCTGCCGGTGGTGATGATCACCGCGCTCGATCCGGCCGGCGAGCGGGTGAGGGGAATCGAAGCGGGCGCGGATGATTTCCTCTCCAAGCCGATCAATCAGCCAGAACTGCTCGCGCGCGTCCGCTCCCTTCTGAGAATCAAGCAGTACCAGGATACGGTGCGCTCGCAGACAGCTCAATTGCGGGAATGGAACGAGCGGCTCGAGGAGCGCGTGCGCGAGCAGGTGGCGCAGCTCGACCGCCTGGGGCGCCTCAAGGGTTTCTTCTCTCCGCAGCTTGCCGAGATGATCGTTTCAGGCGGAGCAGAGGATCTCCTCAAGCCGCACCGGCGTGAAATCACGGTGGTGTGCCTCGATCTGCGTGGCTTCACCGCGTTCACCGAGTCCGCCGAGCCCGAGGAGGTCATGAGCGTCCTTGGCGAATACCATAACCTGGTGGGCGGCCTGGTGACGAAGCACCAGGGCACGATCGAGCGCTTCGCCGGCGACGGGATGCTGATTTTCTTCAACGACCCGATCCCGGTTGCCGATGCGGCCGAGCAGGCGTTTCGCATGGCGATCGCACTGCGTGAGAACTTCGCGGCGCTGCGCGCGCAATGGAAGAAGCGCGGCTACGAGCTCGACTTGAGCTGCGGAATCGCGCAAGGCTACGCCACGCTCGGAGCGATCGGCTTCGAAGGCCGGCGCGACTATGCCGCGATCGGCACGGTCACCAACCTCGCTGCGCGCCTGTGTGGCGAGGCCAAGGGCGGTCAGATACTGACCAACCAGAAGACCTTCAGCCTTCTGGAAGGCGTTCTTCGAGCCGAGCCGCTGGGTGCCATGACCCTGAAGGGGTTCGCGCAGCCGGTCCAGGCGCTCAATATTCTCGGGCTTCGCACCCAGAGAAAGCCATGACGAAGGAATTCGCTCTCCTGCTGATCGTCCAGGCTGATCGAGTGATCTAACGCTGCTCGGCGATCCCTGAACCGGCGCGCTGCTCGAGCGCGTTGCTCATGAAGGCGACGGCCGCCCGGATGTTTGCTCCCGCGTGGCACACAATCTCGGCTGCCATTTCCGCGTCGCGCGCGTATTCCCTCACGATTCGCCGATCGCTTCTGCTCAGGCGGACGCCATCGATTCGATTCACCATACTGGACATGTCTTGAATCATGAGCTTGCTCCTAGTTCGGTTGCGTTCCCGGCCCTCCGGCCGGCCCATGCAAACGTTCGCTTGCATGGTTACCAGCCTAATTTCTGCGAGAGACGAGCGCTGTTAGGCATTGCACCGGTATCGCGTGGAGTATTCACACCAGGTGAGGCGGGAGGTCGTTGATGTCCTTGACCCGCACGGTGCCGGCCTCGGTGCCGTCGACCAGGGAAGACTCGCGAAGAGAATGCCGATCTTCCGATTGCACGGGCCTCGGATTCGCGGCCTGTCCAAGCCGCGGTTTTCGGGCGAAGCGGCTTCAGACCCGAGCGGTCAGCAGTTGCTCGTGCCGCGGCGCGCGCAGTCCGTCCGAGCGACCAGCGAAATAGCGCCCAGCAGCCACGGCCGGGTCGAGGTGCTCCGAATCAGAGAATCCCGTCTGCCGCGCGAGTGCCCGAAAATCCCCGGGACGGTAGAGGGACAGCCACGGCTCACCGCGCGATGCGCAGCTTTCGACCGAATGCAGAGCCAGGTCGAGGTGCTCGCCGTCGAGGAGATCGTGGGGAACCGCGAACGACAATGTGATTGCACTGCCGCGAGGCAGACCGGCAACGAAGCGCAGCGTGGCCTCGATCGCCGGTGCACTGAGAAACTGAACCACGCCCAGCCAGGAAAAGAATGCCGGGCGCTGCGAACTGAATCCGCTCGCGGCGAGGCGCCCCTCGAGGTTGTCCCGTTCGAAGTCGACGGCGACGTAGCGAAGGTTGTGCGGTGGGGTGATGCCTTGCGAGGCAAGACAGGCGCGTTTCCACGCCTGCGTTGCCGGGTGGTCGACCTCGAATATCTCCAGATCTTGAGCGTAACGGGGTTGGCGATAGGCGAAAGTATCCAGTCCGGCACCGAGAATCACGTATTGCCCGACGCCGCCGCGGACGGCCTCGGCCAGGCAATCCTCGGAATAGCGCGCTCGTACGACGAACACCGACCGCAGCAATTGATACGGGCGGCTGTGTATCAGCGCAGCGTCAGCGAAGATCGCCTCGGCCGAGGCTTCGGGGATCAGGCCGACGGCGAGCGGATCGACGAAGATCTTTGGGTCGTCGTCGAGCAACTGGTGTGCCGCACGCAGCAGCGCGGGACGCTGCGTTGTGCGGCTCGCCTCATCATGGATCATTAGGGCCGCGCTCCAGAAATCGGGTCGATTGCGCGGCTCAATCGGCGTGAATTCCGGCCTCGCGCACCACTGTCGCCCAGCGTTGCAGTTCGGACTGAACGACCAAGGCAAATCGGTCCGGGCCGGAGTCGAGCACCGGAGCAAATCCCGCGGACGTCAATCGCTCGCTCGTCTCGCTCTGCGCGAGCACCTTGCGCACGGCCGCAGAGAGCCGATCCACGACGGCCCTCGGCGTGCCGGCTGGCGTCGCGATGCCGAACCAATCGCTCAATTCGATGCCGGGAAAGCCCGCCTCCGCCGTCGTCGGCACCTCCGGATATCCGGGAAGCCGCGACGGCGCCGGCGTCGCGAGCGCCCGCAGCTTTCCCGATTTCAGGTGCGCCGAGAGCGAAGACGGAGTCGAGAAGAGCATGTCGACCTGGCTGCCCAGTAGAGCCGTAAGGGCGAAAGGTCCGCTCTTGTACGGAATGTGGCGAATGTCTATGCCGGCCCGAAGGCGCAGTAGCTCGCCGGCGAGATGGGGCACCGTTCCGTTGCCCGCCGAGGAGAAGGTGAGCCGGCCCGGGTTCGCCTTCGCCATGGCGACCAATTCCTCGACTGTGTGGATTTGCGAATCCGAGCGCACCGCGAGGAGGTACCGAGTCTGAGCGAACTGCGTCACCGGAACCACGTCGCGCTCCGTGTCGTACGCGAGTGCCGGAAAAACGCTCGGGGCAACCACCAGCGGCACGGAAAGCATGCCGAGCGTGTAGCCATCCGGCGCCAATTTGGCGACGGCGGCGAGTGCGATCGTGCCGCTCGCACCGGGCCGGTTCTCGACGATCACGGGCTGGCCGAGTTCCCTGGCGAGGCCCTCGCCCACGATCCGCGCAGCGACATCGGGCGGTGAGCCGGGTGCGCCGGGGAGTATCCAGTGGATCGGATGGGCGGGGTAGGCCGCCGCGCCATTCGATTGCGCCTGCGTCGCGGTCCCGACTAGCACCGCGCACGCGAATCCCAGAATCCGGAAACAGTTCACCATCTGTGCCTCCTCGACTCGACCCTCGCTTGGGTCGTGGCGCCTATTGAACCGCAAGCGGTGCAGAATAGTAAGATATCGGCGCGGTAATACCCATAACAGAGATGGTATAGCCTTGCAGCTCACCCAGTTGCGCAATCTTCTTGCAGTCGTCGCGAGCGGCAGCATACGCGCGGCGGCGCGCGAACTGCGCGTTTCCCAGCCGGCACTCACTCGCAGCATCCGGCTGCT
>Ga0326726_10005212_pt1 | contig 11796 bp, 12 predicted proteins | sample MHFenrmetagenome_2_FD_207603 | JGI IMG/M metagenome (GOLD analysis project Ga0326726, IMG submission 207603) | Lab enriched peat soil microbial communities from Michigan Hollow, Ithaca, NY, United States - MHF15MN | ecosystem: Environmental > Terrestrial > Soil > Wetlands > Peat | place: USA...
GTGGGAATAACGCAATCGGCTTTGACTACCTTTCCTTCAGCATCGGTTTCCATATGGTGATAGAGTATGCCTCGCGGTGCTTCAACGGCTCCGGTGGCCGACCCTGCCTGGGGGCTCCAGGAGGTTTTAATTTCTGTAAGGTCAGTTTCGAGCAGCCAGTTGATCAATTCTTCCGCATCGTCAAGGATATGCACGCACTCAATCAGCTGCGCAATATTGTTCATGAACGGGTTGTGGCATGGAGGCTTAAGGCCAAAGCTGGCAGCGACCTCTCTGGCTTTGGGGCGCAGTAACGCGCTGCTGTTGTTGAAACGTGCAAGCGCCCCCGCGGCTGAGGATTCCCGGCTGAGCCGGGTGAATTTCGAGGTTGAATAATCCTGCGTATACTCATTGGTCATAAGCAGATAATCGTTTTCGCCGCGCACAACACCGTCGCTCGATACCAGATTTCCGCCGATTGAAGGGTAGCCGGATCCATTGGAGAGTGAAATGAATTCGGTTTCGCGACTGAATTCCGGAATGCTGAGGCGCTTGAAAAAAACGCATGCCGTTTCAAGCAGTGCTTTTCTTTCCTGAATCATTTTCTGTAGCTCCGTGAGTCTTTTTTTGTCTGGAGCCTTGCTGAGTCCTCCCACCACAAAGCTGACAGGATGGGTGCATCGTCCGGCAGTGACGGCACTGATTTCATTACCGAGCTCCTTGAGTTGCAAGCCCGCCCTGAAAACCTCGGGATATAACTCCATCAGCGGCAGAGCGCTTGGGGTGCCGGCAAAGTCGGGGGCGGCCAGAAAAAACAGGTGCAGCGCATGGCTCTGAAGGGTTTCGCCGTGCATGCTGAGGAGCCTTGTTTTTTCTGCTGCGACGGGAGGTTCAATCTTCATGGCCCGCTCAAGCGCCCGGATGCTCGCAAGGGCATGGCTGATCGAGCAGATACCGCAGATTCTTGAAGTCAGAAAGGGGACCCGGTCGGCGCTCATCCCTCTGACCATCACCTCGAAAAATCTCGGTGTTTCAACGACTGCCCATCTGGCCTCAACAAGCTGGCCATCCCTGACGGTGATGTTGATATCGGCATGCCCTTCAACTCTGGTCAGGTGATGGATGTCGATTGAATAGTCACGTTTCATCGATGAATGCTTCAAATGCGTTATAAAGAGCGAGCTTTTCGTGCAGGTCGCTCTGGCTGAGTTCTTTTTTTCTCACCAGATGGAGGAATGCACTCATGTTGATATCCTCTGTCGGGCCTCTACATCCGAGACATGCAGTTTTTCCGGTTGTGCAAACCGCATTGCACCCGGCTCTGGTGATGGGGCCGAGGCAGATTTCGCCAAGTTCGAAAAGGCAGGTATTGAGCCGGGCCTTGCATTCAACGCAGACCGGATATTTCGGGAGTGTGACCTGTGAGCCGGTAACAAGGCTTACCATGATGCGTTCAACCTCCTCTTTTGCGACCGGGCATCCGGGTATGGAGAGATCGACCTTGACCACTTCGCTGATTCTGCGCACCGGCAGGGTTTCAACCTTCATACCGGGGTAAACTGTGTCTACAGCTTCCTCGGAAGTTACCTTGTTTTTCAGGCTGTTGACACCACCGAAGCAGGCGCAGGCTCCAAATGCGACAAGGACCTTCGCCTGTTTACGGATTGCCTGAAGCCGTTCGACTTCGTCGCTGCGGCTGATGCTGCCCTCAACGAGCGCAATATCGTAATCGTCATGCCGTTCAGAGGAGATCTCCCTGAAATTTCTGATATCGAGCAGGTTGAGAAAGTCGGCAAGCGACGATTCCTTGTTTACCAATTGCAGCTGGCACCCTTCACAGCAGGTAAATTCAAAGGAGGCTATTTTCAGCTTCTCAAAGTGAAATCCCCGTTGATTCATGCTTGCACGGTTCTAAATTGCTTCCTTGAGATTCATAACCGACCAGTAATCGAATACAGGCCCGTCAACACAGGTAAAGGTGGATCCGACCATGCAGCGGCAGCATTTGCCCATGCCGCAGTGCATCCTTCGTTCCAGCGACACGAACATCCGGTTCATGGGGATGGCTAGCCCGTCAAGATAACCGCAGACAATCTTGAACATGACCGGCGGCCCGCAGACAACGGCGTAGGTGTTCGCCGGATCAATGGAAATATCATCGAAGAGATCGGTGATCATGCCGGTTCTGCCCTTCCATTCTTCGGAACCATGCTCGACAATGGTATGCAGCCCGATATGATTGATCATCTCCCACTCGTTGAACTGCCAGGTAAAAAGCAGTTGTGATGGATCTTTTGCCCCATAGAGAACCTTGATGTCGAGAAACCGGTTCCGGTGCTCATTGATCCAGAAGAGCGGTGCGCGCAGCGGAGCAATCCCGAGCCCTCCTGCTATCAGCAACACGTTATGACCTGCCATTTCATCCATGGGAAACGATGATCCGAAAGGACCTCTGATGGCTGCGCGGGTTCCTTCACCGGCAGCAAAGAGCGCAGAGGTCACATGACCGGCCTTGCGGATACAGAGCTCAAGGAACTCATGATTGCTGCTGGAGCTTGAAATCGATATAGGAACTTCACCGTAGCCGGGAAGTTCAAGCATCAGAAACTGGCCGGGCCTGAACCGGAACAGAGCCCGCTCCACAGGGTCTATGATCCTGATCTGGAAGAGTTTTTCCTGTTCGGTAAGCCGGACAATATTGGTAACGGTGCATTTGTAGCCGATGTCAGTATTCATGACCTCAGAGCGGCGGTTGAAATCCGGCACCGATGATGCAAAATCCTCCCTGTTCAGGTCTTGCCGGGGGATGACGAACCGATGGTCATGCATGTTTCCTTCTCCATTCTTAAATCGTTGATGACATCTTTCGGATTGATATCGGCAAGGCAGGCCCTTCCGCACCGGTTGCATCCCACACAGATTTGCTGGTTGGCATTTTCGGCAAATCCGCGGTGCTGATGGTAGTAGCGGTACTTGAGACGGTCGCCGTTTTTCGGACGGAAATTGTGCCCGCCTGCCACAGCGGCAAAATCAACAAGGTTGCATGAGTAGAGCCTTTTCTGGCGCGTGGAACTTTTCAGGTCGGGTTCGAACGACTCCTCTGCCGAGTAACAGTAACAGGTTGGGCAGACCATCGCGCAGGTTCCGCAACTGAGGCATTTATCGCCCCATTTTTTCCAGACGGGGGAGTCGAACTCGATGTCGAGGATGGCCGGAAGCCCCGTGACGTCAATTTCGGTACGAAAACTGCTGCTGATGAGCTTGCGGCGTTCGGCCAGACGGCAGTTCTCATCATAGAGAGGGTCGCGGGTCTCGAACTCCTTGAGAAAATTGAAGGCTTTGGAGGAGTTGATGGCCAGGTAGTATTCGTCACCGATATCGGAACAGAAGAGGTTGAATCCGGTCGGAACCGTGTGATGGTTCATTGATTTGCAGAAGCAGTCAGGCAGTGGGAGATGGTCCATGCCGATCACAAAGGTATTCTTGCGTTTTCCGAGATAATAGGCCGAGGGGAAGTGACCGTTGAGCAGTACATCGTCCAGAATGTTCAGTGCGCTGATATCGCACGCCCTGAGCCCGACAAGCACAACCGGGTTTGCTTCGTAGGATACTTTCTGATCCCAGTCGCTATCGTGAAAGTGGAAACGCGACAGCTCTTCGCGGAAGGGGAGAAAAAAATGTTTGGCAGATGAAGCGGTTCGTGTGTAGTCGAACTCTATCTCATCGACCGAGGACACCGGCTGAAACTGATAAACAGCCTCTCCCTGAACGTCTGTATCGACACGCCTTGGCCCGAATGAGCTGTTGTTTTGTACCAGCGCATCAATAAACCTTTTGAACTCAGCTTTGGAAATGACTTTGTAGATCATCGCACTGGCTCCGGTTTCAGGTGTACTGCAAAAGAGCTATAAATAAAGGTACGCAAAAGCCAGGAGGAATGGAACAGCGCTCATTTGGGGAGTTGGAAAAAGGACCAAGAGGACAGCAGGGACACAAAGGATAAATACAAGTCATCGGTTTCCGAGTTGTGGACGGCTGGTACCATTTTATCTCCTTTTTTCCAGAAGGTATACCTTGTCGTTCTTTCTCACCTTTGCACATTTCAGGGTGATGTTATCACCTTTTACGGCATTTTTTTCGGCCAGGTCGTTGGTTAAAAAGGAGTCGGCCATCACGGTAACCACTCCGGTTTTCGGCCCCTGGATGGAGAGCTTTTCACCCCTTTTGAGGCCGCGGGCAAGAATGACGATCTCTGCCACTGCGGCTTTCGGGTAATATTTTTTGACATCTCCTATGAAGGTTTTTTTCTCCTGCGCCAGTGAGCCGTACTCCCTCACCCAGGAGTCAAGGGGTCTGCCGAAATAAAACCCTTTTGAAAAACCGCGGTTGTAGACCGTGGCAAGATCCTCTTTGAGTTTCGCTGTCAGTTTGCCGTATTCGCTTCTGAATTCCGGATCGTTGCGGCGGGCGGTGCAGAAGTCGAGCGCGGTGCGGTAGGCTGTTGTGGCCGTATGCACATATTCAGGGCTGCGGCTTCTGCCCTCGATTTTGAAGGCGGTGATGCCCGCATCGATGAGCACATCAAGAAATTCAATGGTGCAGAGGTCTTTGGGACTCATGACATAATCGGTGCCAAGCTCAAGCTCCTGGCTCTCCTCCGGATCGGTAATGATGTACTGGCGGCGGCAGGGCTGCACGCATTGTCCGCGGTTTGCCGAACGGCCGAAAAGATCCTGCGACATGAAGCACCGCCCCGATACGGCCACGCACATGGCACCGTGTACAAAGCACTCAATCTGCACGTCGAGCCCGTCCGCCTTTATTTTGCCCGTTATATCGCGCACCTGTTCAAGAGTGAGCTCCCTGGCAAGCACAATCATTTTTGCTCCGAGAGCGGCAAAGAATTTTACGGCGCTGTAACTGCTGACCGAAGCCTGTGTCGAAATATGAAACGGCATTCCGGCTTTCCGGCAGGCTTCAATTACCGCCATGTCCGAGCAGATCACGGCATCGAATCCCGCTTTTTTTGCTGCAGCAACAGTCTGCGTCATTTTTTTTAGCTCATTGTCGTAGACAATGGTGTTCAGGGCCAGATACCCCCTGGCATTGTACTCCCGGCAGAGAGCCTGAATGGCAGGGAAGTCCGCCGGAGTGAAATTGCTGCTTCCGGCGCGCATGTTATAGCCTTCAGCGCCGAAATAGACCGCATCCGCCCCGGCTTTCAGTGCGGTCAGCAGTCCGGTCATGTCGCCCGCAGGCGCAATCAGTTCAACGGGGGTATTGTGTGTCACAAGCTTGATAGGATTCAATTTTCAGGTGCCCGATCCTCGACGACCGGAGCATATTTTGCATTCGTTATTGCCTCGGTTCGTATCCGGGTAAGCTCCGCAGCAAAGGGGTGATGTTTATTGCCCTGAATGTTTAGAGGCAGCGGCAGAGCATGGAACTGGGCATTTTCAAGATCCCACGGTTTGTCATTTTCAACCCAGGTCACAAAAGCGTTTTCCTGCATCCACTGGTCAAGCCACTCTTCACCCTTGCTTGTGAGCGTCATCTTTTTGCCGCTTCCAACCTTTTTGAGCGGAAAGCCGCTCTTTTTAGCCAGCAGGATGCCGAGAGTTCGCCGCAGTGTGGAGCCATCTGCATTTCCATTGAAATGGTAACGAACCCTTTGCTGTATGGTCTGAGTTGCGTTCGCTTCCCCTTTTTTATCCGGTGAACTGCCGATGTAGAGCAGAGTGAGCCCTTCATGGGTCAGGCACCCATCAACGGGTACACCCGGAGGAATATCTTTGAAGAAGAATGCGTAGACACCATGCGCCTTGACAACGGGGCAGGGATTTGAAAGTACCTCCGCTCTTGAGTAGAGATGCTCGGGATTCGAAAAAACGTTATTCATCTGATTATTAGTGTGTTATAACTGTGCTGCAACGATCGGGAGGCAGCTTCTACTTTTTAATGTAGGCGTTCAGTCCGATTGTTACCGGCTTGCCGTCAACCATGACTTCAGTGACAGCGTTGCCGCGTGTGCTTGCCACAACAAGCGTCTTACCTGACGAAGACGGAGTAGGTTTTTCAAGGTCAATCTCTATGCAGAGCTTGCCGTTTTTAATCTCGACGGTCATGGCCATGGTTGTGTCTGTTTTTGATGAGTATAGGCAGAGAAAGCCCAATATAGCGAAAAGAAGCGAGGTGAGACAGTGAGCACTTGCTGACGGTGCCGTGCAGGTTTATATCGATCATTTTCAACAGCTGAATCTGTAATGGACTAATGCAGACAGTCGCCATCTGCCGTCAAACTGAACTCTAAGAAGGCATTGATGGTTTAGAACTCATATATCATAGAGCATGATTGTGTTATACGAACGACTGCAGATATACAGGCGGATTCAGGTGAAACTTATGGGGAGTTGATATGAAATGGACCGGTATTTATCTCGTTGGTTATGTCATTCTGATGGGAGGTATTCTGGCAGCGCTCTGGAAGCTGGATATTCTGGCCTCCATCGGGACCGTCTGGACGGCTATCGGCATCGTTATCGCGATCGGTATCGGCATTATGCTTGCAGTTTCCAGTAGCGGCACAAAAGACGATGTCAAGTGATTGACGACGCATGGCCGCAACCTTCGAGTGGTTTGACTGTGGACGCCATTGCTCCAATTAAGGGATCTGTCCTGTATTCGCCGCTGATGCTAAGCGGTACCTTCCAGACTCAGTGCAAAACGCCCAATTGTGCCTGCTGCGGATTCGTTCAATAATATCGGTTGATGCCCTCTCTTTCCTTGTAACATCTTTTTGATTGATCTTCACACCCTCAGAACGCTCCGCTATTACCCGGATTTCCCATGATCATAGACTAATCGATAAAAATAACGGTGTTCATGTTTTTTGTTGTAATAATTACTGTAAATTTACATTTTCTAGGTATGTCGTCTTAAGTGGTTTACAATTCAAAAATCCGAAGATTTTGCGGATTAATCCATGCCGCCGTTCGGCTGCTTTTCAATCACAAAAAAAAAGGATAGTACCATGGCAGACTTACTCCCCCTACCTGCTGAGAACAGCACACTTCATCCCGATAATGACGATGTCGCCTTGACCTACGGCACAGGAGACGTCGGATTCATCACTTTCAGTCTGAGTACCAGCAGCAACATCGACTGGTGGAAAGGTGTGAAGGTCTTCGGCAATGGAACCTGGACTACGATCGGGTTGCTTGAAACTCAGGATGAAGATCATGGTCCATCGGAGAGAAAAATCGAGATCGGCAAGTTTACCGGTCCATGTCGTGTAGAACTCTGGAAGGCAAAGTCGTTCGGAGTTCACACCGACGTTATGAATTATTCTTTCGATGCAGATAAGCTTTCCGGAAAGAAAGTCGGATTCCTCTGGAAGAAGGATTGACGTTAACGCAGCGACCCGGAGATTCATTAGAATCACTGCCTCCGAATCTCCGGGTCAAGCTGTCTGACAGATGCTCAGGAACGCTGACAGCTCAAGTTATTTTCGGCAGTCCCTCTTCCTGAGAACTTTTTCTGTCAGGGCTCTTTAGCCTCATAACAGATTCCCAACCCCCGCTTGTTCCCTTTTATACTTTATTGTTTTGAATTACCTTAAATTAAACTGACAAGGAAATAGCTTTTTCAGGTGTTGGCATTTCACCGGTCGGCAGTTCTGACGAAAACAATATCAGCAGTCAGTTATCGCATCCATCTTGACCAAAAGCGATGCGGCTGGTTTCAATAATTGATGGAAGAGAGTTTACACAGTTGTCCCCAACAAAGAGACGCTCAGCTTGCTGGTAGCCGGGTGCCCCCTTTTTAGCTCCACCAGCTCACCATAAAGGAGTATAATTATGCCTACTTCGAACAGAAAAGCCTTGTGTGTCGGAATTAATCAATTCAAGAACTATCCAAGTGCCGCACTGCAGGGTTGTGTGAATGATGCTCATGATATGTCCACACTGCTGCAGACGCACCTCGGTTTTAAAAGTGGCGACATCACCGTGCTGACTGATTCCCAAGCCACAAAAGCGAACATCCTCAGTCAACTGAAAACCATGGTTGATGGTGCGAAGGCGGGGAAATATACCTATCTGATATTCAGCTTGTCGAGTCATGGTACTCAGGTACCGGATTTGAGCGGTGATGAACCGGACAGAGCCGATGAAGCATTCTGCCCGCATGACCTAGCTCAGGCTGGAAACCAGTGGGATACGAATCACATAATTGTAGATGATGAACTGCGTGATCTGTTCATTCAATTGCCGGAAAATGTGCTTCTGGAAGTCTATCTGGATACCTGCCACAGTGGTACCGGTTTGAAGGCGATTGACATGCTGCTCGATCGCACTCCGCGCTACCTGCCGCCGCCTTCGCTTGAAGCATTCATGGAAGTTGACAGCAAGCGGTCTCGCGGACTTCGTCACGGATTGCTTGAAAAAGGCATTGTTCATCAGATTCTCTGGGCGGCCTGCCGTGCAGACCAGACAAGTGCTGATGCCAATATAGCCGGCGGTTGGCACGGTGCATTTACTTACTTTTTCTGCAAGGAGATGAATGCCTGTAGTAACTCCCTTTCCCGGGCAGATGTACTGGCCAAAGTTCGGGCTGATCTGAAGAAAGGCAAGTACAATCAGATTCCGCAACTGGAGTGTGAAGCAACGAAGCGAAAGTTGAAAATAGGGTGAGGATTACGTATTCATCCTGATTTACAAGAGGGGAGAGGTGACGCTTTAGTTGCCTCTCCCCTCTTGACTTTAACCTGACTGACCGGTTCCATCACACCGCTTCACCTGCCGAATAAATGAAACGCTCAAAAAAAACAGTGATCATTCCATGTTTTTTTTATTAAATGGTTTAACGCACATTCAACTACATATAAAAACTTGTCAAACAGCAGTCGAAAAGTAAAAATCCACACGTTGGCCGGATCAATACTCCAGGAATTTCGGGTGCATCGGCACTGTGTCAGCCGTGATTGCAGCCGGTGAGCAGCACGATTTCATGCAAGCTGCATCTGAAACTCGAAATCATTGGATGAAGGGATGTTCAAAACGATTATTCTCAAAAGCCTCAAAGCATTTCCGAAAGATTTACGGGACGATATCATTCGCGGGATGATTGTCGTTAAAGACGATGAACTGGATGGTCTGGAACTCTATTTGGCCGAGACTCCTGCTGAGATAGAGACTGCCGCCCGGCTTGTTCACGACGCATATGTTGCGCGTAAAGTATTGGTCCCGAGACCCTCCGGTCTTCTGCTCAATCCCCACATGCTTCTGCAGAACACATTCACCCTTGTGGCAAGGTATAAAGGAAAAATTGTCGGAACGCAATCGTTCATACTTGATTCCGAGTTTGGTGTTCCTCTGGATAAGGTGTATTCCGAAGAGCTCGGTCGCCTCAGGGCGCAGAATCGCTTTTTCATGGAGTGCGGCGCGCTCGCAGTTGCTCCGGGGTTTCGCGGAAAGGGTGTTGCTATGCTGATGAACAAAATGATGTTCATGTGCGCCGAACGAGTGGCTATTGTCGATGATATCGTTATGGCGGTCAGCTATTATATGGAGGATTTCTACCGGGCTATAGGCTGGTTCCGCCCTTTCGGCCCTTTGCGTATCTATCCCGGCCTGAACCATAACGCCATGAGCATAGCAATGAAAGTTGATATTCGGACGGCAAGAAAAGAGTGTTCTGAGAAATTTGCGCATAAGCCGCGCAAGAGTTCCAACCTTTATTATAGCATGCTGGAACAGCAGCATCCGCAGATACATTTGCCAGCTTCGCTTGATCTGGCGAGACGAGCCAGATGGGAAGCTGCCCGTTGTTTCATGGATGCCGATGAAGAATTGCGCGCAGCATGGATTTTAGCGGGCAGTCCCACACCGAGCTTCGGGAGCCCTGTCCAGGCAGCAGAAACGGCACCACCGTTTTGTGTCGCGTGCTGTCATATTTGAACAATAACACGTAAATTCGGTGAACTGCCAGCGAGATGAGAGTTGACGCAGGCTATGCTCAAGGGTATAACGGTATAACATGAAGGTTCGAGATTATGAATGAACGTTTGTTTCTGAAACTTTTGCTGCTCCTTTTTTCCGGGCTCATAGCTGCCGAACTTTTAATTGTATCGGTTTTCGGTCTGCGGCTGGAATTGATCCTGCTCTTTTTTATCATAGCAGTTGCTTTGACGGGTATTGCGATCGTTACAAGGCTGCTCAGGCGTGAACGGCCGGATATAGAGTCGGTCTCCATGCGCCGGGAACGGCAGAAGAGCTCAGGTATTATGCAGGAGCGTCTCAGGGATTACGGCGTTGATCATGAGTTCATAAGCGGCAAGAGTGCGCGGCCGGCAAAAGAGAGCGGTTCGGCCTCCTCTCAATCGGCTCCGCTGAGCAATCCTGACATGTCGATACCTCCTGTTTCGGTTTCGCTCGACGAGGTAATCAAAGTTTATGCAGAGATGTATGGCGGCTTCGGAGTGCTGCTCCGGACATTGGACCAGCTTGATGATGCCGGGTTTGGACGGCTTATGGCAAAAGCTGGTTTAGGGACACTATCCAGAGAGGAGGTAATTCATAAAATCAGTCAAATGGCTCAAGAGGAACCGTTGACGGGTAATACCGCTGACCGACGTGCCGGAGAATCGGATACCCCGCTTTCGGTGACCTCTCTGGACAAGGAGAGTTTTGATGAGTATATCCGTCGCAGCATGAACAACGCTGAGGGCGATGCGGATAGCGGCTTTTCCGTTGAACTCGACAGCGAAGCGCTGTCACGGGGAACAGGCACCATGCCTTCGGATTTTTCCCATGATCCAAAGGCCGTCTTTTCAAAGCTGAAAAAACCGGGTACGCAGTCATGAAGCCGCCAGAGTGGGAGCTTGTCAGCAAGGAAAAGCTGAGGAAGTATGCCAGACTCCATCAGAAAAAACAGCGTGACCGGGAGGGACTTTTTCTTGCCGAAGGTCTCCGTACCGTACGGGAGCTCTGTCAGAATCTTCCGGATGAGGATATGCTTGTGGCTTTGCTGGTCCGTGATACGGCTTCGGAGGAGGTTTCTTTTGCTCAAGCCTATAAAAGAAAAGTTTTTTCTATTGGTGATAAAGAGTGTTCTCAGCTTGCCCAGACTACAACATCACAGGGCGTTTTCGGCATTTTTCGCCAGCAGCGCAACCCTGAGAAGCGGTTCAGTGAAGTTGCCGTAGAGGGGAAATCTTTCATTGTTGCGCTCGATGACGTTCAGGATCCCGGTAATGTGGGAACCATTCTGAGAACAGCGGTCTGGTTTGGTGCTGATGCCGTGATCTGCAGTTCCGGAACCGCTGACCGCTACAATGCAAAAGCTGTCCGCTCATCTGCCGGAAGCATTTATGCCATACCTCATTACGCGACAGAGCCTTTTTCGGTTGAGCTTCTGAGACTGAAAGCCGAGGGTTATTGTATTGTTTCTGCATCGCTTGACGGCAAGGATTTCAGGGAGTTCAGCTCCCGGTACGAAAAACAGGTGCTGGTAATCGGCAATGAAGCCAACGGGGTAAGTGACGCCGTTCAGCAGCTCTCCGACAGACTTGTCAGGATACCTCACAGCGGGAAAACGGTTCGTGTTGAATCACTCAACGCCGCGGTTTCCGCCGCGATTCTTATGGAACGCCTCGTACTCTCCTGATGTTATCATAAAACCGGTTGTTTTTGACCTGTCAGTTATTCCGGATTTTCGGGATTCAAGCGCACTCAAGAATCAGTATGGTTGGTTTGCTGTGATTGTCATGATTGCTATGAACTGAAAAGGGGAGGTATGTTATGAACAGTCTGAAGAGTA
>Ga0326726_10005213_pt1 | contig 11796 bp, 13 predicted proteins | sample MHFenrmetagenome_2_FD_207603 | JGI IMG/M metagenome (GOLD analysis project Ga0326726, IMG submission 207603) | Lab enriched peat soil microbial communities from Michigan Hollow, Ithaca, NY, United States - MHF15MN | ecosystem: Environmental > Terrestrial > Soil > Wetlands > Peat | place: USA...
CGAGTCGCGCGAGCGCGAGCCGGGTTGCATCGACCACGGTGTTTCCGGTGACGACGATGTCGCCGGAGTCGATGCCTTCATGCAGCAGGTTTTCGCGCGCCTCGGCAGTCGGGGCGAAATGCAGCGTCGCAAGCCGCCCGATCAACTCGCGGTTCTTCTCCTCGGGGAACGGGTCATAGCGCGTGTGCGTGCGCAAGCCGGCTTCGACATGTCCCACTGGAATCCGCGCGAAGAATCCGGCCGTCGCCGCCGCGAACGCGCTCAACGTATCGCCATGCACAAGCAATGCACGCGGGGTACTGGCAGCGAGATAGTCGCCGATTCCCCCAAGCAGTTCGGCGGCAAGGTGCGCCAGGCCGTCGCGGGCGCGCGTGAGCACGACGCTGTGATCGGGCTGCATATCGAAGAATCGATAGAGCGGCCAGGCCATCGTGTCATGCTGGCCCGTGTGCAACACGCCCACGGCGTCGCCCGTGGCGCGCAGCGCGTGGTAGACCGGCGCCATCTTGATGATCTCCGGCCGCGTGCCCATGCACAGCAGCCAGCTGGCGCGACGCGGGGATCCGTCGGGCATGGCGTTGCTGCGTGTCGACGGCCGCCGGCGGCCGTTCAGCCGATGCAGTCGATGACGAGGTGGCCGACCGCGAAATCGTCCGTCAGTCCCAGCTTGCGATCCTCGAGTCGCGAGTTGCGCGGCGACAAGCGTCGCGGTGGCGTGACGACCTTTTCGTCGAGGAACTCCTCGATCGCGGGGAGCTGCAAGCCGGGAAAGTCGAACGTGCCGATGAAACGGCCGCCGCGCCGCAGTTGGACGAGGTGGTGTTTTAGCACCTGCACGTGGTTGGCCGCGACTTCCTCGAGCGTCGAGATGTTGAGCACGACGTCGAAGCGATCGCGCAGCGTCTCGGAAGGCGCGGTGGTGATGTCCCATTGCGCCGTGTTGAAGAGCGTCGATGCGCGCAGATCGGAGTGATAGGTGTGCGCGTACCCGATGTCGAGCCAGGTCTTGAACACCAGGTGGATGTCGGTGAACCCCCATGAGGCGTTGTGAATGCGCGGCTCACCCTGGCCCAGCGCGGCGATCTCGGCGAGCGCGAACGGATATTCGTAGATGCGCGACCAGCAGATCTCGTGGCCGAAGCGCATGTCGTACGGGTCCTCCGCGGAAAAGAACGCGAACTTGCGCACCCGGTATTCACGGCCTTCGAGGATCATGAGTTCTTCCACGAAGCGGAGAAGTGATGGAGCGCAACCGAATGGCCGTTCAGGCGCGGGCCGCAGAAGACGTGGTCGGGAAAGATCTCGACGTCGAGCGGCTCGACGTACTGGCGCCAGTTGTCGCGGTTCATGCCGTGCTTGTAGAGCACGTCGGAGATCCACCGCGTGTTTGGCATCGAACAGATTTCCGCTGGCGGCGAGTTGATGTATGCCGAGAGCAGCAACTTGGAGAACTTGTGATCGGGCACGGCGCCCATCACCGCGGTGATCGGGCTCTGCAGGCCGTTCCAGTTCTCGAAACCCGACACCCAGTGAAACCGGCCGAACGCGTCGGGCGGCTGCAGGAATTCATTGTCGGCATCCAGCACCCAACCGCCGAGGCGCGAAAGGATGAGCATCTTCATCGCGTCGGCGATGAAGGCCCACTTGCGCTGGACGCGCGCGAATTCGATGAACCGCGCGACTTCCGGCAGGCCGTCGGTCAGCGTGGCGATGTCGTCATCGCCCCAGAGGAGCAAGTCGTAGTGGGAAAGGACCTCCCGATTGCGCTCGAGACAGGTCTCTTCCTTTTCAGGCATTGGCGCGCCACCCACCCAGATGACGTGCGCCACACGTGGAATCATTTTTACCCCCGCCGTGCGCGGTCTGTTTCCCGGAGGGATCGCCACGCTGGCCAAACGATCTTAGGCAGGGTGCCCGGCGGCCAAGACTGGATATCGCGTCCAATCCGCGGCCATTTAGCGCGTGCGCGCGTACCGCTGCGCCGGCTTGGGGTCGTGCCGCGCCCGCCTGTGCGGAAGCGCCAAGGGCGAAGGGACGCGGTGCCTGCTTGCTAGGCCACGCGCTTGATCGTCGCCACCTTGCGGTTCTCAGCGTCGATCTGGTTGATGTACCGCTGCAGCATCACGCGCGAGGCCGGCGGCATGTCGACGAACTCGCAGCCGCAGCGGCGCGCCTTTTCGTCCTTGGGTAGCGGATCGATATGGCGCACGGTCAGGCTCACGCCGACCGAACCGACCCCGGGCAGATCGAGATAGCAGTTCTCGATCGCCTTGCCCGCGGGAAGGTCGAACTTCTCCGGGTACGTCAGCACGGCCATGCCGCCGACCGAGAGATCGAGCACACGCAGCGACTCGTACTGCTTGCCCTCCTCGCCGTACGGCACCAGGCATTTCGCGGGCTTCGACATCGGCGGACGGACGCGGAAGAAGTCGCGCCGCTGCAGCCGCAGGAGCGACTCCGGCAGGCGGATCCGGAACGCGGGACGATCCTCGTGCTGGGTTGCCTCGGCGAGGCGCGCGACGAACTGAACCTTGATGTGCTCGAGAAAGCCGACGAACACGATGTGCTTGGACACGAGCAGCCGCTTCTGGGCGATCGGGTCGACCGCGTGGTCGAAGATCACTTCCTCGAAGTCGGCGTTGACGTCGAGCACCACCGTGACGAGGAAGCCCGGTTCGGCGTCGAAATACGCCGTGAGCAGCACGCCTTCGTCGCGCAGATTGCGCAGCATCGCGGCAATTTCGACCCTCGAATAGACCGCAAAGCGCTCGAGGTCCGGCGATTCGGGTTCGGGGTACGGCGAGGTCATGCCCATCTTTCAGTTCCCTTCTGCGCGCGGCACGGCGCGGCCTTCGAGCCGGTAGGCCCACGCGAGCACTTCCGCCACTGCGACGTAAAGCGCGGGCGGAATGTGCTGGTCGAGGTCCACCTGAGTGAGCAGCGCAGCCAGCTCGCGCGATTCGTGCACGGGAACGCCGGCAGCGCGCGCCCGTTCGATGATTTCATCGGCAAGATGGCCCTGGCCTTTAGCGACGACGCGCGGTGCCCGGTGCCCGCGTGCATCCTCGATGTCGTAGGCGATCGCCGCCGCGTTGCGACGGGGCGGCGCAAAGCTCATTGCCGGGCCTCGCCTGCATCGACCGCCTGCAGGAGGACCGGCCGCAGCCCACGCGCGGTCAGCGCCGAAGCAAAATCCGGAAGTGCCCGCTCGAGCTCTTCGCGCGCGCGGAGATCCGCAGCAATCGTCGCCCCGATCGACTCGCCGGCAAGCCGCAACCGGACTTCGATCGTTCCAAGGTGCGGCAGCGTCATCTTCAGCCGCGCGCAATAGACCCGTTCTGCATCGGCGCCTGCCCCGCTCGCGCCATCGGGAAGCACCTGCGGATCGCGGCCGAGTTCCAGCAAAAGAGGTTGTCCCGACCATGCGGGGCCGGACAGCGTGATGGCTTGTCTTTGCAGCGCATCGAGTTGCACGCGGGTGCGGGCCTCGGCGCGGGCCGGATCAACGAGCGTGGCCGCAAGCTGCTCCGCCTCGCCCCGTACCGACTCGGTGCTGCGATCGCCGCGTGTCCACTGAGCAACGTGCGCTTCGAAGAATGCGCCGCTGCCGGACACCTCCGCGGCGAGCCGCGCGGCGGTCGCACCCGATGTGCGCGGGTCGAACAACGGCGCTTCGAAGAGGACGGCTTGCTCGGAGCTTCGCGCCACATCGTTGCGCACGGCACGCAACGCGCCCGATGCCGCAAGCAGGGTTGCCGCGGCGGCGTGCGAAAGCGGGCTCCCCGTCGATGCGGCCACCACGAAGGCTTCGGTAGCCAGCGGCAGCGCGGCACCTGCCAGACTCGATTGCGCGCCGGCGGGCACGACCGCGGGCGGTGCGCCCCGCTGCGCGCCGGCGCCGTTCGACGCTGCGACAAGCGCATCGCGGAGCGGTACGGGCAACATGAACGATCGTCCGGCGATCTCGATGCGCGCAGGGCCGGGCCCAGCGGGAAGAATCAGGGTCGCCTGGGCGTCAGCGGGCGCTGCGCGCACTTCATGCGCGAAGTCCGGGCTGATCTCGGCCAGGCTGGCCCGGCCGTCGAGCAACGATCCGATGAGGCGCAGCGAGAGCACGACGCGCTCATCACGCACACCGCCTGGCACACCAGGGCGCAGGACCGCGGCAGCAACCGTTCCGAGGTCCATCCCGGGCTCAATCGCGGCGCGAATTGATGCTGCTGCCGCGGCGAGGATCGAGCAGGCGCTCGAGTTGCCGCAACCACGGTTCGGCGCGGCTGCGCACGCCTGCGTCGTTGGCGAGGATTGCGCGCAGCAGTTCGATACGCCGGCGCTGCTCGGCCTTGCCAAGGGAGTGGGTCCGCGCCGTCTTCTTCAGTTGCTCGATCTGTTCGCGACAGCGTTGCTCGAGGCTGGCGAGTTCATCCCAGTCGTTGGCATGGGCCGCCGCGAGCATGAGGCGGCTCGTGTCGGCAATCGCCTCGTAACACTGGATCAGCGCCGGCGTCGCGCGCGCTGCGCGCCCGGCGAAGACTCGTCCATCGTCAGGCGGCGGGGCCATGGTGCGCGCTCGGTCTTGTTTTCAGGCTGCCACGATGACCCGGCGACCCGGCACGGGCGCATCGGACGCGCCGGCCGGCGCAGCAGCGTTGTTCTTGCCGATCCTTGCCCACGTGTCGCGCAGATCGCCGAGCACCTTCGTGACCTCGGCGAGCGCCTTCCGGTCGTTGCGCAGGTTGGCCTGCAACAGACGCAGCGTGGCGTAGTCGTAGAGTTGCGCGAGTTGCTGGGCGAGCGCGCCACCGGCGTTGCGATCGAGGCTCGCCTTCAGGCCCTCTTCGACGATCCGCGCGGCTTTCGCGAGGGCCTGGCCCTTTTCGAGCACGCGACCCGCGGCGATGTGCCCTTCGGCTTGCTTGATCGACTCGAGCGCGCCGTCGAAGAGCATCAGCACCAGCGCATGCGGATCCGCCCCCTCGACACCCGTGTCCACACCTACCCGCTGGTACTGCTTCACGCCGAATCCGCCCATCACCGTCTCGCAGGTTTGCCCGTGTATGAATGTCTATCGGAGCGACGCAGTGCAGGGTTGAGGCGGAAAAGCGGCCGGATTTCCGCACGTCGTGACCGACGCCCGCCGCCGCGCGGCGCACGTCGATCGATGCCTGGTAATCAGCCCAGTGGCACGCCGGCGAGCGCGTTGGCGAGCGCGTTGCTCTGCTGCTGGCGGGTCGACAGGAGTGCGTCGAGCGCGCTGTACTGCGCGCGCAGGCGCGCTTCGGTCAGCGTAAGTTGCGACTGCATCGCCGCCTGCTTGTCATCCATCGCCTTGATCGAAACCTGCAGTCCCTGCTGGCGCGAGTCGAGCAGCCCATTCGGACCGAGGATCGACGTCAACGTGCTGCTCAGCCTGAGCGCGAAACCGTTGTCGGTGTCGGGCGCCCCGGTCACGGCGGCGTTGGTGAACAGGCGGGTGACCTTGCTCGAATCCGCCGTCAACGCGGCGCTCAGCTTGGTCTTGTCGAGCGACAGTGACCCGTCGGATTGAAACGAGATGCCGATCTCCGAGAGGTAGGCGTAGTCGCCGGCGGCGCCGTTGGTCTTGGCACCGGTCACGATTGCGCGCACCTGGCTCTGCAACCGCCGCAGGACCGACTCGCCGTTGAGAACGGCAGCGGTTTGCGAGGTCTGATCGTATTTGGTGAGATTGCTGATCTGGCTGTGCAGCGAGTTGTACGCGTTGACGAACGCCTGCACGCCGGTGCCAACCGTATCGGTGTCGAGATCGACCGCGATCTCGGAGTCCGCCGTGGTGCCCGCGGGGGAGCCTGCGGGCGGTTGCTGGGTGAGCGTGATCGTCAGGCCCGGAACCGCATCCGCGACCGTGTTGGTCGCCGAGGTCAACGCGAGCCCATTGATCTTGTAGGAGGCGTCCTGCGCGGTCTGTGTTGTCGTGAACGACAGGCCGGTCAATCCGGGGTCCGCACTGACCTGGAAGCCGTTCGACGCGCCGGTCTGGCTCGACGTCAGCACGAGGCGCACCTTCCCGCCGTCGTTGACCAGCGACGCTTTCACCGCGATGCCGGCCGCGTTGATTTCGTCGCGCGCCTCGGTCAGGGTGCCGGGGCCGCTGTCGCCGATGTTGATGGTGGCAAGCACGGTGCTGCCGTCGGCGCTGCGGATCGTCAGTGCGCCGCTACCGATGTTCGTGTCGGCGGCGGCCACCTGGCCGGAGGCGACCGACTGCGCACGCGCGAGCTGGGTCACCGAAACCGCATAGCGGCCGGTGACCGCGCCGGACCCCGCAACGGCCGTCGCAGCGCTGCCGGTGGCTGTCGCCTTGGCCGCGGCAAACGCCGAGCTCTGGCGCAGCCTGTTGATGGTGTCCTGCAGCGCCGAGACGGCGCTCTGCACCTGGCCGTACGCCGTGAGCTTCGCCTTGGTGTCGCTCTCGCGCTGTTGCAGTTGTGTGAGCGGTCTACTCTCGATCGTCATCAACTGCGTGACGATGCTGTTGACGTCGATCGAGCCGCCACTGCTGGCGCTCGTGCTGCTGATGGTCATACGGTCTCCGCGATAACGCGCGCCGTCAGGCGTTGGCCTTGACGATCTTGCCGGTGCCGCCGCCTTCGGCCAGCGCCTGGGCGATCGCAAGCGCTTCCTTGCTGGGCACCTGGCGCAGAACTTCGCGCGTGTTTCGATCGATCAGCTTAACGACGACGAGACCGGTTGCATTGTCCAATTGAAACGCCAATTCGCTGTCTATTTGCTTCAACTGATCGTTCGCGGCCGCGACCGCCTTGCCCGCGTCGGCGGGCGACAACTCCGGTTCTGCGTTCGGCTGCGCGGGGCGCGCGCGCGGGCCCGCTTTCGCACGCGTGTCGCCGCGCGTCGCTCTTGTCGGGTCGGTGCTGTGCCGGGCTGGCAGTACGGTGAGGTCGGCAGGCATTTCGGCTGCCCTCCGAAGAAGGATCTGAACCTGCTCGTTATTTCGGCTGATCGACGCGGCAACTTTAGTGAATGGGCGGAGAAATCCCGCCTTCCCGTCCACGACCGCAATGCCGGGGCCCTCTGCAGAAAAGCAGAAAGGGGCCGAAGCCCCTTCCTGCCCTTGCCCCGGACGCTGCCTGCGCCGCGACCGGGCTTTCCAGCTTGCGCCGGTTACTTCAGCAGCGAGAGCACGCTCTGCGGCTGGGCGTTCGCTTGCGCCAGCATCGCGGTACCCGCTTGCTGCAGGATCTGGGCGCGCGTCAACGACGCGGTTTCGGCAGCGAAATCCGTGTCCGTGATGCGGCTGCGCGCAGCCATCTGGTTCTCGACGTTGATCTGCAGGCCGCTCACCACCGACTCGAAGCGGTTCTGCGTGGCACCGTAGAGCGCGCGCTCGTTGTTGATCGTCGTGAGCGCGGTGTCGACCAGGTCGATCGCTGCCGACGCGTTGGTCGCCGACGTGATGTTCGTGCTGGTGACCGCCGTGACCGCGGCGTTGTTGTCCATTTCCGTCGTGGTCACGTTGATCGTGTCGGTCGAGTTGGCACCGACCTGGAAGGTCTGCGTGCCGGCGTTGGCGCCGAGGACCGCGAGGCCGTTGAACTTGGTGTTCGCGAGCACGCGGGTGATTTCGGAACCGAGCTGCTGGAACTCCGCGTCGAGGTTCGAGCGATCGCCCGAGCCGTTGGTCGCGTTGGCCGACTGCACGGCCAGTTCGCGCATCCGCTGCAGCATGTCGCCCACGCTGCCCAGGGCACCGTCGGCAACCTGCGACAGGGAGATCGCGTCGTTGGCGTTGCGGATCGCGACGTTCATGCCGCGGACTTGCGCGGTCATGCGCTGGGAGATCGCCAGGCCGGCGGCGTCGTCCTTGGCGCTGTTGATGCGCAGACCCGACGACAGGCGCTGGACGGCCGTGGCCATCTCGCTCTGCGACATGTTCAGGTTGCGTTGCGCGTTCAACGACATGACGTTGGTATTGATGATTGCAGGCATTTCCTAACTCCTTTCCTAGACTCTCGAATAGCAGCCGCTATTGCGGGCTTGCTCACCTTTTTTTGCGGAGCGGCTGTCTTGAGACATCCGTCGCCACGCGTTCCCGGATCCGTTAGGTAACTGGTTCGGCGCCGCGTTAGGTTCCTTATCGGGACCCGTCGTCGCGAACTTTAGGGGCCGGCGTGTTTGCGTTCGATTCGTCCGCGCAGTGATCGGACGAGAAGCGGTGCGAAATCACGCTAATCCGCACGCCGCCCCGATGGCCTCTCTCATCGCGCTACTTGCTGTCCGATTCGTTGCTCTATTCAGCGCTGCTCTATCTATCTAGATAGAGCAGCGCGCAGCACGCCTCCGCCGTGGTGGCAGCTGGAGCGCGACACGCCAAAAAAAACGCGCCGGGGACCGAAGTCGCCACGGCGCGCAGGGCGGGGGAGAAAACTCTTCTGTGTTGCGTGATTCGTGTCGTGCTGCAGTTTCCGGTTCACAGCACTTCTGAGCGCGCTTGCGAACCTTTCCTCGTTCTCCAGTTCGACGCACGAAGCGCGCGCCGGAACAGCCCTTTGATCGGCGCCCGGCCGTCGAACTTGAGCCGGTCTGCAACCGGACCAGGCCGGGCCGAGCGCGGTTTTCAGAGAGAAAACGCACGCATGTAGGAAAAAGTCCTACACGCCTGCTACCCGCGACCCGACACTGCCTTTGGAAACCTCCTGCTTCAACCGGCACCCGGGGCTGTCGACAATGGCACCACTTCGCAACGCAATTCGGGTGATTCAAAGCACCCACAAACTGGAGGTTCGAAAATGAGCACCGTCGCCTTTCCGAACGAGCAACTGCTCGAGGAAGTCCGTGAAGTCAACCTGGGTTACCTGGTGCTCGCACAGCACATGATCCGCGCCGACAAGGCGCAGGCCATGTACCGGCTGGGCATCACCGAGGAAGTGGCCGGCATCATCGATCAACTCACCCCGTCGCAGCTGATGAAGATCGCCGGTGCCAACCAGCTGATCTGCCGCTTTCGCTTCGACGATGACATGGTGTGGAATCTTCTGACCAACCACTCGAAGTCGCGCGCCAGTGGCACCGGCGCCGTCGCCGGGCTGCACGCCAACATCGTGATGGCCGGCCAGATCGCCGACGTCGGCAGCAACTGAACCACAACGACAGCCGCCGGAGAGGGTCATGCGAATCAAGAGCATCGTCACGGAAAGCAGGCAGATCCAGCGCGCCATCGCGCTGATCAAGCTGGGCGCGCGCCTGCAGGTGCTGGAAAGCGAAACCGATCTGTCGTATGAGCGCCTGCTGCGGCTCTACAAGGAAGTCCAGGGCGAGTCGCCCGCGCGCGGCATGCTGCCGTTCTCGACCGACTGGTTCATGACCTGGCAACCGAACATCCACTCGTCGCTGTTCCTGAACATCTACGAGTACCTGAACAAGACCACCGAACTGGAAGAGATCGACGCGATCATCAAGGCGTACGAGCTCTACCTCGAGCAGATCAAGGCGCAGAGCCTCGAGCCGCTCCTGTCGGTGACCCGTGCCTGGCGCCTGGTGAAGTTCGTCGACGCCGGCATGGTCACGCTGACCCCGTGCTGCAAGTGCAGCGGCAAGTTCGTCACGCACACGTATGAGCTCACGAAGAACTACGTGTGCGGTCTGTGCGAGCCCCCGGCCCGCGCCGGCAAGGGCAAGGGCGTCGTCCGCAAGGATGAGGAGCTCGTGCACTAGGTCATACCCGTTTGCGCCGACGGTGCGCCGCAGCCGTCGGTTCGAGTTGGACGCGGCGTTTCCTCCTTTTCTCCTCCGACCTTCGCCCGGCTTCTGCCGGGCGCTTTTTTTGGTTCGCAGGAAAGTCGCGACCGGTAGAAGCCGGGCGATGTCTCATGCCCTCGGGGCCGGGCACAATGCGCGCCGATGAACCGAAGCGTCAGCCTGATTGGGGCGCCAACCGATATCGGCGCCAGTGCGCGCGGAGCCAGCATGGGCCCGGAGGCGATGCGGGTGGCACAGTTGCAGCCCGTGCTCGAGAGCCACGGGTTGGACGTGCTGGACCGCGGCAACCTGTCCGGCCCGCCCAACCCCTGGCGGCCGCCCGTCGACGGCTATCGCCACCTCGACGAGGTGGTAGCGTGGAACCAGGTCGTGCACGACGCCGTCCACGCCGAACTGGCCCTCGGTCGCCTGCCCATCCTGCTCGGCGGCGATCACTGCCTCACGATCGGCTCGATCAGCGCCGTGGCGCGCCATTGCCGCGAAACGGGGAAGAGGCTGCGCGTTCTGTGGCTGGATGCGCACGCCGACTTCAACACCCACACGCTGACGCCGAGCGGCAACCTGCACGGCATGCCGGTCGCCTGCTTGTGCGGGCACGGGCCCCGATCGCTGCTGGAAATCGGCGGCCAGGTGCCGGCGATCGACCCGAAGTGGGTGCGCCAGATCGGCATCCGCAGCGTGGACCCCGGCGAGAAGCGCTTCGTGCACGAGCAAGGGCTCGAGGTCTTCGACATGCGCTACATCGACGAGATGGGCATGCGCCATACGATGGAGCTTTCCCTGGCGATGCTGGATGCCCGCACGCACCTGCATGTGAGCTTCGACGTCGACTTCCTCGACCCCGAGATCGCACCCGGGGTCGCGACCACCGTGCCGGGTGGCCCGACCTATCGCGAGGCGCAACTCTGCATGGAGATGATCGCCGACACCGGCCAGCTTGCCAGCCTGGACGTGATGGAGCTGAACCCCGCGCTCGACCTGCGCAACAAGACCGCCGAGCTTGCGATCGACCTGGTCGAGAGCCTGTTCGGCAAGAGCACGCTGATGCGCAACGCACGTTAGGCCGCACAAGAACCCACGACGCGCGCATGTTCCATCTTTCCGACAACAATCGTGACCAACCCGATGATGTCTTGCTGAGCGCCATTCGGACGGTTGCGCAGAAGCTGGGCAAGTCGAAGCTGACTCGCGCTGACTACCACGCGCACGGGCGTTTCGCGCCGGCCACGGTTGCCAACCGCTTCGGTGGTTGGGGTCGAGCGCTTGAGCGCGCTGGCTTGAACGCACCTCGTCACTTTGGCGTTTCCCGCGAGCAGGTCCTCGCTGATCTACGGCGCGTGGCCACAGAACTGGGCATTTGCGAAATCTCGCTCCCACTCTATCGTTCACGCGGTAAGTATTCGGAGAAGCCAGTCGTTCGGCACTTTGGTAGCTGGGTAAACGCGCTTGCAGCGGCTGGGCTGCAGGTTAGCCCGTCCTACAACCCACGTATTGCCGACGAGGCCCTATTCGAAAACTTCGAACTGGTCTGGCAAAGCCCTGGGCCGTCAGCCGATGGTCAATGACATGTACAGCCCGGTGTCTCGTTACTCCGCGAACGTCTACAAGCGTCGGTTTGGTGGTTGGCGAAAAGCACTTGAGTCCTTCGTCGCTGCGTCCTCGGCGCAAGCACCCCCCGTCACGGCGCAAAGCGCGCCGTCGTTCCGCGCGCCAGGCGCATCCTCGTCGCTCACGGAGACTCAAGTTGGTAAGTCCCGTGGCGTGGGCTGGCGTCTCCGGTACGTCGTGTTAAGTCGCGATCGGTTTGCTTGCAGAGCCTGCGGGCGATCGCCTGCCACTCACCCCGGCGTTTGTTTGCAGGTCGATCACATCGTTCGTTGGTCCAAAGGTGGACTCACGGTAGTTGAGAATCTGCAGACCTTGTGCGAGGAGTGCAACGGTGGCAAGGTGACCGGCCTCTCAAGAAACTCCTTCCAAGTGACTGATCTGCAAGAGGGGTTTCAAGCCGACTGTTCGATGGGGACCATCTTCAATCCGAGC
>Ga0326726_10005214_pt1 | contig 11794 bp, 8 predicted proteins | sample MHFenrmetagenome_2_FD_207603 | JGI IMG/M metagenome (GOLD analysis project Ga0326726, IMG submission 207603) | Lab enriched peat soil microbial communities from Michigan Hollow, Ithaca, NY, United States - MHF15MN | ecosystem: Environmental > Terrestrial > Soil > Wetlands > Peat | place: USA...
GCTGACCTTCGCGCCGATCTTGGCGATGCAGTCGGCCTCGCCGGCGCACTTCACGATCGCCTGCTCGAGGTGCTCGCCGTAGGTCGCGCGGGCCTGATCGGGACCGATCACGTCGAGCGAGGTCTGTTTGCCGAGCGTGGCCACGACCCGCGCGCCGACGCCGGTCAACGCGGACGAGCCGGCGCGGTACTCGAGCACCACGACCTTGCGCTTCGGATTCGGCTCGGCGTCCGCGAGGCCACGAAGCGCGACGAGCGCGACGAGCGCGACGAGGAGGTGGCGCGTCATCACCGGGCCCCGAACAGCGCCCCGACGGAGATCGGCGTGAACTCGCCCATCGTCGGCTTCTGACCATCTGGCGCCGCATCGCACTCCCAGTTCGGGAACACCGTGCTGGGCGGTCGGGTGCCGATCGTCAGCGCGCACTGCGTGCGCACGCGCTCGGAGACCGTGGAGCTCGCCATGTCCATCAGCTGCCAGTCGCCGGTCGTGGCCTTGAGGCACGGCAGGATCAGCTGACCCGAGAGTTGATCGACGAGCGCGGTGATGAAGTACGTGTTCGTGGTCACGAGCCCGACGTACTGCCCGCCCGGCAGCGCGACCAGATCGACCGGTGTCATCGCGAGTGTTCGCAACACCTGCGCGTGCTGGCGTGCCGGATCGTCGCTCGACACCATGGTCTCGCGCGGCTCGGGCACGTCGACCGAGATCGGGGTGCCGCCGCCGACCGGGATCGATTGCACGATCAGATGGCCGCCCATGGTGACCCAGTCGATCGTGGTCCCGGTCGCCGCGCAGTCGGCCATCGCGGTCGGCGTGCACGCGGTCGGATTGCCCGCCGAGTTGGAGCACGACGGCACCGACGCGTGCGTGCCGGCCGCCCAGATCCGCTCGCCGGCGACGGTCAGGATCGCGGCGCGCTCGAGCGTGGACATGTCGGTGAACGTCGTGCCGTCGAGGCGCGAGACCTTGCCGCTGCACGGCAGCGTCACGAACAGCATCGCCGAATCGGGCGAGGCCGCGAGATCGCTGATCGCCTGCGGCAACGCCATCGGCGTGGCGGCGGTGGGCGTGTCGACATCGACCGAGATGATCGACGACGTGCCGGTGCACGCCTCGACCGGGCCGGCCGGCGGCGCGACGCGGCCGACGAGCCCGTACGCGACGAGGTGACCGTCGGTCGTGGGACCGACCGTGATCTTGTCGACCGAGGGCCCGGAGCCGTTCGCGACCGTCATCGAATCGAGATCGACGATCGAGATCCCGCCGGAGTGACCGACCGCGATGCGATTGCTGCCCGGCACCGGCGCCGCGTCGTGCACCATGCCGGGCACCGAGATCGGGCTGCCCATCACCATGTGCGTGGCGGTGTCGATGATCTGCAGCTGGTTCATCGACGCGACGACGAGCCGAGCGCCGCCGACCGACACCGCGAGCTGCGGCGACGTCAGGCCCGACAGCGTGCCCTGGAACTTCGCGTCGCGCGGATCGAGCGTGGGATCGAACGTGTACAGCTTCGTCCCCGAGCTCGCGTAGACGAACGGCCGGCGCACCGGGATCGTGAGCTTGGTCGTCTGGTCGCCCTTGATATCGACGAGCGTCGGCGCCTCGCCGACCCCCACGAGCCGGTTCGAGACGTCGTGGAACAACACGTCGATCTGGACGCCGTTGCCGACCGGCAGCTCGCCGGCCGAAAAACTCTGACCGTTCAGGACGCTCGTGTTCGACATGCTGCCGATGTCCGGCGAGGTCGCCACGACCGACACCGTGGTCATCCCGGTCGGACGCAGATCCGGCACCGTCGGCAGCTGCAGATCGAGGTCGAGCGAGCCCGTACTGGTGCACCCGAAAACCAGACACACGCCCGACAAGCACGTCCGCGCGGTTCGCATCCCCGTGTCGCGAAGCTACCAGACCCACCCCCTCGGTTACAACCGTGCGGATCACTTCGGGTTCTTGCTTTTGCAGCAGATCACCAACTCGCCGAAAGTGATCGTTGTATCTGCGGCTTGGTCCGTTAGGATTGCTCGATTGCAGCCGACCGTCGATCAGGGCCAGACCGGCCCACAAGGCCGCATCGACGGAAGTCTTCCCCAGGTCTTCGGTCGGTACCTGCTCGTCCAGCGCATGTCGCGCGGCGGCATGGGGGAAATCTTCCTCGCCAAGCACGGGCTCGCCGGGTTCGAGAAGCTCGCGGTCATCAAGAAGGTGCTCCCACACCTCGCGGCCGACCCGTCGTTCATCTCGCGCTTCGTCGACGAGGCCCAGGTCGCGATCAAGCTCCAGCACGTCAACATCGCGCAGGTGTTCGAGGTCGGGCGGGTCGGTGACGAGTACTTCCTCGCGCTCGAGTACGTCGAGGGCCGGGACCTTCGCCGCACGCTCGCGCACCTGACGTCGCGCCGCCAGCGCCTCCCGGTCGACCTCGCGCTGTTCATCGGCCGCGAGCTCGCGAACGGGCTCGCGTACGCGCACCGCCGGACCACCAGCGACGGCGCGTCGCTCAACCTCGTGCACTGCGACGTGTCGCCGCCGAACGTGCTGGTGTCGTTCGAGGGCGAGACCAAGGTCATCGATTTCGGCATCGCGAAGAGCGCGATGCGCGGCACGGCGACCGATCCGAAGATGGGCTTCGGCAAGTTCGGCTACATGGCGCCGGAGCAGCTGATCCGCGGCGGCATCGTCGATCACCGCACCGATATCTACGCCGCCGGCGTCGTGCTCTACGAGCTGCTCACCGGCAAGCGGCTCTACGAGGCCGGCCCCGATCCCGACTATCGCGCGCTCGCGAAGAAGGTCTCGAAGGGCGAGCACGACATGCCGTCGAAGCACGACAAGGCGCTCGCGCCGTACGACGACCTCGTCGCGACCGCGCTGCGGCCGAAGGCCGAGGATCGCTACCAGAGCGCCGCCGAGATGCGCGACGCGATCCAGCAGCACCTCGTCAGCGTCAACCCGACCATCTCGACCGATCAGCTCGGCAGCTTCATGCGCGAGCTGTTCTCCGAGGAGATGACCGGACAGAAGGAGCTCCACGAGCGCATCGCGAGCGTGCACATCGAGGACTTCCAGGATCAGCTGACGACGCAGACCGGCACCACGGTGTCGTTCGCGTTCGCGAACCTGCCGCTGCAGGCGCCGCCGGATCCGGCCGCGCCACCACTGCCGCGCACGCGCACGCCAACCCGCAACCCGATGCCGCGTGGCTCGCGGCCGCCGACCGCGCCGACCGACCTGCTCCACCAACAGCCGCCGCAACCGCCGCCGACGCCGACCGCCGCGATCCCGACCCAGGAGATCGGGCTGGCCGACGGGACCGGTGCGGTGCCCGACATGCTCGAGCTGCCCGCGGATCCGCACCACCCGCTCCACATGGCCGAGGCTCCGCGGCGTCGCCGCACGATCCTCATCGGCGCCGCGGCGGTCGTGGTCGTCGTCGGCATGGTCGTGTTCGCGATGACCCGCGGCGGCGACAGTGCCAAGCCGAAGGTCGCCACGGTCGTCGAGCCAAAGCACGTCACGGTGGAGTCCTTGCCGCCCGAGCTGCCGAAAGCGGGATCGGCCGACGTGAAGCCCGAGCAGCCCATCGATCCGAAGATCCAGGTCGACCCGCCACACCCCGAAGCGCCGCAGACGCCGGTCAAGACCGATCACCCGAAGCATCCGAAGCACGGCAACGACGCGAAGAAGACCGCCACCGAGCCGCCGCCGCCGAAGAAGACCGAGCTGACCCGCGATGCCGTGGCCGCGAAGCTCCAGGCCGTGAAACGGGAGTACGACGCCTACAAGGCCAAGAACGGCGGCCGGCTCGACGGCGAGTGGGGCGACCTCGCCACGTTCATCCAGTTTCATTTGAACGGCGAGAACCTCGACGAGGCCGCCCACAAGATCGACTCGTTCCGCGCCAAGATGCGGGAGTGAGCCGGTCCGGAGGAGCGAGCGGCGCTCGAAGGAAGCCGCGAAGCGGCGCGCGGAGAGGGCCGGCGAGCGGAGGACCGGCGAACGAAGGACCGGCGCGCGGATCTCCTTTTTTCGCTGGTCGAAACCCATCGGAAACAATCGATGGGCTATCGATCAACCATGAAAAAGGTGGAGGCGATCATCAAGCCGTTCAAGCTCGACGAGGTCAAGGAACGCCTCGCCGAGATTGGTGTACACGGCATGACCGTCACCGAGGTCAAAGGCTTCGGCCGCACCGGCGGCAAGAAAGAGGTCTACCGCGGCTCGGCCTACGTCGTGGACTTCGTCCCGAAGGTGAAGGTCGAGATCATCGTCCCCAACGACAACGTGCAGCAGGTGGTGAACGTCATCACCGAGGCCGCACGCACCGGCAAGATCGGCGACGGCAAGATCTTCATCATGCCCGTCGACGAAGTGATTCGAATCCGCACCGGCGAGACCGGCGAAGACGCCATTTAAACGAGCGCAGCGAGAGAAGGGAAAAAGGAATGTCGCCTACGGAGCTCAAAGAGTACGTCAAGAAGCACAACATCAAGATGATCGACGCGAAGTTCGTCGACTTCCTCGGTCAGTGGAAACACCTGACCTACCCCATCGAGCGCCTCGACGAGGGCATGGAGGAAGGCTTCGGCTTCGACGGCAGCTCGGTGGCGGGCTGGCGCGCGATCAACTCGTCCGACATGTTGATGCGCCCGGATGCGACCACGGCGATCCTCGATCCGTTCCTGAAGACGCCGACCTTGTCGATCCTGTGCGACGTCGTCGATCCGATCACGCACGAGGCGTACGTGCGCTGCCCGCGCAGCCTCGCGAAGCGCGCGATCGCGTACCTCAAGTCGACCGGCATCGCGGACACCGCGTACTTCGGTCCCGAGGCCGAGTTCTTCATCTTCGACTCGATCCAGTACAGCGAGGAGCCGAACAACTCGTTCTTCAACATCGACTCCGACGAGGCCGGCTGGAACAACAAGCGCAACGAGACCTCGGGCAACAAGGGGTTCAAGCCGCCGACCAAGGGTGGCTACTGCGTCGCGGGCCCGACCGATCAGCTCACCGATCTGCGCACGCAGATGGTGATGACGATGCAGGCCGTCGGCATCGTGATCGAGACGCACCATCACGAGGTCGCCTCGGCCGGTCAGGCCGAGATCGACATGAAGTACGACACGCTCGTGAAGATGGCGGACCAGGTGCTCTGGTACAAGCACGTCGTCAAGAACGTCGCGCGCGCCGCCGGCAAGACGGCGACGTTCATGCCGAAGCCGCTGTTCGGTGACAACGGCTCGGGCATGCACACGCACCAGTCGCTCTGGAAGGGCGGCAAGCCGCTGTTCGCCGGCGATGGCTATGCAGGCATGAGCGACATGGCGCTCTGGTACGCGGGCGGGCTGCTCAAGCACGCCGGGGCGATCTGCGCGTTCGCGAATCCGACCACGAACAGCTACCGCCGTTTGGTGCCGGGCTACGAGGCGCCGGTGAACCTCGCGTACTCGGCGCGCAACCGCTCGGCGTCGATCCGCATCCCGATGTACTCGGCGTCGCCGAAGGCCAAGCGGCTCGAGCTGCGGTCGCCCGATCCGTCGTGCAACCCGTACCTCGCGTTCGCGGCCATGATGATGGCCGGGCTCGACGGCATCGAGAACCGGATCCACCCCGGTGACCCGCTCGACAAGGACATCTACTCGCTGTCCCCCGAGGAGCTGGCCGAGGTGCCGACCGTGCCGGGCTCGCTCGATCTGGCCCTCGAGGCGCTCCGCAAGGACCGCGCGTTCTTGATGAAGGGCGATGTGTTCTCGAACGATCTCGTCGATGCGTGGATTGCCTACAAGAGCGAGGCGGAGGCAGATCATGTGCGACTGCGCCCGGTTCCGTCGGAGTTCCAGCTCTACTACGACTGCTAAGGGCAACTTGTAACTCGGCGCTCTCCCTGGCAGAATCGAAGGATTCCGGGGGACCAGCAGGCTTCCATACCCTCCGGTGGGCGCCGAGTTATCTGCGTGGATTTTCGCAAGCCATCCAATACTGGCGATCGCCCGAGCGCGGGCGTGCCGTTCATGGCTTGGGCGACACTGGTCGGGTTGGGTGCACGCGCGCGCGTCCCGAGCCCGTTGCGAAAGCCGGCGTATCGCGCATTTGCGCGTGCCGTCGGCGCCGACCTCGGCGAGGCCGAGCTCGACCTGGGCGCGTACGATTCGTTCGGTGACTTCTTCGCGCGCAAGCTCCGGCCGGGAGTACGTCCGATCGTCGACGACGCGACGGCCGTGATCATGCCGTGCGATGGCGTGATCGCCGCGCTCGGCGTGGCGACCGGGGGCGAGCTCATCCAGGCGAAGGGGCTGAATTATCGGCTCGAGGATCTCGTCGTCGATCACGAGAGGGCGAGCCGCCTCGAGGGCGGCGCGTACACCACCATCTATCTGTCTCCCCGTGACTACCATCGCGTCCATGCGCCCGTCGACGCGCGGCTGCTCGGGTACGACTACGTGCCCGGCGAGCTTTGGCCGGTGAACCCGCGCATCGCGGCTCGCCGTCCCGAGCTCCTGTCGCGTAACGAGCGCGTCGTGATCTGGCTCGACTCGCCGAGCCTCGGACTGATCGCGGTCGTGATGGTCGCGGCGGTCGGCGTCGGCAACATCCGGCTCGCTCACGCACCCGATTCGGTGACGTGGCGCAGCGCCGGCGAGCTGCGTCGCATCGAGCTCGTCGACAAGCACGTGGCGCGCGGCGACGAGCTCGGCGCGTTCCGGCTCGGCTCGACGGTGGTGATGGTGTTCGAGCCAGGGCGCGTCGCGCTCGCCGGTGAGATCGGCCAGCCCGTTCGCTTCGGCGAGCGGCTGGGACAGAGGACGCCCGCGTGAGCAAGCGCGACGAAGATAGCCAGTCGGATATCGAAGTCGGCATGACCACCGCGGAACGCCGGCGCCGGCGTCGCCGTGGCGGTGGGTTGCGCGTGCCGTCGGATAACGTGCCGCGCTCGCGCACGCCGACCGCGCCACCGGCACCGCGCCCGGAGGATCCGGCGCTCGCGATGTCGATCGCGTACAGCTTCACGAACGATGCGTCGGGGCCGGTCGCGCGCGTGCCGGCGGACAAGTCCGGACCGGTCGCGCCCGAGGCTGCACCGACGGTGATCGATCCGCCGGCGGGCTCGTCGATGGACGGTGCCGCCGACTTCGAGATGAAGACGCGCGAGATGAGCGCGGTCGATCTCGAATCGCTCGGCCTCCAGGATCCGGCGTCGACGCTGCGGATGGAGCGGATCTCGTCGCCGAACATCGAGGTGCGGCCCCGCGCAGCGCGCGCCGACTCGAACGAGCTCGAGGTCGACGTCACGCTCGATTCGAACCCGCCCGAGGTGCCCGATACCACCGAGCTGCCGGCGCTGCCGGTCGAAGAGCCGAAGCCCAGGCGCGCCGAACGCGTCGACGAGACCGCGGCGCGCCCGGCGTCGCAGCGCCTGCAGACCGTGGCGCTGTCCGAAGATGATCTCGAGGAAGTGCGCGCTGGCTCGCAGCCGACCGTGGCGCGGATCTCGCAGGCGTCGACCCCGCCGCCAACGAAACCGACGACGAAGCCGCCGCCGATCATCAACGTCGCGCGCACGTCGACGGGACCGTCGGTGCCGCCGCCGGTGGTCCCGATCGAGAGCAACAAGACGCAGCAGCTGCAGGCGGTCGATGTCGAGATCATCTCCGGCACGAAGACACCGGACGAGCCGATGTCGGTGCCCGAGATCGATATCAACGAGCTCGCGGATCGCGCCGAGCAATCGGGCGACATCGAGGTCGACATCGATGACTCGGCACCGGTGGAGCTCAAGCCGCCGGTGGAGGCGAAAGTCCCGACGCGCGCGCAGACCGCGCCGCCGAACCCGCCGCCGGGGGCCGAGCGCAAGTCGTCGGGTGCGATCGACGGTCAGACCGCGGCTGCGACCGCCGCGCCGCCACCGACGCCCGCGGTCGCGAAGGCGCCGCCGGCACCGCCGACACCTCCGAAGAAGTCACCGCAGAGCCCGCCGGCGGCCGTCGCCGCGGCCCAGCGCGCGGAGGCGAAGGGCGCCCAGCAGCGCGGCAAGCCGTGGTTCGTCGATCTGTTCGACGAGGACTACCTGCGCACGCTGCCGTTCCTGACGCCGCAGGCGACCCAGGCCGAGGCCGAGTTCGTGATCGACACCATGAGCCTCGCGCCCGGTGCGCAGGTGCTCGACGTCGGCTGCGGCTACGGCCGTCACGCGATGGAGCTCGCGGCGCGCGGCTTCCACGTCGTCGGCCTCGATCTGTCGACGCCGCTGCTCGTGCGCGGCGGCGAAGAAGCGCATCGCCGCGGCCTGACGATCAACTTCGTCCGCGGCGACATGCGCGAGCTCGACTTCGAGAATCAGTTCGACGCCGCGTACTCGCTGTTCTCCACGTTCGGCTACTTCGATGACGAGACGAACAAGAAGACGTTGCAGAACATCGCGCGGGCGCTGAAGCCGAACGGCAAGCTGCTCATCGAAATTCTCAACCGCGACTACGTCATCGCGGACCTGCCGACGCGCGTGTGGTGGGAAGGCGACGGCTGCGTCGTGCTCGAGGAAGTCGAGCTCAACTACTTCTCGTCGCGCATCCAGGTGAACCGGTCGGTCGTCTTTGACGATGGCCGCCAGCTCGAGCAGGAGATCTCGGTCCGGGCATACTCACTGCATGAGGTGGGCAAGCTCATGCACGCCGCCGGATTCCGCGTCCTAGAGGTCTCGGGCGGTTACCAGATGCGCGGTCGATTTTTCGGAAACCAATCGCGCCACATCATCGTCCTAGCGGAACGGAAGGAAAATCCCGGCACGTAAGGTCTGATGACCGCTTTGCCAACCTGGCAAAACGGAATAACTCAGCTGTGTCGGGGGTCTCCTTCGGTGGGTGCACGAGGAGCCAAAACATTTGGTCGTCTCGCGCGTCTACATAAGACAGCCGCCGGGAGACACGATGCCAGTTACCGCCAAGGTCGCTTCTCAACCACCCCGCTCGGATCGCAAGAATCGGGTCGCGCGCGTCTCTGCGAAGCGTCCGAAGAAGTCCGACAAGGTCGACAAGCGGGAGGATGGCGAGGAGCTCGATCCGGAGGCGCTGGCCGGAGACGACACCGAGACGGTCGAGGTCGAGCCGGTCGAGGTCGAGGCGAAGGCGAGCGCGCGCCCCGACAACGGCACGTACCTGTCGATGTACTTCCGCGACATGGCGCTGCTCGACGTGCTGCGTCCAGAGGAAGAGTTCACCTCGGCGCGCGAGATCGAGGCGCTCGAGATCATGCTGTGGGAAGCCGTGCTCTCGCACGCGCCCGCGGTCGAACGGATCTGCGATGCGATCGCGACCGTGCCCGACTACCAGGCGCCGGCCGAGGTGAAGACGCTGCGCCGGATCGCCGACGGCGCCCAGAAGGACCTCAAGGGCTTCGTGCGCGCGGCCGCGCGGGCCGCACGCAAGCTGCGTTCGACCGATACCGATCACCTGTTCATCGACGCCGTGCTCGGCGCGATCGATCGCATGTCGCTCGGCATCGGCGTGCGTGGCGAGGAGCTCGGCTCGCTCGGCAAGGCGACCAAGGTCAGCGAGTGGCTGCGTCGCGTTCACGGCGCGAACCGCGCCGCCGCCGACGCGCGCAACGACTTCGTGAAGGCGAACCTGCGTCTCGTGGTCAGCATCGCCCGCCGCTTCAACCACGGCCGGATGGCGCTCGCCGACCTGATCCAGGAAGGCAATCTCGGGCTCCTGAAGGCGGTCGAACGCTACGACTACCGCCGCGGCTTCCGGTTCTCGACCTACGCGAGCTGGTGGATTCGCCACGCGATCAGTCGCGCGCTCGCCGACAAGGGTCGCGAGGTCCGCCTCCCGGTCCACATGATCGACGCCCAGCACCGCCTGACGAAGGCGCGTCGCCAGCTCACGGGCGAGCTCGGTCGCCAGCCGACGAGCGAGGAGCTCGCCAAGGCGACCAACATGCCGCTCGACAAGATCGAGAAGATGCGCAGCTGGTTGCTCGAGCAGTCGATCTCGATCGACAAGCCGGTCGGCGACGACGAGGGCCGCGTGCTCGGCGAGGTCCTCGAGGACCCCGACCGCGAGGAGGTCTCCCCGACCGGGGACCTCGAGTGGGAGGCCCTCACGACCGAGGTTCGCGAGCTGCTGCGCGAGCTTCGCCCGATCGAGGCCGACATCCTGCGCCAGCGTTTCGGCCTGGGAACCGAGCAGGAGCTGACGCTCAAGGAGATCGGGGACAAGTACAACCTGTCCCGCGAGCGTATCCGGCAGCTCCAGGAGCAGGCCCTCGGCAAGATGCGGCGTGCATTGGCGCGCCGAGACCTGATGTAGTAATGTTTTCGCCCATGTCGAGGCGATTGCCGCTCTTGCCACTCTTGCTCGCCGTCGTCGTCGCAGCCTCGGCCGCTTGCGGCTCGAGCGACACGAAGCTCAAGGTGACCGGCATCGAACCGGAGAAGGGCGATGTCGAGGGCGGTACGTACGTCCGCATCAAGGGCAATCGCTTCATCGCCGATGGCGCGCGCAACGCGAAGGTCTACTTCGGATCGCGCCAGGGCACCGTCGTTCGCTTCGCGAGCGACAGCGAGCTGATCGTCGAAGCGCCCGGCGGCAAGCCGAACGAGAACGTCGACGTCCTCATCATCTTCGAGCCCGGCGGCGAGCTGAAGATCCCGAAGGGCTTCACGTTCGTCGAGAAGAACACCGCGGGTCCGTCCGTTCAGGACCTGAACATCAAGAAGTAGCCGGGCGCTGCCCACACTTCGTTTCGGCTTCGCCGCTTCGCGGTACGACCGACGTGCGTCCGCCGTGCGAATCGTCAGATCCGGATCAACGCAGAGGCGCAGAGACTGGTGAGAGCCCGCGGAGGGCCAATCGAGCCCACGCGCGAACGTCCGTCGAGATCATGCCCTCTGCGATCTCTCCCCATGCCTCTGCGCCTCTGCGTTGATTCTGATCTTCGAATGCCGCGATCGTCGACGCGCCCGGTGGCAAGCCGAACGAGAACGTCGACATCCTCGGCGAAGTGCCGAGCTCAGGTGAAGTTGAGCCGGAACAGCTGCTGGCCGAGGAGCACGTACGAGTCGTGGCCGACGGCGCGCTCGCCGTTGACCTTCACGAACGTGCCGTTCGAGCTGCCGAGATCGGAGAGGAACACGCGGCCGTCGCGCAGCGTGACGCGCGCGTGGAGGCCGGAGACGTAGCCGTCATCGGGGAAGTTGATCTCGCCGCGCTCGCGGCCGAGCGTGACGCTCTCGCCGAGGAGCGGGAACGCGGCGCCGGTGACGTCGCGACCGATGATCACGGTGAGCTTGCCCCAGAAGCCGGGGTTCGGGCTGCCCATGAGCTCGGTGCCATCGGCGGTGGGCTCGGGCGTCGGGATGATCTCGTAGCGCAGGAGCTCCTGGCCGATGCGGATGATCTGGCCGGACTGCAGCTCCTCTTCGCCGGTCATCTTCACGAACACGCCGTTCAGGCTGTCGAGATCGCGCACCACGGCTTGCTGGCCGCGGATGTCGAGCATCGCGTGCACGGGCGACAGGTAGCCGTCGTTCTCGAACACAGGCCCGAAGCTGCGGCCGAGCTTGTTCTCGCCGGGACGCAGGTCGTGAGTGCCGCCTTCGCTGCCGTCGGGCCGGATGAGGGTCATCGACAGGCGCGCGCGCTGCGGCGCCATCTGCGGCTGGCCGAGGCCGGGGCCCATGCCGGGCGGCGGCTGAGGCAGCGGCGCCGGGGCCGAGCCCTCGTCCATGCGGAAGCCACAGGTGCCGCAGAAGCGGAAGCTCGGCGGGACGTCGCTGCCGCACGACGGGCAGCGG
>Ga0326726_10005215_pt1 | contig 11793 bp, 11 predicted proteins | sample MHFenrmetagenome_2_FD_207603 | JGI IMG/M metagenome (GOLD analysis project Ga0326726, IMG submission 207603) | Lab enriched peat soil microbial communities from Michigan Hollow, Ithaca, NY, United States - MHF15MN | ecosystem: Environmental > Terrestrial > Soil > Wetlands > Peat | place: USA...
CGCGCACATTCGGTATGTTTCCTCTGCACCGCCGCCCGCCGGGCGGATCTCGCTCACTTCTTTCATCCGATCAGCAATGAGTCCGACAGAACGCCTCTTCCTCCTCGACGGGATGGCGCTCGCCTACCGCGCGTACTATTCATTCATCAACCGCCCCCTCATCAACAGCAGGGGGGAGAACACCAGCGCGATCTACGGCTTCGTCACGGCCCTCATGAAGATACTCGACGAGGAGAAGCCGGAACACGTCGCCGTCGTGTTCGATACGAAAGAACCGACATTCCGCCACAGGCTCTTCCCCGAGTACAAGGCCACGCGGCAGAAGATGCCGGAAGACATGGCCGCACAGATGGACAGGCTGAAAGAGGTCGTCCGCGCGTTCAGCACCCCGCTCCTGGAACTCCCCGGGTTTGAAGCGGACGACATCATCGGCACGCTCGCCCGGCGCGCGGAGAAGGAAGGAGTCCTCACGATGATGGTGACGGGGGACAAGGACTTCATGCAGCTCATCTCCCCCATGATAAAAATGTACAGGCCCGGGAGGTCGGGGGGGGACCCCGAGCTCGTCGAGGAGGCGGGCGTCCGGGAGAAATTCGGCGTCACGCCGGACAGGGTCACCGATGTCCTCGGGCTCACCGGCGACACGTCCGACAACGTCCCCGGGGTCCCGGGGGTCGGGGAGAAAACGGCGATCCCCCTGATCCAGAAATACGGCACGCTCGAGGAGCTCTACGCGCACGTGGGGGAGATCCTGCAGAAGGGACTGCGCGAAAAGCTGATCACCCACAGGGAGAAGGCATTCCTGTCGAAACACCTTGTCACAATCGACACCGCCGTCCCGCTCGAGCTGGATTTTCATTCGCTCCGGGCCGCGCCGCGCGACACATCCCGGCTGATCCGCCTGTTTTCTGACCTTGAATTCAAATCGCTCGCCGCGCGCCTGAGAGAGAGCGAGGCCTCAGGCGCCGGACCCGCGGCCCATCCTCCGGTCCTCCCCCGGGGGGAGGAGATCGCGCCTCCGCCGGCGCCGACGAAGGCGCCATCGTTGACGCCGCCACCGTCGGCAGCGGACATGGGGACGGACAGGCACGAGTACACATGCGTCACAACCGCCGCAGCGCTGGATGAGCTTGTCGGGGAACTCATGCGGAGCCCCCTCGTCGTTTTCGACACGGAGACCACTTCCACCGACCCGCTCCGGGCGGAGCTTGTCGGGATCTCGCTCTGCGTGTCGGAACGGCGCGCCTGGTATGTCCCCGTCCGGTGGGAGCCCGCCCCGGAGAAGGGGACGGGGCTCTTCGCCACCGCCGGCGCGGGCGGGTTCAACAACACCGCAGGGGCACTCCCCCGGGAGACGGTGCTGGGGAAGCTCGGACCGGTGTTCGCATCGCACGAGATCCGGAAGGCCGGGCAGAACGTCAAGTACGACATGCTCGTATTGATGAATCACGGTCTCGTGGTCAACGGGGTCGGGTTTGACACGATGGTCGCCAGCTACATCCTCCGCGCCGACGGGCAGCATAACCTGGACGCCCTCGCGCTGGAGGCGCTGAATTACCGGATGGTCTCCTACGACGAGCTCGTGGGGAAGGGAAAGCAGGCGCGCCACATCACCGGGGTCCCCCTGGAGTCGGTCGCCATGTACTCGGCGGAGGACGCGGACATGACCTTCCGCATCAGGGAGCGGCAGATCCCGCGCCTCAGGGAGATGAACCTCCTCGGCCTCTGTGACGAGATCGAGTTCCCGCTCATCGGCACTCTGGCGAGAATGGAATTCGAAGGAATCGGGCTGGACGTCCCCTGCCTCCAGGAGATGTCGAAAGACCTGGAGAGGCAGATCGAGAACCTCGTCACGGATATTCACCGCCAGGCAGGAGGAACATTCAACATCAATTCCACCCGCCAGCTCGGCGACATTCTCTTCAACACGCTGAAGCTCCCCACGGTGCGCAAGACGAAGACCGGGTTCTCCACGGACGTCGGGGTGCTGGAGACGCTCCACGGGATGCACCCGATCATCGACAACCTTCTCAACTACCGGCAGCTCACGAAACTGAAGTCCACGTACATCGACGCGCTCCCGTCGCTCATCAATCCGGCAACGGGAAGAGTCCACACGTCGTTCAACCAGACCGTCGCCGCCACCGGCCGGCTCTCGTCGAGCGACCCCAACCTCCAGAACATCCCCATCCGGACCGAGATCGGGAAATCGATACGGAAGGCATTCATCTCCCGCCCGGGGGATTCGGTCCTGATGTCCGCCGACTACTCACAGATCGAGCTCCGCGTGATGGCCCACCTGTCGGCCGACGAGAGCCTGATCGCGGCGTTCCGGAACGGCGAGGACATCCATGCGTCGACCGCATCGCGCGTGTTCGGCGTCCGGGCCGACGGGGTCTCGCCCGACATGCGGAGGAAGGCGAAGGAGGTGAACTTCGGGATCATCTACGGGATCGGTCCCTTCGGGCTCGGCAACAGACTGGAGATCACCCAGTCAGAGGCGAAGGATATCATTGCGAAGTACTTCGAACGCTTCCCGAAAGTCAAGCAGTACATCAACGACACAATCGCCGGCGCGCGCCGGGAAGGGTACGTCTCGACCCTCACGGGGCGAAGGCGGTACCTCCCCGACATCAACAGCCGGAACCAGAACATCAGGGGAAACGCCGAGCGGCAGGCGATCAACATGCCCGTACAGGGGACCGCGGCGGACATGATCAAGATCGCGATGGTCCGCCTCGACTTCTCGATACGCGAGGGGAACCTGAAGAGCAGGATGCTCCTCCAGGTGCACGATGAGCTGGTTTTTGAGGTCCCGCGGGGTGAAGAGAAGACGATGACCGGGCTTGTAACTCACGGGATGCAGGAGGCGATGCCCCTGGCCGTCCCGATCAAGGTCGATATCGGGACGGGAAGGAACTGGCTGGAGGCGCACTGAGAGCGTCCTGCGGGTGAACCACCTCCTACTCCCGGGACCGGGGAGGGAGGAGAGAATTGAGGAGCAGCGCCGCGCCGAAGAGGACAAGTCCGGCAGGCCACCATCTGTTCACGAGAGGCGCCACCTCCCACGTCGCCCAGATGCCGAGCTCGGTCGACAGGATCGCTCCTCCCACAATCAGAAAACAGGCGGCCGGAACCAGGAGATACCAGTCGCGGGGCGACACAAGGAACGCCAGGACGAGGCCCGCCCCGGCCAGGAGAAACAACCCGGACACGACGACACCCGGTTCAAGCCACACGAGGCCGAATGTCCGGAGCAGGCACGCTCCCCCGACGACGAACCAGAACAGCCCCCAGAAGACGCCTCCCCGGGACTTCATCACGATTCCGTTGTAGAGCTTCACCCCTGCCCAGGCGGTCACGAACATGAAGGGAACAGCGGGCCATCCGACCGATATGACGTGGAGCCGTTGGAGGAGCATTCCGGCGCCGACGAGTATCAGAAAGACCGGAAACCAGAAATGACGAACAGGGAGCGTGCGCATGGGGTCTCCTGGTCTTTACGCCGTGACCGGTTCACGCGGCGTGACGATCGCCATGACGACATACAGAAGGAGCATGAAACCGAATGACGCGAACGACGCGACGATGAACAGCAGCCGGACGATCGTCGGATCGGCGTTGAAGTACGCGGCAATTCCTCCGCAGACACCGAAGACCTTCCTCTCCGTGCGCGACTTGAACAGGCGCGCCCTGAGCGCGGGCGGCGGCGTCTCCGCGGCAGGTGAATCCGGTCCCGCCGGCGGACCCGCCGGCCCGGGTGCCGCGCTGAGAGAGTTCCTCCCGCCGAACATGAACGCCACGCCGGCGAGTATCAGCAGGACGGGGAGGACAACGTCCCAGGCGAGGCCCCACCAGTGGTGCCAGAGGGGAAGCCCGAGATTGCCGAGGAACCAGACGGTCCCGACCGCCACGAGGAGGATCCCCCAGAATTTGCTGTTCCGTTCCCGGACGGCCACCGGGGGGGCCGGCGCCTCCCTGCGGTCGACCGGCATGATGATCATCGCGACGAGATACAGCAGCAGCCCCATCCCTCCCACCAGGATCAGAAGAACCCACGCGAGACGCACGAGCGTCGAATCCAGATTGAAGTATTCCGCCGCGCCTCCGCACACACCGTCCAGCATCCGGTCGGTGCGCGATTTGTACAGGCGATGCATTCCGTCATGAGCAGTCATTGCCACCTCCGGGGTTTTTTCTGAGGCCCTCCCTCACATACTGATACGTGCGGGGAGGCGGCAAGTTACAAACGAAAAAACCCCGCACTTTGCGGGGCTTTTTCGTGTGACGGCGGTGCGTCCTCTTACACCTCCATGATCTCCTTTTCCTTCTGTGCCAGGAGACTGTCGATATCCTTGATCCCCTTGTCTGTCATCTTCTGTATCTCGTGTTCCCCCTTCTTCCGGTCGTCCTCCGAAAAGTGTTCCGCCTTCTCGGATTTCTTCATGTGCTCGATCGCGTCCCGCCGCACGTTCCGTATGGCGATCTTCCCGTCCTCTCCGAATTTCTTTGTCAGTTTCACGAGCTCCCTGCGGCGCTCCTCGTTGAGCGGCGGGATGGGGACGCGGACGATATCGCCGTCCCTCACCGGGTTGAGCCCCAGGTTGGCGGTCTGGATCGCCTTGGCGACGTGTTCGAGCATCCCCTTGTCGTACGGCTGAATCGTGAGCGTGTGGATGTCGGAGACGCTCACGTTGCCGCAGTGCGCCAGCGGCGTCATCGTCCCGTAGTAGTCCACCTTGACGGCGTCAAGGAGGGCCGTCGTCGCCTTGCCGGTCCTGACCCTGACGAGCTCCCCGCGGACGACCTCCACCGCCTTGTGCATCTTGTCTTCCGTTTCCTTCAGAATGTCCTTTACCATGATGGTCCCCGATCCTTGTTGTTAGCGAGCAGATGACGAGCGCTCCAGCACGGTCGTACCCACTTCCTCCCCGAGGATGAGCCTCCTGAAATTCCCCTTTGTGTTCATGTTGAACACGAGGATGGGGAGTTTGTTTTCCTTACACAGCGTAATCGCCGTCATGTCCATCACCTTCAGGTCTTTTTTCAGGACATCGAGGTATGTGATCTCGGTGAACCTGAAGGCGGCCGGGTTCCGCTCCGGGTCGGAGTCGTACACGCCGTCGACGCGCGTCCCTTTGATGATGGCATCCGCCTCGATCTCCACCGCACGCAGCGCGGCGGCGGTGTCGGTCGTAAAATACGGGTTGCCGGTCCCGGCGCCGAAGATCACCACGCGCCCTTTCTCCAGGTGCCGCACGGCCCGGCGCCGGATGAACGGTTCGGCGATGACATCGACCCGGATCGCCGACATCAGACGCGTCACCGTGCCATCCCCTTCCAGCGCGCTCTGCAGGGCGAGCGCGTTGACGAGAGTGGCGAGCATCCCCATGTGGTCGCCGGTAACCTTGTCAATCCCGTCCGTGGAGTCCGACACGCCGCGGTAGATGTTCCCTCCGCCGATCACGATTCCGAGCTCGACGCCGAGATCGTGCACCCCCTTGATCTCCGAGGCGTACTGCTTGAGCACGGCGGGATCAATGCCGAAGTCCCGTTCGCCCATGAGCGACTCGCCGCTCAGCTTCAGCAGCACGCGCCGGTATCGCGGGGTGCCGGCCATGTCAGCGGCCCTCCTCACCGAGATGGTAGCGCCGGAACTGCTTCACGGTGGTCCCTTTCCCCGTCTCCGAGAGGTAGTCCCTGATCGTCTTTCCGCCGTCCTTGACGAAGGTCTGTTCGAGGAGGCAGACCTCCTGGTAGAATTTCTCCAGCCTGCCGGCGGCGATCTTCTCCACAATCGGGCCGGGCTTCCCCTCGTTCTTCGCCTGGGTCCTGTAGATATCGAGTTCCCGTTCGACGGTCTCCTTCGCGACCCCTTCGCGGCCGACGGTCACCGGGTTCATCGCCGCGATCTGCATGGCGACGTCCCGGCCGACGACGGTGCCCGCGGGGTCGTTGGCGAGACCCGTGCATTCAACGAGCACGCCGATCTTGTTCCCGAGATGCGTGTAGGAAAAAACGGCCCCGTCCGCGGACTCCAGGACGCTGAACCTGCGCACGTCGATCTTCTCCCCGACCTTCGCGAGCAGATCGTTTGTCAGGTCCGTGACGGTCCTGCCGTCCGGCCCCTTCATGCTCTTGAGCTCCTCGACCGTCTTCGGCGTGCGCGCGGAGATCATGCCGGCCACCGCACCCGCGAAGGCGGCGAAATCGTCGCTCCTGCCGACGAAATCCGTCTCGCAGTTGACCTCCACGATCACGCCGGTCTTCCCGTCCGGGCTCACCCTCGTGACGATCATCCCTTCCTTCGCGGCCCGGTCTCCCCTCTTCTGCCCGACCGCGGCCCCCTTCTTCCGCAGGGATTCGACCGCGGCATCCAGCGACCCGCCGGTCTCCTCGAGCGCATGTTTACAGTCCATCATCCCCGCACCGGTCATCTCGCGGAGCTTCTTGATCATCTCATGTGTGATTGCCATAGTCGTACGTTCCGAGTGGTTCCGTGTTCAATTCGATGAGGGTTTCCCCTCGGGTCCGTCTTTTCCCCGGTGCTCCGCCTCGGCCGACGTCTCCGCCTGCCTGGCCGAAGACCGTTCTTTCCCTTCGAGAACCGCGTCGGCGAAGGCCTTCGTGATGATCTGGACCGACTTGATCGCGTCGTCGTTCGCGGGAATCACGTAATCGATCCCGTCCGGGTCGCAGTTCGTATCCATGATCGCAAAGACCGGAATGCTGAGACGGTTCGCCTCCTTGACCGCGATCGCTTCCTTCTTGACGTCGACGACGAACAGGGCCCCGGGCAGCCGGGTCATGTCCACGACCCCGGAGAGGACGTTGTTCAGCTTCTCCTTCTCCCTCTGGAGAAACAGCCCTTCCTTTTTCGTGATCTTGTCGAACGTGCCGTCGCTCTCCATCTTCTCGATGTTTGTCAGGCGCTTCACGCTCTTGCGTATCGTTGTGAAGTTCGTCAGGGATCCTCCGAGCCAGCGCTCGCTGACGTAGAACTCGCCCGTACGCACCGCTTCTTCGCGGATCACGTCCTTCGCCTGCTTCTTCGTGCCGACGAACAGGATACGCTTCCCCTCGGCGGCGATATTGGCGATGGCGTTGCACGCTTCTTCGAGAAGGATGCGGGTTTTCATCAGATCGATGATATGGATCCCGTTGCGCTCCATGAAAATGTACGCGCGCATCTTGGGGTTCCAACGGCGGGTGAGGTGACCGAAATGACAGCCGGCTGCGAGCAGCTCGGCGACTTCGACGCGGGGCATAACAGCACTCCTTATGTTGAGTTTTTTTCTTCTACCCCCTTCGTCTCCCGCCGTCATCACGCAGGGCGTGACACTCGCGGCGGAATCAGGGGGTATGAGTAGTGACAGCAACGGAGGACGCGGGTGCGTCCGGCCGGGACAGCAACTTCCTGCCTGATTACCTCTTGGAGAACTGGAATCTTTTGCGCGCCTTCTTCTGGCCGTATTTCTTCCGCTCGACCATGCGGGGGTCGCGCGTCATGAGTCCCGCCGCGCGGAGCAGCGGACGGTGCTCATCGTTGAGAATCACGAGCGCCCGGGAAATGGAGAGCTGCACGGCCCCGGCCTGCCCGGACACACCGCCCCCCTCCACGTTGACGCGGATGTCGTACTTGCCGGCCGACTGTGTCACTTCGAGCGGCTTCATCACCTCGCGACGGAGCGTCTCAAGCGGGAAATACTGTTCGAACGATTTCTTGTTTATCGTGATCGCTCCCGCACCGGGTGCGAGGATCACGCGCGCGACGGACGTCTTCCTTCTGCCGACCGCCAGGGTATTCTGTGGGTGCATGCGCCGTTACGACTCCTTGCTGCGTGAATGGTTGAGGACGTGTGGCGCGGGCTGCTGGGCGGCGTGGGGATGCTCGGCTCCCGCGTAGACTTTCATTTTCTTCAGGATCTGTCTCCCAAGCTTGTTGTGGGGGAGCATTCCCTTCACCGCGTGTTCGAAGACCCGCTGGGGGTTTTTGCGGAGCACATCCTGGAACCGCTCGAATGTCGCTCCCCCCGGGTACCCGGTGTAGTGGAAATACTCCTTCAACTCCGCCCGCTTCCCCGTCACTTTCACTTTCGATGCGTTCACAACGACGACGAAATCCCCCATGTCGGCATTGGGCGTGAACACGGGCTTGTGCTTTCCCCTGAGGAGGCGCGCCGCCTCGCTGGCGATGCGTCCGAGCGTCTTCCCATCCGCGTCGAGGAGGTGCCACTTCGCCTCGTTTTCTGATGTCTTGAAAAACCGTGTCGTCTTGTCCACAGCTGCCGCTCCTCGAGAAACGATGGTGGAGTATCTGGGTTCGATAAAGCTTTTCAATTTAGTGAAATCAGCCGAAAGAGTCAATGGCGTGGTACGAGCTCCGGACGAGCGGTCCCGACTCGACATGGCGGAACCCCAGCGAGAGCCCCTCTTTTTTGAATTCAACGAATTCGGCGGGGGGGACGTACCGTTCCACGGGGAGGTGGTCTTTCGTGGGCCGGAGGTACTGGCCGAGCGTCAGGATGTCGCACCCGTTCCCTCGCAGGTCGCGCATCACCTCGAGGACCTCCCGGGCCGATTCCCCGAGTCCGAGCATCAGCCCGCTCTTTGTCACCATGCCTGCCTCATGGCCGCGCCGGATCAATTCCAGCGACCGGCCGTATTTCGCCTGCGGGCGGACCCTCCCGTACAGTCGGGGGACTGTTTCCGTGTTGTGGTTCAGTATGTCCGGCCGTTCGTCGATAATGAGCTGCAGGGCCCAGCGGACCCCGCGGAAGTCCGGTATGAGCACTTCGATCCTGACCGACGGGTTCACCCTGCGCGCCTGGCGGATCGTCTCGGCGAATATCGCCGCTCCGCCGTCGGGGAGCTCATCCCGGTTCACCGAGGTGATGACAGCGTGGCGCACGCCCATGAGCCGGATCGCCTCGGCCACGCGGTACGGCTCATCGGTGTCCAGGGCCGAGGGGCGCCCGGTCGTCACCGCACAGAACCCGCAGGAGCGCGTGCAGACGTCCCCCAGTATCATGAATGTCGCGGTGCCGGAATTCCAGCACTCCCCCATGTTCGGACAGCGCGCTTCCTCGCAGACCGTGTGAAGACCGTGGCTTTCGATGAGCCCCCTCAGCCGCGCATAGTTTTCCCCCCCCGGAAGCTTCACCTTGAGCCAGTCGGGCCTTTCCCTCCCCGGCGGACGGGGACCAGAGATTTCCTGTATCACGAATTCCATTTTCGCTCCCCCTTCAGATCTTCGTTTCCCTGTCGCCCCGCTGGAGGTTCCGGACGATCTCTTCCAGGAACATCCCTCCAAGCGCGCCGTCGACAATCCTGTGGTCGAACGACAGCGTCAGGTAGGCGATGGACCGGATCGCGATCGCGTCGTCGATCACGACCGGCCGTTTCCGGATCGCCCCGGTCCCCAGGATCGCGACCTGCGGCTGGTTGATTATCGGGATCCCGATGAGAGTCCCGAACACCCCGTAGTTCGAGATCGTAAACGTCCCCCCCTGGATGTCGTCCGGCTGAAGTTTCTTCGTGCGGGTCCGCGACGCGATATCATTCACCGCACGGGCGAGTCCGGTGAAGTTCTTCTCCTCCGCGTGCTTGATCACCGGGACAATCAGTCCGCTGTCGGAGGCGACGGCAAGGCCCAGGTTGATGAAATTCTTCCGTATGATCTTGTCCCCCTCCACGGAGGAATTGACAAGCGGGTACTTCTTGATGGCTTTGACGACCGCCTCGGCGATGTACGGCGTGAACGTCAGCCTGAACCCTTCCTTCTTCTCGAATTCCTCTGCGTGCGCATCGCGGTGTCTCACGACCGCGGTCATGTCCACTTCGTGCACCGCCGCCACGTGGGGCGACGTCTGCACGCTCTGGACCATGTGCTGCGCCATCTTCTGCATGACATTGCTCATCTGCAGAATCTCGTGCCCCGGTGCGGGATACTTTGCACGCAGAGCGGGAGCGTCGGCGGACTCGAGCGTCACGGGCCCGGGGACGGCTTTGACTGTCTCCGGCGCCGGGGATGGAGCCGTGCCGCTTTTCCTTGCCGCCACATAGGCGAGCAGGTCCTTCTTCGTGAGCCGCCCGCCCTCTCCCGTGCCGGGGAGAGACTCGAGTTCCGTGAGCGGTATCCCCTCCGCGCGCGCGATATTCAGGACGAGAGGCGAATAGAACCTCCCCCCGGCGGGGGGCGGTGACGCCGGCGGCGGTTGACTTCGCGGAGCGGGGACCGGAGCGCTTTCGCGCGAGGCAGCCGGAGGCGCCACAGTAGGCGGCTCCGCCGCCGCTCCCGGACCTTCGGTGTCGAGGTAGGCGATCACTGTGCGGACCGGGACGGTCCCGTTTTCCGGAGTTACGATCTCCGCCAGTATGCCCGCAGCGGGAGAAGGGATTTCGGAGTCAACCTTGTCGGTGCTGATCTCCAGCAGCGTCTCATCCTTGCGGACGGCGTCGCCGACTTTTTTGAGCCATCTGACGACCGTTCCTTCGGTGATGCTCTCCCCCATCTGGGGCATGATGACTTCGATACGGGCCATGTGTGTGCTCGGGGCTAGTGTGGACCAGATTGCCACGGCCGCCTTCTGCGGCCTCGCAATGACAGACGGTTCGCTCGCAATGACAAAGTGCCGGCCGCCTTCAGCGCCTGGGGCGCCGCAGGCGCCGGCCTGCTCATAACTCAATACCTGACCAGCTCGCGCAGCGCGCGGACGATTCTCTCCGTATCCGGCAGGTGTGCCGATTCGAGCGTGGGAGCGAACGGGACCGGGGCATCGAGCGCGCCGACACGTCTCACGGGGGCATCGAGGTCCCGGAATGCGTGCTCAGCGATCAGTGCGGCCACCTCCCCCCCCACCCCACCCGTCAGGGTGTCCTCGTGCACGATCAGCGCCCTGCCGGTGGCGCGGACGGAGTCGATGATCAGATCCCGGTCGAGCGGCAGCAGCGTGCGGAGATCAACGACTTTCGTCTCGACGCCGTCCTCCCTCGAGACCGTTTCCGCTGCCTCGAGAGAAAAGTGGACGGTCGAACCGTACGTAATGATCGTCACATCCTTCCCTTCCCGCTTCACATCCCCCCTGCCGATCGGCACGATGATATCTCCTTCTGGTACGTCCCCTTTCATGCGGCGGTAGAGGTACTTGAACTCGAAGAACATCACCGGGTTGTTGTCGCGCACCGCCGCCTTGATGAGACCTTTCGCGTCGGACGGCGTCGACGGCGCGACGACCTTCAGACCGGGAACATGGGCGAACCATGCCTCCGTGCTTGACGAGTGGTATGGCCCGCCGTGTATGTACCCCCCCGACGGGAGCCGTATGACCATCGGGACCGGTATCCCCCAGCGGTAGTAGATTTTCGAAGCATTTGTCACGATCTGGTTGAATCCGCACGTAACGAAATCCGCGAACTGCATCTCGGCAATCGGCCTCATCCCCGCCACGGCGGCCCCTGTCGCGGCACCGATGATCGCCGCTTCCGAAAGCACGCTGTCGATCACACGCTCCCGGCCGAAATGCTCCTGGAACCCTTTCGTCGCCTTGAACGCACCCCCGTGCACCCCGATGTCCTCCCCGATCAGGAAGACCGAAGTGTCCCGTTCCATCTCTTCCCACATCCCCCGGGAGATCGCATCGATGTATGTCAGGAGCGGCATTACGGTGCGTACACTCCCTTCCCCGCGTCTTCTCCGGGGGGATACGGACTCCCGATCGCGAATGCGACCGCATCTTCGACCTCGGTCCTGATCCCTTCCTCGATCTTCTTTTTCGTCTCCCCTGTCAGGAT
>Ga0326726_10005216_pt1 | contig 11792 bp, 13 predicted proteins | sample MHFenrmetagenome_2_FD_207603 | JGI IMG/M metagenome (GOLD analysis project Ga0326726, IMG submission 207603) | Lab enriched peat soil microbial communities from Michigan Hollow, Ithaca, NY, United States - MHF15MN | ecosystem: Environmental > Terrestrial > Soil > Wetlands > Peat | place: USA...
CGCGCCCGCGACTTCGACCACGATGTCGCCGGGCTGTACTCCCGCCCGCTCCGCCGGGCCGCCCTCCGCGAGCCCCGACACCACGACATGTCCTTTCACTTCCGTCGCGTACAGCCCGAGCCAGGGGCGCGCGGCTCGCTTCGTGCGCCCGAGCTTCAGCATCTCCTCGAGGATCGGCTCGAGCAGGTCGATCGGCACGATCATGTTGCCTTGCACGCTCCGTCCGCCCAGTTCCTCCTGGACCATCAGCGAGCCTATCCCGAGGAGGCGCCCTTCCCCGCCGATCAACGCCGCGCCGCTCCAGTGAGGATGCGCCGGAGCGGTGAACAGCGCCTCGTCGAGCACGTACTCCCAATAACCGGCGAATTCCCGCTTGGCGATGAGCTTGGCCTTGAGGGCGTGCCTGCGGCCGCCGTGGCCGGCCAAGACGACGTCGTCACCCACGTGGCACGAGGCGGCGGTCCCGCGCGCGAGCGCCGGGGCGTCCAGCTTGCCCAGGGGTTGCACCAGCCCGAAGCCGCTCGGCTGATCGTACGCGAGGGGATACCCGGCGACCGCATTGCCCGCGTTCGTATTCAGCCAGATGGAGGTTGCTTCGGTGATCAGATAGCCGATCGTGAGGACCAGGCCGTCTTCGCGGATGACGACGCCGTTGCCGATGCGTTCGGTGCCGAGAATCCCCGCCGTGAAGGCGTCCTCGGGCACTTCGGCGCGCAGCAGCACCATCGAGTCGAGCGCCGCCTCGAGGTCGAACCGGGCTTCCTCGGTCTTGGGTTGCATCTCGGGCGGAAACGCCCAGTTGCTCAGGTCCGCCATGCGATATCCCGTCTCGGGAACGTTCATTCTATGGCAGCGCCCGGAATCGTGTCAGCCTTGTGGGGCTTTTCGGTACACTTCGCCCCACCATGAACATATCCCTCAGCATCGCGATGGCTTCCAATCCGCGAACCTGGCCGATTTTCGACGGGAAGATCGAGCCGGACGGGATCACGCTGATACCCAGCGCGGTGCATCCGTCGGAGCTTTTCTGGAGGCAGCTGCGCTTTGCCGACTTCGACGTGTCCGAGATGTCGTTTTCCTCCTTGCTGATGGCGAAAGCCAAAGGCGACGAGCGTTGGGTGGGCCTGCCCATCTTCACGACCCGGAAATTCTTCCACGCCGAGATCCTGGTGAGGAGAGATGCCGGGATCGAGAAGCCGGCCGACCTGAAGGGGAAACGGGTCGGCGTTCCCGAGTACCAGCAGACCGCCGCCTTGTGGACGCGCGGAGTGCTCGAGCACGAGTTCGGCGTGGCGCCCAGGGACATGGAGTTCTGGATGGAGCGCACGCCCTCGCACAGCCATCGCGCGGCGATCGGCTTCACGCCGCCGCCCGGCATCACGATCAGGCAGATATCCGCTGAAAAAAGCATCGGCAGCATGATGCTCTCGGGGGAGCTCGAGGCGGTGATCCATTACATCGTGAATCCCAATCTCGTGGACAGGAGCACCGCCGATTTGTGGAATCATCCGGACGTGAAGCCGCTCTTTCCCGATCCCCTGGCCGAGGGCATCCGCTACTACCGCAAGACCGGCATCTTTCCGATCAACCACGGGATGGTGATTCGCAGGGAGCTCGCCGAGAAGCATCCCTGGATCATCCTCAATCTCTACAAGGCGTTCGCGCGCGCAAACGAGATGGCCGACCGCGAGCGCGTCGAGCACGCGGAGTACCACCGCGCGGCGGGCCTGCTGACGCGCGAGGCGGGGGATGCGCTGCGGACACCCCTCGTTCGCCACGGTATCGTGGCGAACCGCAAGGTGCTCGAGACCGCGGCGCGCTACTCGCACGAACAGGGGCTGACGCCGCGCCTGCTCGCGCTCGAGGAGGTATTCGCCGCGAGTTCGATGGAGCAGTGAGCGAGGCTCCGCCGATTATTCGCTAGCGGCGCGCTTGCCGAGCAGGGCTTCGCGGAACCGGTGCTTCAGATAGGCCCCGTCGCGCGGCGGAAGGACGAGCGGCACCGCGTCGCGTTTCACCTTCACCTGGTAGAGGCGCGGCCCCTTGCCGTGGTATATGCCCGAGCGCACGCTCGCAATCTGGGCGTCGCTGCGGATGAGCTTCGCCTCGGCGAACCCGCACGCCAGGGCGACCGCTGCCAGATCGGTCCCGTACGCGGTGTGCGTCTGCTGCATCCCGGTTTCGCCGTAACGCTCGTTGTCGAGCACGACGATCGCGAGGTTTCCAGGGCGCAGCGCCGCGATGGTGGCGAGGCTTCCGAGTCCCATCAGCATCTCTCCGTCCCCGGTGACGACGAGCACGCGCCGCCGCGGCTGCGCGAGCGCAAGCCCCAGCCCCATCATGCTCGCCGATCCCATCGCTCCCCACAGCGGAAACGTGAGCGGATGATCCCCCGCCGCCGTGCAATCCCAGGCGCTCGAGCCGAGGCCTGCGACGACGAGGAGGTCTCCGCGCCGATCGAGCAGCGTCCGCACTACCTTGCGGCGCTCGAGCTTCGCGTCGCTCACGGTTCTTCTCCGAACGATTTCGTGCCGATCAGCCGTTGGGCGATCAGCACGGCGACCGCGGCGTATCCTCCGAAGGCGAGCTTCGCGGCCGCGGTGACGGTGTCAAGCGCGTCCTCCGCCCGCTCGAGGCGAAGCGTGCGCACGCCGCCGAGGCGCAGCGCGTCGGGCGTTGCCTGCCCCATGGGAATCTGCCAGGGATTGAACTCTCCCCATTCGCCGCGCATGGTGACGATCATCAGGAGCGGAAAGCCGCAGTTCGCCGAGAGAGTCAGCGCATTGACGCAATTGCCGACGCCGCTCGATTGCATGAGAAGGGCGGCACGCTCTCCGCCGAGCCAGGCGCCCGCGGCCAGGCCGATCCCTTCCTCCTCGGTCGTGAGCGGCACGACCGTCATGCCCTTATCTGCATGGCAGAGCTCGATCAGGCGCTTGTGACCGGCGTCCGGGACATAGGAAACCTGCCCGATCCCTTCCGACTTGAGCACGCGATGAATCGCGCCGGGCCAATCCGCTGCGGCGGCACCGGCCGACGTGTCGGACGTCTTGCGTTGCACTTGGTGTCCTCCCGATAATTCCAGCTTGGGTATCATTGCATGTTTCGCCTTGGTTCACGGCAATCCGTAAAGGAGATATTCCCATGAAGCTCTACTACCACCCTGTCTCGACGACCAGCCGTCCCGTCTGGCTCTTCATCGTCGAAAACGGCATCGATTGCGAGCTGCAGGTCGTCGACCTCATGAAGGGCGAGCACTATCAGCCCCCCTATGTGGCGAAAAATCCCAACCGCCTGGTGCCGATGCTCGAAGACGGTGATTTCCGACTGACCGAGAGCTCGGCGATCCTCAAGTACCTCGCGGAGAAAATCGGCTCACCGACCTATCCCAAGGAGCTCAAGGCGCGCGCCAAGGTCAACGAGATGATGGACTGGATCAACACGCAGGTCTGCCGCGAATTCGCGTACGGTCTCGTCTATCCACAGATCTTCCCCACGCACAAGCGGCGCAGCGAAGAAGCGCACGCGGGAACGATCGCCTGGAGCAAGGAGAAGGCGCAAGGGTGGCTGAAGATTCTCGATGAGAGCCTGCTCGGCCCGAAAAAGAAATATCTGTGCGGGGATCAGATCACCATCGCCGATTATTTCGGCGGTCCCTTCGTCGGGCTCGGCGAGATCGTGCGCGCGGACTATTCGGCGTATCCGAACGTCAGCCGCTGGCTGGACCGCATGAAGGCGCTGAAGAACTGGGGAAAGGTGCACGAGGTCTTCTACGGATTCGCCGCGTCGATGAAGGACAAGGCGTTCGAGGCCGTCTGACGCGTGAGGCCCGCGCTACCAGCGCTGTCGATGCCGGTACCAGGGCTGATTCTTGACCTTCTTCTCGGATTTTGCTTCCGGGGCCGGCTTTTGATCCGCTGGCGCGTCGGCCGACGGCGCTGCGGGCTCTTTCGCGGTCTCCTTCGCGGGCGCGGCCTTTTCCGCGACAGGGGCGGCGGCTTTCTTCCGCGGCGAGCCGGAAGGCTTCGGAGCGGGCTCGGAGGGTTTCTCGGAGTCCCGATGCAGCATATTCTTCAAGCCGCTGAGGATAGACTTCGAGCGCTTCTCGGCCATGTGAGCTCTGGAAAGGTTATGCCGCATTCTATTACAACGCCTCGGCATGCGGCGCTGAGAGGAGGAAACCGATGAAGATAGCGAAGCTTGTCCCCGCATCCGCATTCGCGCTCGCCGTGCTCGCGCTTCCCGGCGCGGCGCAGGACGCTTGGCCGGCACGGCCGGTCAAGCTCATTGTTCCTTCGTCGCCCGGCGGCGGCACGGATCTTTATGCGCGTTTGCTCGGCCAGGCGCTCGGCGAGGCGCTGAAGCAGCAGTTCATCATCGACAACCGGCCCGGCGCGAGCGGCAACATCGGCGCCGAAGCGGCCGCAAAGTCCGCGCCGGACGGCTATACGTTCCTGGTTTCGGCGAATCCCGCGCTGACGGTCAATCCGAGCCTCTACAAGAAGCTTCCTTACGACGCGGAGCGGGATTTTTCACCGGTGGCGCGCGCGGTGATCGCCCCGCAGGTGATTTGCGTGCACCCGTCCTTGCAGGTGAAATCCCTCGGCGAACTGGTCGCACTCGGAAAGCGCGAACCGGGGAAGATTCCTTTTGCCTCTGCGGGCACCGGCAGCCCGACCTACCTCGGCGTGCGCATGCTCGAAGAAGTGTCGGGTGCGCGTTTTGTGCACGTCCCGTACAAGGGAGTGGGCCAGGCGTACAAGGATCTGCTCGGCGGCGACATCAAGTTCATGTTTCCCGACGTGGCGTCCGTGCTCCCGCATATCCGTTCGGGCAAAGTGGTGGTGCTCGCCGTCAATCAGCGCACCCCTCTGCTACCAGGCGTGCCCACGCTTGCCGAGGCGGGTTTTCCCATCGAGGTGTTCACCTCGTTCAGCGTGGTTGCGCCCGCGGGCACCCCGCGCGCGATCGTACAGCGAATGAGCTCCGAGATCGGCAAGGCGATGAAATCTCCGGCGCTGGGCGAAAAACTTCAGGCACAGGCGCTGGTACCAGTGTTCGACACTCCCGAGGAATTCACTGCGGATCTGAAGAAGGAGCGGGACGGCTGGGCGGCGTTCATTCGCCGCAACGGCATCGTCCAGGAGGAATAGAGCGGGCCTGGCTCCCAAATCCGAAGCCGGACGGATGACAACCTACGCGATCGGCGACGTTCAGGGCTGTTTCGACGAGTTGCAGGCGCTGCTCGAGGCTATCGAGTTCGATCGCTCGAACGACCGCTTATGGTTCGTGGGCGACCTGGTCAACCGCGGCCCGGCCTCGCTCGCAAGTTTGCGCTTCGTGCGCGATCTCGGAGATCGCGCCGTGGTCGTGCTCGGCAATCACGATCTGCATCTGCTGGCGCTCGCTCAGGGCCACGTCAAGAATCGCCGGGACGACACGCTCGAGGAAGTGCTCGCCGCGCCCGACCGGGGCGAGCTGCTCGACTGGCTGCGATGGCGGCCGATGATCCACGTTGCGGGCAACACCGCACTGGTCCATGCAGGCCTCCTGCCTCAGTGGGACATCGCGGCCGCCCAGTCGCTCGCGCTGGAAGTCGAAACCGAGCTCCGCGGCCCGCGGCACTCCAAGTTTCTCGAGACGCTCTACGGCTCACAGCCAGATAGATGGACTGACGATCTGAGCGGAACCGACAGGCTGCGGATCATCGTGAACGCGATGACGCGGTTGCGCTTTTGCACGCCGGAGGGCGTCATGGAGTTCGAGACTAAGGGTGAGACCGCGCGCGCGCCCGAAGGCTACCTGCCATGGTTCGATGTTCCGAACAGAAGAAGCGCCGGGAGCACGATCATCTGCGGGCATTGGTCCGCGCTGGGACTGCGGCTCGCGCCCAATCTTCTTGCGCTCGACTCGGGCTGCGTCTGGGGAGGACAGCTGAGCGCTATTCGGCTCGAGGACCGGCGGCTTTATCAGGTCTCCTGCGGCGCATATGCGAACCCGCTGGCGCCGGAACGTCCAGGGCGGCGGCGATAGCCGCTTCGGCTTTTTCCGCCAGCGAGCGCCGTGTCTGGTGGCGCACGGAAATCGGGGCGAGCAGGTTGAGTTCGGCGACGATATGGCGCGTCGACGCGATGGTCCATACCGTTTCCAAGAACGAAGTCTCCCCGACGTAGCCCGCGGCATCGGTGTGTCTTCCCGCGGAGTCCAGATAACGCAGCGCGATGGGTTGCAGCGTTGCCGCCGCGTCCAGCGCCGGCTGGAACAACGCCGCGTGAAAGGGCTCGAGATTTCGTCCGAACGTCGTCGTGCCTTCGGGAAATATTGCTATCAGCACGCCGCGCTCGAGTTCGGCGACGATCGCCCTGCTCGCCTGCCTGGCTGCGTGGGGTTTGCCGCGCGCGATGTACAGCGTTCCGACCAGGGTGCACAGCCAGCCGACGACCGGCCAGTTGCGGATTTCCGATTTTGCGATGAACGTCGCCGGGGACCTCGCGTTGATCACGAAGATGTCCAGCCAGGAGATGTGGTTGAGCACCAGCATGCAGCGGTCGGAGAGCTTTTCTGGCGCATTTCTTTCCCGCACGGAGACGGAGAGAATGGATAGAAGCTTTCTCGACCAGCGGCGCTTTCGCGCGTCGCGCGCGTTTGTCGGGAGCCAAGGGAAAACCGCCGAAGCGATGACGAGGCCGCGCAGCAGGTGAAGCGAGGCCCTTGCCAGTCGAAGCAGACGCAGAAGAACCGGAGTTCGCCCGGCCGCCATCGCGCCTAGGGGGTTTCCTTCGAGGCGGGACGCGCTTCCCTCAAAGGTCCGACCCGAAATTGCTGCGAAACAGGCGCCTGAGTTCGTCCCGGGTCACGGAATGGTTCTGCCCGCCGCGCGAAGCGACCTTGATCGCGCCCATCAAAGAGGCGAGTCTTCCGGTCTTCAACCAGTCGAAGCCCGAAGCGATGCCGTAGAGCAGGCCGGCGCGGTACGCATCTCCGCACCCGGTGGGATCCACGACCGCTTTCGCCTTGGCACAGGGAATGTCGAAGCGTTGCCCGTTCGCATGGATGACGGAACCCTCGGCCCCGCGCGTGAGAATCAGCGCCTTCAACTTCGGCGCCAGGTCCTCGAGCCTGCGCCCGGTGCGCTCTTCGAGGAGCCGGCCTTCATAGTCGTTCACCGCCACGTACGAGGCCTGCTCCACGAATGCAAGCAACTCCTCGCCGGAAAACATGGGCAAGCCCTGGCCCGGATCGAACATGAACGGAATGCCGAGGCCGGCGAGCTCCCGCGCGTGCTGCTGCATGCCCTCCTTTCCGTCAGGCGCAACGATCGCGAGGCCCGCGCCCAAGTCCCGCGTGACTCTGTTTTCGTGGGAGCGATTCATCGCACCGGGATGGAAAGCCGTTATCTGGTTGTCGTCCAGATCGGTCGTGATGAACGCCTGGGCGGTAAGGGTCTGAGGGACTTGGCGCACGCAAGACAGGTTGATCCCGAGCCGCTTGAGCCGCTCGACATACAGCGGCGAATCATCTCCCACGGTTCCCATGACCAGCGGGTCCGAGCCCAGGAGCTTCAGGTTATAGGCGATATTGCCGGCGCAACCGCCGAATTCTCGTCTCAGCTCGGGAACAAGGAACGCGACATTCAGTATGTGGATCTGCTGAGGCAGGATGTGGTCCTTGAAGCGGCCCGGGAACACCATGATGTTGTCGTAGGCTATTGAGCCGCAGATCAGGATTTGCATGAGTTCAGCCTACGTTCAAGGATTTGAGGGTTTTGCCGTCGGACGGGGACACGCTCCTGGAACCGTTTCTTTCTCGCCGGTCCTCAGACTGCGCTGCGAAGCATAGCGGAATTTCCCGGGTGCGGCAGGCAGGCCGTGCCGCGGCCTACGCGTAGAACAGATACAGCCGGTAGCCGGTTGGCTTGAGCGCGGCGGCTTCGACGTAGACCCTGACCTGAATCTCGCTTCCTGCCGCGAAGCCTGCGTCCGACCGCGCGGACTGCGCCACGTAGTCCTTGGGCAACAGCACGCGTCTTGCGACCGTCTGGCCGTCGGCGCTGGTCAGGCTCAATTCCAGGGCTGGAAATGCCTGGATGAAAGCCGCGCGGTTCCTGAGCGTCGCGGTCAGCACCATCACATTGGGATGGCTTGCGTCGGCCTGCAAGTCGGAAGACTCGATGCTCAACAGCTCCGCGCGGCGCGGTAGCGGCACGTCGCATCCAAGCTCGACGCAGACGCGCTCGAGCAGCGGCTTTGCATCGGGAACGAGCACCGCGATTTCGCCTCGGTAGCGATAGCCGGCCTGGACCAAAAGAGTAAGCAGCAATAGCAGGCTCGCGATCCACCATAGACGGCTCGACGGCCGCGGCGTCTGCGGTCCGAAATCAAAGGAAGGGCCTTTTTCGGTCCCGAGCAGGACTGCCATGCTGCCCGACGTTGGGGGCGAGGGCTGGTCGCGCGGACGGGTAACCGGGTCGGAACTCAGCGTGGAGGTCGCATCGAACAGGGTATCGCAGCGTCCGCAGCGTACCTGACCGTCGCGTGCGCCGAGCTGTTGCTCGGTCACCCGAAACGCGGTACCGCAGGTCGGGCAACGGGTCATCATGCCCGTTGCCTAACGCCGGAGAGGCATACCCAGCCCTCCTCTTGCTCCGGTGTCGCGAAGGTAATCCAGGGTGTGTAGCATCTCTCCACCTCTGCCGCCTGCTCGGCGAGGATTCCCGAGAGGGCGATGCGGCCGCCCGGGCGGCATCGCTCGGCCAGTATCGGAGCGAGCACCTTCAGCGGATTCGCGAGGATATTTGCGACCACGAGATCAGCTGTGAACGTAAGGGGCGCGCCGCTCTCGAGGAATTCGCCCGCAACGCCGTTGCGTTTTGCGTTCGCCCTGGCTATCGCAACGGCGCCGGGGTCGATATCGGTGCCCACGGCCCGGTTCGCCCCGAGCTTGAGCGCAGCAATGGCCAATATACCTGACCCGCAGCCGTAGTCGAGGACCGTTTCCCCGCCGGCGATCCAGTTCTCGAGCCAGCGCAAGCAGAGGCGCGTGGTCGCGTGGCTCCCTGTCCCGAACGCCAGGCCGGGATCGAGTATCAGGTTCACCCCATCGGCCTCGGGCGGCGCGGACCAGCTCGGCACGACCCAGAGCCGGTGCGATACACGGATCGGGCCGAACGCGTTCCTCGATTTTGCCACCCAATCCTCGTCGGGCACGCTGCTCACGCGGTGCTCTCGCACTGCGACACCCGACGCCTTGCAGGCTTGGCGCAACAGTTGCTCGGGGGCTTGCTCGCTGCCGCACAGAGCCGTCAGGCGCGTTCGCGGCCATGATGTGGGCTCGCCCGATTCAGAAGGATCCGGCGCCCCGCCCGCCGGACGTACTTCCTCGCAAGATACCGATAGGGCGCCCGCGTCCAGCAGGGCATCGGAAAGGCTGTCGGCTTCCCTTCCGGACAGATCGAGGACGAGCGCGGTAAGCGTCATCCGCCCGCCTTCTCATCTCGGCGTGTCGCGCTTCTTGTGCTGGGCAAGTTTCTGCTCGAGGTAGTGGATGTTGATGCCTCCCTTGATGACTCTGTTGTCGAGCAGCAGTTCCTGGTGAAGAGGGATGTTGGTCTGGATTCCCTCGACGACCATTTCCGACAGCGCGATGCGCATGCGCCGGATTGCCTGATCGCGGTTCGCTCCATAGGCGATGACTTTGCAGATCAGGGAATCGTAGTTGGGCGGGACGGAATACCCTTGGTAGATGTGCGAGTCAACCCGGATGCCCGGACCTCCCGGGGCGTGGTAAGAAGTAATCCGGCCCGGCGAGGGCGTGAACCGGAATGGATCCTCGGCGTTGATGCGGCACTCTATTGCGTGACCGCGAATCTCTATGTCCTTCTGCCGGACGGACAGCTTCTCTCCTGCGGCCACGCGGATCTGTTCCTGCACGATGTCAACTCCGGTGATCATCTCGGTCACGGGGTGTTCGACCTGGATGCGGGTATTCATCTCGATGAAGTAGAACTCCCCCTCCTCGTAGAGATACTCGAAGGTGCCGGCCCCGCGGTACCCTATCTTGCGGCACGCCTCTACGCAGCGCTCGCCGATGCGGGCCCGCATCTTTGACGTCATGTCGGGCGCAGGCGCCTCTTCCATGATCTTCTGGTGCCGCCGCTGCATCGAGCAATCCCGCTCGCCCAGATAGATCACATTCCGGTGAGTATCGGCCAACACCTGCACTTCGATGTGCCGGGGGTTCTCCAGGTACTTTTCCAGGTAGACCGTGGAGTTGCCAAAGGCTGCTCCGGCTTCCGCGCGGGTGACGCTGATCGCGCTCTTGAGCGCGGCCTCGGTGTGGACGACGCGCATTCCCCGCCCGCCGCCTCCGCCTGCCGATTTCACTATGACCGGATAGCCGACTTTTCGAGCGATCTTGAGTGCTTCTTCGGGCGCATCCGGGAGCGCCCCGCCGGAGCCCGGCACGCACGGCACCCCCGCCTTTTCCATGGCCTGTTTGGCGTTCACCTTGTCGCCCATGAGACGGATGGTCTCCGCGGTCGGACCGATGAACACGAAACCGCTCTTGTCCACGCGTTCGGCGAAGTCCGCGTTTTCGGCGAGGAATCCGTAGCCGGGGTGAATCGCTTCGGCGTCGGTGACCTCTGCGGCGCTGATAATGGCCGGAATGTTGAGATAGCTGGCGGCGGACGGCGGAGGGCCTATGCACACCGATTCGTCGGCGAGCTTGACGTATTTCGCCTCGGCGTCAGCCTCGGAGTGGACGACGACGGTCTTGATGCCCATATCCCGGCACGCGCGCTGGATCCGCAGCGCGATTTCTCCCCGGTTGGCGATCAGAATCTTCTCGAACATGATCCGTTCTTGTAACGCTAGCCGATCATCATCAGGGGTTCGCCGTATTCCACCGGCTGACCGTTCTCGACCATGATGGCTTTGATGACGCCATCCTTGTCGGCTTCGATTTCGTTCATCAGCTTCATCGCTTCGATGACACATACGGTCTGGCCGGCTTTTACCGCGTCCCCCACTTCGACGAACGGCTTCGCACCCGGCGACCCGGCACGGTAGAAGGTGCCGACCATCGGCGACTTCACGATATGCCCCTCGAGGGACGTGGGTGCCTCCGCGGCGGCCACCGGGGGTGGCGCGGCGGGTGCAACGCCGACGACTTGTGCGGGTGGGGCGCTCACCGGAACAGCCGACGGCGAGAGTACGACCAGTTCCTTCCCCGTGGTGGCACCCTTGACGATCTTGACCTTCTCTTCGCCCTCTGTGACCTCCAGCTCGGCGATCCCCGAATCCTCCACGAGGTCGATGAGTTTTTTCAGCTTGCGCAGGTCCATGCTGGCCTCCTTAGGGTCCGGTTGCGCGCCCGAGATTCAGGCTAACGGGATCGCCGTGTCCCGATCGCATTTCTTTCACCGCCAAGACTTGAGCTGGAGGAGCTTCAGCCCGATTGCATCGCAAACTGCAACGCGAGGTCGTACCCCCGGCTGCCCAACCCGCAGATCGTGCCGATCGCGAGGTCGGAAAAGTAAGAATGACGCCGAAACGGCTCCCTTGAGTAGATATTCGAGAGGTGCACTTCGATGAAGGGGATTTCGACCGAGGCGAACGCGTCGCGCAGGGCGACGCTGGTGTGCGTCAGTCCTCCAGGGTTCACGATAATCCACGCAATTCCCTGTTTCTTGGCGGCGTGGACGCGCTCGATCAGGGCCCCCTCCTGGTTGCTTTGGAACGCTTCCAGAACGACTCCGCCCTTTCTCGCCGAGGCGACCAGGCGTCGGTTGA
>Ga0326726_10005217_pt1 | contig 11791 bp, 8 predicted proteins | sample MHFenrmetagenome_2_FD_207603 | JGI IMG/M metagenome (GOLD analysis project Ga0326726, IMG submission 207603) | Lab enriched peat soil microbial communities from Michigan Hollow, Ithaca, NY, United States - MHF15MN | ecosystem: Environmental > Terrestrial > Soil > Wetlands > Peat | place: USA...
ATCAGTGGGCTTCCTTGTGAACGGCAGACCGGTCCAGGATCCCCTCAGCGGAATCACCAACGCCTATCACCTTCAATGGATGGATCTCGACCGCGCTGAGATCGTGACCGGCCCGCGGTCGTTCCTGTACGGATTGAACAGCCAGGGAGCGGCCGTCAACCTCGTCTCGAAGGACTTCAATGCAATCAAACCGTACACCCGGATCGTCTATTCCGAGGGCCCTGAAAACTTCTCCTTTAGCGACGGGGCATTCGTCCAGAACATCAGCAAACAACTGAATGTCAACGCAGGCTTCCAGCATCTCAGCACCGACGGCGCCTACCCTAATACACCCCACGATCAGTGGAACATCCGGGGAAGAGTGCGCTACCACCTCTCCCGAAGGTTTGCCCTGCTGCTCTCCGAGCAGTATCTCTCCACGCAGACCGGTTTGAACGGTGGAATCGATCCTGTTTCCTCAGGGACGACACTCGCCTTCCGGCCCCTCCAGGCTGTCGTGGTCAACACCGACGCGTACGAGAAGTTGACGCGCCACGACCTCGATATTACACTCGCGGGGAGATGGGAAGATTCCACGGCATCCCTTCGCGCGACACTGTACTCGTCTCATCTCCTGCGCGAGTATCGCGATGAGGAGAATCGCACTTCACCCAACGGCATCGACCTCCGGTCCGACCACCGCGTGACCTGGTCGGGCTTCACCGCCAGGCAGGAATTCATGGTCTCCCGGTTCTCGCTCCTCACGGGCGGGATGGCCGAAGTGATCCGCGTGAACGAAAGTCCCAATCTCGGCCAACGGCACGAAACTCACTATGCGCTCTGGGCTAAGGCGGAAGCGGAAATCCTCCCGGCGGTCCGTGCCGCTGCTTTTGGACGAATGGAACGATTGTACGGCACCTCCGGCGCTGGAGCCGGGGGAGATCTGCAATGGTCAATCACATCGGGACTCATGCTCTTCGGCGGGGTCTCGAGGTCCGACCGCCTCCCGAACCTCTTCGAGGGATTCTGGGTTGACAGTACCGTCACACGCTCCCGTCCCTCGGGATTCGCAGCCGAACATCATACCCATGCGGAGATGGGTGTCGAGATTCGTCCTTCTCCTGCATTCCTCTTTCGCACCGCGCTTTTCCATCGCATCATCGAAAATCCGATCGACATCCTCGACGATGTCGCGGGAGCCGGGTTCCCGGGGATCGTGATCCTCCAGGGAGGCCCGGGTGGCAGTCGAAGGATTACCGGAGCCGAGGCAACACTCTCGTTGCAGTTCTGGCATATACTGCTCGAGGGGACAGGTACCTATCTGGCTTCAGTGAAGGGCGGAGACTCTCCCGGAGAACGCCTGCCGAAGGTGCAGGCAAGGGGCGGTGTGTACTTCCGCGGGGCCTTCTTCGACGAGAGCCTGGACCTCAAGACCGGCGTGCGAGGGACGGTGACTTCTTCGTTCCTCGGGGATCGATTCAACGGTGCGACGCTGACCTGGGGAGCATCTTCGGGGACGATGATCGCGGCGTGGTCGCAGGCAGATGTCGTGCTGACAGCCAGGATTGGCGATGCGCGAATTGATTTTCTCTGGGAAAATCTGACCAATGTCCAGGCCTTCACTGCACGGTATTACGCGCTCCCCGAACGAGGGATCTGGTTCAGGATCGGATGGGAGTTTCTGAATTGAGTCCAGGAGCGAAGCACATCGTCAGCATCTTCGGGAGCTCGCGCCCTGTCCCGGGCGACGCCGAATATACCGCTGCTGAAGACACCGGTAAACAGCTCGCGCGGGCAGGGTTCACAGTCTGTAACGGGGGGTATGCGGGAATCATGGAAGCCTCGGCACGCGGCGCAAAAGAGGCCGGAGGACACACCATTGGCATTCTCTGCGCGGCCTTCCCCCTGAGAATAGCAAACGCATGGATCGACGAGGTGATCATAGAAGATTCATTGATCAGCCGCCTGATAAAACTCATGACTCTCGGGGACGCCTATGTCATCCTCAAAGGTGGAACAGGAACTCTCCTCGAGCTGGCGGCAGTCTGGGAGTTCATGAACAAACGACTGATGCAGGAGAAACCGGTTGTCCTTGTGGGCGATTTCTGGGCAGGCGTGGTCGGAACCCTGAAAGAGGAGATGGAATGGGAAGGGCTGGCGGATGCCACCCGGTATCTGACGATCGTGCCGTCAGCCGAAGCCTGCGCCACCGTCATTCAACAAAAGCTGGCAAATGCATAGGAGGGAGAGCGATGGCCGACAGCGGGAGACGCAGGCTTCTTCTTCATCTGATCGACGAGGCCTACGAACGACAGGCGTGGCACGGCCCGAACCTCCGTGGTTCGATTCGCGGGTTGGACGAGAAGGCGGCGGCGTGGCGGCCCGCGCCAGCGCGCCATTCGATCTGGGAAATCGTCGTACATGCTGCCTACTGGAAGTACGCGGTCCGCAGACGACTCCTCGGAGAAAAACGGGGTTCCTTCCCGCTCACGGGAAACAACTGGTTCCCGCGTCCTGACCGACAATCACGGCGCTCATGGAAGAACGATGTCTCGCTCCTGGAAAGCGAGCATCGAAAGATGCGAGCGGCTGTCGCCGGCCTGCGAGAGAGCGACCTGGAAAAGAAATCGCCGAAGAGCAGGGTGACAACGCTCCGGCTTGTGGCGGGGATCGCCGCCCACGACCTCTATCATGCCGGTCAGATCCAACTCCTGAAACGCCTCCGGGTGAAGCGTTAGCGCGAGTTCCCCGCCCCCTGTCCCTCACGTCTGCAAACCCGTTCGAGGACCTCAAGCGTCGTGGCGGCTGCATTGTCCCAGGTGAACGTCGCCGCATAGTCGAGGGCATTGCGGGACATCCGCTCTCGCTCTCCGGAATCTCGAAGCAGTCTCACGAGCGTCGCTGCCAGGGCGCCGCTGTCTCCATAAGGAAACAACACCCCCGTGTCTCCATCGCGCACCGCATCGCGGAGCCCGGGAACATCGCTCGCGATCACAGGCGTCCCGCAAGCGTTCGCCTCCGTAACGGTCAGTCCCCAACCCTCTTTCACCGACGTTGCCACCTTCCACCAGATTCGCTGCAACAGGTCCACCTTGGCCTCTGCGGTAATGAAGCCCGTGAACCGAACAACATCGTTAAGTCCCATGTTTCTCGTCACTTGCTCCAGGCGCGGCCGATCGTCCCCCTCTCCGGCTATCACAACCCGAAGAGCGGGCACCTGTTCGAGGACCGCCGGCAGAGCCCGCAGCAACACCTCGATGCTCTTGTATCTCTTCAACCTCCCGAAGCAACCGATGAGCGGCGTGGTGCTCTTCGCCACCCCCGTGAGCCGGAAGAGGTCATGATTGACGGCGAGGTACGCAAGGGTAAGCGCGTCCCGGGGTACACCGTGGTGTGCAAAATCTTCGAGCGTGGATGGAGAATTGACGAGGAAGGGCATCCCGCGCCGCGCATAGAGGCGGAGCGCGAGCCACTCCATGCCGAAGACGTAGCTCGCGACGATTGGATTCGTCTCGCGGTAGATGCTCGTACGGAAGAGATGGTGCCCGATCCCGACCAGCGGTTCCCTGACGAAGAGCGGAGTGAAGAACGGGATTTTGTTCAGGTCTTCCACAACAACATCGAACGTGCCTCCACCGATGCGGCGGTACATGCGGGGGACGATGTAATTGAAGAGCGAACGGCTTCCATGACGGACGACCTTCACGCCGTCCACCGTCTCCACCCCCGCCGCGCCGTCGAACATCGAGCAGAGCAGGGTGACATCATGACCGCGACGGGCTATGCGGGAAAAAACCTCGTGCAGATGCACCTCGGCCCCCCCGGCGAGGGGGTTGCGAAGATCTTGCCAGTTGATAACGAGAATGCGCATGAGGTGCAGAGGTCAAGAAATGGAGAAGCGCCGGGACACGATCGAGCCCCGGCGCCTTCCAGACTTCCTTATGGCTGCGGGGCGTCAGGCAGGGCCGGTCGTGCGGAATCGGCCTGTTTGAGCGACGCGACCTGCTGTGCCGTCGCCTCAATCCGTTGCTTTAACACCGGGTCGTTGGGATACATCGCCCCGAGGCTCTTCAACAAATCGAGGGACTTCACGTATTCACGCTTCAGGTCATAGATTTCCAGAAGAACGCGGTAGGGATTGTAATAGCTCTGCATGTTGACCTGACCGGCGTCGATAGCCGCACGGCACTCCTGCTCGACGTAGGCGGCAAGCTCCTGGAAGCGTTCCCTTTTCCCCAGCCTGTAAAAGAACCCGGCAAGATCCGCAGCCAGCTCCCACCCGTAAGGTATTTTCGACGCCGGAATCAGGGCTTCCATCCGCTCCAGCGCCTCTGCCGCCTTCGCGGGATTCGACTCGAAATTCGTGTAGTACATCGCCAGCCGTACGAACGCGGTTCGATAATTGATCATCAGACGCGTCGTGTTCTCATCATAGCCCACGGTGGGATCATTGATCCTGCGAAATTTGTAGCCGAACTGGGGCACGGTGGAGAATCCCTCGGGGGTGTCGAAGAGGTTTTTCCGGAGGATGACCGGATCCAGACCCATCTCGTCACGCTGAACCTTTCGCGGTTCCAGACGCCAGGCGAGACCATGAAACCAGAGAAATTCATCGAGGCCGATCTTGCTGTCCGGTGCACAGGTCACGGCAAAGTACACCGGCCGCTTCCACTGGTTCGTCCGAATGATGTCCAGCACCATGATATCCTGAACCCGGATCGCCTTGACGTCACGGAACTGCAGCGTATTGTTCATCGTCCACGACATCTTCCCCTGTGCGATGACGGCGGTATCCCGAATACCATACTTCGCGATCGCCTCGGGCGGAACGGTCAGATCTATCCTCCTCGGTTCCCATTGAATCGGCTGAATCGAGACGATACGGCTGTCCGACAGGCTGATCGGCACCGCAAGCGCCTCCTGGAAATACGGCCTGTCCTTCATCTGCTTGATGTACCAGGAGGTATTCACCAGACTCAGGTTCACAATCCTGACATCCCGGCGGATACCTTCCACGTCCTGCAAATACCAGAGGGGAAACGTATCGTTGTCACCGTTGGTGAAAAGGATGGCGTCCTTGTCGCAGGTCTGCAGGATGTTGTATGAATAATCCCATGCTACGTAATTCCCGCGGCGGTCCACATCCTTCCAGTTCAGCTGGACCATGCGGGCCGGCACGGCGATCCCGATCACCGCGATGAGAATCCCGGAAACGGCGAGCGTGGCCCTGGGTTGCTTCAATGCGCGGAGCAGGAGATCAATCACACCAATCACACCCACCGCGATCCAGAGGGAAAAGACGTAATACGCTCCGACATAGAAGTAGTCACGTTCCCGGGGTTGCGGTTGCTGCTGATTCTGGTAGAGGGCGAGCACCGGCCCCAGAACGATGAACATTGTCAGAAAAACCAGGGCGAGTTTCGAGTCCTTCTTGAAGAGATAGTAGAGACCGAATAGTCCGATGATGAGCGGAATTCCAAACGTCCGCTTCCAGCTGACGGGAGCATCCTGAACATCGCTGTCCTGTCCGATGTAGTTCCAGCCGACATAACGGAAGAACATATGGTTCAATTGATAACGGAACAGGTAATCCCACTCGCTCGTGTAATCGGTGTAGATCCCCTGCTGATGAGGTTCCTGGCTTGTCCGACGCGGCCAGATGGGCGCGTCCCCATATTGCTCGCGATTCAGATAGGAGGTAAGACGCGCGAGATTACTCGGGTCGTTCTCGTTCATCGGGGGATGCGCGTTGGAGCGGATCAAAACGCCGATGTACGTCGTGTAGCCAAGGAGTATCAGGGCGATCGCCAGCAGCCCGATATGAATAATCTTGGTTTTGGCCCGATACGTCCGGTATGCACCGTAAAGTACTCCCGCAATGATGACCCAGGGAATAATCGCGATGATCTGACTCTTCTTCCCGCCGAAGTCGCCGTCCATCATCCCGGGAAGATATTTGACGATGCCCGGATAGACGATGAAAAATACCACCACGGTAATGACCGCCATCTGAAGGAAGCTCTTGACGGTGAACTCATAGCGTTTGAAGTACAGAAGCATCATGACCGGGAAGATCGCCAGCAGGGCGAGGAGATGCACGCCGAGAGAGAGCCCGATCAGGTAGGCGATCAGGAGAATGAACTTCTCGTTCCCGGTTTCGCCGTCGTGATCTCTCCACTTCATCGCAAGCCAGAGGACGGCGCCGAGGAAGAACATGCTGGCACCGTACACTTCGGCCTCGATCGAGTTGTCCCAGTAGGTCATCGTGAAAGCGAGCGAGAAGGCACCGATCACCGCGGCACCGAAGACCGCAATCCGGTCGGCGAGGCTTGCCGGCGTGCCGCGGAACTCCCTGATCACACGCACGATCACCAGGTAAAAAAACATGATGCCGAGCGCGCTCAACACCGCCGAGAGGGCGTGGGCGCGCACTGCCTGATCGGCCGCAAACGGGACCATCATCGCGATCCGGGTGATCAGCAGGAACAACGGCGAACCCGGCGGATGGGGAACCTGCATAAGCTTCGCCGCAGCGATAAACTCCCCCACATCCCAGAACACCACCGTGGGAGCGAGCGTCACCAGATAGACCGTAAGGGTTACGACGAAGACCGCCGCTGCGATGATCGCATTCAGTTTCTTGTGGGGCATGGTTTCCTCAAGTTCACCTCACGAAAGCCGTAAACCATTCAATCTGGTAAATATAGCCCAAATTCATGAGAGCCGCAAGGATGGATCGGAGAGCCTTTCACAGCAATAACCGCTCGCCGATCTCGTCGCACAATAGGTATCCGCGGGGCGTCAGGCGCAATGTCCCCGATTCCAATATCGCAAGTCCTTCATCCGTCAGCGCCCGCACGAGTTCCTGCTGACGGGAGTGAAACGCAAATCGAAAATCCTCTTCCACCGCATTCATGCGAAGACCATCGCTCCGCAATCCAAGAAAAATCCTTTCGTTGATCAGGTCAGCGCCGGTAAGCCGCTCCTCGGAGGCGACAGGAAGCTTCCCTCCGACCAAACGCTCACAGTAGGTCCGGATGTTCGCGATATTCCACCACCGACGCCCCTCCCGCCAGTCGAGTGCGTGCCAGAAAGAATGACCGGACGGACCGAAGCCGAGATAGTTCTTGTGCGACCAGTAGGCGAGGTTGTGGCGGCAACGGTATCCGGGCCTCGCATAACTCGAGACTTCATAATGCTCATACCCCGCCCTCTCCAGGCATGCCATGGTCACCTCGTACAATGCCGCCTCGGCCTCCGACGGGTTGGGAGTAACCAGCCCCGCAGCCACCATGCGCGCCAGCGGAGTCTGTTCTTCAACGATCAGACCGTAGGCAGAAATATGCGTCGGGCCGAGGCCGAGCGCAGTCCGCAACGTCGCCTCCCACTGCTCGCGCGTCTGTCCGGGGAGTGAGTAGATCAGGTCAAAACTGAGGTTGTCAAACCCCGCCGCACGTCCGTCTTCGATCGCAGCGAGCGCCTGTCGCCGGTCGTGAATCCGGCTCAGGAATCGTAGCTCTTCTTCATCGAACGACTGGATGCCGAAACTCAACCGGTTGACCCCCTGGTCCCGGTAGGCACGAAGCTTGTCCCGATTCACCGTTCCCGGGTTCGCCTCGAGCGTGATCTCGGCATCCGAAAGAACGGAAAATGAAGATCGTACCGCATTCAGTATCCGCTCCAGTTGCGAAGCCGAAAGGAGTGACGGCGTTCCCCCGCCAAAGAAGAGGGTCTCCACCGGCTCCTTCGTTCCGAATTCTCGGTAGGCCGCGACCTCCCGAACCAGGGCGGCAAGGAAATCCTCCAGTGCGGTCGCGGTCTCTACCGAATAGAAGTCGCAATAGAGACACTTCTTTTCACAAAACGGGATATGAAAATATAGCGAAGCCATAGACACGGTGTGCACAGACGACCAGCGGTACCACTGCGGGAGATCCCGCGCCCGGCCCTCACTCCCTACCGCACAATCGCACCTACCCTCCCCCAACGAACTGCGGAGAGGCGATCGTCCCACGACCAGTAGATCAGGATTGCCTTGCCGAGCACTGCGGTTTCCGGAAGAAGCCCCCAGAAGCGCGAGTCGTAACTGTTTGTCCGATTATCCCCCGCAACGAAGTAATGACGCCGCTTCACGCGGTACGACGTCACCGGCGTCCCGTCGAGGAGAATCTCGCCGGATGACCCGGTGGTTACGCGATGCCCCTCCCGCTCGATGAGAGAATGCCAGTGGGCAAGCACCGAATCACTCAGCACGATTTCTTCTCCTGGTCGGGGAATCACCCAGGTTCCGTGAATCCCGGCGAGACTTGCCAGGTTGGTTTCGGGAGATGCCGCCGCTCCTGGTGGGTTCGCCTGCACGCCATTAACACGGATGACACCATCCGCCACGACAACGGAATCTCCGGGCACGGCAACGCATCGCTTGAGGAATACCATCTCACCGCCGCCGGGATCAACGCCGGCCGGGATATGAAATGCAAACACTTCACCACGTTTTGGACGGGCAGGCGGAAGTTTGCTGACAATCACGAAGTCGCCCGCCAGGAGGGATGGTTCCATGGAGCGGCTCGGGACACGCAGCGCTTCGAGGACGAAGGCGCGCAGAAGGACCGCCGCCGCAATCGCGGCAACCAGAATAACCGCCGCATCACGAAGCTTCCGCCAGGAGGCCGAGCGCACGACCGGGCCCTCCGGCGCCGATTGATCAGCGGCGTGTTCCGGTGACTGTACTGTGGGAGTTCCGGCCACGGCTACTTGATGATCGTTCCGACGCGACCGAGCCGGATGGACGCGATCTTGGAGAAAATACTGTAGATCGGAATGTCGGAGTTCCAGGACCAGTAGACAATAATCGGGGTCCCGACAATGTTCTCTTCCGGAATGTACCCCCAGAACCGGCTGTCCAGACTGTTGTCGCGGTTGTCCCCCATGCCGAAATAGTAATTTCGCTGGACGCTGTACGAGGCCGACGGTGACCCGTCAACCAGAATCGTCCCGTCATCGCGGGCCCGGACGGCGTGCCCTTCCCTTGCGATGAAAGTCCTCCACCGGTCGATGCTCCCGGCGGTAAGGGGAATCACGTCGCCCTTCGCAGGAACGATCTCCGGACCCCAGTTGTCCTCGTTATAAGGAGCCCCCCTGGGAAAGATGGCGTCCTCGCCGTATCCCGCGGGCTTCATCCGGAGGTTGTTGAATTTCATATTCCGCGGAAGCGGTGCCTTTTTCCCGTTCACCATCAGCACACGGTTCACGATCTGGATCGTGTCCCCGCTCATCGCAATGCACCGTTTGAGGTAAAACTGAAACTCCGATGCGCGGACCTCGTCGCGATATCCGGGGAATTCGAAGACAATGACGTCGCCTCGTTCCACCGACCGAAGAGCGGGGAGCCGAAACCACGGGAGGCGAATCTCAAGAAACGGGACGTTGCGCGGGGTGGTTCCCCCGTACAGGAATTTGTTCACGAACAAAAAATCCCCCGCCATGATTTCGTTCTCCATCGATCCGGTCGGGACGACGAAGGAGGCAACGACAAAACTGTTCAGAACGAGAAAAGCCACCAGGACAAAAAGGACGTCTTTCACGAAGTCCTTCTGAAAGAACTGAACGATCGGATGCCGTTTCCCGGCATCGCCCGGTGCGGGCGTGGATGGCTGCGTGGTCATAAGACTCGTCCGTTTATTCGTCTTCCATGGAGAGCACCGCGAGGAACGCTTCCTGCGGAATTTCGACGCGGCCCACCTGCTTCATACGTCGCTTCCCCTCCTTTTGTTTCTCGAGGAGCTTTCGCTTACGCGTAATGTCTCCGCCATAGCACTTGGCAAGGACATTCTTGCGAAGGGGGGAAATCGTCTCACGCGCGATGACCTTCGAGCCGATCGCCGCCTGTATCGCCACCTCAAACATCTGCCGCGGGATAAGCTTTCGGAGTTTGGTGCAGAGCTTCTTCCCCCATTCGAACGCTTTGTCCCGATGCACGATCGTGGAAAAGGCATCGACCGATTCACCGTTCAAGAGAATGTCCAGCTTGACCAGATCCGATTCGCGGAACTCGAGGAATTCGTAATCGAAGGACGCGTACCCGCGACTGGTGGACTTCAACTTGTCATAAAAATCAAAGATGATCTCCGAGAGGGGGATCTCATACATGATGTCCGCCCGGGTCGGATCAAGGTAGGTCGTGTTCCTGTAGATCCCCCGACGCTCCATGCAAAGCTTCATGATGTTCCCGACGTACTCCGCCGGAAGAATGATCTGCGCTTTGATGTACGGCTCTTCCACACGCTCGATGTGTCCCGGCGGTGGCATGAACGAGGGGTTGTCGACCAAAACAACTTCACCGGTGGTTTTGGTCACCCTGTACTCGACGTTCGGGACGGTGTTGATAATATTCTGGTTGTACTCCCGCTCAAGCCGTTCCTGCACGATTTCCATGTGCAGGAGCCCCAGAAACCCGCAGCGGAACCCGAAACCGAGAGCCGTCGAGGTTTCCGGTTCGTACACGAGCGAAGAATCGTTCATCTGGAGCTTCTCGATGGCGCTCCGGAGATTTTCGAACTCCTCTGCGTTGGTCGGATAGACCCCGCTGAAGACCATCGGCTTAACGTCTTTGTATCCGGGCAGAGGCTCCGGCGCGGGTACCCCCGCATTAGTGACCGTGTCACCAACACGCGCGTCGTGAACATCCTTCACGCCGGCAATCAGATACCCGACATTCCCGGCAGCGAGCTCCCCCGTTCGCAGCCGTTTCATCTCCAGCACGCCCACCTCTTCCGCGTCGAAATGTTTCCCGTTCCTGTAGAATCGGACCCGATCCCCTTCGCGAAGCAGACCATCAACCACCCGGATGTAGACGACAGAGCCTCTATACGTGTCGAACACAGAGTCGAAGATCAGCGCCCGCAGGGGCTTCTGGGGATCGCCGACCGGCGGAGGTACCTTGCGAACCACCGCCTCGAGCATTTCATCGATACCGATCCCCGCTTTGGCACTCACCAGGATGATATCCTCATCAACGCAGCCCAGCAGATCCTTGATCTGATGCTTGACCGTGTCGAGCATCGCACCCGGCAGGTCGATCTTGTTAAGAACGGGAATTATCTCCAGACCGGCATCAACGGCGAGGTAGAGATTGCTGATGGTCTGGGCTTCGACGCCCTGGGAAGCGTCCACTACTAGGATCGCTCCCTCGCAGGCAGCAAGGGAGCGGGAAACTTCATAAGAAAAATCGACGTGGCCGGGCGTGTCGATCAGGTTAAGGATGTACTCCTCTCCGTCGCGGCTGCGGTAATGCATCTGGACGGCATGGAGCTTGATGGTGATCCCCCGCTCCTGTTCGAGCTCCATGTCGTCCAGCACCTGGTTAAACTTCATCTCCCGCGCCGTAATAGTCCCCGTCCGCTCCAGGAGCCGGTCGGCAATCGTCGACTTCCCGTGATCGATGTGCGCGATGATGCAAAAATTGCGGAAATTCTTCATGCAGCGTAGCCCGGAGAACCTATGAAAAATCCGTCCGCGAATGCCGGGACGGACTTGCACTGGCAATGTGCCCAACAACCTGTAAAATATACCTCTTTCACCGCCGACTTGCAACCGAACGTGTTGCAGTTCCATGGCTCTGTTCGTATCTTTTCTGGTTAAGAACCAACAGCGCACCATGTCCATAACACAGCACCCGACAATCAGCTCGTTCCTTCAGCGCCACGCCGATCACACATCCGGTGAGCCAAAACTCGCCGTCTTCGATTGTGACTACACGATAATACAGGGCGATATAGGCGAAGCGATGTTCTACAGGCAAATACGGGAATTC